>VFSW01014301.1_pt1 | contig 10976 bp, 9 predicted proteins | sample 5358111 | NCBI WGS metagenome assembly VFSW01 (sample SAMN11554181, study PRJNA540505) | mine drainage metagenome | isolation source: sediment from site ElyBrook_90M | place: USA: Ely Copper Mine, Vershire, VT | collected 2017
ATAACCCCGAGCACCGGCGCATCAGCGCCTTCCGCCTGATCGCGAAGATGCCGACCATCGCTGCCTGGGCGCACAAGTACAACAGCGGCCAGCCGTTCATGTATCCGCGCAACGACCTCGGGTACGCGGAAAACTTCCTGCACATGTTCAACGCCGTGCCGACCGAGCCGTACAAGGTCAACCCGATCCTGGCGAAGGCCATGGATCTGATCATGATCCTGCACGCCGATCACGAGCAGAACGCCTCCACCTCCACCGTCCGCCTGTCAGGCTCGACCGGGGCCAACCCGTTCGCCTGCATCGCCGCCGGTATCGCCTCGCTCTGGGGACCCGCGCATGGCGGCGCGAACGAAGCGGTGCTGAAAATGCTGGCCGAGATCGGCCATGTCCGCAACATCCCCGAGTTCTTGTCGGAAGTGAAGGACAAGGGCAGCCACACCAAGCTGATGGGCTTCGGTCATCGTGTGTACAAGAACTACGACCCGCGCGCGAAGATCATTCAGAAGGCGTGTCACGACGTGCTGGGCGAGCTCGGCATCAAGGGCGACCCGCTGCTGGATCTGGCGCTGGAGCTGGAAAAGATCGCGCTGAACGATCCGTATTTCGTCGATCGCAAGCTGTACCCGAACGTCGATTTCTATTCCGGGATCATCCTGAAGGCGATGGGGTTCCCCACCTCGATGTTCACCGCGCTGTTCGCGGTCTCGCGCACGGTCGGCTGGATCAGCCAGTGGAGCGAGATGATCGCCGACCCGCAGCAGCGCATCGGCCGGCCGCGCCAGATCTACACCGGCGCCGCGCAGCGCGATTACATCCCGCCCGGCAAGCGCGGCTGATCGCCGCGCCGGCGTTTACCACCGCTTAGGGCTTCGCGCGGAACATGGTGGTTTCCTCGCGAAGGCCCTTTGCGTGCTGTTCAACTCCGAACCCTTCATCCTCGGGTTCCTTCCGGGCGCGCTCGCCGCGTTCTTCGTCGCGGGGCGGCTGATCGGGCCGCGCGCGGCGCTGGTCGTACTGATCTCGGCCAGCCTGTTCTTCTACGCGTGGTGGAACCCGCCCTTCGTGGCGCTGCTGGGCGGCTCCATTCTGGGCAACTACGCGATCGGCCAGCGCGTCACGCGCGCGACCCGCGCCGGTCAGGACGGTGCGGCACGTAACTGGGTGACGCTGGGGGTCGCGGCGAACCTGGCGCTGCTCGGCTGGTTCAAATATGCCGGGTTCCTGGCCGCGAGCCTGGCCGCGTTGTGCGGCGCCCATGCGCCCGAACTGCGCGTCTTCCTGCCGCTGGCGATCAGCTTCTTCACTTTCCAGCAGATCATGTATGTGGTGGACCGGCGCGATCTTGCGCAGCCCGAGCCGGGGTTCCTGGGCTACGCCGCGTTCGTTGCCTTCTTCCCGCATCTGATCGCGGGGCCGATCGTGCGGCCGGGGGAGATCATCCCGCAACTCCGCGCCCCCGACCTTGCCCGGCCGCGGCGGGAGGCCTTGTGCGATGGCGCCACCATCTTCCTGCTGGGGCTGGCGAAGAAGTTGGTGCTGGCTGACCTTTTCGCCCGCTTCGCTGATATCGGGTTCAACGCCGCGGCCGGCGGCGCGTCGCTGACGTTCTTTTCGGCCTGGTACGCCACGCTGTCCTACGCGCTGCAGATTTATTTCGATTTCTCCGGCTATTCCGACATGGCGATCGGGCTGGCACGGATGCTGAACGTGCGGTTTCCGCTGAATTTCGATAGCCCTTACCAGGCGCGCGATATTGGCGCGTTCTGGCGGCGATGGCATATCACGCTGGGCGGTTTCCTGCGCGACTACCTGTATATCCCGCTCGGCGGATCGCGCGGCGGACCCTGGCGCCAGGCGCGCAACCTGATGATTACCATGCTGTTGTGCGGGCTGTGGCACGGCGCGGCCTGGCGCTTCGTGCTGTGGGGCGGGCTGCATGGCGTGTTCCTGACCGTCCATGCGGCCTGGCGGCGGATCGGGGGACGGCTGGCGGCGCCGGCGGCGCAGGCGCTGACGCTGCTCGCCGTGGTGGCGGCCTGGGTCCCGTTCCGAGCCGCCAGCCTGCACGTGGCCGGCTCGGTGCTGGCCGGCATGATCGGGCTGCACGGGATCGCGCTGCCGGCGATGATCGTCGCCTGGGCGCCAGCTCTGCGGTGGATCGCGCGGCCGGTGCCGCTGCTCGCCCATCTCGGCGCGGCGCGGACCTTGAGCTTCCCCGAGGTCTCGGCCTGCCTGGCGCTGGGCTGGGGGATCGTGTTGGGGGCACCGCAGTTGCACGCGCTGACAGAGCGCGGACGCAGCCTGGCGCTGACGAGCAGCTTCGCCTTCACCGTCCAGGCGCTGTTCTTCGCGCCCCGGGTGGTGCCGTTCCTGTATTTCCGGTTCTGAGCGTGAGCCAGGCCGCGGCACGTCCCGCCGCCGTTCCCGCCACGCGGCTTCGGCTGGGGCCGGTGATGCGCCTGCTGGCGGCCTGCGCGGCGTCTCTGGTGCTGTACCTGACGCTGTTCGGCGGCGTGCTGGACCGGCCGCTGGCCTATGGATTCCTGCGCCGGCAGATCGACATGAAACTGGCCCGCGGGGTGGCGCTGGGCAGCCCGAAGCTAGTGATCCTGGCCGGATCGAACGGGCCGTATTCGCATCGTTGCGCGACCATCCAGAAGCTGCTGGGCCTGCGCTGCGTGAATGGCGGCGTCGCGGTGGGCATCGGGCTCGATTACCTGTTCGCCCGCTGGGAGCGCGTGCTCCACCGGGGCGACACGGTCTATCTGCCGATGGAGGAGGCGCAGTATGTCCGCTCCCGCTCCGCGACCATAATGGGGCCGGACGCGGCGATCATGTTCCGCCATGACTGGGCGACGCTGGCGCGCCTGCCGCCCGACCGGTGGCTGGGTGCGGCATTTTCCTTCGATCTCCGCTTCGCGCTGATGGCCGTGATCGAGAACGCCCTGGTTGCCGCCGGGTTCCACGATCCGCGCGCCGCCGCCGAGGGCCATACCAACCGTTTCGGCGACCATATCGGCCACACGCTGGCGCTGGCGGCGCCCTACCGCGCCGTGCTGGCCCGCGCCCATTCGTTCCATGCCACGGCGAGGGAGATCCGCCACGGCTACGGCACCGGGCTGATCGTGACCTTCCTGCGCTGGTGCCGGGCGCGGGGCGTGCGCGCGATCGGCGGCCTGCCGACCGAGTTCGCCGACGATCCGATGCCCCCGGCCACGCGCGCGGCGATCCGTACCGTCTATCTGGCGCACGGCGCGCGGTTCCTGGAAACACCCGGTCGCAGCCTGTATCCGCGCGTCGATTTCTTCGACACGCCGGACCACCTGGCGCAGCCGTTCCAGATCCGCCATTCGGTGGAGGTCGCGCGCGGGCTGCGGGCGATGGCGTCCGGCCAGCCTCAGCGCGGCTTCGCTTTCTTCTTCCCGGCCGGCACTTCCGCCATGACCCCGCGCAGGAAGTCGGTGCGCGCCCGCGCCCCCTCCACCAGATAGGCGTGGTCGGAAGCGTTGGTGACGAAGCGCGCACCCATGCCGATATAGCGCCGCGCGTCCTCCGCTCCGTTGATCCCGCCGGCACCCAGCACTTTCCCGTGCTTGCGGCAGGCGCGCGCCACCGTCTCGTAGGCGTCCACCAGCTTCGGATGGCCCATTTGTCCGGGGATGCCGAGATCGGTCGTCAGGTCGAAACTGCCGATCAGCAACACGTCGATCCCGTCCACCGCGGCGATGTCGGCCGCGTTCTCCACCGCTGCCGCGGTTTCGATCATCACCACGGTCAGAAGCTCGGCGTTCAGCGCCGCCTGGGCCTCGGCCACGTCGGCGGGCGGCTGATACAGATACGCCGGCGGCGGGCCGCCCCAGCTGCGGGTGCCGGCGGGCGGGTAGCGCAGCGCGTCAGCGATGTGGCGCGCCTGCTTCGCGGTGTCGACATGCGGGACCACGATGCCCAGCGCGCCGTTATCCAAAAGCCGCGTTGCCTCATGCAGCGCGCCAGCGCAGACGCGCACCAGCGGCGTGATCCCGGTGGGCAGCGCCGCGAGGCAGAGCTGCGTGGCTTCCTGGATGCTGAACGCCCCGTGTTCGGTGTCGATAAACAGGAAATCATGGTCCGAGGCCGCCGCCAGGTGCGGCACCGCAACGGTGCGCAGGTGATGGACCAGGAAACCAAGCGCAAGCGCGCCGTCCGCGAGTTTCCGTTTTGTGGTGTTGGGCACCGGGGCCATGGTCGTTCCTCCGCCGAAGTCGGGAGGGCAGGCCAGCATGGGGGCCGCGGCGGGTCAATCGCACCGGTCAGCCGACCGTTGCGGAGACAGCGCGCGGCGCCGCTTGTGCCGCTTCGGCGACCGGCACCGCTGCCCGCGCTGGCCGCACGCCCACCGGGACCGGCAACAGCAGCCGGACCGTCCCCCCCTCTCCGGCCAAGCCCGAGAGTTCCAGCCGGCCGCCTTGCAGTGCCACCGCCTGCTCGGTCGCACGCAACGCCGCCCGCCGCGTTTCGGCATCGAACACCGCGCCGTCATCGGCCACCGCGATCATCACCGTCCCGCCGCGCCGGCGCGCCGTCACCAGCACCTTGCCCGACGGCGCGGCGCGCACCGCCGCGGCCAGCAGCGAGTCCAGCGCAGCGTCAAGGACCGGGGCGTTGACCCGGGGCGCAAAGCCCGGCTCCGTCGCCAGCGACAGCGCCACCCCGCTGGCCGCCGCGAGCGGCACCGCGCGCTCCAGCGCCGCGGCCAAGGCCTGCGCCAGACCGGACGACGCCGCGGGTGCCGGGCGACGTGTCGCCGGCACCTCCCGCACCGCGCCGAGCCCGGCACCCAGCCCCAGCACGGCCGAGAACACCAGCGCCGCGCCGCCCACCGCACCCAGAACATCCAATAAAACGAACATCTCCGGACCCAACCCAGGGTTGTATCGATCCCTTACACCCATAGGTTGTATCCGGCAACGCAATTATCGATTTTTTGGCGCGCGCCGCGCCGCTACCCGGCTCCGAACCACCATCGCATACCGGCGTACAACACCCCTCCCACCAGGAATCCCACCAGAGTCCCGTTCACCCGCACGAATTGCAGGTCCTTGCCCACCCGCAGCTCCAGCTTCTCGGTCACCGTCGCGGCGTCCCATCCACCCACCACGTCGCCGATGAACGTCGCCAGCTGGGTTTGCGCCGCGGGCAGCAGGCGACGCGCGATCGCCTCGCCGGCGGCCTGCACGCGGGCGCGCGCCGCCGGATCCGATTCCAGCCGCGCGCCCAGATTGCCCAGCGCCGCCGTAGTCGCCGCCACCACGCGCCCGCCGGGGCGCGCCGCATCCGCCTCCAGCGCCAGGCGCAGCCGCGCCCAGATGTCCCATAGCCAGGCCCGCAGCGGCTCGTGGGCCCCCCCGCGGCCGATCCCGGCGCCGAGCTCAGCGGCCCGCGCCGGGTCGTCCTCCATCTGCGTGATCTCGCGGCGCACCCACTCGTCGAACGCGGCGCGCAGCTCCGACCCGTCCGGGCCGGTCTTGTCGAGCTCCGCCGCCAGCACCCCGATCACCCGCCGTGCGATCGACGCGCCCAGCGCCCAGCCCATCAGCCGCCCGCCCTGTTCGCGCACGCGTTCCTCGATCGCGGTGAGCAGCGCCTCTTCTTTCGCGTCCAGCAGGATGCGCAGCTGGACCAGCAGGAAACCGAACATCTCCTGATGCCGCCCGCCTTCCACCAGGGTCCGCAACGCGCGCGCCACCACCCGCCCGGCGCCGGGTCCGCCCAGCACCCGCGGCAGCAGCCGCGCGGCCAGGCGGCGAGCGCGGCCGTCCTCGATCGCGGCCAGGATGCGGGGCAGGGTGCCGGCCAGTGCCTCGGCTGCTGGATGCGCGGCGGCGGTATCGGCCAGGAACCGGTGCAGGATCGCGGGCAGGTCGAGCCGGCGCAGCACGCCGGTCACGTCGGCGTCGGTGAACACATGGGTGGCGACGAAGCGGCCCAGCGCCGCCCCCAGTCGCGCCTTCTGCCGCGGCAGGATCGCGGTATGCGGGATCGGCAGACCGAGCGGATGGCGGAACAGCGCGGTCACCGCGAACCAGTCGGCGAGGCCCCCCACCACCCCGGCGCGGCAGGCCTGGCTGAGCAGCCCTGCAACCCAGCCGTCGCCCAGCCCGGGCGGGATCGCCATACTGGCCAGCACGCCGGCGGCCATCAGCCCCAGAAGCCCAGTCGCGGCCGCCTTGTGGCGGCGTAGCGCGCGCCGCAGCGCTTCATCGGGGTCGGGGACGTGCATCCCGCTTCCTTACCGGCCCGCGCCGCGCCTGGCTATTGCAGACATAAAGATATCCTTATACACCCCCGCCCCGCACGCAGCAGGAGCCGACGATGCAGGACTACAAGGTAAAAGACATCTCCGAGGCCGCATGGGGCCGCAAGGAAATCGCCATGGCCGAGGATGAGATGCCCGGCCTGATGGCGATCCGCGCCGAATACGGCCCAACGAAGCCGCTGGCCGGCGCGCGGATCGTGGGGTGCCTGCACATGACCGTGCAGACCGCGGTGCTGATCGAGACGTTGCAGGCGCTCGGCGCGACCGTCCGTTGGTCTTCGTGCAACATCTTTTCCACGCAGGACCACGCCGCCGCCGCGATCGCCGCGGCCGGTGTGCCGGTGTTCGCCTGGAAGGGTGAGACCGAGGAGGAGTTCTGGTGGTGCATCGAACAGACGGTGCGCGGGCCTGCCCAGGGGACCGGTGAAGTTTGGACGCCCAACATGATCCTGGACGACGGCGGCGATCTGACGCTGCTGATGCATCAGAAATACCCTGAGATGCTGGCCGCTGTCCGTGGCGTGTCGGAGGAAACTACCACCGGCGTGCATCGTCTGCGCGACATGGCGCGCGACGGCAAGCTGCTGACCCCGGCGATCAACGTCAACGACAGCGTGACCAAGTCAAAATTCGACAATCTGTATGGCTGCCGCGAATCCCTGGTGGACGGCATCCGGCGCGGCACGGATGTGATGATGGCCGGGAAGGTCGCGGTGGTGAACGGCTTCGGCGATGTCGGCAAAGGCTCCGCGGCGTCGCTGCGCAATGCCGGCTGCCGGGTGATGGTGACCGAGGTCGATCCGATCTGCGCGTTGCAGGCGGCGATGGAAGGCTACCAGGTGGTGACCATGGAGCAGGCCGCCCCGCAGGGCGACATCTTCGTCACCGCGACGGGCAACGTGGATGTCATCACGCTGGATCACATGCGGGCGATGAAGCACCGGGCGATCGTGTGCAACATTGGCCATTTCGATTCGGAAATCCAGATTGGCGCGCTGCGCAACTACAAATGGGAGAATGTGAAGCCGCAGGTGGACGAGGTCATCTTCCCCGACGGCAAGCGTCTGATCGTCCTGTCGGAGGGGCGCCTGGTCAATCTGGGCAACGCCACCGGCCATCCCAGCTTCGTGATGAGCGCCAGCTTCAGCAACCAGGTGCTGGCGCAGATCGAGTTGTTCACCGCCGCCCCCGGCCAGTACCAGCGTCAGGTCTACACGTTACCGAAGGCGCTGGACGAGAAGGTCGCGGCGCTGCATCTGGCGAAGGTGGGCGCCACGCTGACCAAGCTGAGCCCGGCGCAGGCCGAATATCTTGGCATCGGCGCCAGCGGGCCGTTCAAGCACGATCTGTATCGCTACTGACGCCTTGCGCCGCCTCTCCCGCGGGGGAGGCGGCGCGTTCGCCTGATCGGGTCAGTGATGTCCTTCGGCCGCGCAGGTCGCCAGCATCGCGTCGTCCGCCTTGTCGGTCTTGACGATCGTGAACACGTCGCGATCCGATGCGTCGACGGTGAACCGGCTTTCGACCACGAACAGCGGCTGCGCTGCCTGGTGATCGCAGGAACGGTAATGTTGCGGACCCTTGTAGATGTCGTAGGACATGTCTTCCATGGCCGCGATCACCTTCTTCGTCTCGAGCCCGCCGGCCTTGATCGCGGCGGTAAGCATCGCCATCGGTCCGGCAAAGCCAAGCCCAGCATAGCCGGTCGGGATACGGCCCTCGTTCTGCTCCCGGAACAGGCGATTGAATCGCGCGGCGCTGGGGACATGATCCTCCAGCTTCCAGTAGTAGGACGTGCCGCCGATCACGCCTTCATACGCATCCGACCCGGCGGCCAGGCGCGCCGTCATGGAGATCACTGGCACGGCGATCTTGGCGGTCTTCTTGAACCCGGCCCAGCTGGCCTGCTGGACCGAGAACTGCTGGTCCGGCCCGTAGTTGCAGAAGAATACCAGCGTGGGCTTGGCGGCGGCGATCTTCTGCAGGAACGGGGTAAAATCGGAGGTACCGAGCGGGTGATACACCTCGGCCACCGGCTTGATGCCGTATTTCGCCCCCGCCGCCTTGAGTCCGCGCACGAGTTCCTGCCCCACGGAATAATTCACTGCCAGGAACGCAACCCGGTGACCGTATTGCGGATAGGCGTAGTTGCCCAGCACCTGGCTGGACATATGCGGCGTGGGGCCCTCATGGAAAGTAGTGGGGCCGAAGGCGGGGGCGGCGACGATCAGGTCCGACTGGCTGATGCCGTTGAAGATGATCCCATGTGTCTTGGTGACCTGGTTGATCGCCAGCATCACCCCGGGGGATAGGCCGCCGGACATGAAATCAACGCCGTCCTTCAGCAGCTCCAGCGTACCGGCGGCAGCGACCTTGGGGTTCAGCCGGAAATCGCGCACCAGCAGTTCGGCCTTGCGTCCATGTAGCCCGCCAGCGTCATTGAACATGGAGACCGCGACTTGCGCCCCGCGCGCCATCTCGAGCGCTTCCTGCGCATAGGGGCTGCTGAGCGGCACGCCGTAGCCGATCCGGATAGGGACGGCGGCCTGAGCGCGAACGAAGGGCAACGGCAGCGCGGCCAGACCCAGCCCGCCGGCGAGTGCATGACGTCGCGACAGACGGAGGCTGCGTGGGGCGGTGCCGGTCATGAGATTGTCCTCCTTGGCCGCTGGGGTATTCCCCAACAGCTGCAATCATAGCGCGAGTGGGGCGCGGTACGCAACGGAGCACTTCCGGCGCGCGATGCAAACGTGTAAGGTGCTATCGGCATAAAGGAGGACCGGGCATGTCCTGTTTCCGTCGTTCCATGGGCTACGCCGCGGTGGTTGCGGCCGTTTCGGCCGGTCTGGTGGGGTTGAGTGCCCCCGCGCGGGCGGCGGATGCGTCCGCGGGCAAGCAGGTTTTCCAGCAGCAATGCGCGATCTGCCATGCCGATAAGCCGGGGGTAAACAAGATCGGGCCATCGCTGTCCGGCGTGGTCGGGCGGCATACCGGCTCCGAACCCGGGTACGATTATTCTGTCGCGAACAAGAATGCGAATCTGACCTGGACGCCCGAAATTCTCGATAAATACATAGCCCACCCGCAAAGCGTGGTACCCGGCACCAAGATGCCCTATGGGGGCCTGCCCAATGCGACCAAGCGCGCAAATCTGATCGCGTTCCTGGCGACGCTGAAATAGGGCGAGCGATAAATCCGTCAACCGGTTGATCTGGATCAACGACGCATCCCGCACCTGCGAAGAGATTGCTGCCACGTCACTTCCGGGAGATGGTCATGCAATCCGTTGCTACCCGCACCACCGGCACCTTGGTTGTCGGCCTCGGCGGGATCGTCGTCGCCGCTGCCATGGTGCTCAGTCAGCACAAGCCGGCCGATGCCGTGCCGGCCTTCGCCGCGCAAACCGGACAGGCTTGCACCGCGTGTCATATCGGCGGCTTCGGCCCGCAGCTCACCCCGTTCGGGCGCGCTTTCAAGCTCGGCGGCTATACGCAAGCGGGCGGCAGCGGGCTGGCGGCGCATATCCCGCTTTCGGCGATGCTGGAAGGATCCTTTACCAACACCGGGACTTCCATGCCCGCGGGCACCCAGCCGCACGGCTACGACACCAATAACAATTTCGTGTTCGATCAGGCCAGTATCTTCGTCGCCGGTCGGGTGAGCGATCATACCGGCGGCTTCATCCAGATGACCTACTCGAACTACGACAACCGCCAGGGTGGCAACGGGACCGTGGTCGATAACTCCGACCTGCGTCCTTACGTCACCACCGTGCAGGCGTTCGGCAATGACCTGGAACTGGGCCTGACGGTCAACAACAACCCGACCGTGCAGGATCCGTTCAACTCCACTTTCGCCTGGGGCTACCCCTTCTATGGGCCGAAGATCGCGCCCGGTCCGAGCGCGGGCAGCCTGCTGTCCGGTGCCGCCTCGGTCGGACCCAGCTTTGCCGGTAATTCGCTCGGCGTGACCGCCTATGCCTGGTACAACGAGCATCTCTACATGGAGGTCGGCGCCTACCAGACCATGAGTTCCTGGCTGGAGAACCGCTTCGGCGTCGGCGGTGGGCCGATTACGCCGAACCTGGCGCCCTATGCCCGGCTTGCCTATGAATGGGACTGGGGTAGCAGCGCCGCCTGGGTCGGCGGTACGTTCATGCACGCCAACATCGATCCCCAATTCGGCACGGGGCGCGACAGCTACACCGACTTTGCGCTGGATGGCGGGTACCAGTTCCTGGGCAACGGCACCAACATCGTCACCGTGCAGGGGATTTTCGTACACGAGCTGCAGGACCTTTCCGCTACCACCTCGAACTACAACACCACCAACGGCACCGCAGTCGGCTCCAGCTATGGGCTGAATACGTTCAACGCGAACGTGGCCTATTGGTATCAGAACACGTACGGAGTGACGGTCGGCTGGCAGACGATCTGGGGCGACAACAACCTGCCGCAGTATGGCGGGCTGAACACCAGCGGCAATCCCGGCTCCAACGCCTTCACGCTCGAGGCCGACTGGGTCCCGTTCGGCAAGGAGAAGTCGCTGTGGCGGCCGTTCGCCAACCTCAAAGTCGGGGCTTCCTACACCGCCTATACCCAGCTTGACGGCAATAGCTCCAGCGCCTCCAACAACAACACCTTCTTCCTGTTCGCCTGGACCGCGTTCTGAACCAAGCCTG
>VFSW01014302.1_pt1 | contig 10976 bp, 8 predicted proteins | sample 5358111 | NCBI WGS metagenome assembly VFSW01 (sample SAMN11554181, study PRJNA540505) | mine drainage metagenome | isolation source: sediment from site ElyBrook_90M | place: USA: Ely Copper Mine, Vershire, VT | collected 2017
CGCTCGCCCTGCGCGGCAGTCCGAAGGTATCCGCGGCGACCCGGCTGCGGGTGAAGAAGACGGCGGACCGCATGGGCTACCGTCCGAACGCCAAGCTGGCTGAAGTGATGGCCCAGGTGCGGGCCAGCAAGGATCCGGAGGTCAAGAGCTGCCTCGGGGTGGTCTCCCTTTACGACCAGGCCCGGCCCTGGGAGATTTCCCGGCATTACGCCGGGATCTATGCGAGCACGAAGCGGCGGGCGCTTGCCCTCGGCTACCGGTTGGAACCGCTGTGGCTGCGGGATCCCGGGATGACGCCCCGGCGCCTCCGGAGCGTCCTCGACGCCCGGGGAGTCCAGGGGCTGCTCTGCTTCGGCAGTCCCGTCCTCAACGACCTCTTCCCCGAAGAGCTCGACCATTACGCCGTCGTCACCCTCGGACTGAGCATCCAGACCCCGCTTCACCGGGTGACAAGCCACTTCTACAACGACACGACCCAGGTCCTCAATCGGGTGCATGCCCTGGGCTATCGCCGCCCGGGACTCGTCATCAGCCGCTACGAGGAGGTCCGCACCGCCTACGCCATCGGCGCCTACCTCGGGTGGTACGAGCACACGCTGCCGAGCGAGATCCCGATCCCCGTCCTGCGGCTCGACTGGCGGGAGCCGGCCCCGTTCTTCACCTGGCACCACCGCCACCGGCCCGACGTCATTGTGGTCGTCCTCCTGTCCGACGCCCTGCCGGAGCTGGAGCAGCTGCTTAAGCGCAATGGGATTGTGGTGCCTCGGGATCTCGGCGTCGCGGTCATGACCCATTTCCTGGAGGGCACGGGCTTTTCGGGACTGCAGCAGAATCAGGAGCTGATGGGGGCCTGGGCCGTAGACCTGCTCGTGTCCCGGGTCCTCAACCGGGATTTTGGGATCCCCGAGCATCCCCACATCGAAATGGTCGAGGGCTGCTGGATGGACGGCCTGACCCTGCGGTCCGCCCCGCGGCCGGCCCGGGAGCGCCGCAAGTCCGCGTTACCCCGGGGGCCGGCGAAGCGCAGCGCGTCGGGATAGTTCGGCACGGTTTCATATCCGTGCGTTGCTCGATCGCGTGTAAGAGCCCCTGCCGGCGTGGGAGGCGCCAGGCGACTCTTGCATCCGGTCGGTGTTCGCAATAGAAGGGGCTGCTTCGTAACCCCCGAACCTTGTTTTGGCGTGCATGCACCGATTTTCCGAAGGCTCAGGTCACTGCCGCATGGGGCCGCCTGCCTGGGCGCGCTCTATCTAGCCTCCCCCTCGCGGGCCGTCCCGCCGTCGGAACGGCCGGCTGCCCATTGCAACGCCGTCGACCCGTTCATCGGCACCGCGGGCGGAGGGAACACGTTCCCCGGGGCGACGCTGCCGTTCGGCATGATCCAATGGGGGCCCGATACGCGGTCGGACGGTTGGTACCACTTCGGCGATCGGACGATCCGGGGCCTGAGTCTCACGCATATCAGCGGCGCAGGCTGCCCGATCTACGGGGATGTGCCCATACTCCCTTGGATCGGCGGGGTGCCGGCCCACGGGTCGCCCAGGGACCTGGCTCTCGGATTCTCGCATGAGCACGAGCGGGCGCACCCGGGCTACTACGCGGTCAAGTTCGACGACGGAATCAGGGCCGGGCTCACGGTGGCGGATCGGGCCGGTATCGGGCGATTCGTCTTTCCGGGCGGCGCCAAGCGGACATTCCTGATCAAGGCCGCCTGCAGCGCCGTGCGGGACGGCTTCGACGTGAGGATGGCCGATGGGACGGCGGTCGAGGTTCGCGCCCCGGACATGGTTGCCGGGACCGTGCACAGTGGCGGCTTCTGCGGCAGCCAGGACACCTACACCCTCTATTTCGTCCTGAGGTTTTCCCGGCCGTTCGCCGCCTTTGGAACCTGGAGCGGCGCCGTGCAGCAGCCGGGCCGCGACTCCGCTTCGGGGCCGAAGGTGGGCGCGTACGTGTCTTTCCCGGCCGGAACGGATCCGATCGTGGCCAAGGTCGGCCTGTCGTTCGTGAGCGTCGATAACGCGGCCGCGAATCTTCAAAAGGAGATCCCCGGCTGGGATTTCGACCGTGTCCGGGCTGCGGCCGCAGGACGCTGGGAGAAGACGCTGGACGCCGTCGACGCCACCGGGGGCACCCCCGAGCAGCGGACGCTCTTTTACACGGCGCTCTACCACATGATGCTTTCGCCGAACCTGTTCAGCGACGAGGGCGGCGACTACGTCGGCTTCGACGGCCGCATCCGGCGCCTGGGCCCCCGCGAGGCCCAGTACGCGAACTTTTCCGACTGGGACATTTACCGCGACGTGATCCCGTGGGACGCCCTGCTCTTCCCGGCGCGGACCAGCCAATTCGTGCAATCGCTGGTGCGGGACGCGGAGCAGAGCGGCTGGCTGCCGCGATGGCCGGTGGCCAACGACGTCAGTTACGTGATGGGCGGCGATTCGGCGTCCATCCTGCTGTCCGAAGCCTACGCCTTTGGGGCCCGGGGGTTCGACACGCGAACCGCCCTCCGATACATGCTCAAGGGCGCGACCCAGCCGGGCACCGGCCCGCATGGCCGCTCGGAACGCGAGGGTTTGCGGGATTATCTCTCGAAGGGCTACCTTCCCACGGTTGCGGGAGGCAACGAGGCCGGCGCCTCGATGACGTTGGAGTATGCCACGTCCGATTTCGCGATTTCTCGGTTCGCCGGCAGTTTGGGCGACTCCGCGGACGCCCTGCGGCTCCTTCGATCCTCCCAAAATTGGCGGCACCTGTTCGACAGCCGAAGCGACTTCATCCGGCCCCGCACCGCCGACGGCCGGTTCCTCGCTCCTTGGGATCCAGACCGCCTGATGCCCCGCCACAAGAACTGGGACACGGACGACCAGCTCGGCTTCGAGGAGGGATCCACCTGGCAGTACACCTGGATGATTCCCTTCGATTACGCGGGGCTCTTTCGGGCCATGGGGGGAAACGACAAGGTCCTCCCGAAGCTGGACAAGTTCTTCCGTCAACTGAGCGGCTGGGGCCTGCCGACCTTCACGGTGACCAATGAGCCCGACTTCTGCGCGCCTTACGCCTACGTGTGGGCCCGAAGCCCCTGGAAGACGCAGGAGGTCATCGACCGCGTGCGCCGGGAGACGTTCTCGGCCCGCCCGGACGGCCTTCCCGGCAACGACGACTTGGGCGCCACTTCCGGGGTCTATATGTGGAGCGCCCTGGGGATGTACCCGGTGGTCCCGGGAGTCGGCGGCGTGGTCCTGGGAACGCCGATGTTCCCCCGGGCGGTCGTTCACCTTGGCGACGGCCGCACCCTGGAAATCACGGCTCGAGGCAGCGGAATCTACGTGCAGGCGGTCGCGCTGAACGGCAAAAGCCTCAGTGGAGCCTGGCTGCCCCTTGAGGATCTCGGGCCGGGCGTCAACCGGCTGGAGTTTTCCCTCGGGCCCCGGCCCAACAAGGCCTGGGGCGCGAGCCCGGCGGATCTTCCCCCGTCGTATGAGCCTCCGGGCGGGCCATTGGCGAGACGTGGCGAGCGCGGTGTGAACCGCCGCATGGGCGTAATCGGCTCCGGGAGTTTCCTATGACCGGGCCCGGGTAGCCCGGAATGCCACGCGCGAATCGTTGCAAGGCGCGATGAAGGCCGTCCCCAAGCACGCCAAGGGCCCGTCGGCGCGGGGCGCGGTACTCTTTCCCCTTCCCCCGGACGATTGCGAACCGCCGTTCCTCGATAGGGCAGGTTCGCCAGCGACTCGGACATCGCGATCAGTTCCTCGCCGACCTTCAATGCCGCCACTGGGCTACCGTGGGGACCTTGGCCGATGAACCGAGCAATCGCCCCCAAATCCGCCAACGCGGGTTTGGAGATGATTACCCGTTAATCCATTGGCGCAGATGGCGGCGTGCCTCCTCAACGGGCACGCCCCCCTCTGTTGCCAGGGAGCGCAGGCCCTCGTCGATGGCTGCGAGCATTTCGGGGGTATCCTCGGCCGTCTCGTCGAGCCAATGCCTTAACGCCTGCCGCTCTTTGGGCTCGAGTTGCAGGATGGCTTCTTGGATTTCAGCGAGCTTGGTCACGGAGAGAGGATAGCCACTGGCGACTGACCGACCACCGAAAAACGGTGAAACTAGCCGTTCTTGAGGAGGTTGATCGCCGTCTTTCCGCCCTCACAGCGGACTGGGCACCCTCTCGGCCGCCGTCGAGGGGCCGTCCCGGGCCGTGGGGGCGTGGTCCGGTAAATTTTGCGGCATTAGCAGGAATGCAGATTCAATGCGGAGTTCCGTGCCGAATTTCGCGGGCCCCGTTCATCCGTCCGACAGCCGGGCTTTCTCCACCATCTACGACAACCGGCTCAAAGGCGGAGCTTCCGGAAAGCCCGTTCGGCAAAATGGGAGGGGCGGGCGAAAATTAGCCGGCGCACGAGGCCCAGGTTGATTGGATGAATTCACGTTTTGAGATTCAGGCTACGGCGCTCCGGTCACGGGGCGCTCACCCGCGAGCAGAATCCTAAATCCCGCCCGAAGGGCGTCCGAGACTGCGGTGTAGTGGTCGCGCCCGGGGAATTTCTGCGAGGCGACACCAAGGCCGCCGAAAGGGCGGTCGGCGAGCTGCCGTTCCAAAAAGGCGAGATCGCCGGTCATGGAAGCTGTGTCGTCGGCGCCGACCGCCAGAAAGAGCGACGCCGAGAGGGAGGATTGGCCATCGCGGAATTTCGCGATCTGCGCAAGCGGGGCGCGGTCATCCCACCAAAGGGAGGGAGCGCTTGCGAGCACGCGATTGAACAGCGGGTCTGGCCGGAATAGAGCGTGCAGCGCCGGCAGGGCTCCGAGCGAATGGCCGGCGATGACGCTCCGGTCGCTGCGTACGGGATGGCGCCGGGCGATCTCGAGCCAAAGCGTGCGCCGGAGGAAGGCGAGGAAAGGCTCGACCCCGCCGCTTCCGGGCTCCAGCGCCGAGGCGGTTGGTGTGTAGTCGCGGCCCCGGTGATTGCCGGCTTCGCCAAAGCCGGCCCCATAGCCGACCCCAACCAGGACGACGGGCGGGAGCTGGTCCGCCTCGCGCAGCTCGCGGGCCGCCGCCACCGCCGGGTCAAACAGGAAGTCGCCGTCCATGAGGAATACGGCGGGCCAAGGGCCCTCGCCGGATCGCTCGTCGGGCGCGTCGACATAGATGGAATAGTCGGAACCGGTCTCTTCGGAGCGAAGACGCAGGGCTGGGACGGCGAGGGTGGGAGTCGGGTTCATCGAGTGGGAATGCGAAATCTGCCAACATGGGAACGCGGCGGCGTCGGATTGCAAACGGGACGCTGCTCACCCTGTTTCCATTAAAAGGCACGATCGGAATTTCGGGGGAATCTAGTCCAATGGCTTCGACCCAATCTAATCTCAGTTTCGGGGTGGCTTCGGGAAATAAACCCAGCACTTGGCGCAAGCGACCCGAGCATTGATAGGCGGGCGCGCTGTAGCGATCCAGAAGTCGGTTAAATCGCTCACACGCCGTCTCTGGCAGCAACGAACAGCTATTTGCGCGATAGAAACCTGCCGTTGCCGGAACCATACCGCGTTGCTCTTCAGGTGTGACACGAATGGCGTGTCCATGGCAGGAGCCCTCAAGACAGAATAAAGACGCCCCGCGGACTAGAGGCCACCCCCGGCGCTCGGGGTTAGGTCGCCAGAGTTGTAGCTCAGCGGTGGCCATGATGGAAGCCGATCTTTCGGTCGTGTTCCGGCGCTGAAGGGGCGAGAAGCTGGCGCAGTGCCGCCACGATCTGCCCGATTTCTTGGTCGTGCTGACCCACGCGGGCGTCGAGTTCCGCCAGTTTTTCCGCGAATGCCTTCTGGTCGAGGGCCATTTTGCGCAGGGCGATGAAGGCGCGGATCACGTACACGCTCATCTGCACGGCTCGTGCACTATTGAGGATGTTTGCGGCCATCAGGGCGCCATGTTCGGTGAAGGCCCATGGCAGGGTACGGCGGCCTCCGCGACCCTCGTTTGACATCGCAATTTGCGATTTCAAAGATGCAACTTCCTCTACGGTAAGCTGAAAGCGGAAGTCAGCCGGGAACCGCTGCGCGTTGCGCGAAACGGCTTCGTTGAAGCGGTAGGTCGGGATTCCGTAAACGCCGCCAAGTCCGTGTCGAGAAGGACCCGACATCCTATTTTATCAACAATCAAGCAACTGATCCGGCGGATTCTTTAGCGATCCCAGCGTAGGAGAATCCGGTCGATATCGGAGCGAACTTGTTGCCGGGCCAGCTCCCGGTCGCCGAGATGCATGAGCAAGGAGTCGTAGCGCGTATGGACGTGGCGAACATGCGCAATCACCGCCAAGCTTAGCGCCTGCGGATCTAATTGCCTCGCGGCCGCCGACCGGCCCACGCGGCCGGAATGCTTCCGGCAGGTCCATTGGGCGATCTCTTTTGCCTCGTCCAGCGGACAGCCAGGATATTGGGCGCAAATGGCCGCAGTGACCTCCGCCAGGTAGATTGACTCGGCTGACTCACGTTGTCTCGCGGCCCTCTGTCGTTGGCGTTCGCGGACTTCGGTGTCGGCCATGCATTCCTTTTCGGCAAGTTGGATCGCCGCGGCGGTGACAAGGATTCCCCGCCGCTCGTAATGGTTGCGGGCGCGGGACCATTGGACGACCACGGCGCGCAACGGGGAATGCTTCGTCGCCCGGCGGGTCAGCGCCGCGTTGCCCCTAGAAAGGAATTCGAGATGGCCGAGGTCGGCGCAGTCGAGGCAAAGCGGCTGGCCGTTCTCAAGGCGAATCATGCTGCCACCGAGGAATTCGGCGCCGCACTCCGCGCATTTCCCGTCTTGGCGGGTGATGAAGACCACGAGATCGTCGTTTTTCTTGCCGATCTCCGATGCTGTGTCGGCAGGCGGCCGTTGCCGGGTAGCGGGCGACGGGGGTTTAGAATTCACATTGGACGGGCAAGGCTACCTATAATTGAGACCGCGTTAGCTTGGTGCGCCTCCTATGAGCCTGTCGTCGAGACTCAACGGCACCGGCTTTGTCCAGTGGGTGCGGCTGAATGCGGGAGGCCGCGGATTCAAGAGGTAATTCCAGGAACCGGGAACGATGGCGCTGGGGACGCGCAGGGCCACCTTCTGTGCGGCACGCAGCCACCGATCACCCATTCCGACAGTCGCCGGATGAAATCGCATGGGATTATTCCACCCTGGCGGAAGACGATTGATGGGCACGTGGAGGATCTCCTCCGGCGGCACAGCGATTTCAAACCAGACACGCGGATCCGACCGCTCCACCGCGGTTGTGGCATGAACGAGGATTTCGAGGATGCAGAGTGGAAGCGATTCGCCGCAATAGATTGCGGGAAAGCCGGGCGAATTCCAGCGGCCTCCGGCAAGGCGCGCGCCCTCGCCCGACTTGGCAATGGCGGCGAACCGCGCGCGCTCCACCCGCCAAATCTTCAGGCGCTCCGGTTTCACGCGAGTATGCCATAGAGGATGCGGCGCAAAAGCGACTCGACTTCACGGGCCCCGGTTTCAAATCGCGCCATTTCGATCGGCACGGCCCCGTTCAGGCCATACTGCGGCCGCTTTAGCCACGAGCGGGCGCCCTCCGGGCCGCCGACGGCGTCGCAGGCCAGAAGCCACAGGCGGGCGAAGCGCAGGATCCGGTCCGACTCGGGCGGGTCGAATCGGCTTTTCCTGCGCCGGGTCATCGTGGCGGGCGAAATCTGAAGTACCTGGCCGAGTTTTGCGATGGGAAGATCGAGCCATCGCGCGAGTTGGTTCGCCTCGTCCCAGTCGAGGCCGCGCATGACCTTTTCCATGGCTTGGACCGGGTTGGAGACGACCTTGGTTAGAGACGCGTTCATGATCAAAAGAGTTTATTAATTTGCTCAAAAGAGCAAGCCTTTTTGATCTGCTCCGCGGTTCCGCGCGGGAAGGGAATCGTTGGTCGGCTTTGGTCGCCATCCTCCATCGTGAAACCCGACGAACAGCCGAAAATGCCATTGCAGGGCCGGATCGGGAAATTCAAGGTCGCAAACAGGCCAACATCCTATGCGGCCTTGAATCGCATGCTCGAAGAGCCGCCTCCCGGATTGACGGTCCTGCGCCTTGTCCGATGATGTGGGCATGGTCAAAAAGACATCCGACCGCGCAGAACCCGCCGTACCTCCTCCTCACAATTGGCGCACAAGCGACGAGGACGAGATCAACCGGCGCCGGTTGCGCGCGCGCTCCGAGGCCTTTGGGGTCGCCAACCTCGATCCCCGGCATCCCGTACTGTCTAATTTCCGCGTCCGGTCGAAGAACGGCATGGAGTACCAGGTGGAAATTCGTGACCTTCAGAACCGCCGGGCTTCCTGCACTTGCATCGACTTTCGCATCAATGGGCTCGGCACCTGCAAGCACGTGGAAGCGGTGCTGCTCCATCTGGAAAGGCGCGAGAGGCGCGCTTATGCGCAGGCGACCCCCGCCCCCTCGCCCCGCTGCGATCTGGCGCCCGATCCGGCGGCGAATTGCCTGCGACTCAGCCGAAATCCTGCGGCAGTGCCCGCCCGTTTTCGGAGTTGGTTCGATCAAACCGGAGCATTGATTCACGGTGATCCGGCCGAGGCGGTGCACGCTCTCGAGGAAGCCGCGCCGAGAGTGCGCATTTCCCAGGAAGTGGGCCCGTGGCTTGAGGCGCAGCGGCTGGCCGTGGAACGCCGCAGGTTGCGCCGCGATTATGAGGTGCGGGTGCAGAGCGGAGATTGGCCGACGCACGAAACCAAGGTGCCGCTGTTCCCCTACCAGCGGGAGGGCATGCTCCACCTCGCCTTCAATGAGCGGGCGCTCCTTGCCGACGAAATGGGGCTGGGCAAGACGATCCAGGCCATTGCCGCGTGCGCGCTTTTGCACCGCCTAGGCCAGGTGGAACGCGTCCTTGTGGTGGCGCCGGCCTCCTTGAAGAGCGAATGGGAGGAGCAGATTCAGCGCTTCACCGACCTGCCCTGCCGGCTTGTCTACGGCTCTCGCCGCGAGCGGCTCGGTGCCTGGACTCGGGACAGTGCCGCTTTCTTCACGGTCGTCAATTACGAGCAGATGCGCTCGGATGCCCTCGACGTGAACGCCCGCCTCCGGCCCGAAGTCGTCGTGCTCGACGAGGCGCAACGGATCAAGAACTGGAGCACGAAGACCGCGCAGGCGGTCAAGCGCCTGCGCAGCCGGTACGCCTTCGTCCTTACGGGAACGCCGATCGAGAATCGGATCGACGAGCTCTATTCACTGATGGATTTCATCGATCCGCTCATCCTCGGCCCGCTGTTCCGATTCAACCGGGAGTATTACGAACTGGACGAGCGGGGCCGGCCGGCCGCCTACCGCAACCTCGCCGGGCTGCAGGAGCGGATCCGCCCCCGCCTCTTGCGGCGCCGCAAGGCGGATGTGGAGGCCGCATTGGCCGACCGCCCCGACACGACTCGCGTCGGCCCATTGAGCCCGAGCCAGCAGGGCGAGTACGCTGCGCATGAGGCCCAGGTCGCCCGCCTCTTCAGGATCGCCAAATACCGGCCTCTCACGCAGCAGGAGCAGGACAAGCTCATGCGCGAATTGGCCATGATGCGGATGATCTGCGACACAACGTACATCCTCAATCCGGACGACCGGAGCTGTCCTAAGCTCGCGGAGCTGGAGAAGATCCTGGACGATTGTCGCGAAAATGACGCCAAGGCGATTGTGTTCTCGGAGTGGGAGCGAATGCTCGAGCTCGTGCGGGACGCGTGCAAACGCCTGAAATTGGGCTACGCCTGGCACACCGGCAGTGTGCCCCAGCACCGCCGTCGGGCGGAAATCAACGCGTTTAAGAACGAGCCTTCGTGCCGCGTCTTCCTGAGCACCGACGCGGGCGCCACCGGGCTCAATCTCCAAGCCGCCAGCGTCGTCGTCAATTGCGACCTGCCGTGGAACCCGGCCAAGCTGGAGCAGCGGATCGCCCGCGCGTGGCGCAAGTACCAGACGCGGCCCGTCACGGTGATCAACCTTGTCAGCGAAAACACCATTGAACACCGGATGCTGGAAACCCTGGCCCACAAGCGCGCTCTTGCCGACGGCCTGCTCGATCGGCTGGGCAACCTAAAGGAGATCAAGCTGAAGAGCGGGGGCCAGGCGTTCATGGCGAGACTGGAACAGTTGGTGTCGGTGGCGCCGGCGCGCCCGGCCGCTGCGTCCAAGCCGCTGCCTACGGACCGGTCGCTGGGGTTTGCCCAGGCGGTGCGCGAGCGGATCGACGGCGCTCTCGTTCATTGCGAGGAGCGCTATCCGGCGGAGGGAATGCACAGCGTCCTCTACGTAGTCGTGGAGCGTGAATCGGCGCGCTGGCGGCCGGCACTTGACGAACTGCATCGGGAATTCTTCGGGCCCGGGCGCACCGATCCCCTCGCGCCGGTCCGAATGGAGGTGGTGGACCGCGCCGCCCACGAGGCTTTGGCGCGGCTCGCGGAAGTGGGCCTGCTTTCGCTGACCCAGCGCGGCAACCGGTTGCTGTTCCCTGGCGCACCGGACGCGGCCCTTCGCGCGCTCACCACCGAGGAAGAGTCCCGCCGGGGGGCGCACCGCGCCGCGGCGGAACGAAAACTCAGGATGTCTCGCCTCCTGGGCGACGCTGGAATGGACGACGAAGCGCGCGCGCCTGCGCTCGACGCTATCCTGGCGTTGGCCCGGGCACTCGCGATCGAAAATCGCCTGTCCGAGCCTGCCAAACTGGAGGAAGCGTTCATTCCTCCCTTTTCCCGCGTCTGGGGGCAGGCTCTGGGGAACGTGCATGGGTTCGTCCGCGAACCAGCCTCACCGTGGAGGCAGGCCGTCGACGCGCTGCAAGTGCTCGCGTCGGAATCAGCCAGCCGGTCCGGAGTCCGTGGCGGCGATTTGCCGGCGCCCGGCGATGGGGGACGGGATGGCAATCACGCGTGAGCAAGTATTCGACTAGGACAGTTACAGCCTCCGGCGAGCTCGTCCCATGGCTTGCGGTCACTGGGCC
>VFSW01014303.1_pt1 | contig 10974 bp, 10 predicted proteins | sample 5358111 | NCBI WGS metagenome assembly VFSW01 (sample SAMN11554181, study PRJNA540505) | mine drainage metagenome | isolation source: sediment from site ElyBrook_90M | place: USA: Ely Copper Mine, Vershire, VT | collected 2017
AAAAGTGAATCCTTCCTGGAATCAAAAAACCGCCAAAATGGCGGTCTTTGAAGTGCCCCCACAGAGATTCGAACTCTGGTTTTAGCCTTGAAAGGGCTGCGTCCTGGTCCCCTAGACGATGGGGGCAACGCAGAGGATTTTATCATGACCCCCCTACAGGGTCAAGCAATTGATCGGACAAATTTTATAGTGGGCTACTTCTTCTGCTCGGCTTGCAGCGCCTGGCACACGCGGGCATGCTCCACTTCCAGGCGCGGCAACCACACATCCAGAAGGTCGAATGGCGCATTCTGATCCACCAGGCGCAGCACCTCATTACAGTAATTCGACAAGCGGTGCGCCCCAAGGGTGCTGCTGGTGCCTTTCAGGCTGTGGACGCTCTTGCGCAGTTCGCCATAATTATGTTCGTTCATCGCCAGGTGAACACGCACAAACAGCGCCTGCGAATTTTCCAGATACATCTCGATCAAATCGACAAGCACATCCGGCTCGTCCTCCATTTGCAGTTCGCGGATCCCCTCAAGGACTGTATAATCCAAAGGTGAGTCTTCCAGATCGGTAGTTACCTGAAGGTCGGCACTGCCCTGGTTCATCTGGATTGGCCGGGCCCATTTTTGCATAATTTGCTTTAACTCTTCCACCGGGACCGGTTTGGGAATACAGTCATCCATACCGGAGGCGAAACAATCTTCATAGCTGCCACGGCTGCCTGTTTCAACCAGGCCGACGATGGGGATGCGCACGGCGCTGTGACCTTCGCTCTCCCGGATCATTTTGGCAGCGTCGAAACCATCCAGGTCAGGCATCTCGCAATCCATTAAGATCAAGGCATATTTACCCGAATCCTCCACAGCCGTCTGGACTGCCAGGGTTCCATTGGGCACAATCTGAACTGAAAAACCCAATCTTTGCAGCAGCCCGGTAATAAACTGCTGGGCCAAAGGATCATCCTCCGCCAGCAGAACCATCCCGAGGGGTGGCAAGTGTGAACTGTTCTCATCAGCCAAATCGACCTCCATTACTACTACAAAAGGCTGGCCTGTCCGGCCGCCTTCACCGGGATAACCAGGTCCTTGCTGTCGTGAGCCGGATCGTTCACCAGGCGGGATACCGGAAATGCAATCATTTTATCCGCCGGGTAAGGCGCCAATAAAGGCTGCAAATCCGGAATACTGCGGTCTTCCAACCACTGCCAGCAGGATTCCCGGTCGAAAATGACCGGCATGCGCTCGTGCACGGGCGCCACGATTGCATTGGCCTGGCAGGTGATAATCGTGCAACTGCGCAGTTCCTGACCTTCGGGCGATTTCCAGGCTTCCCACAAACCTGCAAAGGCAAAAGCCCGGCCACCTTCCAGTTGGAAATAATAGGGGATGCGAATTGGTTTCGGCCCTTCTACCTTCTGCCATTCATAAAAACCATTCGCCAGGATCAGGCAGCGCCGGCGCGCATAGGCATTTCTGAAAGCAGGCTTTTCAGCTAACGACTCAGACCGGGCGTTGATCAACCGGTCGCCTATACTGGCATCCTTGGCCCAGGCAGGGATCAAGCCCCAGCGCATGCGCTCGACCTTCCGTGCGCCAGCCTCGGCGACGACCGCCACGGGTTGCGAAGGAGCCACGTTATAATGCGCCACCCAATCGGGAGGCATCGGGCCAAGCTTTAATTCCTGCTGTACATCCTCAGCTTCAAGGGTAAGTGTGAACCTCCCACACATGGATATATCCTTTCTGAAGGGATCCACTATTTTATATTGATTTCCTTATTTTAGCACGCGACAACGAATCAAGCTATTTTGGGTATAATTGCACCATCTTATTGCAGGTGCAATTCACATGCCCACTGCCCTGGTTGAGTGTATCCCAAATTTTTCAGAAGCTCGCCGCCCGGAAGTGGTCGAGGCCATTCTGGAGTCCATCCGGGATGTGCCCGAAGTGCACGTTTTAGACCGCCATTCCGACCTGGACCATAACCGGACGGTGATCACGTTTGTCGGGCCACCCCAGGCGGTAGAAGAAGCTGCCTACCAAGCCATCTCCAGGGCAGCCGAATTAATCGACCTGAATGTACATACCGGGCAGCACCCGCGGATCGGAGCGACCGACGTGGTGCCGTTCGTGCCGCTGGTTGAAACCAGCATGCTGGAATGTGTGGAACTGTCGCGGCGGTTGGCCAACCGTGTGGCCGCCGGATTGAACCTACCGGTATATTTATACGAGGAATCCGCCACCCGCCCGGAGCGCCAGAATCTGGAAAATATCCGCAGCGGTGAGTACGAAACCCTGAAAAAAGAGATCGGCAGAAACCCAGAGCGCATGCCCGATTTTGGGCCGCCCAGCCTGGGTCCGGCGGGGGCCGTGGTTATCGGGGCGCGCCAGCCCCTGATTGCCTTCAACGTGTATCTGACCACAGATAACGTCAGCGTCGCCGAAAAGGTGGCCCGGGCAATCCGTTATTCTTCCGGAGGGCTGCGTTACGTCAAAGCCATTGGAGTTAAGGTGCACGGGCTGGCCCAGGTTTCGATGAATCTGACCAATTTCCGGAAGACTTCGCTGGGCCGGGTGGTGGAAATGATCCGGCGTGAGGCGACTGCTTACGGCGTGGCGATCCACCACAGCGAGCTGGTCGGGCTAATCCCCCAGGCAGCCCTGATCGATGCAGCCGGCTGGTACTTGCAGATGGAAGGGTTCAAGCCGGAACAGGTGTTAGAGAACCGCCTGTCCGGCCTGCAGGCGTCCGAGCCGGCCTCAACCGATACTGCCCCGACTAAGTCTTTTATGGATCAACTGGCCAGCGGCAAAGCCACACCAGGCGGGGGCAGCGCCTCGGCGTTTGCCGGGGCGATGGCGGCTGCGCTGGCAGGCATGGTGGCGCGATCGACGATCAACAAACCGAAATATGCCGGCGTAAAGGATCAAATGTGGGCGCTGATCGAGCAAGCCGAGGCGCTGCGCGCCAACCTGACCGAACTGGCCGACCAGGACAGCCTCGTTTTCCAGAATTTGATGGCGGCCAATGCTCTACCCCAGGAAACCGCCGAACAGCAAAGCCAACGCCGCCAGGCAATCGAAAATGCCACGATCAAAACCGCCGAGGTTCCCCTGCAGATCTGTCGCAGTGCGCTTCAGGCGCTCCAGCTTGCGGTAGAGGCCGCCTCGGCCGGCAATCAAAATGCCATTGCCGATGCGGTCAATGGCGGAATTCTGGCCCAGGCCTGCCTGAACGGGTCAGCGGTAAACGCCAGAGTGAACCTGCACGGTTTAGATCCTCGACAGCATGCAGTTCAACCCATGTTGGATGAATTAACCGGCCTGGAAACACAGGCTGGCGAGCTCACAGCCAAACTATCCACGATTTTCAAAGACAGAACTGGGATTCAATGAGTCAAGGTGGATTCCGGGTAAACCAATTATTTCTAATCGCATAATGAGGAGCATAAATGGGCATCAAACCTGATCATTGGATTCGTAAAATGGCGTTGGAGCAAAATATGATCGAACCTTACGCCGACCAGGAAAATCGTCCCGGAAAGATATCTTACGGCGTTTCGTCGTACGGCTACGACATCCGGGTAGCCGACGAATTTAAAATCTTTACCAACGTTTACTCGGCGATTGTCGATCCAAAGAATTTTGACGTACGCTCGATGGTCGATTTCAAAGGCGACGTATGCATCATCCCGCCCAACTCATTTGCGCTGGCGCGCACGGTGGAGTACTTCCACATCCCGCGCGGCGTGCTGACCATCTGCGTCGGCAAGAGCACCTATGCGCGCTGCGGGATCATCGTCAACGTAACCCCATTCGAACCGGAATGGGAAGGCTATGTAACCCTGGAAATATCGAACACGACCCCGCTGCCGGCCAAAATATACGCCAACGAAGGCATCGCCCAGGTGCTGTTTTTCGAGGGCGACGAAGTGTGCGAGACATCCTATGCCGATAAGAAGGGCAAATACCAGAAACAGCAGTCGATTGCCCTGCCAAAATTGTAGGAAAGTACCCGTTTTTTATCATCGCCTGCCTTCGGCAGGCGATGATAAAAAACGGGAATTTACCCCCTTTTATTTGACAGAAACCACTCGTACAGTTCAGGGTTCTGATAAGTCTCGGTCCAGGAGTCGTGCCCGGCATGCGGGTAAAGCGTAAAGCGCACGTTCCCGCCGCATGCCTGTAACTCTTTGACCAGCACCTTTGATTCGCGCGGCAGCACGGTGCGGTCTTTCGCACCGTGGAAAACCCAGACCGGCAGGTGTTTGATCTGGCGTACCCGTTCAGGAAATCCGGCATGCCAGGGACCGCTGCCACAAATGGGCGCCAGGGCCGCAAAGCGATCGGGGTAAGTGACGGCCAGGTGCCAGGCGCCAAAACCGCCCATACTCAACCCGGTCAGGTAGATACGGTCTTCATCTACCGGGTACTCCGCCACAACTTTGTTCAACAGAGCATCCAGAGCGGGGATCTGATCGCTCCACCAGGAATTCTCCGGGCATTGAGGAGAAACGGTAATAAAAGGAAAATCAGACCATTCTTCAACAATCCTGGGGATGCCATGGATACGCACCAGGTCCAGGTCATTGCCGCGCTCACCCGCCCCATGCAGGAAAAGGATCAGTGGCCCCTTTTCCTTTTTTCTACGGTTTAGCTGCTTAGGCAGGTGCAGTAAATACTCCAGGCGATAATTTTGCTCGACCGCCAGTGAAAGCTCCATCGGCTTTTGCCGGCTGGGACGCTCTTTTTTCAATCTCGCGGCCGAAAGAGTATCGGGGAAAAGAGGTGTGCCGCCAACTGTGAATACACCTGTAAGCATGGGGAGAAGTTCAACCACCGCCCCGCTTAACGCCGGCGAATGGCCCCCCACCCACACGCGGAAATCACCCGGCTCGATCATCGCCTGGCCTTGATCGTCGTAGCACACCAATTGTTCAGGTTCGAGCTCAAACTCGACCAGACACGAACTGCCTGCTTCGAGCTGCACCCGCCTGAAGCCTTTCAACGCATGCAGCGGCACCGGCACACTGGCTTGGACGTCTTGAAGGTAGAGTTGGACGATTTCATCGCCTGCCTGGTCGCCTGTGTTCTTAACCAAAAACCGGATGTGGATTGTGCCTGGCGCTGCCATAGATACAGGACTAATTTCCAGGCGGCTGTATTCAAAGCTGGTATAGCTGAGGCCATACCCAAAGGGATACAGGGGTACCTGCCGGAAGTAGGCATACGTGTGTCCCTGCATGTTGTAATCGGTAAAAGGCGGTAATTGGTCGACCGATTGGTAAAAAGTAACCGGCAGGCGACCGGATGGGTTGTAATCGCCAAAAAGAACGTCTGCCAGCGCCAATCCACCCGCCTGGCCCGGATACCAGGCTTCCAGGATTGCCGGCACATGTTGTTGGGCCCAATGGATGGCCACGGCGCTGCCATTGACCAGCACCAGGATTACCGGCGTGCCCGTCTCATAGATCGCTTTGAGCAGCTCTTCCTGAACGCCCGGAAGGCCAATCTGTGTACGGTCGCCCTGGCTGGATACGCCAGGCGGGTTGCCTTCAAGCTGCCCTTCTTCGCCTTCGACCTCCTGGGATAGGCCCATTACCACCACAGCCAGCCTCGAACGGCGGGCAATTTCGACGGCTTCCGGGAAGCCTTCCCGGTTATTGCCGGTCACATTACAACCCAAGGCATAACGCACTTTTATGCCATCCTTGACCTTGCGCCGGATACCTTCCAGCATCGTGACTGATTCGGCTGGGGTTCCATTGTAGTTCCCCAATAAAACCTGTTCGTTGTCGGCGTTTGGACCAATCACGGCGATTGAATCGACTTCCATGCTCAAAGGCAGCAGATTATCCTGATTCTTGAGCAGCACAATAGATTTACGAGCCGCTTCGAGCGCCAGCGCCCGGTGTTCGGCGCAATCCACCACCTTATAAGGGATGCGGGCATAGGCGACCCGGTCTGCCGGATCAAACATACCCAACCGAAACCGCGCCGTAAACAACCGGGTGACAGCCTGGTCAATTTCTGCTTCAGATATCAGACCTTCGGCAGCCGCTTTGACCAGTTCAGAGTACGTTTTCCCGCAGTTCAGGTCGCAGCCGCTGCGGACTGCCAGGGCGGCAGCCTCTTCGGGCGTTTTGGCGAGGTTGTGGAAGCGAAAAATATCATCAATCGCTCCGCAGTCGGAAACGACATATCCATCAAAGCCCCACTGGTCACGCAGAATTTCCTGCAGCAGGGTTGGGCTGGCGCAGCAGGCTTCGCCGTTGGTGCGGTTGTAGGCGCCCATCACCGAAACAGCCTGGCCTTCCTGAACGCAAGCCTGGAAAGCCGGCAGGTAGGTCTGGCGCAGGTCGCGCGGGGTGACTCTGGCATCGAAGTGGTGCCGGTCAGCCTCAGGCCCGCTGTGGGCAGCGTAATGCTTGGGGGTAGCCACCAGCTTCAGGTACCGAGGGTCATCTCCCTGCAGGCCCTTTACAAAAGCAACCCCCAGGCGAGAGGTCAGATAAGGGTCTTCTCCATAGGTCTCTTGCCCGCGCCCCCAGCGCGGGTCGCGAAATATATTGACGTTCGGCGACCAAAAGGTCAGCCCATAATACATGGCGTGGTTGTCTTCTCTCAGAGCCTTGTGATGCCTGGCACGCGCTTCGTCTGAAATGACCGTCGCCACACGGTGCATGAATTCTTCATCCCAGGCGGCTGCCAGGCCAATCGCCTGGGGAAAGACTGTCGCAATACCCGCCCGGGCTACCCCATGCAGGCATTCATTCCACCAGTTATATTCGGGGATGCCCAGGCGTTCGATAGCCGGGGCATTGTAGACCATCTGTGAAATTTTTTCGTCCAACGTCATCCGGCTGACCAGGTCTTTCACCCTGGCGTCAACTGGTTTATCCGCATCCAGGTAAATTACTGTAGACCGTTTTGCCATTTCCGCTCCCTGGGGTGTATCTGAAAGATTTCATTTTACATGGTGTAAAAAACTTCGTTTTTTCACACCATTAAAAGTGGTTTCTTTATTGTATCAAATCAAGCGCAAAGACACTTTGTTTCTTCAGGTCGTATACTTTACCCCGCCAGGCAATCCGCACTGCCTCTTTCTCACGCCAAAAAGCCATACCTTCCAGGAAACCCGGCCAGTTTTCCTCTGTGATCGGCTCTCCAAGCAGGGCCGAGGCCATGAAAGCAATGTTCCCGTCGTGCGAAACGAACAAATCCAGTCCGGCTGCATGGGGGATACCGGTTAATAAATAATCCAGGACCTCAAGCGCTTCATGGGGAATTTCCACAGGAAGCCCTTCAGTGCTTAACCGCTGCCAGCCTTTTTCGATAAAGGGAAAACCAAGCTTTTGATCGATCACGACTGGATTAGGCCAATTGGCGGCACGGATAATCGACCGGCTGGTTTCCACACAGCGCCCAACCGGGCTGGTCATCATCCGATACAGGCGGCGGCGCGCCGCCAGCCAGGCGCCGAATTCTTCGGCGAGTTGGATCCCTTCGGGAGTCAGGCTGGCAAGCCAGGTTTCTTCGGGAACGTTAATCGGAACACGGATCGAATGTCTGACCAATAAGGCGACATGTTGTTCTGGCGGGGCCAGTTCAAGGGGAGAACGAATATAATCGGCAATCAATGCTAACCCTCCGAGTTTAAAAGTCGTAGAATGGTATCACAAATACCAGGGCCATTTCAAGCTATCGTCAAAGAAGATCTCCCAGCGAAATCTTGGGGAAATCCGGTGCAACCCAAATGGCAATTTTGCGTAATAATAGTTGTATGACCTCGAATACCTTGAAAACTCGCTCTCCCATTCGCAGGCAAAAAGCACGTAATTACCTGCTGATTACATTATTGAGCTTTGCTCTTTCGGTCTCATTGACCCGCCTGTTCCTCACCCTGACCGGGTACCCCCAGCTTGGTAACCGGGAACTGCACATTGCCCACGTATTGTGGGGTGGGTTGATCTTGTTCATTGCTGCCTTATTACCCCTGCTCTTCACCAACCAATGGATCTACACCACCACCGCCGTCCTTTCGGGGGTGGGCGTGGGGTTATTCATGGACGAGGTAGGCAAATTCATAACTCAAACGAACGATTATTTTTACCCACCTGCGGCGCCGATCATCTACGCCTTTTTCTTGCTGGTTGTCCTGATATACGTAGATATCAGCCGGAAAAAGGCTTCAGATGCCCGCACCGAGATGTATTATATCCTCCAGGATTTTGACGAAGTGCTCGATCACGACCTTTCGGAGGAAGAACGCAAAGACATCCTTATCCACCTGGACCGGGTATTGGAGGAAACCACCCACCCCGACCTGGCGAACCTGGCCCAGGCGCTAAAAGAATTTATCCAAAATAAAGACCTGGAACTGGTTCCGGATATCCCGTCCTTTTGGAAACGTTGGCGCATGCGCATGGAACATTTCGAGGAGCATTGGCTGACCCGCAACCGTTTCCGGGCTGCCCTGGTCGGCGCATTGTTAGGGTGGAGTCTTTATTCCCTCTACTATCCGTTATTCATCCTGACCCAGTCACGCGATCCGGCTGAATTAAATTCGATCCTGCTTGGCCTGGTAAGCCAGCGGCTGGTGCGCACTCACGGAGGGGTGACCTGGTTCGAGATTCATCTCGGGCTGCTTACCGCGGTAGGGCTGGTACTTTTGACAGCGGCCGGCTTGTTGGCGCTCAACAAACAACGCCGGGCGATCAACCTGGCGTACGTGGGGATGCTGACCTCATTAACCATGGTCAATTTGCTGGTTTTCTATTATGACCAATTCTCGGCCATCATCAGCGCCGCCATGCAATTGGTAATCTTGTTGGGCATCTTGCGCTTCCGCCGGCGTTTCTTAGACAGCCGAACCGGCGATTTTGTCCCTGAACCGATGAATAAGATCGAATAAAAATCTGTCTAAAATCCGGAAATCACTTTTTTTATTTACAGAAAACCTGCGGTTTTTTGCAAATAAAAAAGTGAATCCTTGATACTAAGTCTACATACGGTTATCATTCGAAGCAATGATCCCCAATAACCATTCAATATTTAATAGGCGTGCCTGGTTCCTGCGGATTTTCATGGCAGCCTGCTTCCTGGCGGCGCTGGGCATCCGTCTCTATGACCTGAATGACCTGCCGCTGGATTTCCACCCAGCGCGCCAGTTGCAGTCCATGCTCAAGGCACGTGGCATGTTCCTGGATAATAATGCCCCCGCTCAAACACCGCCGTGGCAGCGCCAGATGGCTGTGGCGCAGTGGAAAATCCAACCCACGCAGTAGCCGGAAATCGTCGAAAGGCTGGCCTTGTGGGCTTACCAGGCCGCCGGTACTGAAAATTTGTGGTTCCCGCGCTTCTTCTCGATCCTGTTCTGGCTGGCGGGTGGGATTGGTCTATTCCTGCTGATCGACGACCTGGTTGGTAAAGATGTGGCAGTGGTAGGAACGCTTTTTTATCTTTTCCTGCCCTATGCGGTCATTGCCAGCCGGGCTTTTATGCCCGACCCGCTGATGGTGATGTTTATTATTTGGGGGGTATGGGGATTGAACCACTGGCACAACCGCCCGGGATGGGGTACCGCCATACTGGCGGGCGGACTGTGTGCCATGGCCATCCTGGTAAAGCTGACGGCGATTTTTATGATCGCCGGGGCCATCTTCGGGCTCGAGTTGGGCGAGCGTGGATTCAAGAAGTCACTGCGCAACCCACAGTTGTGGGCTTTAGGGATCCTGTCCCTGCTACCGGCAGCGATTTACAACATTCTGGGAATTTATATCACCGGCTTTATCAGCCACGGAGCGGTGGCGGGGCGCATACTACTGAACCTGGTAATCGATCCCTTATCGTATATCCGCTGGGATAACAAAGTGCAAGAAGTGATGGGGATTACGGCGCTGCTGCTGGCGATTACGGGCACATTCCTGCTAAAAGATCGCCGCAGACGTGCCTTGGTTCTCGGATTGTGGGGCGGCTACGTGCTGTTTGGCGTCTTTTTCATGTATTACTACGGCACCCACGATTATTACCACCTGCCGCTTATCCCTCTCGCGGCGATTGGCCTGGCGGCGGTTGGACAGGCAGTTATTCAGGCATTGGGCGGGATTTTCTCCGGTAAGTTTTCCAGTTTTGTGATTGTTGGGCTGCTGCTAGTGGCCGTCGGCCAAAATACCTGGGACGTACGCAATACTCTGAAACGCTCCGATTACCGTCCCGAGGCAGTCTTCTGGCAAAGCCTGGGCAATAAGCTGCGCGGCTACAACGTCCTGGCGCTCACGCAGGATTACAACTGCCGGCTTTCCTATTGGGGTTGGTTCGACGCGGCTTATTATCCCAGCCAGGGTGACTTTCAACACCTGGCAACTGCCGGAAGCTCAAACGACCCGTTAGAATACTTTAAGAACGCATCCGCAGGCAAAGACCTGTTCCTGGATACGATGGTAGATGAGCTGGACGCTGAACCGGAATTTAAGGCCCTGCTTTATGCCACTTACCCGGTGTTCGACCAGGGCAATGGCTACGTCATCTTCGACTTGAGGAAACCTAAATAACTTCCAGATTTTTAGTGTTATACAGCCGGCTACGCCGGCTGTATAACACTAAAAATCTGGAAGTTATTCTACCGCCACCATTACGTTAGAAGCCTTGATGACCGCGTAGACCTCTTTGCCAACTTTCAGCTCCAGGGTCTCAACCGATTCCTTGGTAATAATCGAGACCACCTCGGCGCCGCCAGGCAGCTCAATAATCACCTCGGAATTGACAGCTCCCTGGATAATTTTCTTGACTTTACCTTTTAAGATATTGCGTGCGCTGAGCTTCATAGATTGTCCTCCTGAGACTACGTTTGCAGTAGAATATGTGAATAGTACCCATCTATTATTACCATATTTGGTAATAAAATCAAGACTATATTTATCTATTTATGAAACCATGATCCAAAAAACATCTCTCTACAAGCAGATTGCCGAAGCGCTGCGCGGCG
>VFSW01014304.1_pt1 | contig 10974 bp, 16 predicted proteins | sample 5358111 | NCBI WGS metagenome assembly VFSW01 (sample SAMN11554181, study PRJNA540505) | mine drainage metagenome | isolation source: sediment from site ElyBrook_90M | place: USA: Ely Copper Mine, Vershire, VT | collected 2017
GCTGCTTCTGAAAGCCTCTCTCGTATATTGTCGGGAATACCTGCAGCTATAAACGCCCGCATATAAGCATATAAATAATCCCTGCTTAAATCTCTATCGATTCTGTGATAAAGATAGAAGATTTCCTTAAAGTTGACCTAAGGGTGGGCAGGATAGTGAGCGTTGAGGAACATTCGAAAGCCAGGAAGCCTATGTACAAACTGCGCGTCTATCTGGGGCCTGAGATAGGGGAGAGGAAGATAGTTGCAGGCATAAGGGAATTCTATTCAAAAGAGGAGCTTATAGACAAATATGTCATATGTATAGTAAACCTTGAACCCAAGAAGATAGCCGGAGTTGAATCAAACGGCATGCTGCTTGCAGCAGAAGACAGCAAAAAGATAGCTCTATTGACACCTGACAAGAGACTGACTCCAGGATCAAAAATACATTGATGGTATGAAAAACGTAGCCTTTGTAGGAAAAATGGCAGCAGGCAAGAGCTACTATGCCTCACTGCTAACGCAGGAACTTATGTCCAAAGGGATAAATTCCGACATAGTCCACATATCCTCTAAGATAAAGGAACTGGCAGTGGAGCTTTTCGGAATGAAGGATAAGGACCGCGACCTGCTCCAAAAGCTAGCCGGGAAGATGCGCGACATAGATGAAGATGTATGGATCAAGTATCTCATATATCATGTGAAGAAGGAAGGCAAAATACCCTTCATAATAGACGATGTGAGGTTCAAGGATGAGGTAGACCTGCTAAGGGAGAGCTTCGACCTTCTGGTCATCAAGATAGAGTCTGATGATGTATACAGAAGAAGCGTGTACAGGTCAAAATATGGGAAGGATCCTACAGAAAAGGAACTGAATGATGTAACTGAGACCAGCTCAGACGATATAATCCCGGATATGGTACTGGCAAACGATTATACCAAGAATTCCGCAGAGTCCAACATAAGCAGGATCCTGGAAGCTCTTCAGATTTGAATACTTCAGGAGAGGGAGAAGCCTCTACCGCTGTGCACGCTCTGCATCGAAGACACACTGCCATACTTCGGAACAGTCCTCATCAATGCCATCCCTGTATCCGTCAATGTCAAAGGTCTCTGCTCCTCTCCCTTCTCCGTGAAGTCCACTACCCCAGCCCTCTTAAGTGATTTCAGCATATACCATACTCCGCTCTCAGAAAATCCATGCTTTGCGGCAACATAACTTACGAACTCCGTAGCTGTAGGAATAAGGTGCAATCCAATCTCATATACCAGGACCAGCTTCTTCTCACTAAGGCTAATTCCTGAAGATTTAGGATTTACAATAGTAGTTAACACTTGCATAAGAGCACAACACCTCAAAAGATTATTCCGCTCTTACGCAAGCGTTGAAGCCTTATTGCACAGCAGGTACATAGGCTTCGTATTGTAAGCGTCTATCCCTATGACTACGAGTGACCAGAAGCAGGTAATTAGAGTATCTGTCAATTTCGCAGCCATACTTACACTTGAATAAAGGTCTGCAATCAGATTCTTAAATCTTTTCTACAAAACCCAGCGGAACAGCCAGCTATAAATATCATGAATCTGCACAATATTCATGGATATGGTGTGGCTGGGTGCATGGCGAATCATATGTCCAATAAACAGCTAAAGGGTAACGAGGCGCACGCGCATACTTTAGGTGCGCTCACATCAATTCTAAGAAAGGAAGCAGATTCTGTTTCTAAGATGACTGATATCTGTATGAAAGCCTCTGAGATGGCAACGGAAATGCTACTGGCCATGGCCGTTTCAGGGATACTGATCAATGCTGCATATGCAGGACAGAATACGAATGCAAAAGAAAAGCATGGCCTACAATACGCCAAAAATGCAACCAGTTCCAACATGCTTGCCATGGCGGAGGTTAAGCCAAAAGAAAGTCCATACCAGTTGGGGGCAAACGACGTGCCTGTGAAAAACACAGAAAGAAAAAGCCACTATGTGCTGCGTACGCTTATCCCAGAAAAAAACTATGCAGATCCTGCGCCCAGATTAGATATAAAACCTGGCACAAAAGGACCGATAACATTTTCCATTCTGAGGCCAGAAAATCCTCCCGATTATTACAACAACATTTCCGAATACAGATATCATGGTCAGCAGTTTGCGAATATGGAAATATCTCCGCTTCCAATGAACGTGCAGAATGCAACAATCGCATACCTCACATATGTAATAAAACACAAGGAATTCAAACTCTATTCTGAGCAATCCTCCTCAGGGCAGCTTGCGGTAACACTGAGCAAGGGGAACCATGATGCGGTTGGCGTCTATTTCTCATTAACCTTCTGAACATACCATTCTAAGGCAGCAGCTTCGATTGCAAAGCAACAAGAAATATATAGGCACTTATTGCAAATAGTCTGAAGAGCAACATGTTAAATCAATTGTTAATATCGGCAGTTCTAATAGCAATAACTGCGATATACGCGCTATTCGATGTTTTTAACAAAAGGAACATACCTAACACTTTCGTATATCTGACCGTAGCGGTGGCGTTTGCCATAACCCTTACCTACGGCTATAGCACCATCATGTACAGTATTGTAATAGCAGTGATAGTTGCAATCCCCTGCTACCTGCTTTACAAGAAAGGATTCCTCGGAGGCGGGGATTTCCTAGAATTTGTAGCGATATCCCTGATACTTCCTCTGCAGCCCAATCCGTTGCTTTATTCGGAGATACGGATTCCAATACCATTCATAATCTCTGTTCTGCTGGCAGCAGGATATACTGTATCTATATACATACCTGTATACTACCTCAGCAGGCCGGCAAAGAAGCCGAAAATAGACAGAAAACGAATATTCTCAGGAATAATTCTCCTGCTTTCATATACGGTACTAATAGCAATAATGTATGCTATATCTTACATAGGGCTTACTGGCATAATCGTGCTCGGCATAATAGGTATAGCCTCATTTTTCATGATAATCTATGAGAGCAGCATATACTCCGGAATGGTGGAGATGGTCTCTCCTGCATCGCTTGAGCAGGGAGACATGATAGCGATAAACCTGATGGACAAGAAGGACATAGAATACTTCACCAAGCTCTCAAAGAGATTCGACAGGTTGGTCACAAGGAAGATGCTATCTGATATAAAGGATGACAGGAAAAAACTCCCAGTGTACAGGAATTCCGTGCCGTTCGCACTCTTCATATTTTTTGGCGTTGTCATCTCTCTTCTCTTCGGCAATCTGATGCTGCTGATCCTTACATGATGGATAAATTATTATACTTGAGAATAGATATATTATCTGTGGGAACATGCAGGAATGCGACATATGCGGAAGAAAAACAGACAAAGAATACGTCGTGGAGGTAGAAGAGGCGCAGATGCACGTATGCGAGAGATGCGCTAAAGGGATGACGCCGATAGAGATAATAGACCACTCCCAAAACAAAAGTGCCAAACAGGAACATCAGGTAGTAAAACACGCATTTTCCGAAGAGGGCAATGAGATAACAAACGATTACGGAAGCATAATAAAGAATGCAAGGGAAAAGGCAGGCCTTACAAACAAGGAGCTTTCAATAAGGATAAATGAAAAAGAGAGCCTTATTGCAAGGATAGAGCGTAACCAGCTGATACCTGAAGAAAGAGTGGCAAAAAAGCTTGAGAAGCTCCTGGGAATAAAGCTCGAGACCGACTCCAAAAGCGAGGAAAACAAGCGCACCTTCGGAAAGAACGAGCCGCTAACTCTCTGGGACGCTGCTATAAAGAAGGAATCGAAGAAAAAGGGCGGTGAGTAGATAGCTGTAGACATAAGCAAGCTTATAAAAGAGGTGAAGCAGGAGCTATCGTTCGATGAGCTGAAGGATAAGGTGATTGCAATAGATGCATACAATACCATCTATCAATTCCTATCCATAATAAGGCAGCCTGACGGGATGCCGCTTACCGATTCAAAAGGCAGGGTAACGAGCCATCTATCCGGTCTGCTTTACAGGACGACAAACCTGCTCAACTATGGTGCTACGCCAGTCTTCGTATTCGACGGTATACCTCCTACTCTCAAGAGCAAGACGATAGCTGCAAGAATAAGCAGGAGGGAGAAGGCGATGGAGGAGTGGAAGAGCGCACAGGAGAAGGGCATGCTTGAAGAGGCAAGGACGCATGCGATGGCAAGCACAAGGATAACCAAGGAAGTCGTAAGCAGCGCCAAGGAGCTTCTAGGATACATGGGCATGCCTTTCATACAGGCCCCCGGCGAGGGAGAGGCACAGGCAGCATACCTTGTAGAAAATGGATTGGCTTATGCGTCTGCAAGCCAGGACTACGACTCCTTTCTTTTCGGAGCAGAGATTGTAATAAGGAATGTGACGATAACCGGCAGGAGGAAGCTTCCTGGCAAGAATGTTTTCATAAACGTGAAGCCTGAAAAGATACTTCTCAAGGACCTTCTCTCAAAATTCGGGATAAGCAGAAAGCAGCTCATATGGGCGGGAATGATGATAGGCACGGACTTCAATGATGGTATAAAGGGAGTCGGGCCTAAGACGGCACTGAAGATAACAAAGGAGTCGCATACTCTGGAAGATGTTCAGAATGCCATCAAGTCAAAGTACAACACATGCATAGACGATGCGGAAGAGGTAGAGAAAATATTCCTGCAGCCTGATGTCAAAAGGTTCAACGGCAACGAATTCCATAAACTTCTCACAGATGCAACTCTGGACAGGGAAGGGCTAATGGGGTTCATGTGCAACGAACACGGCTTTTCAGCGGAGAGGGTAGAGAAGATGGCAGAACTGCTCTCAACAGCAAAGAAGGAGAAGAGGCAAAAGGATATAAATAGCTGGCTGTGAATTTATTCTGGTTATTATGCAGAAAACAGTAAGCAAAAAGAAGAGAAAGGTAGGAAAGCACTACAGGATGAGAAAGCAGTCAAAGCTCAAGAAGGCGGCAAGGAAGAAGATGTCCAGACGCTCATAGAATATCATTATACTGCACATTGTTGAACTCATAAGCCTCAGATTCATCTGATTCCGAGAAGTTCAATTCAGAAAGTACACTCCTGATATCCTGATATTCCTTCATGGCTCCTTTTATGTCAAAAACAGCAACTCCGTTATCGCTCTTCAGGTATGTGAAGAACCTCTGTCTCTCCCCTGAAACGGCGACAACTACCTTCGCATCAGTGGCTCCGAGATTCACGAGCATGCTACAGAGAAGCACCACCTTGTCGAAAGAGTCGCCAGCCCCTCTCTTCAATGTTTCTTCGGGGCTCTGCCAAAACTGTATCGGCAATGACACGCTGGTTATCTTATCATTCACATACTTGAAGGCAGCTACTGCAGCCTTTGCAAAATCCCTGTCATACGAGTAGTTATTGAAATTTGACCTTATCGAATCGCACAATGCTGAAACTGTGGCATTTTCAGGAGTCACAAGTTTCGGAAGGTCTGAAACGTTTAGCCTTTCCGATTCCTCTATATGGTCCTTGTAACGCATTATTATCTCTAAGTATATGTCGTTATACTTCTTCAGATTCTCGTAGTCCTCCCCAGACATAATTATAATTCTTCCCAAAAGAATATTAGCCTATCCGCATATAAGATTAAAGCGTGTTTCAGATGCCAAAGCTAATGCCTATAGATGATGCAGATTCTAATGTAGGGAAGAGGGTACACGTCAGGGGATGGATACACCGGAAGAGAGAGGGCGGAGCCATACTATTCATAGTCATAAGGGATAGGACAGGGACAATTCAGGCCTCGGTTAAAAAGGCGATGCTAAAACAAAAGGAGTGGGATGATGCAGCCGCTGCATCAATAGAATCAAGCATACTTGCCTCGGGCACAGTAAAGAAGGAGCCCCGCGCACCTACTGGATATGAGCTCGAGGCAGATTCTGTAAAGATAGTAAGCGGCTCAGAACCCTTCCCCATAACGGAATACCAGAGCGCAGAACTGCTGCTTGACAATAGGCACCTATGGCTAAGGAGCCAGAGGATGCGCGACATAATGAAGGCGAGGGCCTACGTGTTCAGGTATCTTAGGAAATTCCTCGACAACAGAGGCTTCTACGAGATAACTCCACCCTTGCTTACCAAAGCCGGAGGAGAGACTGGCGCAGACCTTTTCGAAGTTGACTACTTCGGACAGAAGGCATATCTGACGGAATCATCACAGTTCTATTCTGAAGTCATGTCATTCTCTCTGGAGAAGGTCTATTCGTTTGCCCCATCCTTCAGGGCGGAAAAATCAAGGACAATAAAGCACCTGGCAGAGTACTGGCACCTTGAGCCTGAGATGGCCTACTATAACAACGACATGAACATGAAGCTCCAGGAGAGGCTCGTAAGCAACACTGCAATCATGCTTGCAAAGAACAACGAAGATATTCTGAAGAATCTAAATGTGGATCCACAGTCCCTCCTTAAGATTAAACCACCATTCAAGAGGATAACATACGAAAAGGCCCTGGAGGTGCTTAATGAAAAGGGAGCAGCCAAGAAATGGGGCGACGACCTGGGAGTCGAAGACGAAAGGCTTCTGACAGAAGACGAGGAAAAACCGGTATTCGTGACCTTATGGCCAAGGGAGATAAAGCCGTTCTATATGCCGATAAATCCCAAGGATGAAAGGACCGTCCTTTGCGCTGACCTGCAGGCGCCAAAAGGCCAGGGTGAGATAATAGGCGGCAGCGAGCGTATATGGAAAATGGAGGAGCTGAAGGAGCGGATAGCCGAGGTGGAGAAGCAGAAGCAGATAAAGATAGCCTTGGAGAACTACCAGTGGTGGCTGGATCTTAGAAGATACGGAAGCGTGCCGCATGCAGGATTCGGACTGGGAGTAGAACGCGTAATCAAATGGCTGCTTAACCTTGACCACATACGCGATGCGATACCATTCCCAAGGGCCATTAACCGTGCTTACCCATAATCTTAGTTAGATTTAAATACCAGCCTGTGCACTACATTATCTTGTTTTAAAACGCAGAAGAAATGTATAGAGATTAATCCTAAATTAGATTGAGTGTTTTGTTGTTGCTTACGCTTAGGTCTTATCATGGAAGAAAAACCAAGAGAAATAGCGAATCTTATCATAACCTGCATGGACCGGAGGCTTAACGAAGCTCTAGAGGCCCGTGCACAAAACGCAATGGCAAATACTGGCGTGCCTACCATCGTACTAAGAGATGCAGGAGGGGACGTACGTAATCTGCAAGATTCAATCAGGGAAGCTTTTTCCCATTATGATATTCCTGAAGCAAGGGTTGCGGTGCACAACGACTGCGGTGCCATGAAGGACATAGCTAACAGGAAGCAGTGAAAAGCAGAAAAAGACCGAGAGAGAGACATGACAGCAATGAAGTATGTTGCAGAGAATCCAGACGATCTATGCAAGGAAAATCTGACAGTGCAACAAAGATCCCTGACTGAGATTGTAGCATCACTGTCTCCAAATACCAAGGTCATAGCAGACAGTCTGGACGTATTGCATGTTCCGCATACGGACGGCGAAAAAAAAGCTGCGGTGATACTAGATTCTCCTGAAAGGTCCCACACCAACTATTCAGAACTGGCATCCATATTGCACGCCAATACAAACAATGTATATTTCATACAGTATACTGGCAAGGACAACATGCTTTCTGACATCAGCCTTGTACCAAAGGCCCTTGGCGTCAAGGACATAACGATATTCTCTACAGACAAGACGCGTGCTAAGGCTACTGAATTGTTTGAAGAAATAAACAGGCAGGCATTTGCACCTGGGATCAACCTTAAGCTGATGGAGCTGGTGCAACAGCCTGCCACACAGCATCAAAAGGTAAAACTTAAGGGATAATCTGTATCTGCAAGCGGAATCAGATTATGGACCCAGAGACTAATTCTTCCTTGCCCCAAACTAATATTAATAAACGTTTAACAGCAAGTTATTGTTGGGTAATAACTTGTTTGATCTTCTATTGCAAGCCGCGATGAACTCTACTGTGATAGTAGGCAATTATGTTACAGCAGGATCGGTATACACTGAAAACACTCTTGTAGTGGTACTCACGATGCTTACCGTCCTTGCATTATCTATACAGATAGCCCGCAGATATTTCATAAGAATACTACGGAAGTTCACGTTGAGGTTCGCAGCGGATATATGGTGGCTTATCTATGTGATATTGAGAGACGCTAGCATATTCCTTGTTGTCTTCCTAGGGGTAATGCTCTTCTGGCCAGGAATATACCAGGACTTTCCAATAGCTGTGCCATTCATGCCTCTTGCAATAGACATGTTTGCGATCGCACTTGTAATAATGCTTGTAAAAGACACTGAGGACGATCCGTTCTACAATAGCATAGTCTCAATACTTGTAATAATCGGTTCGGTGCTTTATCTTGGCGGAACAATACTTGTGACAGAAAGCGCAGTGCAGCTTGCCCATCTTCCTCCAACAGTATCTGCAAGCACAAGCAACATATGGGGATTCGCTTACCACTATTTCAATACGCAAACCAATCCTACACTCTCCATATACACGTTCTATGTATCTGCAATCATACTTGGAATCTGCGGCCTTGTAGCAATACTATACTCTTTTGAAGGAGGTATATTCGACAGAAAGATAGAGCCCAAGGCGAAACCTATCGTAAAAGAGACCGATACCCCAACGCCACAGGCGCAGATCCAGAAGAAGTAGGTAAATATGCCATTCAAATTTACATTCGATGACAACAGCTGCATACAGTGCGGAGCGTGCGGGGATTCATGCCCTGTAAATGCCCTTGACTTTACAAGGCCGAGGCATAAGAAGCTTGAAGATACCCTTAAGGACAGCACACCTACGGACGACATGACAGAGTATCCTATACAGGTGAACAAGTGCACAGGATGCATGATCTGCCCTACCGAATGCCCAGTATCTTGCATAACCATAGTCAAGGTTGACAAGGAGCCGAAGTACCAGCCGAAGCAGGGTCCTATGCTCGACACCGAGCCCACAAAGGACGAATTCGCGCTCTCAAAGTATACAAAGGTGAGACCTTACACGCTAAAAATGAAGGATCCTTGGGGTCACGAGTATATCTATAGGCCTAGACGGCGCAAGTCGAACACGCAGACATGGGAGAACCACGAGGAGATGGAATGAAGCGCGCATACATAATACACAGATGGGGCGGAGATTCCACCAGCGACTGGGTACCATGGCTAAAGGAGGAGCTCGAGGAAAAAGGGATAACTGCAGTGGCACCTGATATGCCGAATCCAAATGCGCCTACAATAGCAGAGTGGACAGGTATGCTTAACAATCTGATCACAGCACCTGATCAGGAAACCTGCATCATAGGGCACAGTGTAGGCTGCCAGGCAATTGTAAGATATCTTTCATCCCTTCCGGAAAATGAGGTCATAGGGAAGGCTGTGTTTGTTGCTCCATGGACGCAACTGACAAACGTCGATGAAAGCGCAAAGGAACTTGTAATGCAATGGACAGATTCGCCAATAGACTGGGAAGGTGCAAAGAAGCACTGCAAAAGTTTTATAGTAATCTATTCGGACGATGATCCAAAGGTATCTGAAGAAAACGCAAAGGATTTCGGGAACAAACTCGGCGCAAAGCTTATTCTAGAGGAAAACAGGGGCCACTTCCGTGATGAAGACGATGTTACTCAGCTCCCCATCATGCTTAAGGAAATTCTTTCCTAATCTACCAATGTCGCACCGACTGCCATACAGTGCATATGTATTAATAACTAACTGCAAATACTATCTGTGGTGAAAAAATGGCATTCACAAGCGATCTGTCAACGAGCGATTTCTGGCTCCTTGACAATATGGGATACGAGCCAATAGCAATAGTGCTTGGCAACACGGTGTACAGCATGGGAGTCGTAGGAGGCATTGCAGGAGGCTTCAAAGGTATGACAAAAGGAGAGATACCTCAGTTCACTGAAATAATGTACAATGCGCGAGAGATGGCATTAGGGCGCATGAAGGCAGAAGCTGAGAAGCTTGGCGCTGACGGCGTTGTAGGTGTAAAGCTTGATATCAGAAGTTATGGAAGCGGAGGAACGGAAATGGAGATAACTGCAGTAGGTACGGCAGTGAAACGCAGGCCAGGTGCTGCAAAAGCAAACATCGATCCTACCGTGGTGATGCAGCTGAAGAGCAGCAAGGTAAGCGGAGACGTAACGCAGTAAATGCCATCGCATAATCTGCAGCCTATGAGCTGAAAATATGCCTATAAGCGCGAAGGAGAAGGCCAAAGTGGAGAGACACACTCCCAGTGAAACCATAGACAAGGACATGATGTACTCCACTCCAGGGAGGTTTAGCGTATCCGAAGCGTTACGTAACGGCGTAAGCATATTCTCAAAGAATGCACGCTATCTGCCATTGGGCATACCTGATACGCTTGCAGTTATCATAACATTATATGCCCTGGCAATGCTATCGGGATTTACGTTTGCGGTGTCTGCCAACTTCCAAGACCTTTTCTCACACGGGCCATACATTTTTGAAATACTTGCTGCATTCTTCCTGTACTTTACATTCATATCTGCCCCGCTTTCAAGCCTCTACAAATCCCGCATTGCCGGTATAAAATACCCTGGAACGCTGAAAGCAATAGCATGCAGCTTATCTACAGTGCAGCCCCTGTGCTATACCCTGTTTCTTGCCGGAACAGCGCTCACCTTCAACATAATTATCACAGGCTGGTTCGGTCCGTCAGCCCTGATACTCGGGGCCATACTGTACCTGACATCAATAAACCAATCTATGCTGCCTTACTTCCTGGCAGATACGAAAAACAACAGAAGCGCAGCTATCAATCGCGGCTGGCTCCTGCTCAGCAACAGCAGCCTGAAGCTTCTTGCCATTAACCTAGTCATATTCCTTCCAACTATTGTACTGCTGGCACTATTCATAGCAACCCAGAACTTGTATGTACTGGCACCGATGGCAGTCCTGTTCCTGCTGTCAGAAGGGATATGGTACGGTG
>VFSW01014305.1_pt1 | contig 10974 bp, 9 predicted proteins | sample 5358111 | NCBI WGS metagenome assembly VFSW01 (sample SAMN11554181, study PRJNA540505) | mine drainage metagenome | isolation source: sediment from site ElyBrook_90M | place: USA: Ely Copper Mine, Vershire, VT | collected 2017
CCCACGCCGCCGCCACGAGCTTTACACCAAAATACTGCGACTTGGATTTAAGGACGCTCCTGATATCCCGGTCTCGCATCCTTACGGAATTTACGCCTTGCGAGACGAAGTTCGGGATTTCTATGACAATCCTATCGCCCTAGGCCTCGATTACTACTATATAAGGAAGGCAAGCCATTAAACCCTCGGTGAAAGTAACGGAAGCTCTCACACGTCTCCACCAACTCTATCCCGACGCTCACTGCGAACTCAACTTTAAAAATCCGCTCGAACTAGCCATCGCGACTATTTTATCGGCCCAATGTACGGACAAAAGGGTCAACCAAGTGACCCCGGCTCTTTTTGAGAAATACCCTAACGCGGAAGACTACGCAAAGGCCAGTCTCAGCGATATCGAATCTCTCATTCGTCCAACAGGATTTTTCCGGTCCAAGGCTCGCTCAATTCAGGAATCGGCAAAAGCCATCATCCTCAATTTTGGCGGAGAAATGCCCAAAACAATGACGCAACTCCTCACTCTACGCGGACTGGCACGCAAGACCGCAAACGTCATTTTAGGGACCGCCTTTGGCTTGGCAGAAGGGATCGTGGTGGACACCCACGTCAAGCGCGTCTCTTTCCGATTAGGATTGACCCGTCGAAGAAATCCCGTTCAAATAGAAAAAGATTTGATGCGAATCATTCCCAAAAAAGATTGGATTTTCTTGGGCCATGCGCTGGTCCAACATGGGCGCAGAGTCTGCGCAGCTAGAAAGCCCCGCTGCGAAGCTTGTCTTCTTAATTCAATATGCCCCCACGCGAGGACAATCACTCCCCCTCACGTCACCCCGGCAGGCCGTAGGCCGGGGTCCAGAACCCCAGCAATCTATTCTCTGGATTCCGGCCTTCGCCGGAATGACGAAGTTGAGCAGTTACGGAAAATCATTAAATGAGGCTTTTACCAATTTTTTACTATCTTGTTACAAATTTGCCATACTCAAGAAACACAATGTAACAATGGCAGAGCCGATACCACTAGGAACTTTGCTGAGCAAAGCCGCGCCCAAGAGGAACGATGCCCCTATGGCCGAAAAAGAAATCAGCCTCAACCAGCTTCTCACCGAAACCATCGCCTGCGGGGGAAGCGACCTGCACCTCCTCCACGGATCGGCCCCAATGGTTCGAGTCTCAGGAGAGATCGCGGCCCTTAAGCATCCCGCTCTCACCACAGACCAGATCATGGCGCTCATTCGTCCCTTTCTTGAAGAGCATGAGATCGACTTCTTTAAAAAACAATTCCGCCTCCATTTCTCAAGGACAATCGAGCCTCTTGGGCGGTTTCGTTTTTCAATGCACAAATCCATTGGAACAGTGGGAGCCACCATCCGAGTTATCACAAGTAAAATCTATCCTCTCGCCGCCCTCGGGCTTCCGCCTATTGTTGGAAATCTCATCAGCCGAAGAGCGGGAATTATCCTCGTCACGGGGCCAACGGGCAGCGGAAAAAGCACGACCATGGCGGCCATGCTTGAACATCTCAATCAAAACGGAAGGCCAGGCAAGGTCATCACGATTGAAGACCCGATTGAAACTATTTTTAAACCCGTTCGCTCCATCTTTGTTCAAAGAGAAGTGGAAGTCGACACTCCCTCTTTTGAAATCGGAACGCTCGACGCGCTTCGCCAAGACCCGGATATCCTTTGCATTGGAGAACTCAGGGACTCAAAGTCCATCCAAGCCGCGCTTTTAGCCGCGGAAACCGGTCACTTGGTCATTACGACACTTCACACCCGCGATGCCGCAAAAACCGCGCAGCGAATCATCGCTTCTTTCCCCGAAGCCGACCAGCAAGCTCTCAGCGAACAGTTCGCCTCAACTCTTGAAGCGGTGATCTCCCAAGAGCTTTTGCCCCGTGTCGACGGAAAAGGAATGGTCATCGCGCCGGAGATATTAATCGCAACACCCGCCATCCGTCAATTGATCCGCGAAAGAAGGCTTGAAGCAATCACCGACGCAATTCAAGCCGGGGGCAGCACGGGAATGGTCTCAAAAGACATGTGGATCAAAAACCTGCTCCAGAAAAACGTCATCACAAAAGAAACGGCCCTCGCCTCGGCCCACAACCCACAAATTTTTGAAGACAAGACGACGAATCAACCAGCCAAAGAAAATATTTTCTTTAGAAAACTTTGAGCGCTCCCGACCTTAAAATTCTAGCCACCGCGCGGCTTGGCGTTGAAGTTTATCAATCGATTGCGCATCACGCTTGCCCAAAGCCTCTTTAAGGCGCTTAAGGCCTCCCCACTCAACGATCTTTCGCGCATCAGAAAATATATCTCCGCGATCAACTCCCTCTCGTGTGACCCCAAAAAGACCATCGGCTCTCAGACTTTCCCCTTTAAAATCAGGGCCGTAAAGCCGAATGAAATTCTCGATTTCAAATAACATCGGTCGACTCTTAGGCTCCACTAAGGGGCTCCGTCTTTTTTGCAAGAAAAGGAAATAGGGATCTCTCTTAATGAGGACAAGGTCTTCCGCTGTATCGTCTAATTCATTCCTGGGTTCAACCTGTTTTAAGCTTTGCTTGATGTCTACTCCGGACAATCCCTCTTTAAACTGAAAAGCCTTTGCGGAGGCAAGAAGACTTTTCGAAAAGTTGGGGTGTTTCGAAGCATACTCTAGGGCAAAGGCGGCGCGATCCAAACGAGAAATAAAACCGGCATCAGCGACTTTTACCGGCAAACCCAAAGCGGCTTCGGATAGTCCGCGCGCCAAAGCCAAGTCTAAATCCCAAGAAACAGGCCGATCTAGAATTTTTTCTCCAAAAACAATCTGGAATTTGGGCTCGTACCGATACACAATGGCAGGACTTTCTTTCAAGCGGTTTACTTTTTCCGGAACGCCATCCGCCTCGGCTAAAAGCCTACGCCCTACTTGAGTTTCAAAGAGAGCCGCTTTGGCTTTTTCTAAATTCTGGATTTCTTGGTCTGAAAGTCCGCGTTCAGAAAAACCTAAAAGCTCCGCGCCAAAACATCGTACGGAGACACAAAAAAGGAGTAAGAAATAAACTAGACCTACAGCTCTAGGATTTTCAACTCTCCTCAAAATCAAGAGACCCCGGCGGGGGAATCAAGAGCTCCCAGCATGTCGGCAACGCGAGAAAATTTCTCGCGGATTTTTCCTTTGCGCCGACCGCCTTCCAGTTCCATTTGATCGATTTTTTTCCAATCAGCAAAACTCACTGGGCGAGAATGCGCGCGCTTTAAGAAATCCTCAATGGAATGGGGCTCCGGGTGAGCGACGTCCCAGCCAAATTTCCCGGCCTTAGCATCGACAATCATGTTCTTCACAACGGAGACCGAGTCCGCTCGATTGGTGCCGATAAGCCCACTCGGACCGCGCTTGGCCCACCCAACAACATATTCTCCGGCGCAAACTTTTTTTGAATCGGACGCGACAACACGCCCTTCCTCATTTGGAATTTTCCCCGCACGCGAGTCGAAGGGAACCCCCATAAGAGGAATCCCGCGATATCCAACCGAGCGAAAAACAAGGCCCACGGGCAAAGTCTCAAACTGCCCAGTTCCCTTGGCCTTTGCTTTCCCATTCTCATCGGAGACTAAAACATTTTTCTCTATTTTAAGCGCCGCAACCCGCCCATTTTCGGAAATGATTTCAACCGGAGAAGCGCAAAAGCGCAGGCGAACTTTTTTAGATTTTGTTCCTTCCCCAAATTTGGCGCGCTCTTGGACATAATCAACATTCTTTTTATTTTCCGGATCCGCATAGTCCGCGCGGGAAACCTCGTCTAGCTCCACTTCCCGCGAGTCGACAACCAAATCAGCAACCGATAAGCTCCCAATCTCCTTAATCTCAGCGGGAGAATAAGCCGCTTGAGAGGGCCCTCGGCGACCTAACAGATAAATTGTTTTAACGCGGCTTTTCCTCAGAGCTTCAAGGGCATAGTCGGCGATATCTGTTTTAGCCAGAATATCCGCGTCTTCAGCCAAAATCCGGCTTACGTCCATCGCCACATTTCCAATACCGACAACCGCGACGCTTTCAACGGAAAGATCAAATTTCTCTTCGCGAAAATCGGGATGCCCATTATACCAACCGACAAAAGCCGTCGCGGAATGACTTCCCATTGAATCCTCGCCGGGAATTCCCATCTTACGATCGCTTTCCGCGCCCACGGCATAAACAATCTGATGATAACGCGCTTTTAAATCCTCAATCTGAATGGTTTCCCCCAGTTTCACGTTTCCAAAAAAACGAAACCCGGGAAGTTGCGCGATTTTTTCATAAACGGCGATTACGCCCTTAATCTTTTGATGGTCCGGAGCGACACCCCCACGCACGAGTCCATAAGGAGTGGGCAAACGATCGAACAGATCAACTTGAACAGGAACTTCTGTCTGCATTAAAAGCGCTTCCGCCGCCTTAAATCCGGAAGGCCCGGAGCCGATCACGGCAACGCGCAAAATATTTTGAGAGAAATTTTCCTGAACCATAACGCCCCCTTTTAGACCGTCTAATAAGTAAAATACTCAAAGTGGAGAGCGGAGTCAAATGGTAACAGCTCACGTCACCCCCGCAGTCCGTAGGCGGGGGTCCAGCGATTCCGCATCTGTCTGGATTCCCGCCTGCGCGGGAATGACGAACAGTTACTGGCCATCTTCGACAAGGAGAGACTGAAATAGAAAAGTTTGACGCTGTCGTCATCGGAGGAGGAATCACCGGCGCTGGGTTAGCCAGAGATTTATCCTTGCGCGGCATTAAAACGCTCCTTCTAGAAAAAAATTCGCCCGGCATGGCCACGACTGCGGCATCATCCCACTTAATTCACGGCGGCCTCAGATACTTGCTCTACGACCGCATGACCACGCAAACCACGTGTTGGGATTCCGGAAATATTCTTCGAATCGCAGGATCGCGCCTCCAGCGCCTGCCTATTCTTTGGCCTGTTTACGCGGGACACGCGCATGGAATGGAGTCTGTTGAGACACTCCTTGAAATTTACGACCATTTTCAGCCGATGAAAGGCGGCCTCGACCATCTCAGTCTCTCCAAAGAAGAAACATTAAAGCAAGTTCCCGGCCTCAAGAAAGACGGTCTTATCGGCGCAGTCTCTTTTGACGAGTGGTGGGTTGACCCGGTGGGCTTAGTCAACGACAATATTTTGTCGGCCCAAAAACATGGCGCTGAAATTAAAACTGGGCACGTGGTCGAGAAAATAATATCTTCAAACAACCGGGTCTCGGGCGTTCAAGTCAATGGAACGGAAATCCAAGCGCGAATAGTGATCAACGCCGCTGGCCCCTGGGTTGATGAGATCGCCCACCTTGCCGGAACCCGCATTCCCCTCAGGCTTCAAAAAGGCACTCATTTGGTTTATCAAAAGAAGCTCTGCCCGGTCGGTCTTATTCTTGAAACTCCGGATCAGCGTTATGTTTTTGTTATCCCCTCCCCGCAAGGAACGCTGGTTGGTCCGACAGATATCGCAACCGATGAAGAGCCGGGACATATTCGCTCCTCAGATGAGGAAATTCAATATCTTTTGCGCTCGGTAACAAATTATATTCCAGATTTCACCCAACATTATGACTCAACAATTGTGGGGGCTAGGCCCATCCTCGCTCAGAAGGGAAACGAAAAGCTTCTTTCCAGGGGCTTTGAAGTTTTAGACCACGCCAAAAGAGATGGGATCGAAGGATTCCTCACTATCGGCGGCGGAAAAATGTCAGATTTTAGGCTGATGGCTGAAGAGACGGCGAATTTAGCCTGCGTCAAACTCGGGGTAAAAACGTCTTGCCGCACCGCTCTTGAAACCCTTGATGGCGAACCGATCACCGCTCCTCCTTTTCCACGTCCAACTTCCCCAATTGAAGGTTTTCTCAAATCCCGCCCCCGTCTGCGCGAATTTCACGCCTGGGTCTACCTTGCCTTCGCCTTTTTACGCCATCTCATTTCAAGAAAGGCAGCATCTGCGCCTTTTAATTCCCACTACTTAAAACACTAATTCGTCTTTTGTAGAATAGCCTATGACAAATTTTTCTTGGATTCTCGGTCTCTTATCAGCTTTTTCTTTCGTTTGGGCAAAGCCCGCGCCGTTGGTTTTTCCTTTTCATAAAGTCTTGATCGTTGTTTTTGAAAATACAAATTACCAAGACGCGCTCAAGCAACCCTTCCTAGCTGAAATCGCCAAAAAAGGCGCGCTTCTCTCAAATTACCACGCCGTGGCTCACCCTTCACTCCCCAACTATATCGCCCTGACATCAGGCGGAACCTGGGGAGTGAAATCGGACGAGGATACAACTCTCAATATCCGTCACATCGGTGATTCTCTTGATAGCGCTCATAAAACCTGGAAGGTTTACGCGGAAGGCTACCCGGGAAAACCGGAACGTTGTTTCCTCGGTGAGTATGCGAACGCCTACGCCAGAAAACATGTTCCATTCCTAAGTTACGCGAATATCCAGAAAAACCCTCGCCGCTGCGATCAAATTGTCGCCGCGTCGGAATTTCCCAAAGACGTTCTCAGAAAAGCTCTTCCCGATTTCGCGCTCTATATTCCGGACTTAAGAGATGACGCGCACAACACTGACGCGCACTACGCTGACCTTTGGTTTAAAAAAACCTTTGGGCCGCTGCTTGCCGAACTTCCCAAAGATGAGCTTTTGATCGTCACCTTTGATGAGGATGGAGCCTACAACTTAGAGACTCATGGCTATAACAAGAGTTCTAATCATGTCTTCACGGCTCTTTACGGAAGCGGAGTCCGCCCTGGAAGCGTCTCGGGCAAAAGGTATAACCACTACAGCATTCTCAAAACGGTTGAGGCCGGACTCAATCTCAAAAGCCTCGGAGCCAAAGACAAATCGGCCCGACTCATCAACGATATCTGGAAGTAAAACCCCAAAACGCCGTTTAGGATTTCGGCGCGATCAGCTGAGGCCAAATGGGGACAAGGGAGTTGATAAAAGAATCCGTGATGTCCGATATGGCGGAAAGTCTGTCGAGCCCCTGATAGCTCATTGAAGCCGACCATAAAATTTGGCCGGTCTGAACATCCACCATCCGAGAAATCATCGAAACCTGGGCGGCAGAAGTGACGACCTGAGAGCCTGGAACGCCCATAAGAGAGCCCTGGGAATAAATATTGTTTCCAGCAATTGGGGTTACTTGGGCGCCCATGCCCCCATAAAGCATTCCGGGCGCATACCCCGTGTTATTTGAGACAACGTAACTTTGACTGGGGACGCTGGCAACCACAGTTCCAACAAAAAGGGCGTCTACTCCTAAAATTTTACCGACCTGTTTAACGGTCGAGGGGTCTAAAATACCGGACGCCGCCAAATGATACTCGCTTAAAATCGCGTTAAGCTGTTGTCGCTCAATAACGTTGGCGCCATGGGCAACGAGGCTCTGAGTCAGCATGTCCGCCGCGACACTTCCATCCGAGCCGGAAAAGCTGACGACGGCGACACGGTTAATGGAAGCAAAATCAAAGCGCGGGTTATAGGCGACCTGCGGCGTCGCGCAAGCCGTAAAAATGGCGATTCCGAAAAAAGAGGCGAAAAAGAAATGGGACTTTGATTTCACGGTTTTTTAGATTTGACCACGAAACTGGGTGAAATATGGTGGATGTGCGTTAAGGCCGTGTTTTTCGTTTCCGGATCGGTCGCCCATTTTAAACACTCCTGCCACTCAGCGAGAGCTTCTTTGGTCTCTTTTTTATATTCATAAATAAGACCCAGCATATAATGTCCTTCTGTCAGATGGGGATTAATTTTTACGGCTTCCTTAAAGGCGCGTTGAGAATCGCTAATCATTCCTAGTTTTTTAAAAATAAACCCCAACTGAATCTGCAATTCCGCATTGTGAGGATATTTTTTCGCAGCTTCCTGAACGATATCCTTGGCTTGAACTAAATCGGGGCGAATCGACGAGGTGTCCTGTTTCCCCGCAACGGGTTTAGTCGCGCCCCGCGCGCAAACGGCAATAGACACAAAGCACAGAAAAAACGGAAAAGTCCAGCGGCTAGAAAATTTCATAAATCCTCCTATGATTTTTATGCTAGCAAATTTTACAACAATGAATTTGCCTCTCGGCTTAAGAAATACTATCCTTCATCGAGACGCCGCTTTCGCGACGGACAAAATCATGGGACGAAGACAAGAACTTGAAAAGAAGCAATCTCTCCTCGCGCGCTTTGGAACCTCCATCGCGTCTGAAAGCAGATTAGAAAGTCTTCTGAGCCTGACCGCGAAGCAAGTTTGCCGAGTCCTCGATGCGGATCGTTGCTCGGTTTTCATCATCGACCACTCGAAAAGCGAACTCTGGACCACGATCGCGATTGGAATGGAAGAAAAAATATTGCGCCTTCCCTTGGGGCAAGGCATCGCGGGCCTCGTCGCAAAAACAGGGAAAACGATCAACCTCAAAGACGCCTACAAAGATCCCCGATTTAGAGAAGATTTAGATCGCATTACCAATTACAAGACCCGCTCCGTTTTGGCTGTACCTCTTAAAAACAGGGCGGGGCATGTCAGCGGAGTGTTTGAAGTCGTCAATAAAATCCGCGGAACATTCACAGGGGAAGATGAGGGTCTTCTCGCGATCCTTTCGACCATGGCTGGCTCCTTTATCGAGAACGCCTCCCTCTATGATGAGCTACGAAAATCCCATCTTGAAACGATCTACCGCATGGCTTTGGTCGCGGAATTTCGCGATCAAAAAGACACCGCCAAACATTTGCGCCGAATGAGCCGCTTTTCAGAAATCCTGGCTCTCGCTATGGGATTTTCTCACCAAGAAGCGGAAGACTTACGCTACGCCGCCCCCCTCCATGACATCGGGAAAGTCGCAATTCCAGACTCCATTCTTCGTAAGCCAGGAAAACTTGAGCCTGCGGAATACGAAGAAATGAAGCGGCACACAATTTATGGAAGTAAAATGCTGGCTCATGCGGAGAGTAAACTCCTGCGCATTGCGTCAAAAATAGCGGTCGCTCATCACGAGCACTATGACGGTTCTGGCTACCCGCACGGACTCAAAGGAGAAGAGATCCCGCTGGAAGCGAGAATTGTCTCAGTGGCGGATGTTTTTGATGCGCTCATCTCTGAGCGAGTTTATAAAGGAGCTTGGACTGTTGAGGACGCAAAAAAATATATCAAAAGCCACGAGCGTAAATTATTTGACCCCGATGTCGTCGCGGCCCTGGTCAAATCATTTGACTCTCTAGTCGCCGCCATGGAAGAAGAAAACAGCCGAATGAGCTTGGACGATGAAATGGCTGCCGTTGTCTCCCCTCATCACCCGAGTTCCGATCGACGTAAGCCTTCCTCCAGATAGGCCAAAAGGCCCATCCTCGCTCTAGGCCTTTAGACTCATGCGCCTTTCATTTTTTTTGTTTATCCTATCGCTATCACTATGCCTTTCAAGAAGCGAACGACTCAAGGAATCAAGCGCGGGCTGGCCGCATTTATTTCCGTTGTCTTATTTCTAAATTTAATCGGCCCTTCCCTGGCTCAAGCGGCGGAAATTTCTAGACTGACAGGAGATTTATCTCATCTTCCTTTAGAAGGAATAGGGCCCACACCCACAATTCCAGAATCAGATATCAACACCCCCATCTTTGATGAGAAATCGCAGGAACTCAGGGCCGATTTTAAAAATGTACCGATACACGTCACCCCCGCAGTCCGTAGGCGGGGGTCCAGACTCTCGGAAAGCCTACCACTGGATTCCGGCATTCGCCGGAATGACGGAATTGAGCCGTTGCCAAAAAATTTGATTAAGGAGTCTGACTCCAGCGAGGAAAAAGAGCCATCCCCCAAAGCGCTTCCGGGGCAAACCGGCCTTGCGAATGCGCTCACGCATCAGATAAAAGAATCATCTCCAGACAATTCTTTGAAAGAACGAGAAACGAGTGAAAGAAATCAAATTCCTGGACAAATCCTCTTTGATGGCTCGTCTAAAAAATCAGGGCCGCTTCTAACTCCGATTGAAACCATCGTTCCTCATCTCTCCAGCCTCCGATTTTTAGGCCTCCATAGTCACACGGACCATACTCAGAGTTTAAAGAGTCTTGGAAACAGTCATCTTCTCCCTGAGAAAGATTCTGCGCCAGTAAAAAATGGAGAAGAAGTGAAGCTTCCGCGTTCTCTCTGGTCGCTTTTCTGGGCCTCAAGCATCCTAACCTCTTTCGGATACTACTTCTACGCTCTCAGTCAGCCCTTTTTAATCATGGGAACCCTTAAAAAAAGTAAGACCATCATGGGCCTCATCGGAAACATTCAACTGGGCGCCATGGCTCTTGTCAATTTTTTACCCGTAGGCCTCATGGTGGATAAAACAGATTTCAGGATACTCTTTGTCTCTTGTGTCTCCGGACGCGCCCTTACCATGGCCGCAATTCCGCTCCTCTTTTTAGTGGGTCATCTCAGTTTTGCAGCATTCGTCATTGCGAGCGCCGCAAGCGCGTTGTTTCAGGGAGTGCAGTCAATCGCTTATGACGCGGCAAGCAACTCTTTTGTCGGAACCGATGGGCAACTTAATAAGGAAGCCTCAGCCATTATCACAAAGTATTCCTCCTTGGCCGGCATTCTATTTCCCATTGCAGTCGGCTCAATTATCGGCGCATTGGTCCTGCACTTTGGAGCGGCCGCCTACGCCATCGCTTACGGCTTCTACAGCCTCGCCCTCTTGGCCTCGCTTCCCCTCTATTGGTTCGGGATGCAAGACCAGCGCGCTGGCACTCAGATCAAGCGCTTCGGGGAATTCTTTAAAGCGGGAATCAATCTTATAGAATCGCTCTTTAAAAAGACGGGCCGCGGCATAAGCTCTTTCCCAAAGATGCTTCGAAACGCTCTCGCTTCGCAAGCAGGAAACGCAGGATCAGTTCTGCACAAGATAATCCAAAGTTTTACGAAAGCGATTAAGAAAGAGCGCCCACAGAGCGACGCCCCACTCGTCTTAAAAAAATCGACA
>VFSW01014306.1_pt1 | contig 10973 bp, 9 predicted proteins | sample 5358111 | NCBI WGS metagenome assembly VFSW01 (sample SAMN11554181, study PRJNA540505) | mine drainage metagenome | isolation source: sediment from site ElyBrook_90M | place: USA: Ely Copper Mine, Vershire, VT | collected 2017
CCCCTCCCCCCGGCGGCCCGTCGAGGCGGTGCGGGTCCGGCGGGTGTCGCGCTCGCGATGCGGGAGGCGCGCGAAACCACCGCGCCCGGCGAGTCTTCGATGGAGCCCGGGAAGGGCGAGACCGTCGAACCGTCCCCCGCGGGCTCGGCGGGCGACGAGGGATGGTCCTTCGCGGCGACGAAGCCGGTCGACGTCACGTCCTCGAAGGTCGTCGCCCAGTCCGCGCGCGACGTCGTGAACGACGGTGCAGACAGGGCGGGTGCCGGAGCGGCGGTCGGCGGGCTGAGCTCGGGCCTCGACGAGCGCGACGTCGATCTCGGCCTCGGCCGGGGAGGCGCCGTGCTGTCGGCCGTCGAGAGCGCGTCGCAGGGCATGGACGTCCCCGTCGAGGGCGCGGCCACCTTCGACGTCGCCATCGACACCTCGGGTCACGTCTCGGTGGCGCTGTCGGACGTGTCGAGCGAGTACGCGGCGTGGTCGCGCGTCGCCAGCGCCGCGGGGGCCGCCGTCGACGCGAAGCGCGTGCGCATCCCCCCGGGAGCGCGCGGCTGGCGCGTCGTGGTCCGCATCGACGCGAAGGTGCAGTACCCCAACGGGCTGAAGCCCAAGCAACTCGGCAACCACAGCGAGGCCACGCTGGGCGAGATCGACAAGGACAGCATCGTGATGAAGAAGATTCCGGGCGTCACCCTCTCTCACGTCGGCAAGGTCTGCGGCGTCGGTCTGAGCGTCACCATCCTGGGGCCGAGCATCGCCGGCGGCTGCGATCCCACGAACATCGGCATGCCCGCGGGGCGCGTGGTGTCCGGGCACATCGTGAGCGAGGGGCGGCTGTAGCGGCTACATCGACAGAGTCGGCTCCGGATCGACGGCTGAGGCAGCCCGTGTGCAATGACGGACGCGACCAGCTCCGCCGCGACGTCGAGCGTCGTCATGCTGCGATCGGCCACGAGAACGCGCCCGATGAACGTGGTCTGGCCACCGCGGGCGAGGACCACGTCGATCGCGTGGTGGTTCTCCCACAGGGTCAGGTTCACCTCCACGCACTCGTAGCCGTGCTCGCACCGCACGTCGCTGCGGATGTTGTAGCTCGCGAGCTCGTCGCGCAGCGTCCGGGTGAACCCGTCGACGACGAACTTGCCGCCGATCCACCAGGCCGGTAGCTCGACGTCGAGGGAGATGCGCCTCGGCGGAAAGTTGGCCGGCGTGCGTGAGGGCCCCGTCTCGCAGGCGATCAGGAGCATCGCGAGGCACGCGAAGACGACGGCCCTGGCTCCGGCGCTCATCGTCGTCCATCATGACACGCGTTCGACGCGCGTGAACGCTCCCCTGCCCACCAAGACCGTCCTCAAGGACGAGCTGGTCCGCATCCTGGCCGCCGAGCTCGAGGTGCGCGAGCGTGCCCACAAGGCGGCCCTGGAGGGAGCGACGCACGAGGAGGCGAAGCCCGAGAACGACAAGGACACGCGCGCCCTCGAGCAGTCGTACCTGGCGCGGGGCGAGGCGGCGCGCGTCGAGGAGATGCGCGAGGGGCTGGTCGCGGCGAAGGCGATGGTGGTGCGGGCCTTCGGGCAGGGAGAGCCGGCGGCGGTCGGGGCGCTGGTGGCGACCGAGCAGAACGGGGCCACGACCGTGCTGCTCCTGGCGCCCTCCGGAGGGGGGACCCGGCTCGCAACCGGCGCCGTCCAGGTCGTGACGCCGCAGTCGCCCCTGGGACGAGCGCTGCTGGGCAAGCGTGCCGGCGACGAATTCGAGCTCGTGGTCGCGGGACGCTCCCGGGAGATCGCGGTGCTGAGCGTGGAGTGAGGCGCTTACGTAAGCACTCCGCTATGTTGCCGGGCCATGGCGCGAACGGCGTTCGTGACGGGCGGCACGGGGTTTCTGGGGCGACACATCGTCGAGCAGCTGACGCAGGGCGGCTGGCGCGTGGTGGCCCTCCACCGCGCGACGTCCGACGTGCGGGCGCTGAAGACGTACCCGGGCGTCGAGCTCGCGGAGGGCTCGATCACCGACGCGTCCTCCCTCGCGAGAGCCATCCCCGAGGGGTGCGACGCGGTCTTCCACGTCGCCGGCAACACGAGCCTCTGGAAGGGAGGCGACGCGCAGCAGACGCTCGAGAACGTCGACGGCACCCGCTTCGTCGTCGAGACCTGCCTGGCCAAGAAGGTCGGCCGCCTCGTTCACACGTCGAGCGTCGCGTCCTGGGGCGAGCAGCACGTGGTGCCCTTCGACGAGACGGCCCCCCAGCACGGCGCCGAGTCGTTCGTGAACTACGAGCGCACCAAGTACGGCGGCGAGGTCGAGGTGCTCCAGGGCGTCGAGAGGGGCCTCCAGGCCTGCATCATGAACCCCGGTCACATCGTGGGACGCTACGACGCGAACAACTGGGCGCGCCTCATCCGCCTCGTCGACGCCCGGAAGCTGCCGGGCATCCCGCCGGGCGAAGGCACGTGGTGCGCGGCGACGCAGGTGGCCAAGGCGCACATCACGGCGGTAGACAAGGGACGCGTCGGCGAGCGCTACCTGCTCGGCGGCACCTACGCCACGTTCGTCGAGGCCATCGGCATCATCGGCAAGCTCACGGGCAAGAAGGTGCCGAGCAAGCCCATGCCCGGCTGGATCATCCGCGCGCTCGGGCGCGTGTCGGAGTGGGGCTCGTACGTCACCAAGAGAGCCCCCACGGTCACCCCCGAGATCGCCGCCGGCACCGCGCGTCCCCCGCACCTGTTCAAGAGCGACAAGGCCATCCGCGAGCTCGGCTACGAGGCGGTGCCACTCGAGACCACGCTGCGCGAGGCCTACGACTGGTTGAAGAGCGAGGGGCTGCTGAAGGGCCAGCGCTAGGAGCGCTTCGCCCGCCGCGACTTGCGCGGGAGCTTCGCCATGCGGCCCGACTCGTAGAGCTTGCGCAGCTCGCGCTCCATCGTGCGGCCGAAGATGACGCGCACGGCGTCGGTGCCCAGGGGGCGGAGCGATTCGAGGACCTTGCCCAGGTCGCGGGCGTCGATGACCCCGTCGGCCGCCCTCTTCACGAAGATCTCCACCAGATCGCCGGCCATCCGGCCGACGTGCTTGCGGATGACGGTCGCGCCCTCGAGGGCGGTCTCGAGATCGACCCCCGCCGCCTCGAGCTTCATGGCGATCGCCAGCAGCGCCGGGCTGCGCACGAGGTAGACGTCGCGGTGCCGCTCGACCAGCCGGCTTCGCTGCAGATCGGAGAGCAGGCCCGGGCGGCGCGTGCCGACCAGGTCGTAGAGCTCGTCCTCGGTGACGGTGCGGGGCTGGTCGTTGGACCACGGGGTCTGCATCTGCTGCTCGACGCCCAGCCACTCCGCGAGATCCAGCTCGCCGCGGTCGATGCTCGCGAGCAGATCGCGGATGGCGTCGATGCGCAGCCCCCGGTCCTGCAGCTGGGCGATGAGCTCGAGGCGCCTGACGTGCGCGGGGCCGTAGTACGCCACGCGCCCCTTGATCTCCGGTGCCATCAGCGCGCCGCGCGACTGGTAGAAGCGGATGGTGCGGCTCGGCACGTGCGACGCCGCCGCGAGCTCGTCGATCGTATAGGGGTTGTCCGAGGGCTCGGTCGCGGCGGGCGTCTGGGGCATCGCGGAGACGGCGATCATGCCACGGACCGCACGACCTCGTGCAGGCCTCCGTCGCCGGCGAGCCGCCCGATGTGACCCAGGGCCTTGCGCAGGGTGCGCCCCCAGGTGTCGGTCTTGTATCGGACGCCGTACCGGTCGCAGATGGCGCGCACCTCGGGGGCGATCTGCCGCAGGCGCTGCGGAGCCAGCGTGGGGAACAGGTGGTGCTCGATCTGCCGGTCGAGAGCTCCGCAGAGCACCGACACCGGCCAGCTGACCTCGAAGTCGTTCGCCGCCTCGACCTGCATCGCGTACCACTGCCCGCGACCGTGCGCCTTCGTCCCCGGGGCGTAGCTCTCGACGTCGTGGCCCACGTGACCGCAGAAGATGGTCGCGGCGGAGTAGACGTCGCGCAGCGTCTCGGCCATCCAGTTGCCGAGCAGGACCTTCCAGAACATCGGGCCCGCCAGCGCCGGCCAGAGGACGTAGTTGTACAGGTAGTAGGGGACATACTTGCGCAGCCCCTGGCGCCACGCCTTGCGCACGCTCTGCTTCGAACGGTCGGGCAGGATGTCGAGCATCTCGGGCAACCCGTTGTCGAAGAACACGTCGTTGAGGCCCGAGACGTGCGAGCCGATGAAGAAGGAGAAGTTGGGGAAGATGACCGCGAGGGCCACGGCCAGCTGCGTCCGGTGGCGCTCGTTCCAGGGCGTGCGCTCGGTGAGGCGCACGGTGCCGAAGTGGATGTCGGGATCGCGACCGGCGACGTTGGTGTTGCCGTGGTGGCGGACGTTGTGGGCGTAGCGCCACGACTCCTCGTCGATCGGCGTGTCCCACCGGAAGGTCCGCGACGCGAACTTCTCGGCGCCGGGGAGCCGGTCGTAGGCGCCGTGGAGCGCGGTGTGGCCCACCTCGGTCGCCTGCAGCTGCTTGTGCACCCAGAGGGCGCCCACGCCGAGCAGGAACGTCACGGGCTCGAGGCTGAAGAAGATGAGGGCACGTCCCGCGACCTCCATCGCGCGCGAGAAGGCGTTGATGCGGCGGACGTAGCGCACGTCGGGGTCGCCCACCTGGGCGAAGACGCGCTCCTTGACGGCGTCGAGCTCCTCGCCGAAGAGGCGGAAGCGGTCGGCGTCGGGCAGACGGGTGGGATCGAGCGCGGCGCACGACTGTGCGCTCGCGCCGGGTTGCTCGGCGAGCATGGGGTTCTCCTGATGTGAGGACGCACGCGGCCCGCGGCTCCCTGGCAGGGGAACCGGGCGCACGCTCATGCGCTGATGCAGCATTGATAACTGTGACAGCGCACACTGTCAAGGTTCGACGGCTAGAATCGCCCCCCCGATGACGCCCGGTCCCGTGCGCTTCTCGTCGCGCTCTTCGTTCGATCTGGCGCACAACGAGCTGTCGACCGCCCTGGCGCGAAGGCGAGCGGCAGGCGGCGAGATCCTCGACCTCACCGAGTCCAACCCGACACGCGCTTCCCTGCCCTACGCGCGAGACACGATCCTGGCGGCCCTGGCGTCTCCCGGGGCGCTCCTCTACGAGCCTGCGTCGTTCGGCCTCGCGTCCGCGCGCGAGACCGTCGCCCGCCACCTCGGGGTTCTCCCGGGGCGCGTCGTCCTGACCGCGAGCACGAGCGAGGCCTACGCCTTCCTCTTCAAGCTCCTCTGCGATCCCGGCGACGAGGTCCTCGTCCCCGTCCCCAGCTACCCGCTCTTCGAGCACCTCGCGCGCCTGGAGACGGTGAAGGCGGTGCCCTACCGCCTCGCCTACGACGGCGCCTGGCACTTCGACCTGGACTCGGTGCGCTCGGCCGTCGGCCCCCGTACGCGGGCCATCCTGCTGGTCACGCCGAACAACCCGACCGGCTCGTACGTGAAGCGCACGGAGCTCGCGGCGCTGGCCGAGCTCGGGCTGCCCATCGTGAGCGACGAGGTCTTCGCGGGCTACTCGCTGGATGACCGCGTGGACGCCGTGCGGGCGTCGTCGGCGCTCGAGGCGAAGGGGGCGCTCGTGTTCGCGCTGAGCGGCCTGTCGAAGCTGGCGGCGTTGCCGCAGATGAAGCTGGCGTGGATCACGGTGGGAGGCGAGGCGGCGGTGGTGGCCCCGGCGCTCGCCCGGCTGGAGATCATCGCCGACGCGTTCCTGTCGGTGGGCGCTCCGGTGCAGCATGCCCTGCCGGCGCTGATCGAGTCGCGCGCCGCGGTCACGGCGGCGGTCGTCTCGCGCACGCGCGACAACCTCGCCTTCCTCCGCAGGGTCCTGCAGGGCCAGGCCGCCTCGGTGCTCGAGGTCGAGGGAGGCTGGTACGCGACGCTGCGGCTACCACGGACGCGGAGCGAGGAGCAGTGGGCGGTATCGCTGCTGGAGCAAGACGGCGTCTACGTCCACCCGGGGCACTTCTTCGACTTCGAGAGCGAGGCGTACCTGGTGGCGAGCCTGCTGACGCCGGAGGCGGTGTTCCGCGAGGGGATCGAGCGACTGGTGGCGCGAGTGGAACGCAGCAGCTAGCGCGCATACCGCGCGCCGAACCGCAGCTCCTTCGGGTACGGCAGCACGTCGGGCGCGGCGCCCGCCTTGATGCGCTCCTGGGTCGCGATCCAGAACGCGGGATCCATGAGCTCGGGGTGCAGCTCGGCCAGCAGCTCGCGGGCACGGCCGTTCGGGAGCAGGAACTGCGGCAGCTCCTCCGGGAAGATGTCGTTCGGGCTGATGCCGGCGACCGCAGGCAGGCGACGGAACTCGCACTCGGTGAGCGGCACGATCTCGTCGTAGTCGTAGAAGACCACGCGCCCGTAGCGCGTCACGCCGAAGTTCTTGGGGAGCAGGTCGCCCGCGAAGATGTTCGCGCTCGCCAGCTCCTCGATGGCGTCTCCGAACTCGTCCATCGCCGCGCGCAGCCGCGGCTCGTCGGCGGTCTTGATGTAGACGTCCAGGGGCGTCATGCGCCGTTCGATGTAGAGGTGCCGGATGACCAGCTGCTCGTCGTCGATCTCGATCTGCGAAGGCGCCACGCGCTGCAGCTCCTGGATCACCGCCGGCTCGAAGCGGGCGAGCGGCAGCGCCACGTTCGTGTACTCGAGCGTGTCGGCCAGGCGCCCCGCGCGGTCGTGGTACTTCACGAACAGGTACTTGGACTTCACCGTCTCGCGGTCGGTGTCCTTCGGCGGCGGCACCCAGTCGCGGATCACCTTGAAGACGTAGGCGAACGACGGCATCGTGAAGACCGCCATGACCATCCCCGGCGTGCCCGCCGGCGGGCCGAACCGGTCGGTCGAGTGGCGCATGTGCTCCATGAGGTCGCGGTAGAACAGCGTCTTGCCCTGCTTCTGCAGGCCGATCAGCGTGTAGAGCTCCGCCTTCGGCTTGCTGGGCAGAAGCGTCTGCAAGAATGCGACGGTGGCCGCCGGCACCTCCATGTCGACCATGAAGTACGACCGGGCCAGGCTGAAGACGCGGCCGATGTTCTCGGGCTTGAGCAGCAGCGTGTCGACGTAGATCGTGCCGTCGTCGTTGCGCATCAGCGGCGCCAGGAAGGGGTACTCGTCGGTGCCGTTGACGGCCTTGCCCACGACGTACGCCGTCTTGTGGCGGAAGAAGAGCGACGACAGGACCTGGACGTGGAAGTTGTCGTGGGCGCGGAACGGCCCCGGGAAGCGGCCTCGCAGCGCGCGGATGACGTACCGCACGTCGCGCTCCAGATCCTGGAACGGGCTGGCGAGGCCGAAGCTCGTGAGCACCTCGCGGACGGTCGTCCGCAGGCCGTCGCGCACCGGGTAGTAGCAGCGGTAGGTCGGCTCCTCGCCGTCGAGGTGCTCGGTGGAGACCGCGGCCCGCCGGAAGATGTACTCGTTGCGATAGTAGCGCCGGGCCAGCACGCGGCAGGCCACCGAGTTGTAGAAGGTCTCGGCGCACTCGGGCTGCCGGTGCTCGTGCAAGAGGCCGATGTACGCGAGCTTGATCTCGGGCCAGAGCGACTCGTCGCGCACCTCGTCGGGAAACTGCTCGCGAAGCACGGCGACGGCCTCGACCACCCGGCTGTCGTACATCTGGATGCGCGCGACCGACGCCTCGCGCATCGACTGCCAGTGCCCCCGCACGAAGTGGTACTTCGCGCGCGCGCCGCTCTCCCGGAACAGGCGGTAGTGCTTGTCGAAACCGCTCAGGATCGTGCGGGCGATGTCCAGAGCGGTGGTCATGGGGCCCAATCGAGATTGTGTTCAACCTCTCTCAGGCAGCTGCCTCGCTCGAGGCTGACTGCAGGGCGTGTACGAGCTTGGTCACCGTGGCCTTCGCGTCGCCGAAGAGCATCAGGGTATTTTCCCGGTACGACAGCGGGTTGTCGACGCCCGCGTAGCCGGCGTTCATGCTCCGCTTCATCATGATGACCTTCGCCGCCTTCCACACCTCGAGCACCGGCATGCCGTAGATGGGGCTTGAGGTGTCGGTCAGGGCGCCGGGGTTGACGATGTCGTTGGCGCCGATGATGACCGCCACGTCGGTGTCGCCGAAGTCCTCGTTGATCTCGTCCATCTCCTTGACGAGCTCGTAGGACACGTCGGCCTCGGCCAGGAGCACGTTCATGTGGCCCGGCAGGCGACCGGCGACCGGGTGGATCGCGTAGCGGACCTTGGTGCCGCGCTTGATCAGCAGGTCGGTGAGCTCCTTGACGGGGTGCTGCGCCTGCGCGACCGCCATGCCGTAGCCGGGGACGATGATGACGCTGCGCGCAGAGGCGAGCAGATCGGCCACCTGCTGCGCGCTCGCCTCGTGGATGGGGCCCGCGGGCTCTTTCGCGCCGCCGGCCGCGCCTCCACCCTTGGCGGGGGCGGCGCCGAAGCCGCCGAAGATGACGTTCACGATGGACCGGTTCATCGCGCGGCACATGATGATGCTGAGGATCGCGCCGCTGCTGCCGACCAGGGCGCCGGTGACGATGAGCAGGTCGTTGGACAGCATGAAGCCCGCCGCCGCGGCCGCCCAGCCCGAGTAGCTGTTGAGCATCGACACGACCACCGGCATGTCGCCGCCGCCGATGGCCATGACCAGGTGCGCGCCGAGCACGCAGGCGACGGCCGTGATGACCAGCAGGGCCCAGAGCGCGGAGGGCGCCGCCGCGTTCATGAAGATGCCGCCGAGCACGACGCACGCGAGCGTCATCAGGAGGTTCGCCCCGTGGCGTCCCGGCAACAGCAGCGGCTTGCTGCCGATGGTGCCGCGCAGCTTGCCGAACGCGACGACCGACCCCGCGAACGTCACCGCGCCGATGAAGACGCCCACCACGATCTCGACCGAGTGCACGGCCGACTCCTCGGCGCCCCGCTCGAGGTAGTTCGCGATGCCGACGAGGACGGCCGCGGCCCCCACGAAGCTGTGCAGGATGGCCACCAGCTCGGGCATCGAGGTCATGGCGACGCGGGCCGCCAGCAGAGCGCCGACCGTCGCGCCGATGGCGATGGCCCCCGCGAGCAGGCCCCACGCGTCGAGCGACGCAGACATCGACGAGTGCTCTCCCGAGGGGGGGGCGTACAGCGCGAGCGTGGTCACCAGAACGGCCAGCACCATGCCGAAGATGCCGTTGGCGTTGCCGCGCCGCGCGCTCTCCTGCGTGGACAGGCCGCGGAGGCTGAAGATGAAGAGCAGGGCCGCGCCCAGGTAGGCGAGACGCTGGATGGAGGCGACGTTGGCGATCATCGCCGGAACATCCTGAGCATGCGCTGCGTGACCAGGAAGCCCCCCGCCACGTTGATGGTGGCGATGAGGACGGCGACGGCGGCGAGCAGCGTGACCGCCCCGATGCCGCCGGTGCGCATCAGCAGGATGCCACCGACGAGGATGATGCCGCTGATGGCGTTGGTGACGCTCATCAGGGGCGTGTGCAGGGCTGGAGCGACGCCCCAGATGACGTGCCAGCCGACCACGCACGCCAGCAGGAACACCGTCAGGTGCTCGACGAAGTTGCCGCCGGCGAAGTAACCCGCCACGAGCAGCAGGGCGCCGACGATTCCGAGCGCCCACGGCCCGCCCTTGCTGGGGGCCTGCGCGGCGCCGTGCGCGGGGGTGGCCGCGGTGGCCGGACGCTTCGTCTCGTGCGGAGGCGCGGCCGAGGGCGGACGCGGCCTGCTGGGCGGAGGCCAGAGCAGCTTTCCGGCCTCGAGGACCACGCACCCGCGGTGCACCTCGTCCTCGAGGTCGAGCTCGATCTTGCCCGTCTTCTCCTCGTAGACGTCCTCGAGCAGGTTGTAGACGGTCATCGCGTACAGGTCGCTGGCCTGGCGGGCGAGGCGGCTGGGCAGGTCGGTGAAGCCGAGGATCTTCTTTCCGAACTTCTCGACCGCCTTGTCCTTCTCGGTGAGGGGGCAGTTGCCGCCCTGCTCGGCGGCGAGATCGACGACGACCGAGCCCTGCGCCATCGCGACGACGGCGCCCGACGTCAGCAGCACCGGGGCGGGACGACCGGGGATGAGGGCGGTCGTGATGACGACGTCGGCCGACTTGGCGTGCGTCGCGATGAGGGCCTGCTCGGCGGCGAGGTAGGCCTCGCTCATCTCCTTGGCGTAGCCACCCTCGCCCTCGCCCGACTCCTTGAACTCGAACTCGAGGAAGCGGGCGCCCAGGCTCTCGACCTGCTCGCGCACGGCGGGGCGCGTGTCGAAGGCCTTCACCGTGGCGCCGAGGCCCTTGGCGGCGGCGATGGCCGCGAGGCCCGCGACGCCCGCGCCGACGATGAGCACGTTGGCCGGGGCGCTGCGGCCCGCGGCGGTCATCTGCCCTCCGAAGATGCGACCGAGGGCCGCCGCGGCCTCGACGACGGCGCGATAGCCGACGAGGTTGGCCTGCGCGCTCAGGGCGTCCATCTTCTGCGCTCGCGTGATGCGCGGCACGGCATCCATGGCCAGGACCGTCGCCTTGCGCTTGCCGAGGCGCTCGACCAGCGTCGGGTTCTGGCCGGGCCACACGAAGCCGAGGAGCGCGCCGCCTTCCTTCAGGAGATCGGCCTCGTTCGTACCCGTGCCGTCGGCCGGGGCGGGTCCGACGGCCATGGGCGGGCGCACCTTGAGGATGATGTCGGACTTCGCCCAGACGGTCGCCGCGTCGGGCGCGATCTCGGCGCCGGTCTCCAGGTACGCGGCATCGGAGTAGTCGGCGGCCTCGCCGGCGCCAGCCTGCACCAGGACCTCCAGGCCCAGCTTGCGCATCTTGGCGCAGGTCATCGGCGTGGCCGCCACGCGGCGCTCGCCCTCGAAGATTTCCCTGGGGATCCCGACTTTCATGTGCGGCGCGACACTAGCAAGAGGGGTCGGGACGCGCGACTGCTAGCTCGGGGGCGGGTGTGATATGTGGGCCGGTTCGGGTCACGGCCGGTAGGCTGAGCCCGTCGCGTGACGT
>VFSW01014307.1_pt1 | contig 10973 bp, 14 predicted proteins | sample 5358111 | NCBI WGS metagenome assembly VFSW01 (sample SAMN11554181, study PRJNA540505) | mine drainage metagenome | isolation source: sediment from site ElyBrook_90M | place: USA: Ely Copper Mine, Vershire, VT | collected 2017
CTTGCGCCAGCTCATGTGAATGACTTTTACATGAGCTGGCCGTAAAGGTCACTAGCTCTCCGATTCCGAAGTTCGTAAGCATATGCGGTAGCAGGTTTTGACGATCCGAAGCGGGACCGAGAACTCGAACAGGTCGCTAGCCGCCCGGTATCGGAAGAACCGGCATGATCTCGATGGATTCACCTGGAAAGATCGAAAAATGCGGATGGCCCTCGAACATCTTCGCCGCGGCCTCGTGCGAAGCAGCGCGGACAACCGTAAAGGCAGTTAGCAGGTTGGTGATATCGGCAACGTCCTGCGAATCGACTTTCTTGGTTTTTCCGAGCGGTCCGCCCATCTCGACTATTGCGGCGTGGTGCTTCTCGACCCATGCCTTCCAAGCCGCGATACCCTGTTGTTGCCTGGCGTTGCGTTCCCCTTCCGGAAGCGCATTCCATGCAGCCATTTTTGCGCCGGTCTTGCCGCCAAGGAAGACAGCCAGAAAGGTGTCATTCGTGCTCATCGGATTTCCTCTCGCTTGCAGTTCGTGGGTTGGAAGAAAATTGCAAATCAGCGCGCGGCTGCGTCTCGCTGCAGTTCGACAAACCCCGCGGCGGCCTCCTGGACGTCGGCGGGAAAGTCCGACATTTCCTGTACCTGGCGGATTTCGATGATCTCGTTGTCGGAGGCGGGGCAACGCTTGGCCCAGGCGATCGCCTCCTCCCGCGACGTCACGTCGATCATCCAGTAACCGCCCAGCACTTCCTTCGACTCGGCAAAGGGCCCGTCGGTCACGACCGGCTTGCCGTCGGCGAACGAAACACGCGCGCCCGTCGAGGGCGGGTGCAATCCGTCCAGCGTGATCAGCACACCGGCCTCCTTCAGCGCCTCGTTGTACTTCATCATCGCGGCGACTGCCTCCGCAGGCGGCATCGCGCCAGGCGCGGCGGTCTCGTAACCCCTGGGGATCATCAGCATCATGAATCGCATCGTGACTCTCCGTTCCTTGTTCTGTCGACAGGCCCCGAACGAACCGCCGCTCTCAGACAAGACGATCGGGATTTTGCGACACCGACACGTTCAGCGGAATTATTTCGCAGGTAATTGCCGCCATGTCCGGGCAACGCATTGGGTTCACCCCTCCCCCCGCCGGCGCCAGCAAGCTGTTGAGGGGGGAGGTGCGAGCCGCGACTCAACCGTCAGGCTCGATTGAGCGAGGTCCAGAAATCGGTGAAGACGCGCGGCGGCTGCGGCGAATCCATCATCCGCTGGGTGAGCAGAATGCCGGTGAGTTGCTCGCCTGGGTCGGAATACCAGGAGGTTCCATAGCCGCCGTCCCAGCCGAACCGGCCGGGCGTGGCATCGGGATCGTCGAGCCTCTTGAAGACGGACATTCCGAACCCCCATCCTCGAGCCTCGCCCAGGAACAATTGGGATTCCTGCTTGTTTTCCGACGAGATCTGGTCCGTCGTCATCTGCTCCACCGATGCCTGCGACAGGATGCGTTCGCTTCCCAGACTGCCGCCGTTCAGCAGCATCTGCGCGAAGGCATTGAAATCGTCCGCGGTCGAGACCAGCCCCGCGCTGCCATTTTCAAAGACGGGCGGGCTTGAGAATTTTCCTGTCACCGGAAAATCGAAAACTTTCAGTTTTTGTGTCGCGGGATCGCGGGCATAGCAGGTCGCAAACCGATGATGCTTGTCGGCCGGCACATGGAACGCGGTATCCTTCATTCCCAATGGCGCAAAGATGCGATCGCGCAGAAATTCCCCGAACGTCACATCGGCCACCCGCGCGATCAGGACGCCGAGGATTTCTGTTCCGCTGTTGTAAAGCCAACGTTCGCCCGGCTGATAGATCAGCGGCAGGCTGCCGTAGCGCCGCATCAACTCGTCGGGCGGAAAGGACGGGAATACGGGCCCTGGCGCAAACCCGGCTTCCGCAATCGCCTTCTGGATCGGATAGCGTTCCGGAAACACGGGGATCATACCGTAACCGCACCGGAACGTCAGCAGGTCGCGAAGCGTGATCGCGCGTCGTGCCGGCACTGTCTGATGGATCGGCGCATCGATCGCAAGCAGCACCTTGCGCTTGGCCAATTCCGGCAACCATCGATCGAGGGGATCGTCGAGCCGCAATTTGCCTTCCTCGACCAGGATCATCGCGGCAGCCGCGGTGACCGGCTTGGTCATCGAGGTGATGCGAAAAATGCTGTCGCGCGCCATCGGCAGGCCGTCGAAGGCGAGGCGGCCGATGGCATCGACATGGATTTCACCACGGCGGCAGACCAGTGTCACCAGGCCCGGCATGTCACCGCTCTCGACATGGCCGGCCATGACGTCGTGCAGGCGATTGAGCCCGTTCCTCGAAAATCCGCTCGTCATGCCGATAACTCCGGTTCAATCTTCTTGTTGTCTCACGAACGCGCCGTCCTGATAGGTGGCTCCGAAATAGACGTCAACTGCCCGGCCGCGCGTTCCTGACCGTTCGTCGGATTCGGCCCTTTGTCATGCTGATCCGCGCGGGTAGAAGAGCAGACGCTCGCCGTCCGTGCCAGAGACAACGCTTTATTCAAATGATGGAACGCTCATGACCTCTTCCTCGAAAAAAGTCGCTTTGGTGACGGGTGCCGCGCGCGGCATCGGGCTTGCCGTGGCCAAACGCTTCCTCGCCGAGGGTTGGTGCGTAGCGCTGCTCGACATCGAGGCCGAGCTCCTTGCAAGGAGCATGGAAGCGCTGGCGGCGCCCGGTCATACGCTCTCGCTGCATTGTGACGTCTCCGACGCCAACGCTGTTGCGAGCGCGTTTTCGGAAATCGAACGGCGGTTCGGGCGGCTCGACGCACTGGTCAACAATGCCGGCATCGCGGTGTTCGCGCCGCTCCTGGAGACATCCGACGCCGACTGGAGCCGCGTGCTGGAGGTCAACCTCACCGGGCCGTTCCTGTGCACCAAGGCGGCCGTGCCCCTGATGCGCGAACATGACGGCGGCGCGATCGTCAATATCACTTCGATTTCAGCCGTGCGCGCCTCCACGCTGCGCTCGGCCTACGGCACCAGCAAGGCGGGGCTTGCGCATCTGACGAAGCAGCTCGCGGTCGAACTGGCCTCGCTCGGCATCCGCGTCAATGGCGTAGCCCCCGGCCCGGTCGAAACCGCGATGGCGAAAGCCGTCCACACCCCGGAAATCCGCTCCGACTATCACGACGCGATCCCGCTCAACCGCTACGGCCTCGAGGAGGAACTGGCGGAAGCCGTGTTTTTCCTGTGCAGCGACCGCGCAAGCTACATCACCGGGCAGATTCTCGCGGTCGATGGCGGCTTTGACGCTGCCGGCATCGGATTGCCTACACTGCGCGGCGAGAGACGCAACGGGTAACGCTTCATCTCGCGCACTGGCGATCTTCCTGATTTTTTCGGAATCTTTCGCTGGCGCAGCATGACCTTCCCGGCTCAAGCGCCTAATCTAAGCTGCGCGCGCGGCGTCGGGAATGCTCATCAACCTCATCATCCAGATCATCAGCGGGGCCGTCGGCGGAAACGTCGCCGCGGGCGCGGCCAAGAACATCGATCTCGATACGCTCGGAAACACCATCGCCGGTGCGATCGGTGGCGGCGTCGGGGGGCAGATTCTCGGCATGCTGATTCCGATGCTCGCCAATTCCGCCTCGACGCCGGATATCGGCAGCATCATCGGCCAGGTGGCCGGTGGCGGCGTTGCGGGCGCCGTTCTGACGGCAATCGTCGGCGCGATCAAGAACCGGGCGGCTATCGATTGCAAGCCAGGTAAGCCAAGGACGAAACGAATGTGCGCCCCTGCCGGGGCGCGCCAAGGGTGACGCGTGCGCCAGGCCTTAGATGGCGCTACCCGCGCCGGTTGACCGCGACCAAGCGCCAACCATCGTCGAGGCGATCGATCTGGGTCAGCGACAAGGGATCGATCACAAAGCGCAGCGCGGCAGCGGGCGAGAGGTCGAGCGCGATGGCCAGCACCGCGCGGACCGTGCCCGAGTGCACCACCAGGACCACATCGCCCGCCGGTAGTGTCGCGAGGCCATCGACCGTGCGGCCGATCTGATCGACAAAACTTTCCCCGCCCGGCGGGCGATTGCTCGCCGGCGATTTCCAGAAATTCCGGTAGGCATCGCCGAATTCCGCGACAAGATCGTTATGCCGTCGTCCGGTCCACGCCCCGAAATCCTGTTCGCGAAAGGCGTTCTGCTCGACGGCTTCGAGCCCGAGCCCCGCGGCGGTCTCCCGGGTCCGCCGCGCCGGGCTGCAAACCGCGTGAGCGCTCTCCGGCAATCTCGCTTTCAGCGCGGCGATGGCTGCGCCATCGCTGATATCCGCCGGCGCGTCCGGACCATGGATTACGCCGCGCGGCCCGTCGACCGGGGCGTGGCGGACCAGCCAGAATCTTGTCCCGGTGCCCATGCGTGAAACTAAGCGAACTTCGCGGCGAGCAGCAGCAGGATCGCGGTCTCGCCGAGTTGCTCGGCGCCGCCGAGCACATCACCGGTTTGGCCGCCGATCTGCCGCTGCGCAAGCCAGGCCATGCCGATCGCGCAGGCTATCGCCACAAGCGCCGCGCCCAGTGCTTCGCGCCATGGCAACGCCAGCATTGCCATGAGAAGCGCAAACGCGCCCGCGGTCATGGCCGTTGCGGCTTCCGGCCGGCCGGCATCGGCCGCCAAGCCATCCTTGCGCGCGTAAGTCAGGCTCATCGCCATGAACGGCAATACGCCCCGCGCCAGCGCGTGCGCCGCGACCAGACTTTGCACGACATACCCGTCCGGTAGCGCCGCGAGCGCGGAGAGTTTGGCGACAAAGCTCACCATCAGGATCAGCGCGCCATAGGCACCAAGCCGGCTGTCGCGCATGATCTCCAGCTTCGCCGCGGAATCGCGCCCGCCGCCGAAGCCGTCGGCGACGTCGGCAAGGCCGTCCTCATGCAGCGCGCCGGTCAGGAGCGCGCTTGCCCCGAGCGCCAGCGCCGCCGCGGCAAGGTCGGGCACACCGAGCCCGCGCAGAGCAAGACAGAGGAGGCCCACCGCAGCGCCGACGGCCGCGCCGACCAGCGGAAACATCCGGTGGGCGCGGGCGAGATTTGGGGGCGCCGCACCTTCCGGGTGCGGCACCGGCAGCCGGGTCAGAAAGGCAACCGCGGTCCTGAGATCGTCGAGCCAATCATTCATGACGGGGAATCAGCATGATAAGGGGTTTCGGAAATCGCAGATTAGCGGATGCGCCGAGGGGAATCGCATGCAGTTCGACAGTCTAGCCGATATCCGCGCCTTCTGTCGCGACCTGCCCGGCGTGAAGCCGCCACCCACGCCGGAGTGGCGACCTTCACCGAGGCCGGCGTTTCCGCCGCAGACAAATGATGGAACCTTGCCGCCTGAAATCCCGTTGATTATCTCGTCTGGTCAAACCTATCCGAAGACCTCGCTCATGGCGCGAATGGCAAGCCTGAAAGTCATTCTTCTTGCTGCGGTCGCGGGCGTGCTCGTTGCATCGCCGGCGCAAGCAGAGGTGCGCATCCTGGCGAGCCCGGGCGGACAGGTCGGCTCGTTTCTCGACCTGTTCGAGCAGGTTCGCGCTTCCGGCGAACGCGTCGTGATCGATGGCCCCTGCCTTTCGGCCTGCACGCTGGTGCTGAGCCTGGTACCGAGCGAACGCATCTGCGTGACGCGCCGGGCGGTGCTGGGATTTCATGCCGCGCGGTCGATCGACCAGCGCGGCCGGCAGTATGCCGAGCCGGAGGCCTCCGAGCTTGTGCTGGAGGCCTATCCCGCAGCCGTGCGCGGCTGGATTCGCCGCCGCGGCGGGTTGACCTCGCGGCTGCTTCTCCTGCGCGGACACGAACTCGCGGCGATCTATCCCACCTGCCGGTGAACGATAAGAGCGCATCCTCGGATTTGATCCGAGGGTGCGCACCGGTTTTGCATCCATCCCGCTCCAAACGAATGAAGAGCGCGATCAACCCTCCAGCGGGCAGTTCACCATCCATGGGATGCCGAACCGATCGACGCACATGCCGAACCCCTTGGAGAAAAACGTCTTGCCGAACGGCATGGTGGCGCTGCCGCCCTCCGACAGCGCCTTGAACTTGCGCTCGGCGTCCGCGGGGTCCTTGACCGTGAGCGAGACCGAAAAGCCCTCTGGTTTGTGGAAATGTTCGGGAGGTGCATCGGACGCCATCAGTACCCCGCCATCGATCGAAATCCGGGCGTGCATGATCTGCTTCTTTCGCTCCGGCGGCGACGGCATCTCTGCCGGAGCCTCTTCGTTTCTCAGCATCATCTCGATCTTGCCGCCGAGGACCTTTTCATAGAACCTGAACGCTGCTTCGCAATTGCCTTTATAGAACAGATAGGGATTGACCTGCATCTCTTCCTCCCTGGTGATGAACGCTTTGAACAGTCGAGTTATCAGATTGGCGAGACCAATCTCGAAATCCTTGCCGATCATGGTGCCCAGGTTCATGAACACCTGGATCACCTTCGGCATGAAGAACGCAGGACCATGCATGATCCAGGTGAAGTTCGTTGTGGCGGCATCGGCCTGCGGAAGGCTGCGGCGATGACGCCTAAGCTTCGCGCAAGACTTTCGCTCGCATCATAAGCGATCCGATCGATCGTTTCCGTGACGATCCGCCACGGTGCCAGCTTGATGATACCGTCAAACAGCAGGAATAAAATCTGGATGGTTTGTGGGTTCATTTCTCGTCCCCTCGTCAGCAGAATGTCATGACCTAAAGACGAACGGAGGGAGGGCGAACCGACAGGTCACCAAACTATTTTTTTGAGACCTTCGTTTCGCGCGGCTGGCTGTCGCGGATCAGCCGATCGAGATGCATCCGGATGTGGGCGGCTTCGGCGGAGGTGTTGGCGAGCGCGATGGCGCGGTCGAACGCCACACGGGCCTCCTCGTTGCGGCCGAGTTGCATCAGGAACGCACCGCGCACGCCAAAGAAATGGAAATAATTCGAAAGCCGCTCGCCCAGGGGCTCGATCATTTCCAGCGCCGCCTCAGCCCCGCGCACCTTGGACACCGCAACCGCGCGGTTGAGCGTCACTACCGGAGACGGCTGCATGATTTCCAGCGCCCCATAGAGCAGGTCGATCTGGGCCCAATCGGTGTCTTCCGGCCTTGCGGCGCGGGCGTGCAGGGCCGCGATCGCCGCCTGGACCTGATAGGGCCCGCTGCGGCGATGGCGCATCGCCTTGTCGATCAGCGCCAGTCCCTCCGCGATCAATTTTTCATTCCAGAGCGCGCGATCCTGATCGTCGAGCAGAACGAACTCGCCGGCCGCATCGAACCGCGCCGCGGCGCGGGCGTGCTGCAGCAGGAGGAGCGCGGTAAGGCCCATGATCTCCGGCTCGCTCTGGAACAGCCGCAGCAGCAGCCTCGCCAGGCGTATCGCCTCCTCGCACAGGGGCATTCGAATTTCGGACGTGTCGCCGCTGGCGGAATAGCCCTCATTGAAAATCAGGTAGATCATCGCAGCGACGGCGGAGAGCCGCTCCGAGCGTTCAACGGCGCCCGGCGTCTCGAACGGCACGCCGGCGCGCGCCACGCGCGCCTTGGCGCGGGTGATGCGCTGCTCCATCGCGGCTTCGGAGACCAGGAAGGCGCGTGCAATCTGCTTCACGGTCAGGCCAGAGACGATGCGCAGCGCAAGCCCAATCTGCTGCGTCGCCGGCAGGTCCGGATGGCAGCAGATGAACAGCAGCCGCAGAATATCGTCGCGATAATGCGAGCCGTCGAGCCGTTCGGCGAGCGCGTCCTCGGCATCGTCGAGATCGGAGATTGCCTCGTCCTCGGGCAACGCCTCCTGCTTGCGGATCCGCCTAACCTCATCGATAGCGACGTTGCGCCCGACCATGATCAACCATGCCGCTGGATCCCGCGGCGGGCCGTTTTGCGGCCAGCTCTTCAGCGCGCGAAGACAGGCGTTCTGGAAAGCTTCCTCGGCGGTATCGAGATTGCGGAAATAGCGGAGCAACGCGCCGACCGCCTGGGGACGCGCCGAGGTCAGCGCGGCATCGATCCAGGCGGTATCGGTCACGTCGGCACGCTCCCGGGAGTGAACAGGCCGACGGGACGAATCTCGTAGGCCCCGCCGGGATTGGCGGCGCCGAGATCGCGTGCGACCTCGAGCGCCTGGTCGAGGCTCTCGCAGTCGACGACATAAAAGCCGAGCAGCTGCTCCTTGGTCTCGGCATAGGGGCCGTCGAGCACCACCGGCGGTTCGTCCTTGCGCAGCGTCGTCGCCGCGGTAGTCGGCAGCAGCCGCGCCACCGGGCCGAGCCGGCCCTGCTTTTTCAGTTTGTCCTGCACGACGGCGAGCTTGGTCATGACGGCGGCGTCCTGTTCCCTGGTCCAGGAGCCGACGAAGTCCTCATCGTGGTAGCAAAGGATGGCGTAAAGCATGGGCAAGGGTCCCTGTTTGGTCCTAGGACGAACAAGTATGCCCGGGGCCGACAGCAAAGCGGAAATATTTTGTGCCGATAGCGCGGGCCGGTAAGGTCGCCCTGGGTTTCCCCGGAGAAGGCAAAATTGCGATGAACAAAGGTACGCTCGCCCTGCTCATTCATGGCGGGACCGAAAACTGGTCGCCACAACGGTGGAAGCGCCGGTTTGACGAGGTGTGCGGCGACCGCCCGGTCTGGCTGATCCCCGAGGCGAATGGCGATCCCGCCGATGTCCATTATGCCGCGGTCTGGAAGCCGGCCCCGGGCGAACTCGCGGCATTCCCGAACCTGCGCGTCATTTTCAACCTGGGCGCGGGCGTCGACGCCCTGATGGCGGATTCATCGCTGCCGAAAGTACCGTTGGTTCGCGTCTCGGTCGGCGACCTTACCCATCGGATGACGGAATATGTCGTGCTGCATGTGCTGATGCACCACCGGCAGGAACCCTACTTGCGCGCCAGCCAGCGCGAAAAACGCTGGCAGCCGAGGTTTCAATGGCCGGCCGGCGCCGTTTCGGTCGGCATCATGGGCCTCGGCACGCTAGGATCGGATGCCGCCGACGTATTGAGACGGCTCGGCTTTCGCGTGGCCGGCTGGAGCAACAGCCCCAAAGCGATCGACGGCATCGAATGCTTTCACGGCAAGGGGCAGCTCGATGCGTTTCTGCAGCGGACCGACATTCTGGTCTGCCTGTTGCCGTTGACGCCGGATACGCGGCACATCCTCAATCGCGGCCTGTTCGCCAGGCTGAACCGAACCAGTCCGATGGGCGCGCCCGTCGTGATCAATGCCGGCCGGGGCGGGCTGCAGAACGAAGCCGACATCCTGGCGTGCCTCGACGACGGAACGCTCGGCGGCGCATCGCTCGATGTCTACGCCACGGAGCCGCTCCCGGCCGATAGCCCGTTCTGGACCCATCCGAAGGTCGTGCTGACGCCGCACAACGCCGCCGACACCGATCCCGACGAGATATCGCGATACGTCGCCCGCCAGATCGGGCGCTTTGAAACCGTTGGCGCGCTCGAGAATGTCGTCGATCCCGCGCGCGGGTATTGATGGCCGACCGCCAACCCCGCGCGGACGAAAGCTGATTGGCTCGGGGCTCAGTCCTTGGCCGCCGCCCCGATCATCACGTCAATCGCACCTTTCACGATCGCCTCCAGCTCCTTGCGCGGCACGCGTGCCCGCGCGCGGATGGCGATGGTGTGGATGGTTGCGGATGCGAGCTGCCCGAGCACAATGGGATCGGCACTCGCGGGCAATTCGCCCCTGTCTTTGGCAAGTCGGAAGCAGGAGGCGAAGGCCTTGTCGAGCTCGGAAAATCCTTCCAGCACCATGCTGCGGATTTCCGGATCGGCCACCGCTTCGGAGGCCGCCGTCATCACCGTAAAGCAGCCGCGCGGGCCGGCCTCGCCCGAAAGATAGATTTCGAGCGCTACCGCGTAGATCCGCTGCAGCCGTTGGCGAATCGGCATTGCCTCCCTGAAGACATCGATCATCGCGGCGCGGGCATCGGCGCGATAGCGCTGGTAACTCTTGATGTAGAGTTCGCGTTTGTCGCCGAACGCACCGTAGAGACTGGGACGATTCATGCCGGTGGCGGCGCTGAGATCGTCGAGCGAAGTCGCGGCAAAGCCATCCTTCCGGAACAGGTCGAGCGCCTTGCCGAGCGCGATGTCGGGCTGGTAGGCGCGCGGCCGGCCGCGACGCTTCGGCGCGGGCCCATCGGGCGGCGATGCCGGCGGCTTCTCAATTTTTTGTACCATATCGCAAAAAATTCCTTGACCCGATTTATATTATGCGAAACAGTATAAAAATCAACCCAACTCCGAAATCCACAAGCCAAACCACCAAGGAGGCACATATGGACCTGTATTTCTCGCCCCTCGCATGCTCGCTGGCAACGCGGATCTCGCTGTACGAGGCCGGCGCCGAGGCCAACTATCTCGAAGTCGATCCAAAGACCAAGGTGGTGCAGAACGACGGCTCGGATTTTCGCGAGGTGAACCCGCTTGGGCTGGTGCCGACGCTGCGCACCGACGACGGGCTGGTGCTGACCGAGAACGCAGCCATCCTGCAATATGTCGCCGATCGTTTTCCGCAGGCCGGCATCTCAACCGGACCCGGCATGGAACGCAGCCGGTTGCATCAATGGCTCTGCTTCATCGGCACCGAGCTGCACAAGGGACTGTTCGTGCCGGTCCTCGACAGGAATGCGCCGCCGGAAATGAAAACCTACATCCTCGGCAAGAACCTTTCCCGGCTCGACTACCTCGAAAACTATCTCAAGGGCCGCGAATTCCTGCTCGATCATTTCAGCGTCGCGGACGCCTACCTCGTCACCGTCATCAACTGGACGATGGCGACGCCACCGATCGAGCTCGCAAAGTGGCCGGCGGTGAAGGCCTATTACGAGCGTTTGCGCGCGCGTCCGAGTATCGCCAAGGCGGTCGCCGAGGAGTTCGAGCTGTACAAGGCCGAAATCGCGCGCCACAAGGCGGCAGCGTAGCAACCACTC
>VFSW01014308.1_pt1 | contig 10973 bp, 8 predicted proteins | sample 5358111 | NCBI WGS metagenome assembly VFSW01 (sample SAMN11554181, study PRJNA540505) | mine drainage metagenome | isolation source: sediment from site ElyBrook_90M | place: USA: Ely Copper Mine, Vershire, VT | collected 2017
GCACGCGCGTATTCTTTGGCGGCCCCAGGCGGCCTTATGGGGCGATGGCACAGCGCACCGTGGTGCCACTCGCATTTTGCTTCCCCATTCCCTCTGGCATCCATGACGACACTGCGGCGGCATTACCGAACCCCGGCGTTTCTGCTTGGCTATCACTCACGCATCGCGCAAAACTTGCGCCGGGCGAGACCGTGCTCATCCTAGGTGCGACCGGAGTCACAGGGCAGCTCGCCGTGCAAGTCGCAAAGCTGCTCGGGGCTAAGCACGTGACAGGCGCGGGACGCAACGAACGCGTGCTCAACAGGCTGCGCGAACTGGGCGCTGACGCGACGATCCAGCTTGACCAGCCCGCCGACTCCCTCAAGGAGGCATTCGCGCGCGCGGCGGGGGATACGGGTTTTGACGTCATTATCGACTATTTGTGGGGCCGTCCTACGGAGGCACTGCTTGCGGCAATTACAAAGCCGGAATTTGCGGTGGTAACGAAAGAGACGCGTTTGGTGCAAGTGGGTGAGAGTGCTGGACCGACAATCTCGTTGCCCGCTGCGGTCTTACGCAGCACGGCATTGACGATCCTCGGGACTGCGGGGGTACCCTCGCGCGAAGTATTGGTGAATGCGATGCAACAGGTTATGGCGCGGGCGGCGCGCGGGGAACTCCGTATCGAGACCGAGCGAGTTCCTCTGGCGGATATTGAAAGGGCGTGGCAAGAGCAGGAGCAATTTGGTCGCAGAATCGTGGTGATACCGTGAGCCAGCCGAGAATAGACAGGCAGATCGCCGGTCCTCTAGAGCATCAGAAGCTTTTTTAGGAGGAGAATTGCCTCGTATTTTGGATGTCGGCTGCGGTCAGCAAAAATATCCGGGGTCGATAGGTATCGATATGAATCCGGACACTGCGGCCGATGTCCTTTGCCATTTGGATGAAGGCTCGTTGCCGTTCCGCGACAACGCGTTCGACGAAGTCCGCGCGACGCATTTGATCGAGCACGTCGACAATATTATTCGCACGATTGAAGAATTCCACCGCGTGACGCGCGCCGGCGGGATCATCGTGCTGATTACGCCACATTACACGGACTTCAGTTCTTTTTGCGACCCAACTCACAAGTGGCATTTGAATAGTTTTTCGTTCCGGTATTTTTATCCCGAGGGAATCCACGGGCACGATCACTGGTATTCTCGAGTGCGTTTGCGGCAACGGCGGCTTCGCGTGCGGTTGTTGCAGTTGTGGAGGTATCTCGGATTCGAATTTCTGGTCAATCACTCGGTGCGTTTCCGGCGATTCTGGGAATTCTATTTGTGCTATGTGGTTCGGGGAAAAGTGATGGAATTCGAATTGGAGGTTATAAAATAAGAGAGTGCCGCTGATTTCGCGAGCGATTTTTGGTTGTGTGCGCCTTGCGGCTCGCCATGGGCTGGCTGAGTCGCACGATGAAGAATCGTCGAAAGACGCGGCGCGCCGGACTGGAATTCACGGCGAGACATACGCGTATTGGTATTTGCGAAGGCACGGATACGTTTTTGTGGCGCGGAATTACCGCGTTCCAGAAGATAAGGGCGAGATTGATTTGGTGGGTTACGATGGGTCTGTGTTGGCTTTTGTAGAAGTGAAGACGCGGACCGGAACGGAAGAGCACCCAGGGCAACCGGAAGAGGCCATAACTGCCGAGAAGCGCAGGCATCTGGAACGAATGGCAAAGCGTTTTATGGCCGAGCGGCGTGCGCGCGACGTTTCCTGGCGGTTCGATCTTGTGGCGATCGAGAGCCGTGCGGGGTGCGCGCCGGAGGTTCGTCTGTACAAAAATGCTTTTGCAGCAAAGAATTGAAATTTCACTTGGTGAGAAGGAGTAAAGATTGCCCGATCTACGTAAGGATCCGATAACAGGCCGTTGGGTGATTATCTCGAGCGATCGCGGGAAGAGGCCGTCAGACTTTGTCCGCGAGAGCGTGCAGATGAAAGGGGGCTCGTTCTGTCCGTTCTGTCCCGGCAATGAGATGAAAACGCCGCCGGAGATTCTGGCCTATGGAAGAAATGGAAGCGGAAAGGACACGCCGTGGTGGAGCGTGCGCGTCGTGCCGAATAAATTTCCGGCCCTTGGGATTGAAGGGAATCTCGACCGGCAAGGAGAGGGGTTGTTCGACCGCATGAACGGAATCGGCGCGCATGAAGTGATCATTGAAACGCCGGACCATCAGAGCACACTCGCGACGCTACCGGAAAAAGCGCTCGAGGAAGTGCTGTGGGCGTATCGTGATCGCGTTCTGGACCTGAAAAATGACAAACGTTTTCGATATATCCTGCTGTTCAAGAACCACGGAGAAGCGGCGGGAGCGTCGCTCGAGCATACGCATTCGCAATTAATCGCCCTGCCGATTGTGCCGAAACGCGTCCGCGAAGAAGTGGATAATTCGCGCCGATATTACGACGTGAAAGAACGGTGCATTTTTTGCGACATGATCCGGCAGGAAATCGAGACAGGCACACGCGTGATTCTTAGCAATGATCAGTTTATAGCACTGGCGCCATACGCGCCTCGGTTTCCGTTCGAGACATGGATCCTGCCGCTGCAGCACCACTCGTCGTTCGAAAATCAAGCGAGTCCGGTGTATACGAGCCTGGCGAAACTGTTTCACGAATTCCTGGCCCGGCTGGACGCAGTGCTGAACCGGCCCGCATATAATTATGTGATCCACACGTCGCCGATCGGGGAGGAAATCAACGATCATTATCACTGGCACGTGGAAATGATGCCGAAGCTGACGCGCGTGGCAGGTTTCGAGTGGGGAACGGGTTTCTATATCAATCCCACGCCGCCCGAGGAGGCGGCGCGGTTCTTGCGCGAAGCACAGCTTTAAATCGCTGCGCTTACCCTTAGACTAGCACTTCAGGTACTTCCATCCTGCCGCCGCGGAAGGCGGATTCGAACGCGGCAACGCATTTTGGATCGAAATCGCTGCCCGCACCTTTTAGGATGATGTCACGCGCTTCAAACGGAGACATCGCTTTGCGGTAGGGGCGATCGCTTACGAGCGCGTCGTAAACATCGGCTACCGTGATGATGCGCGCTTCAATGGGAATGTCCTCGCCCTTGGTCGGATGATAGCCTGAGCCATCGAATTTGTCGTGATGGGCGAGAATGATCGGGAGCACGCGACGCAACGTTCCGCCGACGGCCACGGGGCGAAGGGCTTCGACGCCTCTGGGTAAGTGAGCCTGCACTTCGACAATTTCGTCTTCCGAGAGACGCGCCGATTTATAAAGGATGTTGCGGCTGACTTCGAGCTTGCCGATATCGTGGAGAAGGGCGGCGGCGCGCACGTCTTCAATTTGTTCGTCGGGCATGCCCATTTCAGCCGCCATGCGCGCGGCGTAAACCGAAACGCGGAACGAATGATTCTGCGTGTATTTGTCGTTGGAGATGACCTGGCAGAGGATTTGCAGCACGCCGAAATACGTTTCGCGCAACTCGGACATACCCCTTTCCTTAACTTCATAGAGGCTGCCCATGGCATAGGCAGTGACGATGAGGAAGCCGCCCCAGATGGCTACGTCGGACCAACCGATCAAATGGCGCATGCTGACGCCCAGGCCGGAGGCCAGCGCCACGGGGTTCATTATGTTGAGCCATGAGACGATTAGTATCGATGCAACGGAGGTTTGAACGGCGCGCGTCCGGCCGAAGTAATACGCCGCAAAGAGTGTCGGGAGGTTATAGAACGTCAGAACGAGACGTTCTCCCGCCACGAAGAAATTGATCACCGCGGCGAAGGCGATAATCGAGAAGATCAACAGCAGCTCCTTGTTGAGCGCCATGAGGCGGGACATGAGTGGCTTGTTCAAGAGCTTATCCTCCGCGGATGAATTCTTTTTCGAGCTGCGGGCTAGTGTTGCGACCGCTCTAAATGGTAACAATGCGGGCAGCCTTGCGGTGCTGTTTGTCGGGTCCATTGTTCTATCCATACAACTGTACTAAGCGCGGAGGCACCTGTACCGAAGGACAGTCGCCACGAATAGCATTTTCGCGGGACAGATGATACTTTGGCGGCAGGGCTGAAGAAGAAGCGGCGCGAACAAGGAGAAAGAAATGACGTGGGGCCAGAGACGAACGCTGGTGATCTTGCTGGTTATTGCGGCCGTGGTGCTGTTCATCTGGATTGTTCCGCGCTGGACGTTTACGACCGGCGAGACGATCTCGTCAAATTCCGTTCTGGTTCTCGATCTGAACGGATCTATCGAAGAGCAGCGGGCCACGAACCTTTCGAGCGTTTTCTTCGGCTCCCAAACGCTTGTGCTTCACGAAATCAACGATGCCATCGATTCCGCGCGCACGGATCCACGAATCAAGGGGCTGGTTGTAAGAATCGGCCCTCTCGAAACCGGATGGGCAAAGCTGGAAGAGATTCATTCCCATCTTCTCGCATTCCATGCGAGCGGGAAGCCGAGCATCTGCTATTTGGGATACGACGGCGAAGAGAATGCGGAATACTACGTTGCCACCGGTTGCGATCAAGTCTGGCTTGGACCGTCGAATCCGCTCGGTGTGCGCGGAATGATGGCCGAAGCAACGTTCCTGCGCGGTACGCTCGATAAATTAAAAATCGTTCCGGATTTTTATCACATCGCGGAATTCAAGACCGCGACAAACCAGCTCACGGAGAAGAAGTTCACTCCTGCGCATCGAGAAGAGGTGGAATCGCTTCTCACGAGCGTCTACGACCAATATTTGACGGAAGTTTCATTGGCACGCCACATGGATCGCGCGCATTTTGCGGACTTAGTGCAAAAGGGACCTTTCTTGCCGCAAGACGCGATGCAAAACAAGCTGGTAGATCGTTTGGCATACTGGGATGAAGTGCAGGACTTTTTTCGTCGGAAGACAGGCGAGTGGAACCCGGTGATATTCGCGCAATATCGTCAGGGATTAAGCGATGGGAGCGGACCCAGGATTGCGATCATCTATGCGTCGGGAGAAATTGTATCGGGTGCATCGCAGATAAGTCCGGGCGGCACGGTCGTCATGGGTGGCGATTCCGTGGCGGCTGAGATACGAGAAGCACGCAACGATTCCAGCATTCGGGCGATTGTTCTTCGTGTCGATTCGCCGGGTGGTTCGTCGGTAGCGAGCGAAGTGATTCGACGGGAAGTGGAGCTGGCGCGCAAGAAGAAGCCGGTGGTCGTTTCCATGTCGGACGTCGCAGCATCCGGCGGATATTGGATTTCCATGTCGGCTGATAAAATCATCGCGGATCCGGGCACGATCACGGCATCGATCGGCGTACTGAGCGGGAAGATGAATATTTCCGGGTTATACAAACTTCTGGGGCTCAGCACGGACTACGTGGCGACGAGCGACAATGCAACGCTGTATTCTCCGCAACAGGATTTCACTCCGGCGCAGCAGCTGGTAGTCCAAAGGATGCTCCAGGACATTTATACGAGCTTCACGCAAGGCGTAGCGCAAGGGCGCGGATTGCCGATTGCCACGGTACAGAAAATCGCGAAGGGGCGCGTATGGAGCGGCGAGCAGGCCAAGGGCCTGGGCCTTGTCGATGATTTGGGCGGCGCGGATCGCGCCGTCACTGTCGCGAAGGAACTGGCGCACATTCTGGTCAATCGTTCCGTGGAAATCGTCCGGCTGCCGAAGGAAAAGACGCTTTTCGATTTATTGCTCGGCCGCGCGGAGGGCCAGGTGGTGGCGCCAGAGAACGACTACAGCTCGATTCAATCGCTCGTGCACCGTGTGTCGTCCATGGTGGAAGCTGAGCCCGTGCGTGCGCAGATGCCGTATGTGCTAAGAATCCGTTGAGGCCGCGTACAGTGTGCTCCTGCACCCAAATCGCTGGTTGAGGGTGTTCCAATTTCGCTATACTAGATAGGTTCTGACCGGCGCGGTACCCAAGTGGTAAGGGAGAGGTCTGCAAAACCTTTATACGCGAGTTCGATTCTCGCCCGCGCCTCCAACTTCTTCCTTTTCGTCCCTTTTAAGTTGGTTGAGCGCCTGCCTTGTTCATGATAGGTTGTCTGGCATGGGGACCTTTCAGGGGCTTTTCTGAAAGGTGATTGCGATAAGAACAAGTACTAATGAGGGTTTCTTGGCTCGCCAGTTTCTGGGGTGAACACTTTTGTGCGGAATTGTCGGTTTTACCCATAGGATGGGTGTAGTCAGCCCACAGCGCATCGATAGTGCGGTCGCTTCGCTAATCCATCGTGGCCCCGATCAACAAGGGGCCTATCGCTCGAATTTCATTTCGCTGGGCGCAACGCGGCTAAAGATCATTGATCTTGAGTCGGGAAACCAGCCGATGGTATCGGACGACGGCGATGTGGTCCTGGTTTTCAACGGTGAAGTCTATAATCACGGCGAACTTCGAGGCGAGCTCGAAGGGCTGGGGCATAAGTTCCATTCCCACAGCGACACCGAAGTAATTCTCCACGCTTTTCTGGAATGGGATACAAAGTGTTTCGCGCGGCTTCGCGGAATGTTTGCCATCGCGCTGTGGAGCGAATCAAGAAAGCGTTTGGTTTTGGCGCGAGATCGGATGGGCATAAAGCCGCTTTACATCTGCCGTCTGAATGACGACATCCTCTTCGGTTCTGAACTGAAAGCAATTCTGATCCATCCTGAAGTGAACCGGCAGCTCAGCATGGCCGGGCTGAATTGCTTTCTGTCCATGAATTTTGTCCCGTGCCCTTGGACTCTGGTGGACGGGATCGAGAAGCTTCCTCCCGGACATCTTCTCGAGTGGCGGGACGGCAAAATCCGTACGGAAACATTTTGGAGTGTGGCGCTGCATGAAGATTCGCGTTGGACTCTTGATTCCGCCAAAGAGCAATTGGATTTCCTGCTGCGAGATTCGATTCGCGAACATCTTGTTTCCGATGTGCCGCTCGGAATCTGGCTGAGCGGAGGGCTCGATTCATCCACGATCCTCCACTATGCGGCCGCCCAGGCTGGTTCACGATTGAAGACGTTCTCGATTTCGTTCCAAGGCAGAAGTTTTGACGAAACAGACTACATCCATCGAATGGCGGCTCAGTACTGGACCGAGCACCACGAACTCGATGTGAGTCCGGATGCGGACCTTGCCAGCGCAATAGAAGAATTTGCTTATTACTCGGACGAGCCCAGTGCGGATTCCGGCGCACTCCCCGTGTGGTTTCTTTCCCGGATGACCCGTGACCATGTGACTGTAGCGCTGAGCGGCGAGGGCGCGGACGAGATTTTCGGAGGTTACCTTACCTACCGCGCGGACATCCTGGCGCGCGCTGCGCAGCGAATTCCGGGCAGAGTACGGCGGGGCGCTCTGGAGCTCTTGAGACATTTGCCCGTTTCGGACGACAAGATCGCGCTGGAGTACAAATTGAAACGCTTTCTCGAAGGTTCCCTGATGTCTCCCGAGGAAGCGCATTTGTATTGGAACGGGACCTTTTCGGAGGCCCAAAAGAAACGCTTTTTCGTGGGCGCTGATAGCCGATACATTTCCAGCCTACTGCGCGGTTTTCGCGGGCCATCGAACGGGTTGGGAAATTTAAATCGCTTCCTGTCGCTCGACCAAAATTGCTATTTGCCGGACGATATTCTGTATAAAAGCGACCGCATGAGCATGGCGCATTCCCTGGAGTTACGGCCTCCGTTTCTGGATCATCGTCTCGTCGAATTCGCCGCTTCGCTTCCCGAGAAGTTCAAAATCAACGGATCGAGGCAAAAATACTTATTGAGGGAGTTGATGAAGCGCAAGCTCCCCGCGTTCATTTTGCAACGAAAAAAGATCGGCTTGGACATTCCCACGCACGATTGGTTGCGTGGCGTGCTCCGCCCGATGCTGCTCGACACTTTGACGGCGGACGCCATCAAACAAACGAAGTTGTTCCGCGCGGACGTGATACAGAGCTTCATTCAAGACCATATGGAGCGGCGCGCCAACATGGGCTTTCATCTTTGGGGGTTGATGATTCTTTTTCTCTGGATGAAGAAATGGAAGATTCAGGCGACGCCGTTCGCCGAAGTGAAACGGGAACCTCTCGAAAAGGTTCTTACCTTCACGTAGCGGTAATTTTATTTGCCGCGATCATTTATCTGGGTTGCGTTTTTTCGCCGCCGTCGTTGATGGATGACGTGGACGCGGTGCAGGCGCAAATCGCGCATAACATGTTGCAGTCGGGTGACTGGGTGACCGCGCGCCTCGACGGTGTCGCCTACCTCGAAAAGTCTCCGCTTGTCTATTGGACCATCGCAGTCTCCTACATGGTTTTTGGTGTTCATGATTGGGCAGCGCGCATACCAATTGCGCTCTCGGTCATTGCTCTTTGTTGGCTGACTGCCTGCTTCGGCACCTGGGCATTTGGGCGCCGGGCCGGATTTTATGCGGGATTATGTCTGGCGACGTGTGTGGGTCTGTTTCTCTTTACGCGCATTCTGATTCCCGACGTCATGCTGACGATCACAGTGGCGCTTGCCTTGTGGGCCTTTCTGCGCGCGTTGGAAGAAGGAGAGCCTCATCCGCGTTTCTGGGCGTTGATGCTGGCGGCGAGCATGGGAGTTGGACTGCTGCTCAAGAGTCTGATTGCCGTGGTCTTTCCGTGCGGCGCTGCGATCGTCTATTTGCTGCTGACGCGCCAGTTATTTCTCCGGCGCACGTGGAAACGCCTTCACGTTGTCAGCGGGCTGCTGGTTATAGTTTTGATTGCCGCACCCTGGCACGTTCTCGCCACGCTGAGGAATCCTCCTTACTTCGCCTTCACGATGCACAGCGGCCCAGGCGAGTATCACGGCTTTCTTTGGTTCTACTTCATCAATGAGCAACTTCTCCGATTTCTGAATCTGCGCTATCCCCGGGACTACAACACGGTTCCGCGTCTTTATTTCTGGCTGCTGAATCTCGTGTGGCTTTTCCCGTGGAGCGCATATTTTCCGGCAACGTTGGGACTCTCGTACAAGCCCGTCGATCGTGCTGGGCGGACGCGGTTGCTGGTGCTGTGCTGGGCTGGCTTTCTGCTGATCTTCTTTACGTTCTCAACGACGCAGGAATACTACTCGATGCCGTGCTATCCGGCTCTGGCGCTGCTCATAGGGTCAGCGATGGAGGGCGAAGGCAAATGGGTTGGGCGTGGAACAAAGTTTCTGCTGGTGACGTCTGTCGTGGCTGCTGCAATCATCGCCGCAATACTATTGCGTGTCCGTGGTATTCCTACGCCGGGTGACATTTCTTCCGCTCTGACGCAGCATCCTTCCGCATACACGCTTTCATTGGGTCACCTTGAGGATCTGACACTGGATTCTTTCGCGTACTTGCGTGCTCCTCTGATTCTGGCCGGGATGGCTTTTCTTGCCGGCGTAATTGGCACTTGGCGATACAGCGGGAAGCGCGCGTTCCTTGCAGTTGCGGTGATGATGGTGATTTTCCTGCACGCAGCGCGGCTGGCGATGGTGACTTTCGATCCGTATATGTCTTCGCGTCCCTTGGCCAACGCGCTTTTGCGCAGCCCTGCGGGGCAATTGATCGTCGACGATCAGTACTACGCCTTCTCATCCATTTTTTTCTACACGAATCGGCAGGCGTTGCTCTTGAATGGCCGGGTAACAAATCTGGAGTATGGTTCTTACGCGCCGGATGCGCCCAAAGTTTTCATCGACGACGCCGATTTTAAAAGACTGTGGCTTACTCACGAGCGCTACTACGTTGTCGCGGATCATTCCGCGGTTCCGCGGTTTGAGAAATTGGTTGGCCGCGGCGATCTCTACACGGTGGCCACCAGCGGAGGCAAGCGCGTCCTTACAACTCAGCCCTAGTGAATTGGCGTGCAGAGCTTTTCAAGACAAGGACAACGGGCAGGCCGCCGTCCTGACCTGCCCCATTCCATCCGTGATGAAGTTTTTATTCAGTTGCCAGGAGGCAAACCGCGAGAACGCCCCGGGGTTGGTTTGGTGCCATTTGGATTGCTGGAACTGCCGCCGCTCAAACCTTTGGCGATCCCGATGGAACCACCAACCGCAACGAGGATAATCGTGGTTAGCCAGATCGGATGCGATTTTGCGAATCCGCCGAGGCCATGGCTTGGACCCTTGACCTGCGTATTATTCCCAGCTTCGAGTATGTCTTGATTGGGAGCCACGATCGGAGGATCTGGCGGTGCATTCTGTTCGCGGATTGACGACGTCATTCCGGCGCCGACCATGACGCACTGGTCCGCGAGGTTGCAGAATTTTACGTTGCCCTCGAAAACCACCAGGTGCGTGATGGAGTTCATGTAGGCCATGTAGAAATCGGTCCCGACTACGCCGGCGACTCCGGTTGGAGTGCGAACTTGAAAGCTGGCGCCGGGCTTGACGAGATGGACCACTTTCGAGCGCACTTCGCCGAACGTGACATCGATCTGGGTTTGCTGCTGTGAAGCGTCGTGCTTCACCACTGTCAGGGACGAGTCCGAGCCGACGTTCAACACCGAGCCATCGTCGAGCTTGATTCGAGCGCGCGCCATGTGTCCCGTGTTCACCACGTCCCCCCAGTAAACGGGCGTCGGTGGCTGAACGGGCGTAGTCTGCGTGCCGCGCACCAATTCTACCTTGGGGAGAACAAGCGATATGCTCCCGGCGTGCTGCGCTCCAGCGGCCGCGGCATATGCAATGTCCGGCGGGATAGCTAAAGTCGTTACCGCGAAGGCGACACAGGCCCACAAAACTGCGCGATTTCGAATCATTGCCGTCCTCTCATGCGTCGAAGACCTACTGATTTATCAGAGGCTACCAACGCCAGGACGCTATCGCTACAGAATTGCAGAGCTTGTTGCTGATTCTGTTATCGTCCCATTTTCTCCTCCTCTTAGCGAGTCACGCGGAGGCTGGTTTTGCCGGCGCGCTTTTTGACCACGTCTGCGCAAGCATCTGCCGTGTCGCTGCATTCGAGCCAGGAGCGCGTTTCTCGCGCCATGCCTCATAGCGTGTGCAGTGCTCCTCGAGCTTTGACCACGCG
>VFSW01014309.1_pt1 | contig 10972 bp, 9 predicted proteins | sample 5358111 | NCBI WGS metagenome assembly VFSW01 (sample SAMN11554181, study PRJNA540505) | mine drainage metagenome | isolation source: sediment from site ElyBrook_90M | place: USA: Ely Copper Mine, Vershire, VT | collected 2017
GATCTGGATGGGCGGGTTACGCCGGTCTCGTCGCCGGTCTGATGTACTTGGTCGTCTCGGGTCGTCGGGGGCTGGTGTGCGGGCTCGGGGGGCGGACCCCGGAGGAGTCGGAGCAGTCTTCTAGACTTAACGAGTAAGCCACCCGTCGACGAAAGGCTCCCCATGCCGGCAACCGTGGTCGTAGGAACCCAGTGGGGTGACGAGGGTAAGGGCAAGTTGACCGACTTGCTCGCCCGCGAGATGGACGTCGTCGTGCGCTACCAGGGCGGGCACAACGCCGGTCACCGGATCGTTGTTGATGGTGAAGCCTTCGCCCTTCAGTTGGTGCCCTCGGGCGTGCTCTATTCCCACATCACCCCGGTCATCGGTAACGGGGTGGTCGTCGACCCCGGTGTGCTCTTTGACGAACTCGACACTCTCGAAGCGAAGGGGGTAGACGTCTCGCGAGTAGTGGTCTCGGGTAACGCGCACCTGATTATGCCCTACCACCAAGAGATTGACCGGTTAACGGAACGTTTTTTGGGTAAGAACGCTCTTGGCACGACGAAGCGAGGCATTGGACCTACGTACGCCGACAAGGCTGCCCGCGTGGGCTTGAGGGTTCAGGACTTGCTGGACGAGAAGATTTTCCGTGAGAAGTTAGACGTGGTGCTCCACGAGAAGAACCTGATTCTCAACAAGATCTACAACCGACCCTCCGTCCTCGCCGACGCTATTTGTGAGCGCTACCTCGGTGACCTAGCTCCCCGTATCGCCCCCCGGGTCGCCGACACCGTGGGTTTGGTGCACGACGCGCTGGCGCAGGGACGTCGGGTGCTACTCGAGGGCGCGCAGGCGACGTTCCTCGACCTCGACCACGGGACCTACCCCTTCGTAACCTCGTCGAATCCGGTCGCCGGAGGTGCCTGCATTGGATCGGGTCTGGGTCCCCGGGACATCACCGACATTGTGGGTATTGCTAAGGCGTACGTCACTCGGGTGGGGGCGGGTCCGTTCCCCACCGAGCTCGACGGAGAGCTGGCGGAGGTTCTCGTTACCCGAGGCCACGAGTTCGGCACCAACACCGGTCGCCAGCGCCGGGTGGGGTGGTTCGATGCGGTCATTGCGCGACAAGCTCGTCGTCTGAACTCTCTGACCGGTCTCGCTCTCACCAAACTCGACGTTCTCGACGCCCTCGAGGAGATCAAGGTGTGTGTGGCCTACGAGGCTGATGGGGTGCGCTACGACTATCCGCCCTATCACCAGTCGGTCCTTCACGAAGTCACTCCGGTGTACGAGACGTTGCCCGGGTGGGGAACGGATATTACGGACGTCTCCACCTTCGCAGATTTGCCCGCCGCGGCGAAGGCCTACGTGCGTTACATCGAAGAGACCGTGGGCGTGCCCGTTACCGTCGTCGGGGTGGGGCCGGGCCGAGAGCAGTTCGTGACCCCCTCGTGAGCCGGGTTGTCGTCGTCGGGTCGGGAGCCCGCGAGCACGCTCTGGCGTGGGCTCTCGGGCGCTCGGCCGACGTCGTGGTCACTCCGGGAAACTCGGGAATGGCCGCCCATGGAATAGCGACGACGTCGGCGTCCCCCCTCGACCTCGAGGCGGATTTGGTGGTAATCGGACCAGAATCCCCCCTCGTCGAAGGACTCGCCGACGAGTTACGCCGACGGGGAATCGCCGTATTCGGTCCCGGCCTCGAAGGGGCCCGTCTCGAGGGATCCAAGGCCTACATGAAGGAGTTTCTCGCGGCGGCGGGTGTGCCCACCGCCCGATTCGGCGTGTTCGAGGATGAGAACGCCGCCGACGAGTTCCTGCGTACGATGTCGGCACCGTACGTCATCAAGACCGACGGACTTGCCGCGGGCAAGGGGGTGCTCGTCACCCACGATCTCGACGCCGCTCGAGCGGACGTGAGGGCGAAGTTGTCGGGCACGGCGTTTGGTGAGGCGGGTCGTCGAGTCGTCATCGAAGAAGCCCTCACCGGACCGGAGTGTTCGGTGATGGTTCTCGTGGACGGCGTTCGGGCTTGGCCGTTGGTGGCCGCCCAAGATTTCAAGCGAGTGGGTGAGGGCGACACCGGTGCGAACACGGGAGGGATGGGCGCCTACTGTCCCATGCCCGGGCTCACGCACGAACTCGACGAAGTCATGGAGCACATTGTGACGCCCACTCTGAGAGAGCTGGCCGCTCGTGGAGTGGACTACCGGGGAGTGCTCTACGCCGGAGTGATGTTGACCCCTCGAGGGCCGTACCTCCTCGAGTACAACGTTCGATTCGGTGATCCCGAGACCGAAGTCGTCGTCCGTCTTTACGAAGACACCTTGGGCCGAATCCTGGACGACTGCGCTCGGGGACGGCTCGAGATGCCCCCGACCAGCGCCCCCGGCGCCGCGGTGACTGTGGTCTTGGCCGCGCGGGGCTATCCGGAAGCTCCCGAGTTCGGGCACGTCATTGAGGGCCTCGGAGACGACGGTCAGCTGGCCGAGCCTCTGGAGGGCGTGGTGGTGTTCCACGCTGGAACTCGACGAGACGACTCTGGACGATTCATGACCCACGGGGGTCGAGTTCTCGCCATCAGTGCGCACGCCGAGACGATCGCCCTCGCCCGAGGGCTCGCGTATCGCGCGGTGGATCAAGTTCATTTTGAGGGGCGAGTTATTCGTAGTGACATCGCTCGTGACGTGAAAGAGGAGGAAGCATGATTCCCCGGTACTCCCCCCGAGACGTGGCGACATTATTTTCGGACATCGAACGTTTCGACACCATGCTCGAGGTTGAACTCCTGGCGGCCGAAGCCCTGAGTGAGTTGGGCGTGGTGCCCGCATCGGATGCGCAGGTCCTACGCGAGAGGCGGCCCGTCGTCGACGACGCCTTTGTACGAGCGGTAGAGGAGCGTGAGGCTGTCACGCAACACGACACGGCCGCGTTTGTGGACATCGTTCAAGAACGTGTCGGAATGCCCGAAGGCGCGTGGATCCACTACGGACTCACGTCGTCTGATGTGGTCGACACCGCGATGTGTTCCATGATGACTCGCGCGATGGACGTCGTCCTCACCGACGCGCGAGCGCTTCGAGACGCTCTGGCCGAGCGCGCCCGAGAGTCGATTGACCTTCCCATACTCGGACGCACTCACGGGGTGCACGCCGAACCCACGACGTACGGCATCAAGTTTGCACTGTTCGCTCTCCAGGTGGACCGAGACCTGGAGCGAGCGAGACGCGCTCGCGAGTCCATCGCGGTGGGCAAGCTCTCGGGAGCTGTCGGTACCTATTCCAATATTGATCCGGCCGTTGAAGCTCACGTGTGTCGGGCCCTCGGCTTGTCGCCGACTCCGGCGACTCAAGTTATCGCTCGCGATCGCCACGCTGAGGTGCTCTACGCCTGCGCGTCTCTCGGAACAGCAATCGAGCAGTTTGCTCTCGAAGTTCGACACCTCGCTCGCAGTGAGGTGGGCGAAGTTCGTGAACCGTTTCGCCAAGGACAAAAGGGTTCCTCGGCGATGCCCCACAAGCGCAATCCGGTCCTTTCAGAACGCTTGTGCGGACTTGCTCGGGTTCTGCGGGGCTATCTTCAAACGGGTTTGGAAGATGTAGCACTCTGGCACGAGCGGGATATCTCTCACTCTTCCGTGGAACGAATTATCGTTCCCGACGCTCTCACGCTCGTCGTGTACATGCTGCGTCAGGCCACGAATCTGGCTCGTGGATTAGTTCTCGTTCCCGAGCGGGCGCGGGAGAACCTCGAGGTCACCTCGCTGGGTCTGGTGTTCTCCCAATCGGTCCTTCTCGCGCTCATCGAGTCCGGGTACTCCCGCGACGACGCCTACCGACTCGTCCAGGCGGCGTCGGCGCGCGCCGTTGAGTCGCGCACCCCATTGCGTGAGGTGGTCAACGAGGACCCGGCGATGAACTTGTCCCCTGAAGTCCTCGAACACGCGTTTAGCGTGGAGAGACTTTTGGTGCACCGGCGCCGGATTCTCGACTCACTGGTCTTTGCCCGGTGAGTCTGACCCCCTTTTACACGGGGAAGGTCCGCGACCTCTACCGCGTCGACGCCGAGCACGTCGTGATGGTCGCCTCCGACCGACTGAGTGCCTTCGACGTCGTCATGAAAGAACCGGTTCCCGACAAGGGGCGGGTCCTCACCGGAATCACTCATTACTGGGTTCGTGAGGTGGCCTCTCGCGTTGGATCGGCGCTCGTGAGTTGCGACCCGGACCTCATCGCCGAACGGGTGGGTGAGTTCCCCCCTGAATGGGCGGGTCGAGCGATGCTCGTTCGCGAAGCCCGCATGCTTCCCCTCGAGTGCATCGTGCGGGGCCGGCTCGCCGGACAGGCCTACGAGGAGTACGCGGCGCGCGGAACCGTACACGGCGAGCCCGTACGAAAGGGGTTCCAACTGACGGATCCCTTCGACGAACCTCGATTTACTCCCTCCACGAAGGCGGACTCGGGGCACGATGTCAACATCTCACTGGCCGAGGCGTCCACCCTCGTTGGCCCCGAGACTCTCGAACGGGCCCGGGAGATCTGCCTCACTCTTTTTAACCACGCCGCGTCTCGTTTGTCGGAGCGGGGGGTAATCCTCGCCGACACCAAGTTTGAACTGGGTTGGGTCGACGACGACTTGGTGGTGTGTGACGAGGTGGTGACTCCCGACTCTTCACGCCTCTGGCCGGCTAACGAGGTTCGCTCGGGGCAGGTTCCCCCCTCCTTTGACAAACAGCCGTTTCGTGACTGGCTCGATGGTGCGGGGTGGAATCGGACTCCTCCTCCGCCGCCGGTGCCCGCCGCGGTGATTGACGAGACTGCTCGTCGTTACCGGGAGGCCTACGCCGTCGTGACCGGGGGATCTCTGACGGACTGGTACGGTGGGGTGGAATGAACTACGCCGTGAGAGTCGACGTCACCCTGCGCTCGGGAATATCTGATCCCGCGGGCGCCACAATCGAGCGGGCTCTGCCCGCGCTGGGATTCGGGGGTGTTCATCGAGTGCGAGCCGGGAAGCTGTTTTTCTTCGAGGTTGACGCACCCACTCCCGACGCGGCTCTCGACGTCGCGCGGGGCCTCGCGGAGCGCCTTCTCTCTAACCCGGTTATTGAGGACGCCACCTGCGCCCTCGTCGAGGGCTGACCGTGACGTCGGTCGCGGTCATCGTCTTTCCCGGTTCGAACTGTGAGTACGACGCGGTCACCGCGCTCGAGTCCCTCGGAGCGAGGGCGTCCCTCGTCTTTCATACCGCCGAGGATCTCAGTGCTTACGACGGAGTCGTGCTGCCCGGGGGATTCGCCCACGGGGACTATCTTCGCCCGGGGGCTCTCGCCCGCTTCTCGCCGGTGATGGGCGCTCTCGAGCGCTTCGTCGCCGAGGGGGGTCCGGTTCTCGGAATCTGTAACGGATTTCAAGTGTTGACTGAGGCGGGAATGTTGCCGGGAGCCCTGCAAAAGAACCGGGGTCTCACCTTTCTCTGTCAGCCCGAAACCTTGATCGTGGCCTCCACTCGGTCGGTGCTCACTCGGGCGGCTCTCGTGGGCCAAGAACTCGTGATCCCGATTAACCACTTCTCGGGTAACTACACGTGTGACGAGTCGACACACCGGGAATTGGTGGAGTACGACCAGATTGTGTTGCGCTATCGCGACAACCCGAATGGTTCTCTCGACGACATCGCCGGAATCTCTAACCGGGCGGGTAACGTCGTCGGCCTTATGCCTCACCCCGAGCGCGCCATGTCGACCCTGCTCGGGAGCGCCGATGGCCTGGTCTTGCTCAACGGATTTCTCGGACGCCAGTCCGCGCTTTCAGGAAGGTAGACGATGAGCGACGAGGCGTTGCACCGGGCCCTGGGGCTCACCGACTCCGAGTACGCGGAGATCTGCGAGGTCTTGGGTCGAACACCTAATCACCTGGAGCTCGCCTGTTACGGAGTCATGTGGAGCGAGCACTGCTCGTACAAGTCCTCACGCATCCACTTGAGACGGTTGCCCACCGAGGCGCCTCACGTCCTCGTGGGTCCGGGTGAGAACGCCGGAGTGATTGACGCCGGCGACGGCATCGCGGTGGCGCTGCGAATTGAGAGCCACAACCACCCGTCCGCGATTGAGCCCTATCAGGGGGCGGCCACCGGGGTGGGCGGGATTCTGCGAGACATTTTCACCATGGGGGCGCGACCTCTCGCGGTCATGGACCCCCTTTTCTTCGGCTCCCTCGAAGAACCCCGTACTCGGTGGTTGGTGGAGGGTGTGGTCGCTGGCATCTCCGGATACGGCAACTCGGTCGGAGTACCCACCATCGGAGGCGAGTTAACGTTCGACCCTTGTTACCAGGCCAACCCCCTCGTCAATGTGCTCTGTTGTGGGGCCCTGCCAACGGATCGACTGGTCTTGGGGATTGCGTCGGGTGTGGGGAATGTGGCAGTGCTCCTCGGCTCGCTCACCGGCCGTGACGGAATTGGGGGGGTGTCGGTGCTGGCCTCGGCCGGGTTCGAAGGTTCCGACGGGGCCGAATCACTCGACGACGCCAAGCGGCCCAGTGTGCAGGTCGGTGACCCCTACGAGGAGAAGCGGCTCATAGAGGCTTGCCTCGAACTTCTCGATCAGCACCTAGTCGTCGGCATTCAGGACTTGGGCGGAGCCGGACTGATCTGCGCGACCAGTGAGACGGCGGCTCGCGGTGGAGTGGGAATGGACGTCGACGTCACCGCGGTGCCCCTGCGTGAGTCGGGAATGGCGCCCTGGGAGATCATGACCTCCGAATCCCAGGAACGCATGCTGGCGATCGTTACTCCTGATCACCTGGTGGCGCTGCTGGAAGTGTGCGCTCGCTGGGAGGTACGTGCAACGGTGGTAGGCCGAGTGACCGAACCGGACGTCGACGGTGAGGGGCATTCGGTGGGTATGTTGCGCCTGCGCGAGGGTTTTGATGGACCGGTCATCGGAGTGTTGCCCGCCGCTTCGCTGGCTGACGAGGCGCCGTTGTACGACCGTCCGATTGCTCGACCGAAGGATCTGGATAAGCGTTGGGACGAGGAGCCCACCTTCGGAGACGGTGGGGATGACGCGACGGCGTTGCTCGATCTCCTGGTCGATCCGGCGTGGGTCTATCGCCAGTACGACTCCCAGCTTTTCCTTAACACGGTGGTGGGACCCGGAAGAGATGCGTCCCTTCTTCGTCTCGCGGGACCGGGCTTACCGGCGTCGGATCGAGGCATCGCACTCACGACGGACTCCAATCCTCGCTGGTGCTCACTCAATCCTCGTCGGGGTACTGCACTTACCTTGTACGAAGGAGTAGCGAACTTGGCGTGCGTGGGCGCCACCCCCCAAGCGGTCGTGAACTGTCTCAACTTCGGTAACCCCGAGCATCCCGAGGTGATGTGGCAACTCTCGGAGACCGTGGATGGCTTGTCCGAGGCGTGCACTGCGCTCGGCCTACCGGTCATTGGTGGAAACGTGTCGCTCTACAACGAGAGTGGCGGAGCAGACATCGATCCGACCCCCGTTCTCGGAGTTCTCGGGATCGTCTCGACGCTCGTCGCTCCGCCACCCGATTGGACGTGGCGTGAAGGTGACACCATTCTTCTCGTGGGCGAAACTGAAGCGCGAGGCGAGAACCCCTGGCCCCTGGCCGGCTCACTCTGGGCCGCCCGGCGAGAAGAGCGTGGTGGTCGTCTCGGCGACATTGATCCAGTCGAGTTTGCGCGAACCGCGGAGTTTGTGACCGCGGAGGTCGCGGCGGTGTGTGCGGGAGCCCTGTCCGATATCGTCGCCGTTCACGATGTCGCCTCCGGAGGTCTCGCGGTGGCGCTCGCGGAGATGGCCGGCGTGGCGGGCTGTGGTGTGGTGGTCGACGAGATGTCTCGCGAAGAACTCTTCACTGAGTTTCCTGGTCGCTTCGTCGTCGCCACGTCGGATCCTGAGGCGTTGCGTGCCCGAGCGACACGGGCCGAGGTTCCCGTGCGAACTCTCGGGGTGGCGCGTGGTCAGCGCCTGCAACTCGGGACGTGGGTCAATCTCTCCGTCGAGGACATCCACCAGCGACGCTCGAAAGCTCTCGAGACATCTCTCGGGCACGAACGCTAGAACTTCGGCGTTGACGTTCCCGTCGTCACGGCGCGAACGAGAGCGGCCAGCTCAGCCTGCATCCAGGTCTCGTAGTCGTAGCCAGCGGGCATGCTGGGATAGATAGCCACTACGGGCACTTCGTTGGCGGCGGCGACCCCGAGGAGAGGTCCATTCACGGTGCCGGGGGCGGTGGGATCAAAGAGGAACGCTCGGACCGGCTTCGTGCGCAGCAAGGACTCCTCCTGGGCGAGTGCTGAGGCGGTGGGCGGCGGTGTCGGCGTGAAGCTCGTGGCGACGAGGTTCGTAACGCCGGTGAGATCTAAGAGAGTGGTGGCAGCTGGGGCAATCGAGGAGACGGTCACTGAGGGATAACGACGTCGAAAGGTGACCAGGGCGTCCTCGTAGCCCCCGAGTGAGGCCCGGAAGCTCTGGGTGTTGGCGAGGAAAGCCGCGGCGCGCGGCGGATCGAGATCTCTGAGTACCACGTTTAAGCGACGGGCGACGGCGTCCATTGCCGTCGGGGAGTACCAGAGCTGGGGGATGTTCACTGCGGGTGGTACGAGAGTGGAGACCGTCACCAGGACACGACTCGTTGATGGATGAGCCACCTCCAGAGACGCCAACTGATTGTCGAGTCCCAGCCCGTTTTGGATGATGACGTTGGACCAGGTGAGATCGTCGGCGAGAGGTGTTTGCGACGTCGAGGAGCTAGAAAATCCCGCTGTGACGTTTACCGTCCGGACGTTGACGCTCCCCCCGCCGATCTGGCGCACGAGGTCGGAGAAGCTTGGCTCCGTCGTCAGAACGTGAATAACGGTTGGTGGAGACGATGCACGGGACCACCCCACCAATCCGGCGAGGGTGACAACACCAATCAGACCCACGGTGGTGGCTCGGCGTCGAAGAGTGCGAAAACGTATCGGAATGCGCACGAGTGTAAGAGCGGGAATGGGGGATGGGTCCCGCTGTGACGCAATCGTCACTTGAAAGCGAACTCGTTTCCCCGCGGCGGGGTCCGATGAAGGGGATCGAACCTTGCTGAGAGCACCGCGCGCGTCATCAGAATCCACCGTGTGGGGTGGTGAAGCGATAGAAACTTCACACGTTTGCATTACCGAGTGACGGGTAGCGACGGAGATGGATCAGTCGGGAGGTGATCAAAACCCCCCTATTTGGGTACTTACCGTCACTCCTTTCGGAGCGCGCTGGGCTTGCGGCGGGGAAACAAAAGGTGTGAGAAAAGAAATCTGCAAGCGCTTGCATCTCGTGCGAAGCACTGCTAGTTTCGCCAACGGCGGAGTCCGAAGGGGACTACCGTCAAATGAATCAGGGGGGAAGACACATGAAGAAGAGAGTGACGGGCCGACAGCCCTTCGCGGCGGTGCTCGTGGGGGTGACGCTGCTTGGCGCGTCAGTGCCGCTCGCGGCTACGGGGGCGTCCGCCAGCTCATCAGTGACCACCATCACGGTATGGGGCTCCGGCGGAGACCAGACGACGGAGATGGCGGGCATCAAGTACGCGGTGGCTCAGTACAACCGGATGTACCAGGGCAAGTACAAGGCCAATCTAGAGTTCGTTCCTAACATCACGACAGTCCAAGAGACGGCGACGCCGGCCGACGAGGGAACCGTGATGGAGGGTGATGGACCGACGTTGTCGTACCTTGCCTACTCCGGAAAGATTGCCCCGATCAACGGGTACGTGAGTTCGATGAATGTGTCTCAGCAGTCCAAGTACATCCTCGGGCAGGACACCTACAAGGGCAAGTTGTACGCGATGGCTACCATCAACGGCACTCTGACTCTCTACGGTAACAAGGCCCTCTTGAACAAGGTGGGCATCACGGCCTGCGGCAACAACCCGACGACGGCGTCGTGCTACCCGAGTAGCTGGGCGAAGGCGTGGACCGCAACTCAGTTCGGCCAGGTGTTGAAGAAGCTGGCCGCGAACGCGAGCATCAAGAAGTTGGACAACGGCTACGTGTGGGCGGCCAACATCGCCTACGGCGGAGAGTACGGTGCCTACGGATTCTTGCCCGTGCTGAACTCAGCGGGTAGCCCGGTGGTGTCGAACAACTCGGCCAACGTGTTGAAGACGGCCAAGGTCTACACCGCCCTCCAGCAGTTCGCGAGTTGGATGCCCCTCAACGACCAGACCGCCGGTTCGGCCACTAGCGGTGGTGACGGTGGTGCCTTTACTGCCGGTAACGAGCCGTTGCTTTGGGGTGGACACTGGCAGCTACCGTCCTTCATGTCGGGTGGCGTGACGAGCAACGGTAAGAACCCGGGGAACGTCGTGGGCATCCCGCTCCCAAACTTCGGGTACGGCGCCAAGGACGGTGCGGGATCGAACGTCTGGGAAGTGGGATCGAACGCTACGACCGCGCAAAAGAAGGCCGCGGGAGCGTTCTTGAACCTCGTGTCGAGCCCGACGTTCCAAGACCTCTACACCTACGGCAATGGCACGAAGGTGGGCGGTGTCGCGGTCTACGGTGACGGCGCAATCCCGGCCGACCCGGCGGCAGTGGCGAAAGACCCGACCGTCGCAAAGGGTGGCGTCCTCTACTACGCCGCTCAGGCCGAGAACACTGCCTGCCCGGCGGGTAAGGTCCTGGCCACTTGCTTCGCGGTGCCTCGTCCGGTGACTCCGGCGTACCCCGGTATCCAGCAGGCCGTGTCGACGATGTTCAGTTCACTCTTTACTCAGGGAGCCCAGGGGACAGTGTCCCTCGCTACCGTGAAGAGCCTGGTGGCGACCGCTGTGGACTCCATCAACAGCTACTACCAGCAGTTCAACAACTTCAAATAGCCTGAAGTTGCCGTCGGGCGGGGCGGGTTGAATAGTTTTAAGTGGGCCCAAACGACACGCCCCCCCCGGGGTGGTTTTTTGAGCCGGGGAATTTATAAAAAAAAACCCCG
>VFSW01014310.1_pt1 | contig 10972 bp, 13 predicted proteins | sample 5358111 | NCBI WGS metagenome assembly VFSW01 (sample SAMN11554181, study PRJNA540505) | mine drainage metagenome | isolation source: sediment from site ElyBrook_90M | place: USA: Ely Copper Mine, Vershire, VT | collected 2017
AGGAACAGGACAATAGCCAGACCGATCATCTTTCCCAGCAACAGGGAGCCGGCCTTCTTTCGAACCTCCGCGTCTCGCAATCTTTCCCGAAACAGACTGTAGGTTCCCACTATTCTTTCACAGAACACTTTGATTGTTTCCTCCTGCTGGGTTCTGGTTTGCCGCGCGCACTGCGACGCCGTACGCCAGGCTATGCAGGTACGCGATGGATCAGCGCGCTAGAGAGCAATCGATGTGCCGACGCTCATATAAATCGTAAGAATGATTTTTGATTACGACTAACGAATGAGGACGAATCAACCGAAGATGGTAAGTTCAGACACGTACGAGCGGAATTTCGATCAATCGAAGCGGATCTCAGTCAGCAGAGGCTGCTTGCGTGGCGGGCAGATGCTCTGAAATAGGCAGCGCGGTCGACCGTACCCGATGCTTTTATCCCATCCATAGCAGGGCCGCGAAACACAGTGCCATTAGCGGCAGCCCCGTCGCCAAGCCGACGCGCGCCCATTCGCGGCTGCCGATGCCGAGCCGCCCGGCTGCCACGATGTTCGGTATGTTGCCGGGAATCAGCATGCCTCCGCTGATCAGCAGACCCATGAGAATCGCGCGCTGTTGCGCGATGGTGAGCGAGGGGCCTATCTCGGCGGCGGTGAGTGTCGCGTTGTCGACCACGGCCGAGATGCTGTTAAGCCAGAAGAGCACCGGCCCGGGCATCCGGCTTATGAAGACGTCGACCAGTGGCCTGAGTCCCCACGACAGTCCCACCAGGCCAGCCACGAACAGGTAGACTTTGCCGGCGCGGACCGCCACGTCCATCCACGTTTGCTCGTCGCGCTCGGCGCTGAGTGACTCTCCATGCCGGACCGGGAAAATGAGGCTCACCATTCCAACGATCAATATTCCTGCGACCACCAGCCAGCCGAGCAGCCGGACCAAGTACCAGAAATCCGCATGAAGGGCGGCTATTGCGATCGTCCCTAGCGGTTCGCCCACAGGCGTCAGCGCCGCGCCAAGGCCGATCGCGAAGCAGGCCAGAACGACCGCGGCTATTTCGCTCTTGCGATCGAGCTTGAGCAGCGAGATCGCTTCGACCAGGATCAGCGCAGCGATGACCGCGGTAATTACACTGGAGAGCAGCCCGAGGGCGATGATCAGAATCAAGTAAATCCAATGCGCCGACATCACTCCGAGGAGGCGCTCGATCCAGTGGTCGAAGGTGGGGCGCATCAGGCGCGCGACGGCGCCGAACACGAGGACCGCGACGGTCAGCGCTACCGGCTCGGTCGCCGCGGCGTGCAGCAGCGGCCAGCTCAACTGCCCGCTCACCGCGGCCGCCAGCGTCCCGACGACCAGGAAGAAAATCTCGATGTTACGTTCGATCGGTTTTATCAGTACCGGCCCGAGTAACACCGCCAGCAGAATCAGCCCAAGTACCAGTACCATCAATCACAACCGCGGCGACCCGTACCTTCGATCAGATGGCGTTGTCGCCATGCTCTTCTGTGCGGATGCGGATAACATCGCTCAGGTCGGAGACGAAGATCTTGCCGTCGCCGATTTTGCCGGTTTGTGCCTTGCGGGTGATGGCTTGCACGACCGAGGTGAGCTGGTCGTCGCGTACGATTATTTCCAGCTTCACTTTGGGCAGGAAATCGACCACGTACTCGGAGCCACGATAGAGCTCGGTATGGCCCTTTTGACGGCCGAAGCCTTTGACCTCGTATGCGGTCATGCCGGTGATCCCGACCTTTTGCAGTTCTTCCTTCACGGCGTCCAGGGTGAAGGGCTTAATGATGGCTTCGATCTTTTTCACTTGAACTCCTCCAGGACCGCGCTTCAGCGTTCAGACGGCCGGGCCGCGTTTAATCAACCACACCACCGTTATCAAGACTCCCGCGGCGACCGGTATCGGCGGTGCGCCGAACACTCCGATCGCGGCCGCGGCCGCGAGTGCCCCGGTGCCGAGAGTCAACATGATGTGCCGCTCCTTGGTCATAGGCAGGTTCCCGCTCAGGGCCTCGGTTTTCTGCCCAGGAAGCCGGCGAAGTCCGGGCGCCAGATGCCCCGCGGCGCCCGCTTGCGATCGATCGCGCGCAGTTCGCGGACCAGCCGACGCTCGTAGTCGTTAGTGCTCAGCTCCATCGCGCGCGCGAGCTCCTCCTCGGCCTGGGCCACGAGTCCGACGCGCATGTAAAGCTCGGCCATCCGGAAGTGCGGATAGAACGCCTCAGGATCGAGCGCGATGGCATTTTCCAGCGCGCCTGTGGCCTCTGGAACTCGCAACAGGCGAAGAAGCGCGATTCCCAGCGCCAGTGAGGCCATCGGTGATTCCGGCGCCTGATCGACCGCCTGTTGCAGCAGGCCCGCCGCTTCCTCGAACCGGTCATGTTCCAGCGCGTCGATCCCGCGCCGGAGCAACTGCTCGGCATCGCGGATGATGGGGGTTGGTTTCCGGTCTGCCACCAGGCCCTCATCCTGTGCGATTGCGCTCGGTATTACCCTGGGCTCCATGGGGCCGTAGCCTACTTGTCGAACACGCTCTTGCCGGGCTTGGCAAGCTGCCACAGCGCGAACACGATCAGCATCAACACTCCGAACACGATTTGCCCTGCCATTACCTAGTCCTCCGTCAGTCCGCGACTTCCACCGAACGTCCAAGGCCCGAAGTCACCAGTTGAAATTCCGGATATCCAAGCGCGCCCATCTCGGGCAGGTCGAGACCTTCCAGCTCACTGGCCGCGCCCACGCGCTGGCCCACCAGTCCGTCGATCAGCCAATTTCCGAGATAGGAAATCGTGAACACGATCCCTACCAGCGTTGCGCATCCGATAAGTTGCGCAACCAATTGGCTCGGATCGCCGTAGAACAGCCCGCGCACCGAGCCGTCCACGCCGTTCCAGCTGCCGCCATAATTACTGGTACCGTCAGCGAACAAACCGACTGACAATACGCCCCACAGCCCGCAAGCGCCATGGACCGAGATCGCTCCGACCGGATCGTCAACCTTGAGCACGCGCTCGACGTACTCAACGCTGAGCCAGACTCGCCTCCCGGCCGCGAATCCGAAGATCACCGCGCCAACCGGGTTGACGAACCCGCTGGGCGCGGTGATCGCCACCAGTCCGGCCAACAAACCGTTGCCCGCCATCGAAGCGTCAGGCTTGCCAAACCGGATCCACATGTAGAGCAGCGAGGCGAACGACCCGGTGGCACCGGCGAGCATCGTGTTGACCGCGATCGAGCCGATCCTGAGATTGCCCGCGCCCGAGGCGCCCAGCGTGCTGCCCGGGTTAAACCCGAACCAGCCGAAGGCCAGGATGAAGCAGCCGAGCAACACCATCGTGATGTCATGGCCCGGCATCGGGTTGGGACGGCCGTCACGCTTGTACTTGGCGATACGCGGCCCGATGATCATCGAAACCGCCAGCGCACTCACGCCGCCAACCGCGTGCACGACTCCCGAACCCGCGAAGTCGCAGTAGCCGTGGCCCAGGTGATAGTTGGCGCCGAGTTGCGACAGCCATCCGCCGCCCCACGCCCAGTTGCCATAGAGCGGATAGGTGATAGCCGCGAGGAACATACTCGATACCGCAAACGCGGCGAACTTCCAGCGCTCGGCCGCGGCCCCGGTGACGATCGTCGCCGCGGTATCCATGAACACCATCTGGAACAGGAACATGACCATCACGCCGACATCGTAGGTCGAGCCGCTGAGGAAAAATCCCCTTTGTCCGAATAGTCCCCACGATTTGCCACCGATGAAGTTGATCGCGAATTCCGAGTTGAGCGGACTAAGTCCGCCCAGGTTGGTATTCGGCGCGCAGCCGCCCTGCTGCAACGCAAAGCCCATCACCCAGTAGGCGAACAGTCCGAACCCGTACACCATGAAATTCATCATCATGGTGTGATTGGCGTTCTTTGCCCGGCACAGCCCGGTCTCGACCAGCGCGAACCCCGCCTGCATAAACATTACGAGGTAACCGGTGACAAGCGTCCAGACGAAGTTGATAGCGATGCGGTTCTGACCGACCATGTTGACCAGGTCCGCGAGCGTCAGTCCTTTTTTTGAATCGCTAACCACGATGTCGTTCACGCTGCCGGTGAGCGTGCCGCCCGGGTCGCCCTTGGCCAGGTCATCGGACTTGGGGCCAGTGACGCCCTTCAGATCGGCGTCGGTGATGGGTACTGGCGGAGGGGTCTTCGCGGCGGGAGCCGGCGCCGTCGAGGGTGCTGCCTGCGCCAACTGTACCGGCGGCGGATCGGTTGCCCAAACGACTGCCGGCATCATGCCAGCGCACAGCCACAGCATCGCGAACAGCAATGACAGGGTTCGCCTAAGCTTGTTGACTCTAGCGATCATGCAAGTGTCTCCCCAATGTTTCCCTAAGGTTCCGCTTTAAGAATCGAGATTCAGCTTTTCCATATCGCGTTCTTGAGGTGAGCGCCGTTGAGAACCCCGATCACTCCGCCCAGGGCGACCAACAGCCCGAGCAGCGCGACAAAGAGTTGAAGTCCTACACTCGACACTGCGACGCTGCTGACCGCGATCAGCCATCCAAGCACGGCTATTAACAGACCTAGAACTTTCATCGGCTTTCCCCTTGACCGTATGGTTAATCGATTCAGCGCGATCCGACGGCGCGGTCCGGCTTGGGCGGCGCCGTGGGTGGCACCACCGAGAGTTCCGGCGTCACGGCATGCTCGAGAGGTTTGATGCGGTAAAATCCGACCATCGACACAATCAGACAGGCCAATCAGACCAAGCTAAAGATGGGACCGAGGTAGGCCAGGCCCGCCGGCAAGAACGTGAATCCAATGATAAACACGAGCAAGTACCAGCCTTGTTTTCTATTCGCCCCCATAGGGTGAATTCCTCCGGTTCAAGAATAAAGTTCTATCTGTCGTTCGCCGACGCCCATGCCTTGAAAATGGCCCCTACCTGGGAACAGCCTGGCCTGTCGTCGCATTCGCGGACCGAACTTCCATCGATACTCGAGGCCACAACAGCGCGACGGTAACCAGGCAACCCAGCCCAACAACTGAAAAAAGGACAACCTCTGAAAGAACAACATCAAAAGAAAAACACCTGCCCAGTACAAATGCATATCCAATGAGAAAGAACAGAAACGACTATCCGCGTTGACTATTCGTACTCATTCAGGGAACGACCGCTTTCAGTTGAGTGCGCGCAGCACGGCCGCACGCTACCGGCTGCAGCGAAGCCAACAGCCACAGAACGTGCAGTCACGGCGCATCATGCAAATTGCACGAGCGCTAACGCAACGAGCATGCCATTGGAGACGGAGGGGTGGACGCCAGCTCGGGCAAAGATCGAGAAAACTTTAGATGTAACTAACATCCATCGTTAGTTCGAGAGAATGGCCAGATAACCGTAGGAGGAACAGATCGAGCTGCTCAAAAAAAGACCGGATGCCTATCAAGCAGGCATCGCGATCAATCCGAATTGTAACGATGTGGGGGGAAGTGCGCGTCGCCGTCGCGCGGGCGCTCAAGCTGCAGTCGAAAGCCGGCTCACGCCGGACCCGAGCCTTCGCTCGGGGTCTGTTTGGCGACCAGGCCATGACGCAGTGCGTAGACCGCCAACTCCACGCGATCGCGCAATTCCAGCTTGGAAAAAATATGGTTGAGATGAGTCTTGACCGTGGTTTCAGTGATAGACAAGCGCTTTGCGATCTCGGCATTCCGAAGTCCGGTAGCGACCTGGCGTACGATCTCGGTTTCGCGGATCGTCAGCTGTTTTGCCGCTGAAGCGCCCCACTGAGCTGCTATCTCCACCTGCAGCGTTGGCGGCATCCAGACCAGGCCATCAACCACAGCGTGTATCGCCTCCATCAGAGTTCGCACGGCAAATCGCTTCTGCACGACGGCGCGGGCTCCAAGCCGCATCGCTCTGACGGCGTTTTCCACGCTCTCGCTCGCCGTTAGCACCACGACCCTGGTGAGATCCGAGAGCTCCTTGATGTCATCGAGCGCCCAGCGCTCCATCTGCAGGTCAAGCAGGAGAACGTCGCAAGCCGTATGAGCCAGCGCTTGCGCCAGAGCGCCAGCGCTGTCGACTTCCGCAACCACCTGCATTTCACGCTGACGCCGAAGGAGGGACTTCAGGCCACTTCTGAAGATAGCGTGATCGTCAGCAATTATCAGACGAATTGGCGTCTTCATCGTCTACGGCACCGGGATTGCAATTTCCAGGTGAGCTCCCCGACGAACTGTCCTGATCACCAACCGGCCGCCCAATTCCGCCACCCGTGAAGCAATCGTCCACGGCGGATTCGCAGAAGCGCCGAATCCGACGCCATCGTCTTCGATGATTAAATTAATTGTCGCCGCGGCTCGATTGACATTGATAGAAGCAGATTCGGCATGTCCATGCCTTCGGGTATTTCTCACGCCTTCAAGGATCATCTGCATGATGTGTTCGATCAGCGCGCCTCGAGCGTTGAACGAAGCTTGCACCTGAAATTCGACATCGGAATCATCATTGAGGGCCGGATTACTGATTTGCCTCTCTGCGCCAGCGAGAAGACGAACATATTCCCTGACTTTGTCATATTCGCGCGACACTTCGGATTGGGTTTCTTTAATCTCACCGAGAGCCTCTTCGGGCTGGTTACTAACCAGCATATCGCGGCAGCTTTCCAGTCGCAGGCTTAGACCGGCTAGCGCCTGGATATAACCGTCGTGCAGAGAACGCGCTATCGTCTCTCGTGACGCCGCAGCTTCCAATTCGCGGAGCCGCGCTTCAAAAGTGATGCGCTCCTGCCCGAAGAATCCGATAAGACATCCGGCGATGGCCAGATATACCGCTCTCATCGTGTAGGGACTCGAAAGGCCATTGGAAAAAAGGATGACCGAGACGTACAGCGCCACGCTGCATAACGTCACCATCAGAGTGCCGCGAAAGCTCATTCGAAAGCCTAGAGCGAAAATCGCAAACACAAAGAAGACAAATGACGGGCTGGTTCGACCCTCGGTTACAAATGCGATGGCAGTAGCAAAGAGCAAGTCGAGCCCAATGGAGAGCTTACGTACGGGAGCGGTCGCTATGCCGTGGCTCAGTGCCAAATACGTTAGTGCGCTATATATGAAGTGACAGCTGAGCACTATAAGCTGCCATTTGCTGATGCCAAATAGTCCGCCGGTATTCGGATCTACGTAAAGCGACAGGGTCACGATCAGGGAGAGGGCGACGCGAGCACGCGCGATCGATAGCTCAGGTTCGCTGAAATCAGACTTCATTGTCGTGCAAAATGCTGCCTAGAATTGAGGCAGATGCACTCATCCATGGCATTTCGAGTGCCAATTGGACGCGCTAGAGCCCTATCGAACGCCCGCCGGTAAGCTGCTAGCGAAAATCGAGCCAGTGTTCTCGGCCGTCCAACGCTCGGTTAATTGGCGCCCGCGCGGTAGTTCTGCTCGTTTCAACGATTTTCAGTGATCCCTCAGCGATCCAGCGATCCCTCAGCGATCCTGGACCGTGACCAATCCGGTCTTGATCGCATAGCGCGTGAGTTCAATCCGATCGCGAATTCCCAGCTTCTGAAAAATGTTGGTCAGGTGAGTTTTCACCGTGCTCTCGCTGAGCGAAAGCCGCGCCGCCACTTCGGCGTTGCGCATCCCCACCGCCACGTAGCGCACGATTTCCGATTCGCGCGGGGTCAGCCTCTTCGCCGCCGGGCCGTCCTGCCCCACCAATGCCGCCTGCATCGCGGGCGGCATCCAAACCAGGCCGTCGGCGACGGCCTGGATCGCCGTTATCAAGGTTTCGATCGCGAAGCGCTTCTGCACGATCGCGCGCGCGCCCAGGCGCAGCGCCGTCAGGCCGATTTCGACCCGCTCGTCCGCGGTAAGGACGACTATGGCCGTTTTGCGCGAGAGCTCCGGAATCTGATCCATCGACCACTGCTCCATCTGCAGATCGAGCAGCAAAACGTCGCACGGATTGGCCGCGAGCGCGGCTTCCAGGCTGCCCGCCTGTTCGACTTCGGCCACGACTTCGAGACCCTCCAGCACCAGCAGCGAACGCAATCCCTGCCGGAACAGCGCATTGTCGTCGGCGATTATCAAGCGTAATGGGTTCAGCGGATACGCTCCTTTCAGGCCTTGGGTATTTCGATTTGCAGGCAGGCGGGGCCGCTTTCGCTGAAGCTCAGACGGCCGCCGGTCTCGGCGACGTGGGAGGCAATCGTCCACGGCGGATCGGCCGCGGGCGGAAAGCCCACCCCGTCGTCGGCGATCGTGATCAGCACCCCTCCGGCAATTTCAGAGGCATCGATCCGCACCGAAGTCGCCCTTCCATGCTTGCGCGCGTTGCGCAGCCCCTCGAGCATTATCTGGAGGATCCGTTCGCCCAATCGGCTGCTGCCGTTGAACACCCCGCTTATCTGGATTTTCGGATCGGCCAAGATGTCCGCAATCTCGTGCGTCGAATTCGAATCGACTCCGGCCAGCGATCGCACGTATTCGCGCACCTCGTCGAATTGCCGTTTCACTCCGAGTTGGAGCTCATTCAGTTCGCGCGAAGCGTCGTCCGGGCGTCCCCTGCGCAACAACTCGCGGCAGCTTTCGAGCCGCAGGTTGACGCCGGCCAGCGATTGCACGTAGCTGTCGTGCAACAGGCGCGCGATCAAATGCCGCTCGCCCTGCGCCTCGAGCTCACGCACCCGGTCTTCATAGTTCGCCCGCTGTTGCGCAAAGAAACCGACCAGGTAGCCCGCGATCGCCAGGTACACCGCACGCATCACGTACGCGCCGGTCAGCCGGTCCGAGACGGAAATCACCAGCAGGTAGAGCGCCACTCCGCACAGCGTGACCCAGATGATCGCGCGCAGCGTTGCGCGCACACCGACCGCGATAATCGCAAACACGAAAAAAACATAGGAAGGGCCGGTCTGGCCTTCGGTCAGGTACGCGATGCCCATCGCAAACAGCAGATCGAGCAGCGTCGTGGCGCTCGGCAGCCAGCGCTTGGCAATCTGGTATTCGAGGAGAAAATAGGTTCCGACGCTGTAGGTCAGGTGACAAAGAAGAATCGCCAGCACATAAGGGGTCAGGTGAAACAGGCCGCCGGCCGTAGTCGGATCGATATATAATGAGAGCATTGCCAACAAGGACAGGACAATGCGGGTGCGAGCGATGTCGAGGTCGAAATCGCTGAACGCGTGCACTTTCATAGATCGATCCTGACACGAGTTTAGCAAAATCCAAGCCATCGCCCGCTTTCCGCGCCGGTGCGATCTGTGGCTAACTCCAGAGCCTCAGGATGATGAGCGAAGCCTCATGGTGACGAAGCAGCGTCAGTTCCAGGTCGCATTCAGATGCGAACTGCTGCCGTATCTGACCGGATTGCCGCTGGGATTGTCGCGCAAACAGGCGAAGGACCTTCTCCGGTTCCAGGCGGTAACCGTGCAAGGCAAGGCGGCGGTCCGGCACGATACGGAATTGGCGCCGGGCGACGTCGTGACGATCGCGGCGCGCGCGCCGGTCAGCGACGCGGCGCTCGAACGCCACGGACTCAGAATCGTACAAGTGGACTATGCGGTCGTGGTGGTCGACAAACCGCCAGGGCTTCTTTCGATGGGCTCCGAGCGCGAGAAGGAGAAGACGGCGTATCGAATCCTCCACACGCATCTGCAGGCGCTGGCGAAAACGCCGCTGCAACAGGTCTACATCGTGCATCGGCTCGACCGCGAGACCTCCGGCCTCATGCTGTTCGCACGGAATGAGTCGGCACAGAACGCGCTTCAACGAAACTGGAAGGGGGTCATCAAAAGATATCTGGCGATCGTCGAAGGCGTGCCGGCACAGGCGCAGGGGACGCTCAAGGATCGGCTGATTGAAAGCAAATCATTGATGGTTCGTCGCGTGGAGGAGGGCGGCGAGTTGGCGATCACGCACTATCGCGTGCTGCGCGCAAAAAGAGACCGATCGCTGCTCGAGCTTACGCTCGAAACCGGGCGCCGCAACCAGATCCGCGTTCAACTGGCGGCGCTTGGCCATCCGGTCGCCGGCGATCGCAAGTACGGCGCGAAAACCGATCCGGCGCGGCGGCTCGCGCTGCATGCGTGCGAGCTGAAATTTCGCCACCCGGTCTCGGGCGCCCCGATGGAATTCCACAGCGCCCTACCCTCGCGGCTCAGAGCGCTGATCGAAGGACGCGCGCCGCGCCAGTCGTGAGCTGCGGCCGGCTTGACGCTCAAGCCGCGCGGGTGGTAATTAAGCAAATTACTTAGATTGCTAAGCGTTTTGCGAGGCCCGGTTTCGCAGTAAAACCAAAGCAGCGCCCGCGGGCGAACCAAGCTATCGCTCAAAGGAAGGGTGACCCATGCCTCTAAACGGATTGGCAGGCAAAACCGTGATCGTGACAGGCGCCGCCCAAGGCATCGGCCGCGCGTACGCGCGCCGGTTCCGCGACGAGGGATGCAACGTCGTGCTGGCCGACGTCAACGCGGACAAGGGCCGCGGCGTGCTGGCCGAAGTCACCGACGCCGGCGCCAACGCGATCTTCTGCACCACCGACGTCTCGAGCGAGGCGTCGTGCAAGCAGATGGTCGACGAGGCGCTCAAGGCGTTCGGCCATGTCGACGTGCTGATCAACAACGCGGCTATCTTCTCGACCATCCAGATGAAGCCGTTTTGGGAAATGAGCGTCGCCGAATGGGACGGCCTGATGGCGGTCAACCTCAAGGGCGTATGGCTCGCGGGCAAGGCGTGCAGTGCGCCGATGCGCGAGCAGAAGAGCGGGGCGATCGTGAACATCTCGTCGGCGGCCTACATGCTGGCGCGTCCGGGCTACGCGCACTACATGGCGTCCAAGGCGGGAGTGCTCGGCCTGACGCGCGCGATGGCGCGCGAGCTCGGCGAGTTCAACGTGCGCGTCAACGCGATCACGCCGGGGCCGGTCTACACCGAAATCGCACGCGCGACCGTCACGCCGGAACAGAAAGAGATG
>VFSW01014311.1_pt1 | contig 10971 bp, 7 predicted proteins | sample 5358111 | NCBI WGS metagenome assembly VFSW01 (sample SAMN11554181, study PRJNA540505) | mine drainage metagenome | isolation source: sediment from site ElyBrook_90M | place: USA: Ely Copper Mine, Vershire, VT | collected 2017
GATGCATTCGAGAAATCTCTTGGCATGAGCTATGGGCTCGCCGTGGAGGCGGAGCCCGATGCGCTGCGGGTCAGCTGCGACCTGCCCGCGGGCAGCTATGCCACCTCGATCCTGCGCGAGCTCACCCGCGCGCCCGAGGCGACGCCCGACGCGATGCGCGAGACCGACCCCGAGCTGGAGACCCATGCGGAAGCCCCCCGGACCGATCCCTGACAACCCGGTCTTGCCCGATCGACCGCGCTGGGGCGAGGTCTTCAAGCGGCCGAGCGACGCGCCCGCCCGTGAGCTGCACCTCGAGATCGGCAGCGGCCACGGCGGCTTCGCCCTGGCCTTCGCCGCGGCCAACCCCGGCGTCGACTTCGTGGCCATGGAGTGGCGCGAGAAGTTCGCGAGCTGGACCCGCGCGCGCGCCGTCGACCGGAAGCTCGCGAACCTCCTGGTGCTGCACGCCGACGCGCGGCTCGAGCTTCCGCGGCTCTTCGCCGAGGATAGCCTGGACTGCATCCACCTCCAGTTCCCCGATCCCTGGTGGAAGCGGCGCCACCAGAAGCGGCGGGTGGTCGATCCCACCTTCACCCCGCTCCTGATGTCGCGGCTCAAGCCCGGCGCGCTCCTCGAGGTGCGCACCGACGTGCAGGCGCGCGGCGAGGAGATGCGGGCGGTGCTCGAGGGCGCGGGCTTCGTGAACGAGGCCGGGGGGGGCCCGCTTCACCCAGCGCCGCGAGGGCGAGCTCCCCAGCACCCGCGAGAAGCGCTACCTGGCCGCGGGGGAGCCGGTCTTTCGCCTGCGGATGCGGCGCGGGCGATGAAGGGCTCGCCCCCTTCGGCTGACGCCGCCCCTCGAATCGCTTCTTGCTCCGTCCCGCGCGCCAACGCCTCTCTGCTCCCTAAAATAGCAACTTCGAATGCCTCCAGGTGAGATACTGTTGCAAACGAAAGTTGGCCACTTTCCCTAGCGTCTGTTCAGGATGCCGTCTCGGTCGCAACTCCGGTGGTTTGGTGCGGCGGCTTTCTTGGTCGTGGGTAGCTCTGATGACGATCCCGATCACTGCTGAGATAGGAACGGACGTTCGCGCCAACCTCGTTGAAAGGGCGCGGCAAGGCTGGAAGCGGCGCCTGACGAGCCTTGGGCGCGATAACAACCTCCTGTATTTTCGGGAGCTCAAGGTCGGAACGCTCGTGTTAGCCGAGTGTGACCCGGCTGCCCTGCTCGGAGTGCTACGAGGAGAAAAACGCCAGATAGACGAGCTGGTGGTCTGGGGCGACAACCAGGAGAAGCGGGCGCGAACGGTCAGAGCAAAGGCCAAGGAGAACCTGGAGGAACGGGGGATCGAGACGCTTTTTCTCGCCTACGGGCTCGCGACGTGGTCGACGACCGACGGGGGGCGGCCTCCGAGCGCGCCTGTGCTGCTCCTTCCGATCAGGCTCGAACCGAAAGGCTCCAGCGGGAAGTTCACCATCGAACGGTGCGGAGAGCCCCAGGTAAACGAAGTTCTCCTGCAGGCACTCGAGGTCGAGCATGGGTGTAAAATCTCGGCGGATGAGCTCCAGGGATTGGCTGAAGGGGCGGCTACGGAGGATGAAGAGCCTCTCGTTACTCCGCAGGTGCTCTTCGACCGCCTCACTGAGGCCACGCGTTCGCTGGCAGCCGGCTTCGCAATCAATCCGCAGGCCGCCATCGGGAACTTCGCGTTCCAGAAGATGGCCATGGTCAAGGATCTCGAAGCTCAGGCGGGCGAGATGGCGGCAAATGAGCTGGTTGCGGCGCTTGCTCAGGATGCTGGGGCGATAGCGAGCGTTCGCAAAGGCTTCGAACCGACAGAAGGGCTGTTCGGTGGACTGGATGAGGCGCGCCCGGACGACGAGTTTCTCGTGTTTGACTCTGATCCCACCCAGCAAGTGGCGGTGCGCCAGGCGCTGGGGACTCAATCGCTGGTGATACAGGGGCCTCCCGGCACGGGGAAGAGCCAGACCATCGCCAACCTAATCTGCCAGTTGACTGCCACCGGCCAGACCGTGCTGTTCGTGGCGCAGAAGCGCGCGGCGTTGGAGGTCGTTCGTGGGCGCCTCGCGGACAAGAACCTGGGGCATCTGGTGCTCGACCTACACGCTGCCACCGTCGCCCCGACGTCGATTCCAGCACGGTTGAAGGAGAGCCTGCAACTACGGGAGCGAGTCCCAAAGGGCGCCGCCGACGGGGTGCACAGCAAGTATTCCGACGCGCGTCGGGAACTCGTGGAACACCGTCGACGGGTCCATCTTAAGAGGGCTCCGTCTGAGCAGAGCGTTTACGAGATCAGAGGCCGAGTTCTCGCGCTCGGGCGAGCTGGGGTGTCGGCTAAGACTCGCTGGCGCGGTGCGGTCTTGGAGCGACTCGGTCCGGCGGTGTCAGGGGAAGCGCATTCGCGGTTGCGCGATCTTGCAAACTACAAAGACCTACTCTTCAAGGAGGTCTCGTCGCCCTGGGCGACCGCTACATTGGATGATGTCCCTCAGGTCGAACAGGCGATCGAGCTTGTCCAGCGTCTCCAGTTCACCGAATGGCCGCGGCTGAAGGCTGAGGTGGCTGCTTTTGCGGCCGCGAGCGGTTTTCGTTACCCGCGCAGTCTGGGCGACCTCTCTCTGCAGCTTGAGTTGGCGGCCGAAGTAAACGCGTTGTTCGAGCGTTATAAAGAGGGGGTGTTTGGGCGACAGCTCGACCAACTCGCCATCCACCTACAGCCTTCCCTCGGGTCAGCCGTGGCTCGCGCCTGGTCAACTTGCGTTGACAGCCGATACCGCATGGCGAAACGCATGATGACCGGAGATCGGCGCGTCGGGTTGGTTCCCGCGAGGCAGCTTCTCGAAGATGCCGAGTTGGCGTGCAGCCTGAAGAATCGGTGGGCAGCAATGGATCGAGGCGGGGCGCTCCCGATTTCGACCAGTCCAGATGAGGCGAATGCGGTCCTGGCATCGGTCCGCTACGCACTGTCCACCCTGGTCAAGCTTGTCCCGAATGCCGAGTGGGAATCGCGTGGGCTTGAAGAACTGGAAGCATGGAGCGGCGCGCTTGCTGCTGATGAACAAACGCCCGCGAGGGTGCAACGCTTTCGAGAGATCGAGAGGAGTCTCACGCAGGCAGGAGTGGATTCGCTGCTCAAGGAACTCCGCGAGCTGAAGGCGCCGACAAAATCGTGGCCGATGCTGTTTGAGTCCGCCTGGCTGTCTTCCTGCCTCGAACGCGCGCGTATCGAAGATCCCCGGCTGGTCGAGTTTGACGGCGAGACCCATAGCGGCCGCGTCACGGAGTTTCAGAAGCTCGATCTGGATCGACTACAGCTCGCAGCGGCGCGCGTGCGGCGTCGGCACGCCGAGCGGCTTATCGAGGCGATGAACGCAGAGCCGGGGCAGGCAAGTCTCGTCAGGCGTGAAGCCCAGAAAAAGAGGAAACACTTGCGGCTGCGTGAGCTCTTGCCGCAGGCGCGCGACGTGCTGCAGTCACTGCGGCCGTGCTGGATGGCCAGCCCACTCTCGGTATCGCAGCTGCTTCCCGTGGGCAGCTGGTTTGACGTCGTCATCTTTGACGAGGCCAGCCAAGTGCCACCGGAAGATGCGGTGCCCGCGATCACCCGTGCGCGGCGAGTCGTCGTGGCAGGTGACGCGAAACAGCTTCCACCCACATCGTTTTTTGCAGACAGAACGTCGGGCGACGAGGAGGAGGGCGACCCCGAGGGCGTCGATCTGGGTGGGTTCGAGAGCCTGCTCGATCTCGCGGAGGCGTCGTTCCCGAAAGTGTCGCTCGACTGGCACTACCGAAGCCGCGATGAGAGCCTCATCGCCTTTTCGAATCACCAGATCTATGGCGGCCGGCTCATCACGTTTCCTGGCTCAGGGGTCGACGGCGCGGCCGTCACTTTCGAACGTGTCCCGCGCGCATCGATGGATGGGCAGGGAGAGAGCTCATCGCTCGAGGTGAGCAGAGTCGTGGACCTGGTGCTGCGCCACGCGACAGAGCGCCCCGGCGAATCGCTCGGCGTGATCACCATGGGGATGAAGCATGCTGACCGGATCGAGGCCGCCCTTCGGGAAGCACGGAAGGGGAGGCCCGAACTCCAGGTCTTCTTCGAGGAGTCGAAGGTCGACCCATTCTTCATCAAGAACTTGGAGACCGTTCAAGGCGACGAGCGGGACGCCATCATTCTGACGGTTGGTTATGGGAGCAGCACGGCGGATGGGCGATTGAAGATGAGTTTCGGCCCGTTGAACCAGGACGGCGGCGAGCGTCGGATTAACGTCGCGATCACACGTGCTCGCTGTCGGATGCTGGTCGTTGCGTCTTTCGACGCAGGCGAGCTCGATGTCGGCCGGACCGGGTCGGTCGGGGTCAAACTACTTAGAGATTACCTGGAGTACGCGGCTACGCCCGAGCATCGGCTGGGAGAGGTGCATGAGTCGCTGCATTGTCCGGAGAACTCATTCGAGGAGGACATCTTCCACGAGCTGGGTCGACGTGGTCTCGATCTCGTGCCCCAGGTGGGCGTGTCCGGGTATCGGATCGATCTCGGTGTGCGTCACCCCGCACAACCGGGGCGCTTCGTATTGGCGATCGAGTGCGATGGGGCGAGCTACCATTCTTCGCCGACCGCACGCGCCCGTGACCGGCTCCGGCAGCAACAGCTCGAGGCACGTGGGTGGAGATTTCACCGGATTTGGTCGACCGATTGGTTTCAGAAGCGTGATGAGGAGGTCGCTCGTGCGCTTGCAAGCTACGAGGCGGCGCTCGAGAGTGCCGACGCTCCCTGGGCTTGCTCCGGCGATGTCGTTGGGGCGGCTGATCCGGCGGCGCCGCTTGCGGAGCCGCCCCCGGCACCGGCCGTGCGTGGAATGCGGCCATTTGTTGCGCCAGGACTAGCGATTGGATCCTACGGTCCACGGCAACTGGACAACCTGGCGCGATGGTTGCTCTCCGACGGGCGGCTTCGGTCTGACGACCAGATCGTGGACGAGATGATCGTCGAGCTGGGCTTTTCCAGGCGGGGGAAGAACATCGACGCGGCCCTACGTGAGGCAGTGAACAGGGTGAAGCAGAAGGCCTGACGCTACGACCCAGGTGTGCAGCGGGTGGTGCAGCGGTTCAGTTGCGCTGAGGGAGGACGCTGCACCGCGCCTTGGTTGTAGAATCGGACGTCGACAATGGTATTTTCCAGTGGACTTTGGCGGTGGCGACAGCGGCCGAGGCTACGTCGTCCACACGCTTCATGACGCGGAATTGAAGTGGGGCGCCGGCACAGGGTCAGCGCCACCGGTGATGCGCATTCGTACCCCCGGTGGTGGCGCCCCGCTCGAAGCTGAGCTGCAAGGGGAGCGGCCGGTCCCCCGAACCTCTCCTTTGCTTCACCGGTGCCCCCCAGAAAATTGCTAGAAGCATCCCCAATGTCCGGTTACGGCCGCGAAGAGGTGGAGCGGGTGCTCGGGCTCACCCAGAGCGAGCTGCGCGGCTTCGTCCGCGCCGGGGTGATAGCCCCGGCGCGCGGTCCCCGCAACACGTGGCGCTTCTCCTTTCAGGACCTGGTCGTGCTGCGCGCCGCGAAGGAGCTGCGCGCCTCGCGCGTGCCTCTGGCCCGGGTGCGTCGGGCGCTGAGGGCTCTGCGCGAGCTCCTGCCCGGCGGCGCCGCGCTCTCCCGCGTTCACATCACCGCCCTCGGCGACGAGGTCGTCGTGCGCGACGCGGGCGGCCTCTACGCGCCCACCTCCGGCCAGCTGCTCTTCGACTTCGGCGTGGGCGAGCTCAACGCGCGCGTCGAGCCGCTCGCGAAGCGCGCGATGGCCCTCGCCGCCCGCGACCACGCGCAGGACGCGCAAGGCTGGTACGAGCTCGCCCTCTCGCTCGACGAGGCCTCCCCCGCGCGCGCCCGCGAGGCCTACGAGCGCGCGCTCTCCGTCGAGCCCACCCACGTCGAGGCCCGCGTGAACCTCGGGCGCCTCCTCCATGAGGCCGGCGAGCTCGCCGAGGCCGCCATCGAGTACCAGCTCGCGCTCTCCGCCGATCCCGACCACGCCATCGCGGCCTTCAACCTCGGCGTGGTGCTCGAGGATCAGGGCCAGCGCGAGGCCGCGATCCGCGCCTACGAGCGCGCGCTCGCGCTGGATCCGAAGCAGGCCGACGCGCACCACAACCTCGGGCACCTCCTCGAGAAGCTCGGCCGGCCCGCGGCGGCGCTGCGCCACCTCTCGGCGTACCGACGGTTGACGCGAACGAAGAGCTAGCTGAGCACCGGTCGGGTGATCACCCCGGCCTGACCGATCGAGGACTTCGAGGCCCGTCTCAGACCGTGAACTGGCTCATCAGCTGGTGGTACACGCGCACGAGCACCACGCCCACGACGCCCATGAAGGCCAGCGCCATGAGCAAGTAGGGCACCACCACCGCGGCGGTGGCCCGGGCGTTCGAGATGCGGTGGGCCTCGCGCAGGGCGTGGATGGTCGCGTAGGCCGCCCAGAGCTGTGGGATGAGGAGCGCGGTGGGGAGCACGGTCGCGTTCAAGATCACCGGGGTGCCGCCGTAGACCACCGCGGCGTAGGTCTTGTCGAGGGCGCCGATGCCGGGGCCGGTGAGCTTCAGAGTCGCGTGCATGAGGAGCGCCAGCAGGAAGTCGAGCCCGGCGATCCAGAGGCCGGAGAAAGGATAGCTCCAGAGGATCGCCTGGCCGAGCTGCGCGGGGGTGAAGCCGGCGATGGGCGGCAGCGGCAGCGTCCCCACCGAGGTCCCCATCAGGAACGTGGGCACGCTGGTGGCGAGGTACTGGGTGAGGACGTCATAGGCGAACGCGGCCTTGAAGCCGCGGTGGGCGGAGAGCCCGCCGAAGGCCTTGCTCGGCTGGAGGAGGACGTCCCGCAGGGTCTTCAGATAGGCGCGGAAGAAGCCGAGCTCACGGCGGCGCTCCCAGGCGATCCCGAGCTCGGCGCAGGCGGGGCAGCGCAGCTCGGCGCCGCTCGTGCGCACGCACAGCTCGCACACCGGGCGCTGGCACAGGGCGCAGACCCCGGTGGCCGGGCGATCGGAGTGCTGTGCGCAGGGGCCGCTCAAGGTGGCCCCTTGTAGCAGGCTTGCGCGCCGGGCGCTTCCTGTTGCCTTGGGACGCGCCGAGAGCAAGAATCTCAGGATGGGCCAGGACGACCACGATCTGCTCGATCTCGAGAACAACCCGGAGATGGCCATCCCGGGGCTGGTCGACGAGGCCCGCAAGTTCTTCCGCGATCTCCTGGAGGCCAACCGCGCGCTGCGGATCCGCGTGGGTTCCCAGGAGGAGCGCCTCGCGCAGCTCGCGGGGGAGGTGGCCGAGGCCCGCCGCTGGCAGCACCGGGCGACGGATCTCGAGCAGGAGAACGCGCGGCTGACGCGCGAGCTCGCCGCCTTGGTGGAGCGCCAGCAGGAGTCCGAGGTGGAGCAGCTGGACGTGACCGGCCGCTTCGCCCAGATCGAGGAGCAGTACGTGATGCTCGCGAACCTCTATGTCGCGAGCTACCAGCTGCACGCCACGCTCAAGTACGAGGACGTGCTGAAGGTGGTGAAGGAGATCCTCGCGAACCTGGTGGGCGTGAAGCGCATGCGGCTCTACCTGCGCACGAAGCGCGATGATCTCTTGCTGGTGGCGGCGCTCGAGACGCTGGGCGAGGGGCTGGCGCGGATCGAGCTGTCGGCCGAGCCCGAGATCGCCCGGACGATGGCCTCCGGCGAGAGCAGCTACCGCGGGTCGGCCGACCTGCCCGGGCCGGTGGCCGTGGTCCCGCTGCGCATTCGCAAGCAGACCGTGGGGGTGCTGGTGATCGACCAGCTCGTGGCCCACAAGTCCGAGCTCAATACCACCGACTCGCAGCTCTTCGACCTCCTGGGCGGCCACGTGGCGGTGGCGATCTTCCGCTCGCGGCGGGCGCAGCGCGGCGACGAGCCCTTGCCCCCGGGGGTGTCCTCGCTCGCGGACGATCAGGTGGATCTGAACGAGCTCCTGCTCGTGACCTGAGGGCGACGGCTTGCGCTCGCGCGAACCGCCGGGGTATCCCGGCGGTATGCGACTCAAGGTGCTCTACCATGACCGGTGCTTCGACGGCCTCTCGTCGGCCGCCATCTTCTCGCGCTTCTTCCTGGAGCAGCGCGACCCCCAGGCCGAGATCGTCTACCAGGGGCTGGCCCACAAGCCCGGCGAGGTCTTCTCGAAGGACGCCTTCGACGGGGACGAGAACGTGGTGGTCGACTTCCGCTACAGCCAGGACCCGCGCCTGACCTGGTGGTTCGACCACCACGAGAGCGGCTTCCCGACGCCCGAGGATCGCGCTCACTTCGAGCGCGCGGCCTCCCCGCGGCAGTTCTACGACCCGAAGGCGAAGAGTTGCGCCCGGTTCCTCGCCCGCACGCTGGAGGCGAAGTTCGGGTTCGACGCGACTCCTCTGCGCGAGCTGATCGAGTGGGCCGAGCTCATCGACGGCGCGCTGTTCCCGGACGCGAAGACCGCGGTGGAGCTGAAGGAGCCCGCGCTGCGCCTGATGACGGTCATCGAGGGGACCGCGGACGTGGCGTTCCTGCACGGGACGATCCAGCGGCTCATGGACACGCCGCTCGCAACCCTCGCCGAGTCCCCCGAGGTGGTGTCGCGTCTCAGGCCACTCATGGAGCGGCACGCGGAGAACCTCGAAGCCTTCAAGCAGCGCGCTCAGCTGCGCGGGCCGGTGGTGTTCACCGACCTCGCCGATCGCTCGATCGACAACTTCAACAAGTTCATCCCCTACTACCTGTTCCCGGACGCGATCTACACGGTGACCGTGACGCACTCGCCGCAGCGCTCGAAGGTCTCGGTGGGCAGCAACCCCTGGCGCCCGGGGCAGCGCACGCACGACCTGTCGAAGCTCTGCGAGAAGTACGGCGGCGGCGGCCACCCCGTGGTGGGCGCGGTCAGCCTGACGGCGGCGGACCTGCCCCGCGCGCGCGCGGTCGCCGGCGAGATGGTCGCGACCCTCGGCGGCTGAAGCCCCCCCCAGAACAGCTGTGCCGAAGAGAGGACTCGAACCTCCACTCCCTTGCGGGAACTAGACCCTGAATCTAGCGCGTCTACCAATTCCGCCACTTCGGCATTTGAAGCGACGCGGTTTATCGCAGAGCATCGCCGGAGCGTCAACGGAAGCGTTGGGGTGCTGACGCCCGAACCCCGCAGGGCCCAGCAGGTGAAGGGCGGCGGCCCGGTCGCGGGCGAGGGGGCCTGACTTCTGTCCGCCGGTTCTCTGACGAGGCCGCGACCCATCAGCCTCGCGTGAGCACGCGCGATCGTTATGGCGTTGCCTCGCGCAGGATGCGTCGGTTTTCTCGCTGATGGCGAGCGAAATTCCCTGATGGTCCGCGGCGGGGCTGACCACTACCTACAGTGTCGAAGCCACTCCGCTTCGCGACAGCACTCTCGCGAGGCCAACGCTCCCGGGAGCACCATGAAGCCGATCTCTCCATTTCCACGTTTCGTCCAGGCCACCTTGGCCGGCGCCGCGTTGCTGCTCCTCGCGCCAGCCGCTCGAGCGGCCGGCGGCGAGCAGCCCGACCGCCAGCCGTTGCCGACGGAGGTCGGCGACTTCTCCTTGAAGGTGGAGCCCGGGGTGGCCTTTCCCCTCAGCTCCCCACAATCGGATCTCTTCCAGCCCGGTGGCGGCGAGACCGTCAAGGCCCTCTGGGCACTGACCCGCTACCTGGACATCGGGCCCAGCGCCTCGTACATGATCTTCTCGCCGAAGGCGGGTGGTCAGTCGGGGACCGCCTGGACGCTGGGCGGAGGCTTGCAGCTCAAGCGCCCCCACGACTTCGCGGATCACGATTCGTTCTTCGGCCTCTCGCCGTGGGTCGATGTCGACGGGCTCTACGTCCGCACCGGTGTGCTCGACCGCCCGGGCTTCGCCGCGGCGGTGGGCCTGGTCGCGCCCATCGGCCAGTCGCGCATCTTCTGGGTCGGTCCCTTCGTGCGCTACCTGCAGATCGTTCAGGGCGACGCCGCTGGCAACGACAACCGTGACGCCAAGCTCCTCACGCTGGGCGTGAGCTTCGAGTTCGGAGAGGGGGTCCGGCGTGAGCCCGCCCCTGTTCCGGCCGCCGAGGTTCGGATCGTCACCAAGGAGACCTTCGTCTGCCAGGACGCCGATCATGACGGGTTGCCGGACGACGTGGATCGCTGTCCTGACGTCGCGGGCCCGATCGATAACTTCGGCTGTCCGCGCTACGCCAAGATCGTCGTCAAGCCCGACAAGCTCGAGCTCAAGGAGCGGATCCAGTTTGCCTGGGACCAGGCCAAGCTCGAAGAGGTCTCGTTCCCGGTGCTGAACGAGGTCGTCCAGGCGCTGACGGACAACAAGAGATTCCACGTCCAGGTCGAGGGAAATACCTCGTCGGAAGGCGGGGACGATCACAACCAGAAGCTGTCGGACGCGCGTGCCGGGGCGGTGGTCGATTACCTCGTGGCGCACGGCATTGCCAGGGACCGCCTCTCCGCAAAGGGCTTTGGGTCGTCTGTCCCGGTGGACACGAACACCACGCTCGCTGGCCGCGAGAACAACCGACGAGTCGAATTCATCGTCCAGTTCAAAATCCTACCTACTGACGGGAGCAAATAGTCATGAAGACTCTAGAACGCAGCACGCTGATCCTCACCTTGACCGTTCTGCCGGTGCTCGGTCTCTTCCTCCTGCCGACCTGTGGAGAGCAGCTGGTTCAGTTTCCAGATGGGGGCTGCGCTTCCTCCACCGGAAGCACGTCGGGCACAGCGACGAGCAGCACGACGAGCGGCGCCACGACGTCCAGCAGCACGACGAGCAGCACGACGTCGGGCAGCACGACGAGTAGCACGAGCGGCTCCACCAGCGGCGTCGTGGATGGTGGCCGGGACGGCGGCATCGACGGCGGCACAGACGGCGGCACAGACGGCGGCACAGACGGCGGCACAGACGGCGGCACAGACGGCGGCA
>VFSW01014312.1_pt1 | contig 10971 bp, 8 predicted proteins | sample 5358111 | NCBI WGS metagenome assembly VFSW01 (sample SAMN11554181, study PRJNA540505) | mine drainage metagenome | isolation source: sediment from site ElyBrook_90M | place: USA: Ely Copper Mine, Vershire, VT | collected 2017
TCTCCTTCTTTGGCCTCGGGTTGACTCGCAATATCGAAACATCGACGCCCTCAACTCTCGTGAAGCCGCGCTCTATCGACCACTTGACGACGTCGATCGACATCCAGACGCTCTCAATCCCAGTGAAGCCGCGCACTTTGCTCGGGAAGTCGAACGGTTTGCCTCGATCGACGCAAGCAACGAACCCATCGCCCGCCTCGATCGAGATGGATCGCTCGACTGTCTTTCGTTAGACCGAAGCGATGCTCGAGTAGACGGCGTCCGATGACCTATCGTCGTACGCTATCGACGGACTTCGTCGGGCGATCCTCGACGAGTCCGCGTCGAGGTTCGAGTAGCGTGCGTCTACGTCGAGAAAGCGTGCGTCTCTCGCGGACAGAGACGGTCGAAGTTGGAATCGACTTCGTCGATGCTCGAATTGACTGCGTCGACGTGTCGATCGACTTCGTCTAGATGTCGATCGAGTGCGTCGATGCTCGAATCGAGTGCGTCGATGTCTCGATCGAGCGCGTCTTCGCGTCGATCGAGGTCGTCGAAATGAGAATCGAGGTCGGCTAGCCGGCGTTCGAGCGTCGCTATCGAACCTCAGGGGCGGCCGATCGACGGCTCGTCGCCATCGACGCTCGCCGACGGAAAGTCCGCTCGCCGTGTCCCCTCACTTAAGGCCCTCCAGCCGGGAACGACACGTTCTCGCACGGTTGCTCGGCGCCGCGGTGATCCGCACCCGCCGTCCGCGAGACCTCAGGCGGCGGCGTGTCCGAGCTTCTTCTTCCCATCCTGGAAGAGGACCTCGATGCGGGTCGCCTCGGCGCCGAGGACCAGCCCCTTGCCGAACTTCGGGTGGAGGATGAGGTCTCCCTTCGCGTAGCGGGACGAGAGGGCGAATGGGACGAAGGACTGGTCCGGCTTCGACTCGACCTCGTCCCAGGTGGGCTCCGGTTCGAGGGGCTTGGCCCACGCGTCCACCTCCTCGGAGTTGCGGCCGGAGCCCGACGTGCGTTGTTTGCTGCGCTTCATCGACATGGCGGCCCCGGGGGTGAGCAGTTGCGCGAGGCTTGTAGCTTAATTCGCGCGGATGGAACAGCGTCAACTTCGACGGGCTCCGGTTTCGCGCGAGTTTTGTCTAGAAGCTCGCGGCGATCGCTGTTACACGCAAGCGCATTCGAGTGCTGCGCGCGGGGAGAGCCATCGTCTGCGCCCTCGCCTTGTCGCTGTCCGCGTTGGCTTGCGACCAGGTCCCGACGCCGAGCGTCGTCCTCGACAACGAGTATCCGGCGGACGGAGGGGCGCCGTTCGTCGTGTACCGCGCGTTCTGGCAAGCGGTCGCGTTCCAGAACCCCGTGCCTCCCGGCGAATCGTCGGACGCGCAGAGCACCCTCCCTGCCTCGCCGCAGACCGCATACGCGATCCTGGCGCCAGGGTGGGATCCTTCGAGCGACGCAGGGCCGACGTCTTTCGTGATCCTCCAGTCGAGCGCAGGCTTCGGCGTCGCCGAGGGCGAGACCCTCCACATTCGCGTGGGAGATGCGACGTTCGTGGGCAACTGCGCCTCGGGGAGCCACCTCACCCAGGATCAGGCCGACTTCATCACCAAGTTCGTCTTCACCTCGACGATCTTCCCCGACGCCGCGCCGCCTTTCCGTTACGTCGCGGCCACCTGCACGACGCTGACGCCGTGACGCCTGCGACGGACCGCCTTCGGCTCGCGCTGCGGAGGGGGCTCTTCGCCTGCTTTGCGGCGACTTCTGCGCTCTTCGTTCCGGCGGTCGCGCGCGCGCAGGCGGCTCCCCCCGCGGCCCATGAGGACGCGGCGTTCGACTTCATGAACCTCCTCGCCCGCCACGGGCTCCACGACATCGAGGACGAGAGCTGGAACGCGTACGGGCAGTTTACGTACATCTCGACGTGGAAGCCGCCTTTCCCGGCCGCCTACACCAACGCCAACGGCAGCAATCACTCCCTCTGGCCGGGTGCGGAGCGCAGCTTCACGGGCACGTTCACCCTCTTCTTCGGCGTGCGTCTCTGGACCGGCGCCGAAGCGTACGTCGTCCCCGAGGTCATCGCGGAACGACCATTCTCCGGGCTGGCGGGCATCGGAGGCGCCATCCAGAACTTCGAGCTCCAGAAGACGGGTTCCGAGACTCCCCAGCTCTATCGTGCGAGGACGTTCTTGCGGCAGACGATCGGCCTCGGGGGCGGGCGCGTCGAGCTGGAGTCGAACCCGATGCAGCTCGGGACGACAGTCGACAAGCGTCGGCTCGTCTTCACGATGGGAAACTTCACGATCCTCGACGTCTTCGACAAGAACAACGTCAGCTGGGACCCTCGGCAGACCTTCCTCAACATGGCCTTCATGACGTACGCGTCGTGGGACTTCCCGTCGGACGCGCGCGGGTATTCCTACGGCGGCACCGGCGAGATGTACTGGGACGACTGGGCATTCCGCGCGGGGTGGATCACGCCCCCCCAGAACCCGAACCAGCGCGCCACCGATTTCGAGCTCTGGAAGCACTACGGCTTCGAGGTCGAGCTCGAGCACGATCACCAGCTCCTCGGGCAACCGGGGGCCGTGCGGCTGCTGGCCTATCGCAACCGCGTCGTGACGGGGCGCTTCAGCGAGGCGATCGCCGCCTTCCAGGCCGATCCGACGAAGAACGCTGCGAACTGCCCGAGCCCCATTAACTACAGCTCCGGGAACGTCTCTGCCCCCGACCTTTGCTGGGTGAGGCATCCGAACATCAAGGTGGGCGTCGGGCTCAACCTCGAGCAGTACGTCGCCAAGGACGTCGGCCTGTTCTTCCGCGGGATGTACTCGGACGGGCGGACGGAGGTCGACGCCTTCAACGCAGCCGACCGGTCTCTCGCCGTCGGGTCGGTGGCCAAAGGCGCGCTCTGGCACCGGCCCTTCGACGTCGCCGGCGCCGGTTTCGCCATGAGCTGGATCTCCGAGGCGCACGCTCGATACCTGGCCATGGGAGGTGTCGACGGATTCATCGGCGACGGGCACCTCCGGCAGGCGCCGGAGGGCGCGACCGACGTCTTCTACAGCTTCAACCTCCTCAAGGCCGTCTGGCTGACCGCGGACTACCAGCTGCTCTGGAACCCGGCGTACAACGCGGATCGCGGGGGCCCCGTGAACATCTTCGGCGGGAGGGTTCATGCGGAGTTCTGACCGGCTCTCGGCCTTCCTCGTCCTCGCCCTGGCGGTGACCGCGTCTTCGCGCGCCGAGGCGCAGCAGCAAGCGCAGGGGTTCGCCGTCGAGCGGCTCTACACGTCGGGTCCAGGGGGCGGCTGGCTCGTCATGGACGACCTGAACCTCTACGGCGGTCTCGGGGGCGTCTTGGGCCTAACGACGGGTTATGCGGCCAAACCGCTCAGGATCTCGGACGGCTCGCAGACGCTTCCGGTGGTCTCTGACCAGGCTTTCATGGACTTCTGGGTGGCGGCCACGTTCGACCGCTTTCGGCTTTACCTGAACCTCGACGCCCCGTTGCTCGTCGACGGCGTGAGCGGCACCGTGGACAATTACCGGTTTTCGGCGCCCACGGCGCCTCCCTCGGTCGTCCCCGCCCCGCACGCCGTCGATCTCGGCGCAAACCCAGACACGATGTCCGACGCGCGCGTCGGCATCGCCGCCCGTATCCTGGGCGCCCCCGGCGCGCCTTTCCGTTTGGGCGCGGGCGCGCAGCTCTACATCCCGAGCGGCTTTCGGTCCGAGTACGTCACCGACGGTGTCTACCGTGCGATGTTCCGCGGGCTCTTCGCCGGAGACGTGGGTGCGTTCACGTACGCCGGCCAAGTCGGTCTCCACGTGCGCCCGCTCGACGACGCGCCGGTCCCGGGCAGCCCGGAAGGGAGTGAGCTCGTCTTCGGTGCGGCAGCGGGCGCCCGGATCCCCATCCGAAGCGCGATGCAGGTCGTCGTCGGGCCGGAGGTCTTCGGCGCCAGCGCGTTCCGCTCGCTTTTCGGTTCCAACACGACCGCGCTCGAGGGTCTCCTTTCCGGCAGGCTGGAAGGAACACGCGGCGACGGCGCGCAGCTCCGCGTGAAGCTCGGCGCCGGTGTGGGTATCGACGACGCGTTCGGGGCGCCGGAGTGGCGAGCCGTCTTCGCGATCGAGGTCTTCGATCACAGCAGCGATCGAGATGGAGACGGAGTCTTCGACAGCAAGGACGCGTGTCCCGACGTCCGGGGAGTGAGGACCGACGACCCGAGGACGAACGGCTGCCCGAAGTGATCCGCGGGGCCCGTCCCCTCGACGCCAGACGGCTACCGTACCGGCGGCGCCGCCCTCGAGACGGTGTTGCCGCCCTTCGCCTTCGCTTCCGACAGCGCAGCGCCCGCGCGCTCCAGCAGCGACTCGATGGTTTCGCTCCCGCCCCATGACGCGACTCCCACCGATACGCGTTGCGAGATGTATCCCCCCGGCCATGGCTGCATCGGCTCGTCGCCGACCGCTCTTCGCAGCTTCTCGGCCGTCGCGAACGCCTGGGTCGGGCTCGTCGCCGGCAGGAGGAGCACGAACTCGTCCCCGCCGCTCCGGACGAGGGCGTCGTAGCGGCGCGTTCCGGCTCGGACGCGTTCGGCGAAGATGGCGAGCACGCGGTCTCCCGTGTCGCGCCCGTACGAACGATTGACGCGCGCGACGCCGTCGAGGTCCATCGTGAGCAAGCTGAGCGTCGACCCGGAGTGGCGGGCGCGGTCCATTTCCTCCTCCAGCCGCAGTGGGAGGTACCGCGCGCCGTAGGCGAGCGTCAGGTCGTCCATGGCCGAGAGCCGCTCGAGACGGGCGTGCTCGATCGCCGGCACCGCGCAGCTCGCGAGGATTCGCGACAAGACGAGATCGCTCTCCCCGAACCCGTCCACCCGCGGAGACGAGGCGCAGAGGACCCCGAGGGCCGTGCCCGCGGCGAGCAGCGGCTCCGCGAGCAGCGAGCGCACCGAGAAGCCCTGCCCGATGGCGACGAGGAATCGGGGGTCGCTCGGTGCATCGCGAACGTGGGCCCCGATGCCGTGCTCCGCCACCCATCCCGCGATCCCTTGACCCTTGGCGAGGGCGAGCGACCGGTTCTCGATGCCGCGCCCCGAGCGTGCCCTGGGCAAGAGCCTGGTGCGCGAGGCGTCGAGGAGGCGCAGGCTCGCGTGGTCGCAGGGGAGGAGCGAAAGGCACGCGTCCGTGACGGCCTGGAGCGCATCATCGAGGGGGTGGGCTCGAGAGAGGAACTCGGTCAGGTGCTGCAGCACGCCGAGGTCACGGCGCAGATCGCGGAGGTTGCGGAGGTTTCGACCGGGCTCCTGCGAAGCCGGAGAAGCGCCGACGGACGAGGTGGGGGGAGAGGACATCCTGTCACCCCTTCGGACGCCCCGCGCCGGCAGTTGTCCGACCTACGCTTTGCGGCGCACGTGAGCATCACCTGCGGGGCGGCCGGCGGCTACCATGCGCGCACGGATCCATGCTGACCACCGCGGCGCGCGTCTATCGAGAGACGCGCAAGAAGAACGACCAGCTCTTCAACGTGTACTTGATGCGCCCCGTCGCGTCGGTCTTCGTCGCGGCCGTCGCGCCGACCCGCGTGACGCCGAACCAGGTCACCCTGCTGAACCTCGCGGTGTTCGCGGTCTCGGCGGCGATGCTCGTCGTCTACCCCTCGTGGCGGGGGGGCCTCGCCGCGGTGGCCGTCCTCGAGCTCAGCTACTGCTTCGACTGCGCCGACGGCATGCTTGCCCGCTACAAGAAGCTCGCGTCGAGGGCGGGGCACCTCTTGGACTTCTTCACCGACGAGCTCAAGGCGGTGCTGCTCGCGGGCGCGCTCGCGCTCCGATCGTGGCGCGCGGGCGGCCTGGGGATCGACGCGAGGATGTGGAGCGCCGGAGACGACCGCTTCCTCCTCGCGGGGATCGGAGCCGTCGCGATCGTCGCGTCCGCCATCTCGCTCACGAACTTCGTGCGAAGGCCCGAGGTGAGCGGGCGCGAAGCGACGGTCGAGGCGTACTACGAGAGCGTGGAGCAGAAGAGAAGCGCCGGCGCGCTCGTGGCGACGTTTTTGCGCTTTCTGAATCATTACCCGAGCCACCTGTGGATCTGGGCGATCGCGGGCCGGCTCGACGCGTATTTCTGGCTGTGGATCGCGCTGAACGGCCTTTATCTCGCCAGGGGGTGGGTCGGGCTGGCGATGCGGTTCGGGCGACGAGCATCCTGAGAAAGAAGCAAAGAGAGCTAAAGGGGTTACGGCCCTTTCCCGGTCTTCTCTCGTCCCGGGACGTCGGCCAAGTTCAGTGGCGGGTCGAACTTGGCGACCGCGATCGCGTCGGCCAGGTGACGGCACGGCCCTGCGCACTTCTTGGCCGGATCTCCCTTGCCCGCGCAGGCGGCGTCGAGCTCGGCGATCAGCGTCCCGGCGGGCTTGCCGCGGAGGCGGGAGCACGAAACGTAGGCCATCGACAGATCGCGGGGATCGGGCGGCGAAGGCGGCATCGACGCGACGAAGATCGCGTCCGACGCGGGCATCGTCGGGCAGCTGCGGCGGGCCACGGCCCAGGTCATGGGGTCGTCGAGCGTGAACGTTCCGTCTTTGAGGGCGTGCGCGACGAGCTCCACTTTCAGCGCCCCTTCCTCGCCCGGCTGGCAGGCCGTGCGGGTCCCGAGCTCGAACGCCACCTTCAAGTCCGGTCGCCCGTCGCCGTCGATGTCCCCGACCTGCTCGATGACGTAGCCCGTGCCCGTCGGATACGGAGAGATCACGCCCTTCTTGAAGGTCACGAAGATGCGCGCCGCCGGCTCGTAGGTCCGGAGGTTCGCCGGCACGACCGCGAAGAGCTCGGGCACGCCGTCGTTGTCGAAGTCGAACATCCCGGTGTGGCGGCCGAGCACCGGGGGCCACTCCACCTTGGCGAGCGTCGACTCCAGCCGGCCATGCGCTCCATCCGCGCTGGCGAAGATGAGAGCCTGGCGCACCGCCGAGGCGGGGGGAACGGGCGGGTCGAGCCTGACCGCCCACGCGAAGTGTCCGGTCGACAGGCAGAGCATTCGGGGCCCCGGGCGGCCCAGGTCCTCGAGGTGCAGCGCGCTCTCGTCGAGCTTCTCGCCCGCGAGAATGGCGGCGCACAGGGCGTCGGGGCCGCCGGAGTCGACCGGAGCCGCGGCGGCGGAGGAGGGACGCGCCGGCGCCGCGCTCGAGGACGAGGTCGCGCTTGCCGCTGCGGTGGGCTGCGCGCCGTCCTGCGGCGATTGCCGGGAGCGGCAGGCCGCCGCGGAAGCAGCGATGAAGCAGAAGAGAACGACCCCCGAGAGGCGTGTGCGCATGAGGGGGGGCCACACTAGCAAGGTGCTTGCGTTCCGAGAAAGGAAAGCCAGCGGCGCTCCCCGAGGGCAACGCCGCTGGCTTGTGTTCAAGTGCCCGTGTGCCGCGTGTGGCGGCTTACTATTGAAGCGGTTGGAGGTGGACGTTCCCGATGGCGGCGACACCGCTCGGGCCGTGGCAGATGAGGCACTGCTCGCTTCCGCCCAGGGTGTTGGTGCGCGTGTCGTAGTGATGACCGCCGTTCGCCTCCATGTGGCCGAGCTCCGCGGGCGAATCGTGGCACGAGGAGCAGGCCGACGTGATGGGCGAGATGACCAGCGTGGACCCTGCCGCCGGCGTGCTGGTTCCTGACGCAGCGCTGAAGCTGAAGCCGTTACCGTAGTCGACTGTGCCCGTCTGGTCGACGTACGGCGCGAGGCCCAGGCTCGGAGCGGCCGGCATGGTGCTGGTCGCCACGGTCTGGACCAGCATGTTTTGCACCTGGCCCAAGTTCGTCGGGTTGCTGAAGTCGTAGCTGTTCGGAACGTGGCAGGCTTGGCACTCGTTGAGCGGGGACGGGAACTTGACGTTGAAGTACCCGGCCGTCGGGCTCGAGGCGTTGAACGTGTACTGCACCGAGCGCTTACGGTTGCCGTGGAGCGCGTGGTAGAAGTACTTCGAGCCGACCGCCCAACCGCTGTTGCTCAGGTTGTTGGTGTGACAGAAGGCGCACGACGCTCCGTCGTTGCGCTGACCCGCGTGGAAGCCGGGCTCGCCGCCGCCGGTGCCGCCACCCGGGGGCGCCTGCGGGTCGATGCCGAGCCTGCCGTGGCAGTTCAGGCACTTGTTGTTGTCGATGATCGTGCGGCGGGCCGTGTACCCGCTCGCGACCATCGTCACGTTCGGGGTCATCATGATGAGACCCCCCGTGCCGTCGGACGCCCTGTACGGGTAAGAGCTGAGGTCCGTCTCGGTCAGCGCGGGCTTCGAGCCGGGCCCGGCGCCGTACTGGTATCCCACGCCCCCGGTGAGCATCGCGGCGCCGGAGGGGACGATCGCGTTGAGCGCGTCGAGGGTGTAGAAGCCGTTGCTATCGGGCCCGCTCAGCGTGCCGGTCTTGGCCACCGCGTTGAGCGCGTCGCGGACCCAGACGGAGGCCGACGCGTTCCAGTCGGACGGCGCGGCGATGCCGTCCTCCGAAACCGACCACGCCCAGTAGATGCTCGGAGAGCCGATGAAATTCGGCAGCAGCTCGACGGTGCTGCCGGCGGCCGGCGCATTGAAGACCACGTCGGTCCACGTACCGGCGTCGCCCGCCGCCAGCATCTGGAGCTTGAAGGTCATGGTGGGCCGGTTGACGCTGGGCGTGACGCTGCTGTCCTGCCAGGTCCCTACGCTCTTGATGACGTAACGGAACTGAGCAGCGCCGGGCGGCAAGTAGTTGCCCTGCGGCATGTAGCCGGCGTTGGTGTACCCGTCGCCGCCCGCGATGCCGGCGTAGTCGGGGGGTTCGACCGGGTTATGGTAATTGGCCGGGTCGGCGACACCGCCCGCCGTGTGGCACGTGACGCAGTTGGCGTCGCTCGACTGCGGGCCGCCGGTGTGATTGCAGGGGACCGGGATGCCGTTGGAGACGGCGTTGGGGATCCCGCAGGTCGCGGGGTTCGCGGCCGTGAAGCTCACGTAATCGTGACAGGAGCCGCAGGCGCCGCGCGACGGGTTCGTGATGTGCTGCCCGCCCTGCAATGCGTTGCCGTGACAGACGTCGCAGTTGCGGATGTCCTGCGGGAACGTCGCCGTGGCGTTGTCGAAGATGTCCCCCGGCTGCAGATACACGCTCGCGTGGATGCGGTGGACGTGCTCGTCCGAGACGCACCCGGTGCCGCCCTGCGAGCACGTGCGCGCGGGGTTGTGGCAGACGTTGCAGAGCGTGCCGTCGATCATCCCGCCGCCGTGCTGCACGAACGTATCCGACGTCGTCTTCTCGAGGCGGAAGTGGTCGTGGCAGTTCCAGCAGGCCGCCGGGTCGACGATCTCGCGCGGCGGCGGAGCGGCGCCGCCCGACGGGTTGAAGTAGAAAGGCGTGTTCGCGGTGTAGAGCGTCGGCCCGTCCGCGGCGTTGTTCATGTCCGTCTGGCGCTGCGCCCGAATCCACACGACGTGCGCGTCGCTCTTGTGATTCGGGTCGATGCCCGCCACGCCCTGGCAGCCGCCGGTCGTGGCCGTCGCGGGGGTGCTGGTGGTCGGGAACGTGTACGTGTAGTCGCCCGCGCCCGAGCCGTTCTCGGTGATGGTGCCCTGGCCGGGGCTCGTCCCCAGGGGGCTGTACATGCCGGGGCTGAACACCGGCTGGCCGCCGTCGGCCGCGAGGCCGGGGTGGCTCGTGAAGGTGTAGTCCGTGAGCGGCTGGACCGCGCCGGCGTCGCTCACCGTGTAGTAGGCGAGGGCGAAGCTGGGGTTCATCGGCTGGTTGACGCTGTAGACGCCGTGGAGATCGACCGGCAGGCCGTCGGAGTCCTTCACCGTGAAGTGGACCGCGACCGGCGGACCCACGGTCACGCCGACGACGTTGATGGCGAGCCCTTTGGTCGCGTAGTACGTCCCCGTCGGCGACGGGCTGCAGACGTACGTGGCGTTCGGGTTGGACACGCCGCCGTCGCCCGCGCAGGTGCCGGAGCTGACCTTCAGCCCGCCGTACTGGCAGTTCGTCCCGGGCGGCTCGGGCGCCGTCGCGACGCACGCCGGAGCGCCGGGCGCGCCGGCCTCTCCCGTGGCACCGGGTTGCCCCGCCTCCCCCACGGGTCCTTCGGTTCCCGGAGCGCCGGCTTCGCCGCTGAGGCCTTCGCGCCCCGCTGGCCCGGTGCTTCCACCTCCACACCCACTGGCCAAAGCCAGCAGCGCGCACATCGCGATCGGTTGCAGGATCCGCATAATTGTTCACCTCACGGCTCGAGAGCCTCTCGGCGCCAAGCAAGGCCGAGGCCGTTCCGGACGAGCCGCGAGTTTCCGCGGAAATCACGCGTATTTTATTCGTCGGGGCGACGGAGTCTCGCGCACTTTCCCCGATGTGACGCAAAGGCTGCATCACCCTTTCCGTAGCGCCGCGAGGAACCCGTCTCCGTACTGTTCGACCCGCGCCGGCCCCATTCCGAAGAGTCCCAGGAGCTCGCCGTGAGAGCGTGGCGTCCGCACGGCCATCTCGAGGAGCGTGCGGTCGAGTGCAACGACGTAGGCCGGCACCCGGTTGGTCTTGGCCACGCTCGCCCGGTGCGCCCGAAGGCGTTCGAAGCGCTCGCGCTCCTCCGCCGCCAAACCATCGAGGAGGTCGCCGCCGTCACCCTTCGACGACGCCGCGCCGCCGGCGACCGAGGCGGCTCGCGCCTTCCTCGTCCGTCGGGCCGTCTCCTTCGGAAGCGCGAACTTGATCGGCCCGTGCGCGCGCATCACCTCGGCTCCCGCGCGCGTCAGAAAGGGCACGGGGTGGTCGTTCGTCGTAAGGTCGATCCAGCCGGCCGCGAGCAGCGCGCGCAGGAGGTCCATGACGTACGGGGCGGACTTCTCGCGCACCAGGCCGAAGGTCGAAAGTTCGGTGAACCCGAAGCGCCTCGTCTTCTCGCCGTCGACCCCTCGGAGCATCTCGGCGACCGCCACCAGGCCTCCCCGCTGCCGCGCGCGCGCCACCGCAGAGAG
>VFSW01014313.1_pt1 | contig 10971 bp, 10 predicted proteins | sample 5358111 | NCBI WGS metagenome assembly VFSW01 (sample SAMN11554181, study PRJNA540505) | mine drainage metagenome | isolation source: sediment from site ElyBrook_90M | place: USA: Ely Copper Mine, Vershire, VT | collected 2017
TTGCGGTGCTGGCCGGTGCGCAGGGCTTCGGCCATCAGCGCGGCGAAGCCGGGCTTGTCGATGAAGGCGCGGAAGAACCCGTCGAAGGTGCTGGCGTAGCGGGAGATCACCGCCGCGGCGACCACTCCGCCGGGCCGGGTGACGCGGCGGGCTTCGGCCAGGGCGCGCAGCCGGTCGGTGCGCTCGGTCAGGTGATACAGCGGGCCGAGAAGCAGCACCGCGTCGCAGCTCTGGCTAGCCTCGGCCAGCTGCCGCGCGTCACCCGCAGCCACCGTGAAGCCGCCTGCGGCCGCGGCCTGGTCACGGTGCAGCGGCACCGGATCGATCAGGTGCACCTGATAGCCGCGGCCGGCCAGCCAGGACGCGTACACCCCGCTGCCACCACCGACATCCAGGACCCGCGCGGGCGGAGGCGGCCGGAACCGTTCAAGGAGCACCTGGGTACGCAGGAACTCCAGTGACGGCCGGCCGGTCAGCCGCTCATGCTCGTCTCCCAGGGCGTAGTGAGCAGCGATCTCCGCGTCTATCTCCACCAGGCACACGCTAGCCCGCCAGCGGATGCGCGGCGTCCTGGTTCCGGGCCGCACCTAGCCCGACTCGCCTTCTCGCAGGTCTTCTGGCCCTGCCTCGTTGAGACAGGATGACCGCCGGCCGGATTCGCGGCGCGCGAGCGCGCACGACCGTAACTACCACGCAATCCTCGCGAACGTTGCAGGTGCCGACGCGTGGCACACCGGCATCAGCCGCTTGATCGCAGAGCGTGCCCGGTCTCCTGCTGGAAGCCGCACGAATACCCGCCGTTCGGGGTGCCTGTCTGCTCGGCGAGTGTGGTGATCAGATGGAAGCTGATCTGGCTGTTCTGGGGCCAGCACGCATGGGTCGGGTACCGGAGCAGGAGCCTTCGGTGCCTCCGGGCTCGCGCAGGTTCGGGCCGGTCGCCAGACCGCTGACCGTGACCTTGGCCCGGGTCTGGCGTGCGGGCTGGCGTCACGGGACAGGTCGCGGAGATCCCTGGCGCTGGGTCGCCGTGGCAGCCCTTGGCAGGACCGGGATCGGGCCACGAAGCCGAGCGCCTCAGCGCGAGCTGGGCGCGTGGCTGGTATTACCGGGTTATACTCGGGTTATGAAAACTGCGATATCCGTTCCGGACGAGACGTTCCAGCAGGCCGCGCGGCAAGCTGAGGAAATGGGCATCAGCAGGTCGGAGTTCTTCACCAGGGCCGCGCGGCGGTACCTCGATGACCTGGCCGCCAGGTCGCTGACCCGGCAGATCGACGACGCCCTGGGCGCCGCCGGGCCGGATAATTCCGCTGCTCTGGCCACCGCCGCCGGCCGCCGGCGGCTGGCGGCCGGGGACGACTGGTGATCGGGCGGGGCAGCGTCTGCTGGGCCGACCTGGGCGAGCCGCGCGGCAGCGCTCCCGCCAAGCGGCGCCCGGTCCTGGTGGTCCAAGCGGATCCCTTCAACGCGAGCAAGCTCGCCACGGTCATCGTGGCGGTGATCACCTCCAATACCGGGCTCGCCGCGATGCCGGGCAACGTGTTCATCCCGTCATCGGCCTCCGGGCTGCCCCGGGACTCGGTGGTCAACGTGACGGCGCTGGCCACACTCGACAAGAGCGATCTTGACCAGCCAGCGGGCGAACTCCCGGCCTCGCTGATGGCCCAGGTCGAGCGCGGACTCCGCCGCGTCCTCGGCCTGTGACCGGCCGACGCCGACGCAGCCCGCCAGGTAAGCACCGCTGACCGAGGACGGCACACTGGAAGGCCGAGAAGACCTCGCCCGTGACTCGCAAGTCACGTCACCACAGTCCGTAACTGTACGGCTGACCAGTGACCAGGCAGGTAGCATGACGCGCAGCCTGAGGCGCGCTACAGCCGAGCGCCGAGCATGAAAGTGGCCTTAACCGGACGCGTATCCCGCACCTCTGGCTCACGTTCAACCTGCGCGCCCACCACATGCAGACTCAGACAGTGGCGCGCCGTGTCGAAGAGGCCGGGGCGACCTGGATCGAACTTGACCGGCTCCTCGTCGAGCCGCTCCAGAAGATCCAGGAACGCCGCAAAGCGCTGCGAACACCACTGCGTGACCCATACCCGTGGATGCGGGCGAAACTCGGTGAACCTGCCGGGACGACGTCGGCGTGGACCTGACCGTCACATGGCCGAAGCCGAGCGAACTCGCTTGACGGGACAGGAGAACCTGAGGGGCCATCTGGTTGATGCCTGATGGGCCAACTGTCTGCACGGCCGGGATACGCCTGTCCCTGACGGGTCAGGTCGTCATGCCGAGAAGCTGGTGGGTGGGCGAATCGGCACCTGGGTCCGGTCCCTAGCCGATGCAGGGCGACGGAGAGTTCGAGAAATCGACACACGCTCATCGGCATCAGCGGACGTCCCGGCCCGCAAGGCGGTGGGCGCCAGATTGACCCGTTATGCGGTTGCAGGCCGGGCCTGGCGCCCGGACACCATCGAGCGCCGAAAGTGGCTGAGCAGATAGGGTTTGGCTGCTCGCGCCCGGATGTTCCCTCCCGCGTAACGGAGTCTGGCCGTGATCATGCGACGCCGGGGCCTGTGGTTCAGCGCTGCCGCCTGCGTCGCGGTCGCGGGCATCACGGCCCTACTCGCGGCGCCGGTGCCGGTGCCGGTGCCGGTGCCGGTGCCGGTGCCTGGGCACGCGGCAGGCGGGCTGGGCCGGTACCTGCACGGAACTGTGAGCGAGCGGGGTGTCGGCTACGACTATGCGGTCTACCTGCCCCCGGATCTGGCTCCGGGCCTGGCTTCGGGCCTGGCTTCGGGCCTGCCCCCGGGCCTGGCCGCGGCGCGGGCCGTGCCGCTGGTGGTGGTGCTGCACGGCTGTGCTGCCACCGCGGATCAGATCGCCGCAGCGAGCCAGTACGACGCACTGGCCGAGCGGGCGCGGTTCATCGTCTTGTACCCGGACGTCAGCACGCTCGACGTCGTTCATGAGCGATGCTGGCGGGGTATGTGGGCACCGGATCTGGAAGGCCGGGGGAAAGGGGACGCCGGCGCGGTCGCCGCGATGGTCGGCGCGGTCTCCACACGGTGGCCTGTGGACCGGCACCGGGTCTACGCGATCGGCGTCTCTTCTGGCGCCTTCGAGGCGGCGGCCCTGGCCACCTACTACCCGGACCGCTTCGCCGCGCTCGGCATGCTCTCCGGCGCCGCGTATGTAGGCGGACAGTTCGCGTGCCGTCCGGCCGGAGCCGGCCCGGCCAGCACTGGCGCCCTCGCGCTCGCCGCGCTCTCGCAGATGGGCCCGCGGGCCCGGCTGATGCCGGTCATCGTCATGCACGGGACCGCGGACACCACGATTGACTACCAGTGCGCGCCGCAGGCGATCTCGCTGTGGCTGGCCGTCGACGACCTGATCCTGCGGCGCGAGCGACTGCCCGCCCTACCGGACTCCCCCGCTGAAGTCCGCCAGGGCCTCGTCCCGGGCGGGCACGCCTACACCGTGGCGTCCTACGCCGACGCGTCCGGCTGCGTCATCTCGCAGCTGTGGACGATCCGCGGCATGGGGCATTTCTGGTCCGGCGGCTCGGCCGATCCGGCGTCGGCACTGTACTCAGATCCGCGCGGGCCCAGCGCCGCCACCGCCTCATGGACGTTCTTCACGCACTGGACGCTGTCTGGGCCACGGCGCCCCTGCCAGCCACCCGCCCGCTAGCCACGGGCCAGCACCTCGCGGCCCGGGGCCATCGGCCCCGCGCCAGCGCGGACCGCGCGGAAGGACGGCAAGCCCGCCCACCCGGGGCCAGGGCACGACGACGGCCTCTGACCTGCGATGGCGCCATGGAGAGCTCATGTCGGCAGCCAGGGTCCCTTCTGGCTAGCGAGCCAGCGCAGCACCTCGGACCGGGTCACCGGGTCACCGGGCCGCGTGCCACCCACGGCGCCGGCAGGTCACCGGCCGCCACGAGCTCGCGCTGGATCGGCCGGTGGCGCTCAAGAACATCCGCGGCCAGGGCGCACCTGGTCTGGTGCGGGTCCAGGCCGAACAAGTCGGCGGCATTAAGGCCGAGGACCCTGGCCTTGATCCCGCTGGTCAGCGCCGGGTAACCATAGCGGTCCTGGTATTGCGCCGAAATCTGGGAGGCCCGGAAGGCCATGATCTGAGTCTGCGGAGGTCCGTACCAGACGCTGGCGGTGCCCCAGAGCACCCGCCCGGTGCCCAGGCGCTTGAGCAGTCAGCCCACACGTTGCTGTCCGGCGGCACCTGATAGTCGTCTAGGGCCTTGAGCAGCGAATCGATGCCGACCGGATCGGCCGGGTTGTAGGGGCCCTCGGCTGGTTCCAGGTGCTCCCGAAGTTGAGCAGCGTCAGTCCCTTGTGACCGCACATGACCTTGACGCCAAGGTCATGCGCGTGCTGGACGACGGGAAGGCCGATGGCCGGGTCATCGAGGTAGAATCCGTGGCCGCCCGGACCCCACGCGGTATAGACCTTGAACGCGTCGACCTGACCGGTCTCGACCGTGCGCGTCATCTCCTCCAGCCTGGCCGCCAGCGCGCCGAAGTTGGGCGCCAGGACATTCTGCAGCAGCAGGCGAGACGCCCCGCCGCTGGTCAGGCCCGTCACGAGCTGGCGGGTCCCCTCGGCGTCATCGAACGGGATCGGGTCATCCGACTCGCCGGTGCTGGGCAGGTCAGACAGCAGAGCGACGGTGGTATCGCTGCCAGGAACACGTCGTGCAGGTAGGCGGTCCGGTCGACGCAGGTCAGGGGATCCGACGCGGTGAACGTGGTAGGTGCCGCCCGGACTGACCGCGCGATGCCCGCTGGAGCCCGAGCACGCCGCCACGTTGACCGTCGCGAGCAGCGCGGCCATTCCGCCTGTCGTCTGCAGGAATCGCCTTCGGTCCAGGCCCAGCCGGTCCGCCGCGGCGCCGGCCCGCTCGAGCACCGCCTCGGCCAGCCGGATGTCAGCGGGGCTCGTCGCCGCGGGCAGGAACTCCCCGTTTGACACGGGACCGAGCACCAGCGGAAGCCGTTCGCGGCCATCATCGCGTGCCATTCGGTCACCTCACGGCCAGTATGCCGCCTGCGGGCAGCCGTGAGCCGCCAGCGACCTCCCTTTCCTATTAGAGAGAATTTTTGCTGAAAATGGGCAGCGGGTGGTGCGATCCGGGTTGGGAACGTACTTCCCTCCGGGGCGTTCACGGCGCGTGGACGCCGGAGCTCAGCTGACGGAGGCGGCCAGTTCGCGCGCGCAGTGCCGGCCAGAACGCACGGGAAGCGTCAGCGTGATCCGCAGCCCGTGCGGGCTGCCTGGCTCGGCCGCCGCTGTGCCGCCGTGCGCGGACGCGATCTCGGCCGCGATCGCGAGCCCGAGGCCTGAGCCTGAATGCGCCGACCGTGCTCCGGCGCGGTAGAAGCGCTCGAAGATGTGCGGCAACTGGCCCGGCGGGACGCCGGGGCCGTCGTCGCTGACCTCGATCGTGATGCCACCGCCGGCGGCCGACGCGCTGATGGTGCCCGCCGTGTCACCGGGGGTGTGCACCAGGACGTTCATGAGCAGGTTGTCGACGGCACGGCGCAGCAGTTCCTCATCGCCGACAACCGTCAGGTCATCAGCGATCCGCACCTGCCAGGTCCGCGCGGGGTCGGCGATCCGCGCCCGCTCCGCGCACCCGGTGAGCACGGCGGTAAGCTCGACCGGTTCGCGGGACTGACCGGGATGCTGGCCGAGCCGCGCGAGCCGGAGCATGTCGTCGACCAGTCGGCCCATGCGCCGGGTCTCCAGCGCGATCCGGCCCATCACCTCGCCCACCTCGTCCGGGCCGCGCAACGCGCCTTGCTGGTAAAGCTCGGCGTTGGCGCGCAGCGACGCGAGCGGCGTGCGCAGCTCGTGGCTGGCATCGGCGAAGAACCGGCGCGTCTGCAGCTGGCTGGCCTCCCGCTCGCGCGCTTCGGCCTCGATCCGGGCCAGCATGTCGTTCAGTGCCGCGCCGAGCCTGCCCACCTCGCTCTGCGGGTCATAAGGGGCCACCCGGTCGGTGAGGTCGCCGCCGGTGATCCGGTCGGCCGCCGCGACCATCGCCTCGATCGGGCGCAGGCCGCGGCGCACCACGGCGAAGACGCCGAGGCCGATCAGCAGCACCACGGCGATCGAGCCGAGCGTGATAATGAGCTCGACCTGGTCGATGGTCTTCGTGACCTGGTCCAGGCTGGTGCCGACGACCAGGGAGCCGCCCTTGACCAGGGCCGACCGGACGCGGAGCGGCACCCCCATTCTCCCGATGGCCACGGTATGCGGGCCGCGCTGAGCGACAAGCTGCCTGGAGGCGCCGGGCGGCAGGTGGATCCATGAGGCGCCGCCAGCACCGCCGGTCGCGGCGATCTGCAGTATCACCTGGTTGCCGTGGATCGGCAGGAAGACCATGTCAAAGGCGCCGGGGAAAGAAGGAAACTTGGATCCAGGTGACGTCGGCCCCAGGCGCACTTGCACGGGGCGCGGATTCCCCGCCACCCGAACCGGAGGCTGCGACGACAGCAGCGAGCCCACCTTCGGCACGGTCAGGGTCAGCGCCGATTGCAGGCTGCTGTCGGTCTGTGCCAGCAGGTAGCGGCGCATGGTGGCGACCGCTGCCAGGTCGAAGGCCGCGAGCGCGACCAGCGTGACAGCCACGACGCCAGCCATCACCTTGAGCCGCAATCGGACCCGCGGTAGCCGCCGCAGCGGCGCCAGCGTGCGGGAGAGCCGGCTATGACTCATCGGGACTCGCCTCCTCGCCCGGTCGGGGCAGTCGCAGACTGTAGCCGACGGCCCGCTGGGTGCGGATCAGGTCCGGACCGTCGCTGCCCAGCTTGCGCCGCAGGTAGGTGACATAGGTAGACACGACGGTGCTGGATCCTCCGTAGTCGTTGTCCCATACGTGGTTGAGTAGCTGGGCACGGGTGAGCACCCGGCCGGGATTGAGCATGAAGTAGCGGAGCAGCCGGAACTCCGTCGGCGACAGCTCGATCAGGCGCCCGCCGCGGCGGACCTCGTAGGTGTCCTGATCCAGGGTGAGGTCGGCGAACGACAGGGTCGGCTCGGGGGACGCCGGGCGGGTGCGGCGCAGCACGGTTCGGACCCGGGCGGCCAGCTCCTCCAGCCCGAACGGCTTGGTCATGTAATCGTCGCCGCCTATTGTGAGCCCGGTGACCTTGTCTTCCTGGGTATCTTTGGCGGTCAGGAAGATCACCGGGACCTGGTTCCCCTCAGCGCGCAACCTCCGGACGATCTCGAATCCGGCGATGTCGGGCAGCATCACATCGAGGATGAGCAGATCGAAGGGGTGCGTCCGGGTGAGGCGGAGCGCGCCGGCCCCATCCCCAGCCGCGGTCACCTCGAAGCCGAGGAAGCGCAGCGAGGTGGCGACGGCCTCCCTCAGGAACAGCTCGCCGTCCACCACCAGCAGCTTCCCGCGGTCAGACGTCATCACGTCATCGCAGCATAAGACGGTGCGGCTGGTGTGTGAGAACGACGGGAGTTTCGTGTGAGCGCCGCCCGGGCGGCCCGCGCCCCCGTTGACATGAAACTCACACGTTGATCACGCGGATTCCGCAGCGCCACGCGCCCGCACCGGCGGCGGGCCTGGGTAGGTGCGGGCCAGCCCGCGCAGTTCGATCACCGGGGCGGTCATCAGCCGCTCACCACCACGCGGTCACCGGCCGCGCGCGGCCCGGCGGCCGCCGGGGGCGGCCGCCCTGGGCGGGGGCGACTTCGCCGTGCAGGCCAGCTACGAGCAGCAGTTCGTCTCCGCCAACCAGCAGGCACTCAATGAAGCGGTACAGCGGTACAAGGCCGCCTACGCCAAGGAGCTGAGCCAGCTTCCGGCGCTGCTGCGGACGGCGTCGGCCTCACCTAACCTGCCGGGCAGGCCGGCCAAACCAGGCGCACCCACCGGCCCGGGCGGTATCAGCAGCCCCAGCCCAACCCGCTCCTGATCGCGCTGCGCCAAGGCGGAGCTCCAACCCGCGCTAGCAACGGAACCAATGGGGGAATGGGTTCAATCGCCTCGGACACAGCAGCTCCCCACGATCGGCTCTTCAACAAACATTGCAGATGATCTACAGTTTGTTGTAGTCAGGCGGGGAGGGCGAGTGACGGTGCCCACGGCGAGCACGCGGCCGGACTGGCGCTCCGCCGATCTGGCGGGACAGGCGGTCTACTTCGCCAGGCACCTGGCACGGACGTTCGGGCCGGTCGCCCGGTTCTACGTCTGCCACGGCGACCCGCCGGCCATCGTGGGCTCGTCCGAGGCGGATCCGCGCCCGGATGACCTCGCCGAGGTGCTCGCCGCGGTCAGGGACTTCGCGGCCGGGGCGCCGGTGACCAACCGGCCCGCGGGTCGCGGCACCCGGGTGAGCGTGCTGCCCTTCCCCGGCCAGGAGACAGAAGCCCTGGCCCTGGCGGTCGAGGTCGACTACGGGCCGGTCGCACGCGCCGCGCGGCTGCTCTCGGCGATCGCCGATCCCGATGGGATCGGCGCCGAGTCCGCCACCGAGCATCTGGGCAACACCGTGAACCGCCTGATCGACGAGGCGGAGTCGGAGCTCGGCGTGCCCGCGACGGAGCTATCCCGCGGCCAGAAGCAGCAGGTCGTCAGGGACCTTGACGAACGCGGCGCATTCCTGATCAAGAAATCAGTGGAGCAGGTGGCGGTCCGGCTCGGGGTCAGCCGGTTCACGATCTACAACTACCTGGACCAGGCGAATCGGGACGAAGGATCCGGCCCCGGCGAAGCAGGCGCGACGAAAGCGAGTGATCACCGAGATGGCTAGCAGCGAGCGTTTCCTTGAGGCGGCACGGCGCAGGGAGGAGAAGACAGCCCGGTTCCTGGCCGACCTGATCGAGCGCGAGAGCCTGTCCCGCGACGAGCACGCCGTCGTGCAGCGGATCGGGGCGGAGATGGAGGCCGAGGGGTTCGACGAGGTCACGGTCGACGACTTCGGCTCGGTGATCGGCCGCATCGGTGACGGCCCGACCCGGATCGTGTTCGACACGCACATCGACACCGTCGACGTCGGGGACCTCGCCCAGTGGCGCACCAACCCGTTCCAGGCCGAGGTCCGGGGCGGGATCATGTACGGCCGCGGCGCCTCGGACAACAAGGCCGCGACCGCCTCGATGGTCCACGGCGCCGCGCTGATCTCCGAACTCGGGATCGACGCCTCCCGGTTCACCCTGCAGGTGATCGGAACGGTGCAGGAGGAGGACTGCGACGGATTGGCGCTCGGGCACGCGCTGACCACCAGCATGCAGGGCACCGAGGTGGTGGTCCTCGGCGAGGCGACCAACCTGCAGGTCTACCGCGGCCACCGGGGCCGGGCCGAGTTCGCCATCCACACCACCGGGCGGGCGGCCCACGCCTCGGCCCCCGAGCGGGGCGTCAACGCCGTCTACCGGATGGGGCCGATCATCAACCAGATCGAGGCGCTGAACGAGCGCCTGGCCACCGACCCGTTCCTCGGCAAGGGGACCGTGGTGCTGTCCAAGGTCGAGGCCCAGACCCCGTCCCTGAACGCGGTGCCCGACGGCTGCACGATCTACCTGGACCGCCGGCTCACGATCGGCGAGACCGTGGAGTCCTCGCTGGCCGAGCTGGAGTCCCTCCCCGCCGTCCGCAGCGGCGAGGCGCGGGTCGAGCTGCTGCACTACGACGGAACGGCCTACACCGGCCTGACCCTCTCCCAGGACAAGTACTTCCCGACCTGGACCGTGCCCGAGGATCACCCGGCCGTCCGCGCGGGCGTCGCGGCCGGGGTCCGCGCGCTGGACCATGAGCCGAACATCGGCCGCTGGGTGTTCTCGACCAACGGCGTGGCCAGCGCGGGCCGGCTGGGCATCCCGACCATCGGGTTCGGGCCGGCGAATGAGATCTACGCGCACTCACCCGATGACCAGTGCCCGGTCGAGCACCTGTCGACCGCGGCGGCGTGGTACGCGGCTTTCCCCGACGCGTACCTGGAGCAGATCGGCCGCGGCTAGCCCGGGCCACCGAACACCGTCACGGAGGTGCGCCGGATGGATGCTTCAAGTGAGAACGACCAGCTGGTCGAGTTCACGCTGAACGGCGACCAGGCCTCGGCGAAGATCCGGCCCGGCATGAGCATGCTCGAACTGCTCCGGCAGGCATGCGGGATCACCTCGGTCAAGGACGGCTGCGCGCCGGAGGGCTCCTGCGGCGCGTGCACCGTGCTGCTCAACGGCCGGGCCTGTGTGTCGTGCGCGCAGCCCGCGACGCGGGCGGCCGGACGCGCCATCGTGACCCAGGAGGGCCTGTCGCCGGCGGACCGGGACCTGTGGGCGCGGAGTTTCGTGGCCGCGGGCGCCTCGCAGTGCGGCTTCTGCTCGCCGGGCATCGTCATGAAGGCGGAGTCCCTGCTGGCCAAGAACCCGAGCCCGACCCGGGATGAGGTGGCCAGGAGCCTCGCCGGGAACCTGTGCCGGTGCACCGGTTACGTCAAGATCATCGACGCGGTCGGCCTCACCGCGGCGGCCAGGCGCGGCGAGGGTATCCCGGAGACCGGGGCCAGCGCCCGGGTCGGGTCGCGAGCCGCCCGGTACCAGGGCGAGGAGTTCGCGCTCGGCGACAAGCCGTACGTGGCCGACATCGCGGCGGACGGGCTACTGGAGGGGGCCTGCCGGTTCTCCGATCACCCGCGGGCGAGGGTGCTGCGCATCGACACCTCCCGGGCGCGGGCGCACCCGGGCGTGGTCGCGGTGCTCACCTGGCGTGATGTCCCCGGCGAGCGCCGGCAAGGACTGCTGACCCGCGACTGGCGGCAGTTCGTGGCCGAGGGCGAGACCACTTCGTACGTCGGCGATGTGCTCGCGGTCGCCGTAGCGGCGACCCGGCACGCGGCGCGGGAGGCGGCAGCGCTCGTCGCTGTGGACTACGAGGTTCTCGAACCGGTCACCCGCCCGGAGCAGGCTCTGGCGCCCGGCGCCCCCCGGCTGC
>VFSW01014314.1_pt1 | contig 10970 bp, 6 predicted proteins | sample 5358111 | NCBI WGS metagenome assembly VFSW01 (sample SAMN11554181, study PRJNA540505) | mine drainage metagenome | isolation source: sediment from site ElyBrook_90M | place: USA: Ely Copper Mine, Vershire, VT | collected 2017
ATCCTCGACGAGACCGCCGAACTCGGCCTCGAAGACCTCATCGCCGACGAGCAGGTCGCCGTCACCGTCTCCAACACCGGCTACCTCAAGCGCACGCCCATCTCCGTCTACCGCCAGCAGCGCCGCGGCGGCACCGGACGCCTCGGCATGAAGACCCGCGAAGAGGACTTCGTCGCCCAGCTCATCATCGACTCCACCCACGCCTACCTGCTCTGCTTCACCAACAGCGGACGCGTCTACTGGGTCAAGATCTACGAGGTGCCAGACGTCGGCGCAGCGGGCAAGGGCAAGGCCATGGCCTCGCTCATCGACCTCCAGCCCGGCGAAAAAGTCGTCACCATCCTCCCGGTCAAGAATCTGGAAGAAGAGGGCAAGTTCGTTCTCTTCGCCACGCGCAACGGTACGGTGAAGAAGACCGCGCTCAAGGACTTCTCCAACGTGATGGCGCGGGGCATCATCGCCATCGGCATCGACAAGGACGACGAACTCATCACCGCGCAGATCACCGACGGCAACCAGGTCATCTTCCTGGCCACCCACGACGGCATGGCCATCCGCTTCGAGGAGCTGTACGACGAGAGCCTGCCGCAGGAGAAGCGTCGCGGGCTGCGTCCCATGGGTCGCGGAGCCAGCGGCAACAAGGGCATCAGCCTGCGCAAGAATGATTACGTTGTCGGCGCGGCCGTCACCGTCTCTGACGCCACGCGCAACGCCGACCGCGACCGTCTCGCCGAATCCGCAGGCCCCGCCGTGGTCAAGGAGCTGAAGAAGCTGCGCGACGCCTACTCCGACACTGAATCCGTCCTGCGCGCCGCCCGCGAGACCAGCCGCATGGTGCGCAGCGCAGGCACCCCCGACGAGGCCGTCAAGGCCGACGAGAAGGCCGCAGAAAAAGCCCACAGCATCGCCGAATCCAACCTGAAGGCCCTGGACGCGCGGCTCGGCCTCACGCCCTGCCTCATCCTCTCGGTCACCGAGAACGGTTACGGCAAGCGCACCGACGCGGACGAGTATCGCCTGCAATCGCGCGGCGGCGGCGGCGTCACCAATCTGAAGGCCACGCCAAAGGTAGGCAAGGTCAACTCCATCAACCTGGTCGACGACACCACGGAGATGATGCTTATCAGCCAGTTCGGCAAGATCATCCGCATCGACACCAAGACCATCCGCTCCGCCGGCCGCAGCACCTCCGGCGTCAAGCTGCTGAACCTGGACGCAGACGACAAAGTCGCCGCCGCCGTCGTCATCCCCCCCGAAGACCCCAAATCCCAACCCGAAAACGGGACTCTGTTGCAGTAGCTATCCTAACCGAAATAGGGTGTGGTCCCGGCCACCCTGCATCTCGCCTTTGAGGTGGTGTTTAAAACTTGCTCTCTACCTCGCTGCCCTGTGAGTCGATACTCGGATTAGGTCGGGCTTCAGTTAGGCCAAAAAGCCCGCCGTCGGCAGAGTCACCGTGACCTCGGTTCCTGTTCCCACGGTGCTGCGAATCAGGATCGCTCCGTTTGCGCGCTCGACGATGGCCTTGCAGATGGAGAGGCCGAGACCGGCTCCGCCACTGTTGCGGCTGCGTGAGCGGTCGGCGCGGTAGAAACGCTCGAAGACATGGGGCAGTGCCGATTCGGGGATGCCTTCCCCCCGGTCTGCGACGCGCAGCTCCGCCTGCCCATCGCGCGCCTGCACAACGACCGAGACGCGACCGGTCGGCGCGCTGTGCTGCAAGGCATTCACCATCAGATTTGAGCAGAGGACCTCCGCATCTTCGGCTTGCATGGCGACGCTGCACGTCTCTCCCGCGCTCACCTCCAGCGCGACCTGTCTCAGGGTGGCGAGCGGGCGCAACCGTTCGGCGACGGCACACAGAACCGATTGCAGGTCGCACGACTCGTTAACTTCCACGGGGGCCTCTTCAAGCCGTGCAAGCGCGAGCATACGAGTGGCGAGATCCTCCATGCGCTCGGTATCGAGCAGCAGGTCCTCCAGTCCAGCCTGGTACTGCTCCTCTGTCCTTGGGCTCATGGACAGGAGTTGCAGGCTGGACTTCAGGACGGCGATGGAGGTCTTCAACTCGTGGGCGGCGTCTCCAGTGAGATGGCGTTGACGCTCGAAGGACTGTCGCAGTCCCTTGAGCAGCTCATCCATGGAGAGAGCGATGGGCGCAAGCTCGGTGGTGCGGAGCACTGCGTCGGGCGGCAGGAACTCCCACGATCTGGTCGAGACACGGCTGGCAATTGTGGCAAGCTCCTGCAACGGCGAGAGGCGGCGGCGCAGGAACCAGACCAGCGCAACACCGGTGATTGCCAATAACAGCGCGCTGGCCACGAGGTAAAACTGGACCGCCTCCACCGCATCCTGCCAAAGGTCGTGCCTGGGCGTGGCGTAGAGGACTGTGACCGTGCGGCGCAGTCCACCATTGTCATCCCGGTCGATTACGCGCACACCGTCGAAACGGATCGCCCGGTAATGCTTTCGGTCTACTTTGAAGTTGAAGTAGCCGGACGCGTGGGATGAGCTAAGGAGCGCGAGCAGCTCGCTGGACGCGGCACGAGATTGGCCCAGAACGCGCCCGGTTGGACTCAACACTTCGTAGACATCCTGTTTGGGGAGGGACAGTTCAGTGGGATCGACGGCGACGTTGTCCTCGGGATCTTCGGCATCCTGCACCGCGCCGAGCAGAGAGTCCGCGCGGCCACGCAGCATAATGTCGAAGGCGCGTCTGCGGATCTGCATCTGATGACCGATAGCGACACCGGAGAAGAGTGCGGCGCAGAGCAGCTCGGCCAGCAGGACGCCACCGATCAGTTGACGACTGAGCGAACGAGTCTTGATTGCTTTTGCTGCGACACTCATAGCTGCCTCTCCGGCGCTTCCAGGCGATAGCCTCGCCCCCGTATGGTTGCGATGGAGGTCTCTTCGCCTACCGCTCGCAGCTTCTTGCGCAGGTTGGAGATGTGCGCCTCGATCACGTTGGAGTGGTGCTGCCAGTTGTAGTCGTAGAGATGCTCGAGCAGTTCCCGGGCGGAGACGATGGCGCGCGGGCGAAAGATTAAATACTCGAACAGGCGGTACTCGGTCGGCGAGAGGTCGATCAGTTCGCCCGCGCATCGCACCGTCTGTTCCACTGTGTTCAGACTGATTCGACCCACGGTCAGCTCCGGCTGCGAGACGCCTTTGCCTCGGCGGATGAGGGCCTTGGCTCGTGCCAGCAGCTCTCCCAGGTCGAACGGCTTGGTCAGATAATCATCGGCCCCTGCGTTGAGCAGTTCGACCACCTGCGCCCGCTCGTCGCGCGCGGTCAGGATGAGGATTGGGGTCATGTCGTTGCGCCGACGCGCCTGACGCACGATGCTCTGTCCGTCGAGACCGGGCAGCATGAGGTCGAGCAGCAGTAGATCGTAGTGCTTGTACTCGGTCAGCGCCGCGCCATCCGCTCCATTCTCGACGCAGTCCACCGCGAAGCCACACCGCTCGCGCAGCGCTTCGGCGATGTTGTTCGCAAGTCGGACTTCATCTTCCACAATGAGCACTCTCATCAAGATTCAATCTACTCTTCTCATGGCTTCCTTAATCTCTGCTTAAGTTCGCGCTGGCACAGTTACACTTGGAGCAACGGCTGTCCAGCGCACATGATTTTCGGGAACGGCCCCGATGAAGACCTATGCCATCTCTTCACACACGATTGATCCTCTCGCATCGACGCAAGCGCATCCTGCACATTGCTTGCCTCGCAACTCTGACGTCCGCTGTGTTCGCCCAGCAGCAGGCTTCGTCGCCCGCCACGCAACCTGTCCCTGCTGCAATCACCCTCGACGAGGCCATCGCCCGAGCGCGCACCAACGAGCCTATCTTCGCCGCCGCCGTGGCCCAGGCGAAGAACGCCGAACTCGATCGGTCTATCGCCCGTGCGGCACTGCTGCCAAGTGCTATCTATAACAACCAGTTCATCTACACGCAGGGCGGCGCAGGATTCATCACCGATCCGGCGCGGGCAGCCAATCCTGCCCTCAAAAGCACCTCCGCACCTCGCTTTATCGCCAACAATGCGGTTCACGAGTACGTCAGTCAAGCCTCGGTTACAGAGACCATTGGCCCGCAGCAGTTCAATGCAGTCAACAAGGCCACCGCCACGCTCTCCATGGCAACCGCCGAGTTGGAGATCGCACGCCGCGGCCTGACAGCCACCGTAGTCGGTCTTTACTATACAGCTTGCTCCGAAGACCGCCGTGTCACCGTCGCCGAGCGTGCCTCCAATGAGGCCGCCAGCCTCACCAGCCTCACCCAACAGCGCGAGAGCGCCCGTGAGGTCGCACACGCCGACGTGGTGAAGGCCCAACTTCAGCAGCAGCAGCGCGACCGCGACCTCGCCGATGCCAGGATCGGAGCCGAGAAGGCGCGCCTCGACCTGGCCGTCCTCCTCTTTCCCGATCCTCGGTCTCCCTATACTCTCGTCCTTCCGGATGCTGCTCCCCCGGTACCTGCGCGCGCCGATGTGGACGCAGCATTGGCCAAACATAATCCGGAACTACAGAGCGCTCTGGCGAGTGCGCATCTAGCCAACCTGAACGTCACCACGGCCCGCCTCGGCTATCTGCCCGATCTCTCCCTCAACTACAGCTACGGCCTGGACGCCGCGCAATTTGCGCTCAACAACGACCTTGGCAACCGTAACCTCGGCTACTCCGCCAGCGCGACGCTGAACATCCCGCTCTGGGACTGGTTCACCACCCGCGACCGCATTCGCCAGAGCGAGATCAATCGCGACACCGCGCGCGTCGCGCTGAGCAACACGCAGCGCAGGTTGATCGCCGATCTCGAAGAGTACTACTCGGAAGCCGTGACCTCGCACGACCAGCTCGACAGCCTCAACCTCAGCGTGGCCACAGCGGCGGAGAGCCTTCGCCTGACGCGGCTCAGCTACTCCGCTGGCGAAATTTCAATCCTCGCGGTCGTCGATGCGGAGAGCGCTCTGACCGCAGCCGAACTCGCCCGCGAGGACGGTATCGTCCGCTATCAGACTGCACTCGCAAACCTCCAGTTGCTGACAGGAACGATCTAAATGATGACTTCACCCAACATTTTTTCGAGTCTTGCGTTGCGCACACACAAACGTTCAATCGTGCTCCTCTGCGCCACTCTTCTTCTTTCACTCGGCTGCAAAAAAGCCGAGGAGACGTCCGCGCCCGAGGTCAGCGTGCAGGCCGCACATCCTCAGCAAGGAAGCATCTCCGAGCAGATTGACGCAGAGGGCATTCTCTCTCCGCTGGCGCAGGCCGCCATCTCGCCGAAGGTAACTGCGCCAGTGAAGATGTTCTATGTGCAGCGCGGCTCGCACGTTCACGCGGGAGAGCTGCTGGCGACGCTGGAGAACAGCGACCTCGCCGCTGCCGCGATGGACAATCAGGGCAGCTATACCGCCGCGCAGGCCACCTTCGAGAGTGCGACGAAGGCCACCGCGCCCGAGGACCTGACCAAAGCAAAGCTCGACCTTGCGCAGGCGCAGGCCACGCTCGATCTTAACCAGTCAATCGTCACGGCGCGCAACCAGCTCTTCATCGAGGGAGCAATTCCTGGGCGCGACCTCGACACCGCAAAAGCCACGCTGGTGCAATCGCAGGCAGCCTACGACATTGCCAAGCAGCACCTCGAATCCCTACAGAACATCGGTCGCAAGGCGGCGCTGGCAAACGCACAAGGAAATCTTGAGTCCGCCAAAGGAAAGTATCTTGGCGCGAAGGCCCAGCTCGACTACACCGAGATTCGCAGCCCGATCTCCGGCGTGGTCACCGACCGTCCGCTCTTTGTCGGCGAGACGGCGGCCGCGGGCACTCCCGTCGTCACGGTGATGGACAACTCCGCGCTGATTGCGAAGCTGCACATCGCGCAGGCGCAGGCCCAGCAACTTGCGCTCGGCGCTGCGGCTACGCTGACGGTTCCCGGCATCGCGGAACCTGTTTCCGCAAAGGTTTCGCTCCTCAGTCCAGCGCTCGATCCCGGCAGCACCACGGTCGAAGTGTGGCTGCAGGTCGAGAATCCCAGAGGCGCGCTGAAGGTCGGCGCTCCCGTCCATGCGACGATTCAGGGCCGTTCGATCGCCAACGCGCTCACCGTTCCCGCAGAGGCCATTCAGTCCAGTTCGGACGGAGCCAGCAAGTTCGTCATGGTGATTGCGCCTGACTCCACCGCGCACAAGCGGCTTGTCACTCTTGGAATTGCGAACGCGGACGAGGTACAGATCCTCAGTGGCATTACTGCGTCCGACATGGTGATCTCCACCGGTGCCTACGGAATCGACGACAACACAAAGGTCAGGATCGGTACCGATCCCGACGACAAGTCGGATGACTCCACCCCCAACCAGCCGGGAAAGGATTCCGAGTGAGCCTACCCGCGTCTTCACCCTCTTCGCCGCAGCCGCAGGAGTCGTCGTTCTGGCTCTCGCGCATGTCACGCACGATCTTCTTTCTGGTCGTAGTGCTTGTGCTTGCTGGCGTCTACGCGGCGTTTCAGGTCCCCATCTCCGTCTTTCCCGACACCAACTTTCCCCGCGTCGTCATCGGCGTCGACAATGGCGTGATGCCGGTCGAGCAGATGCAGGTGGGCATCACCAAGCCCATTGAAGACGCGGTCAACAGCGTTCCCGGCCTGCGCACCGTTCGCAGCACCACCTCTCGCGGATCGGCCGAGGTCAGTCTCTTCTTCGACTGGAACGTCGATATGTACCGCACGCTTCAGTTGACCGACGCGGCTCTCTCCAAGGTTCGCCAGACGCTGCCCGCCTCCGCCGTCATCACCACCAACCGGCTCACCTTCGCCACGTTTCCCATCCTTGGCTACACTCTCACCGCAGACGACCGTGGCCCAGCCACAACCTCGCAGACCCGGCTCTGGGAGATCGCCACCTATGACCTGAAGCCACCGTTGAATCGCGTGGACGGCGTGAGTACCGTGACCGTCCAGGGGGGGCAGGTACCGGAGTACCACATCGTTCCCAATATGGCGCGCCTACAGAACTCCGGCGTCACCCTCACAGACCTGGTCAACGCTGTCGAGACCTCCAACATCATCGACTCGCCCGGCCTCTATCAGGCCAACCACGAGCTGATTCTCGCGCTGGTCGGCGCGCAGACGCACGATGTGTCGCACCTTGCCTCGCTGGTGGTGAAGACCACCGCCAACGGTGCTCCTGTGCGCGTCTCGGACGTGGCCGATGTGCGCCTTGGCACCGAGCCTCTCTACACCATCGTCACCGCCAACGGCGTCCCCTCCGTCTTGCTCAACATCGCTCGCCAACCCTCCTCCAACACCGTGCAGGTTGCCAACGCAGTCGCCGTCAAGATCGCCCAACTTAGCCGCACCCTCCCCCCCGGCGTCCACCTCACCCCGTTCTACGACCAGTCCGAGCTGGTGCGCGAGTCGATCGCCAGCGTGCGCGACGCGATCTTCATCGGGCTTGTGCTCGCTTGCATCATTCTCTTCCTCTTCCTGCGCGACTGGTCCAGTTCGCTGGTCGCTGGCCTCGTAATTCCTGTAACCGTTGCGGTTACAATTCTCTTTCTCTGGGCCATCGGACAGTCCTTCAACCTGATGACGCTGGGCGGACTCGCGGCTGCAATTGGTTTGGTGATCGACGACGCCATCGTCGTGGTCGAGAACATCGTCGTCCATCGCGATCAGGGCCAGTCCCGCACCGAAGCGGTTCGTCTCGCGCTGCACGAGATTGCCACTCCGCTGGTTTTCTCCACCATTACTCCGGTCGTCGTCTTTCTTCCGCTCATCGCTACCACGGGGGTTACGGGCAGCTTCTTCCGCGCGCTCGCGGTTACAATGACGGCGGCGCTACTCACTTCGCTCGCGCTCGCCGTTACCTTTACCCCGGCGCTCTCGCTCTCGATTCTGCGTGCGCACAAACCGCGCGGCACGGCAAGGACCCGCAAGCCGCTCTTACCCTTTCTGGAACGTGGAACCGCCGTTGACTCTCCCGCTGTCCTCGTCGGCGACTTCTCCGCTCCCGCCAGCCCCGAAGCTGGCCACAGAGGCCACGAAGACGGCCCCATACTGCGCCGCATCCTCGCCACTCATGCCCGCGTCCTCACCTGGGCGCTGGCTCGGCCTATCGCCCTCGCGCTGGTCTGTCTGGCACTGGTCGTGACGACATACTTCGCTTACAACGCGCTCGGCTCCGACCTTCTGCCCGCGATGGACGAAGGTGCGTTCATTCTCGACTACCTCACCCCCGCTGGCACCTCGCTCACCGAGACCAACCGCATCCTTGAGCACGTCGAGCAAATACTGCAGTCCACCCCCGAGGTTGAGATCACATCGCGCCGCACTGGCCTCCAGCTCGGCCTCGCCGCCGTCACCGAGGCAAATTCCGGCGACTTCAGCGTCCGCCTCAAACGCAACCGCAGCCGCTCCATCGACGAGGTCATCGCCGACGTGCGCGGCCGCATCCTCAAGTCCGAGCCAGCCCTCGACATCGAGTTCACGCAGGTGCTTCAGGACATGATCGGCGACCTCTCCAACTCGCCCGAACCCATCCAGATCAAGCTCTTCTCCAGCGATGCGGCTCTGCTCAACCAACTCGGCCCCCGCGTCGAAGACGCCATCAAGAAGATCCCCGGTGTGGTCGATACGCAGAACGGCGTGGACAACACAATCTCCGGTCCTGCCACCAGCTTTCAGGTCGATCCCGTACTCGCCGCCCGCTTCGGCTTTACCCCCACCGAGGTCGCCGAAGACACCACCGCGATCCTCGACGGCCTTCCTACCGCCGATCCGATGATCGTCGGAGGTCGCCCCTATACCATTCGCATCCGCCTGCCCGAAGACAACCGCGCTTCGTTAGACGCAATCCAGAACACTGTCTTCAACTCCAGCACTGGCCACACCGCCTCGCTCGGGTCACTCGCGCAGGTCACACAGCTCCAGCCGCAGAACGAGATCCTGCGCGAAAACCTGCAACAGCTCATCACCGTCACGGGCCGACTCGAAGGTTCCGACCTCGGCTCCGCCATGCAGCAGGTGCAGGCCACCGTGCAAAGCCTGCACCTACCATCCAGCGTGCGCGTCGAGTACGGCGGCACCTATCAGGAGCAGCAGAAGTCCTTCCACGATCTGCTGCGCGTCCTCATCCTTGCACTGGCCCTGGTCTTCGGGGTGCTGCTTGCAGAGTTCCGCAACTTCTCCGCGCCTATCGCCATCCTGACCAGTTCCGTGCTCTCCATCTCCGGTGTTGTGATTGCGCTGCTCCTCACTGGCACCAACTTCAACGTCGCCAGCTTTATGGGCCTCATCATGGTCATCGGAATCGTGGCCAAAAACGGAATCCTGCTGCTCGACGCCGACGAAAAGTTTCGCGCCCGCGCAGAGATCGAAATGCTCGCCAACCCGGACGCGTTGGCCAACCGCGACCTGGCACGCGAAGCCATGCTCCACGCCGCGCAGCGACGGCTACGCCCGATCGTGATGACCGCGATCGCAGCCGTCTGCGGAATGCTTCCGCTGGCCTTCGCTCTCGGAGCTGGTTCGCAGATGCTACAGCCGTTGGCCATCGCGGTCATCGGAGGACTGCTAATCTCAGTGGTCCTCTCCCTGATCGTCACGCCAGCCATCTACTATCGCCTTACGCGCAGCCGCCCCGCATAGCGTTATCGCTCTTACTGTAGAGAAAAACCTTCTTCTGCTCGAAGCGCCGCTGGAAAAGCGTCCTTCTGGCGAAGCCGGAATCTCCGTATCTCGCCCGCAACGCGACACATTCCACTCTTGCAAAACGCTACGCCCGCGATAAAGCTACATGCCGATACGTCGGCTCAAAGCCCAACTCGCGCGCTATATTGAGGATCTTGTCGAAGTTGAGATTGATCGTTGCGCCAGCCTTTTGCGTTACCTCGTCCTCGATGGGCAGGTCGAAGTCGTCCGCGCCATAGAGCAGCCCCTCCAGCGCGCGCTCATTTTGAGTGAGCACCGAGGTGCGGATGCGCGGGATGTTGTCGAGATAAATCCGGCTCAGCGCCAGGTGGCGCAGGTATTCAGCTGGAGTGATCTCGATGTTGCCGAGCTGCGCGCCGAGCGGGGTGAAGTAAGGCTTGAAATTCCAGCAGAGGAAGCTCTCCTGACCACCAACCTCGTCCTGAAAGCGGCGAGTTCGGTCGAGGTGCTCGATGCGCTCCTCGATGCTCTCGTCGAAGCCGATGACCATGGTGGCTGTAGTCCGCAGACCAGCGGCGACGATGGCGGCCTGCGCCTCAAAAAACTGCGCCACGGTGTACTTGAACTTGCTGTGGCGGCGGCGGAAGTCTTCGGTCAGAATCTCCGAACCTCCGCCGGTGATCCAGCGGACGCCAGCCTGCTTCAGGCGCTGGGCGGTGGTGGAGTAGTCCAGCGAGGCGTGGTCGGCGAGGTACAGGAACTCGGCGATGGTGAAGGCGTACAGCTCAATGCGGTCCCCGTAACGCGCGCGGATGGCGCGGACGAGGTCGCAGTAGAAGTCGAGGGAGAGCTGCGGGTTGAAGCCTCCGTTGAAGCCGATCAGGTCTCCACCGAGGGCAAGCAACTCGTCCAGCTTGGAGAAGATCTGCTCTTCGGTCAGGACGTATCCGCCTGTCTGGCCGGGCAGCGTGTAGAACGCGCAGTAATCGCACTGCGCGACGCAGACATTGGTGGTGTTGACGATCCGCATCAGCAGGTAGGTGCAAGAGGATGGCGCATGAAAGCGCGCGCGCACTTGCGAGGCGAGGCTGCGCATCTCTTCGTCGCTGGCGGTGCGCCAGAGCAGGAGGGCATCTTCGGGCGTGATGCGCTCGCGGGTCTCAATCTTGCGGCGGATTTCTGGCAGAGATGCGGACGATAGGCTCACACGCCCATTCTACTTTGTCCCTCCGAACAGAACTTCGATCCCAGCCCACTGGACCAAGGCAATTGCATGATTGTTCCTCCAACAGCTTTTGTTCCTCAATCTCTCCGTACCCCCC
>VFSW01014315.1_pt1 | contig 10970 bp, 8 predicted proteins | sample 5358111 | NCBI WGS metagenome assembly VFSW01 (sample SAMN11554181, study PRJNA540505) | mine drainage metagenome | isolation source: sediment from site ElyBrook_90M | place: USA: Ely Copper Mine, Vershire, VT | collected 2017
ACTCGCGACCTCAACCTTGGCAAGGTTGCGCTCTACCAACTGAGCTATTCCCGCGAAAACAGAAATTCTATACCTTCCAGGCACCCTGTCAAGTCCCTGGGGACGATCCGGCGGGCGGCTGAAGAAGTCACAGTTGTGCGGCCAATCCCCCGACCACTGCATGCATGCCTGCGTCGACGTGGAGGACCTCCGCGGTGACACCGCTTGCAAGGTCGGATAGCAGGAATGCGCTGGCATCGCCCACCTGCTCGATGGTGACGTTGCGCCGCAACGGCGTGCTGGCCTCGTTGAATTTGAGCATCTTGCCGAAATCCGCAATACCCGAGGCAGCCAGTGTCTTGATCGGACCGGCACTCACGGCATTCACGCGCATGCCACGCGGACCAAGGGATTCGGCCATGTAGCGTACCGTCGCCTCGAGCGCTGCCTTGGCCACGCCCATGGTGTTGTAGTTGGGTACGACGCGCTCGGCGCCAAGGTAGGTCATGGTGACGAGCGATGGTGTGGCGCCGGCCGCGACGCTGGCCTGAAGCATTGGCAGCGCTGCCTTGGCGAGGGCAGGAAACGAGTATGCCGAGATGTCATGGGCGATACGAAAACCCTCGCGTGAAAGACCGTCCACGAAATCACCCGCGATGGCCTCGCGGGGCGCGAAGCCGATCGAGTGCACAAGCCCGTCAAGCCGCGGCCAGTGCTGGCCGAGGCTGGCGAAAAGGGCGTCGATCTGGGTGTCATCGGCAACGTCGCAGGGAAAGGTCAGGGTGCTGCCAAACTCTTCGGCAAAACCCTTGATTCGTTCCAGGAAGCGGTCGCCGACGTAGGTGAATGCGAGTTCGGCACCTTCGCGATGGCATGCCTGCGCAACGCCGTAGGCGATGGAACGGTTGGACAGCAGCCCGGTGATCAGGATGCGTTTGCCGGTGAGAAAGCCCATGAGGAAGTCCTCTGACTGAAAATGATGTGCGGAGTATCGAGCGTTCGATCAGGGATGAACACGCGGTCATGCGCCGGAATTCTCGCACGGCCCGCGCAATCGGCTTTTCACGCAGCCCCGTGATGGACGGCCGGCAGTTGGTCGAGCGCGGTCTGCCCTGCTCATTCATCTGCCGTGACCGGCGTGTGATCGCAGCCATGGCGCACCGCCCTCATCCCTGTTGCACACGCTCCGGCTTGCCGGGCGGTGCGCATTCCCCTATAATCCCATTTTGTTGCTCACTGGCCGTGCTGGACTGGTGTCGTGCGAGGTCTGGTCTCAAGCCAGGGAGCTTGCAGGCCAATCAAGGCAGGAAAATCAAGGCTGATGCAGGTCCGAACTGGGTCCGAAGCGGGTCTGGAGTGTTTGCGTCAGGGTTTTGACGCAGCGTCCGGGGAACCGTTCGTCGGGGTGAGCGGTGCGGCATGGGTGCGAACCTGGCGGGTTCGGACCTGGAGAAGCGGCCTGTAGAGGCTTGTGGAGTTTGCGCAGAGGAAGACCGGGTTGACCAAAAAAGGGCGACACCAATCGCCCTTTTTTTTTGCTCTGCCGTATTGCGGTCGCTGCGGCGACCGGGTCGGCTGGGCGGTTGTGATTGTGTGGCGGTGCGCGGACGCATTTCAGGAGCGGGTTTGACCGGACGTACGTTGTTGGGGCAGGGCAGCCAGAGCATGGCGGACGCGATCGAGGCGACAGTCGAGGGGCTCGGCTGTGTGTTCGTCGAGTTCGCGTTGCTCAGTGGTGGATTGCTCCGGGTGACCATCGATCGCGCCGAGAGTGAAGGGCCGGTCACGGTGGAGGACTGCGAGCGTGTCACGCGCCAATTGCAGTACGTGCTCGAGGTCGAGGGTGCTGATTACCGGCGCCTCGAGGTTTCGTCCCCGGGATTGGACAGGTTGTTGCGCAAGCCTGAGGATTTTCTGCGGTTTGCCGGCCAGGCAGTCGACGTGACGCTTCGGACGCCGTTCCAGGGGCGGAAGAAATATCGTGGCATTCTGCAGGCGCCGGTGCCTGCGGTCGGTGACGCGGCGCAGCAAAACTATGCCATTTTCTGGGATGAGGCGCTGCTGACTGCGTTGACGGTGTCGCGACCGGGTGCCCCGAAGCCCAGGCCCGGAAAAGTGGGGGCGGGCAAACCGGCAAAGCCGGAGGATGTTCCGCAAGAGCTGCGATTTACGATGGCCGAGGTGCGTGAAGTGCGCCTCGTGCCCGTGCTTGACTTTAGGGGGCGAAAATCATGAACCGCGATTTGCTGATGCTGGTCGATGCGCTGGCGCACGAGAAGAACGTCGACCGTGACGTGGTGTTCAGCGCTGTTGAGGCGGCGTTGGCCTCGGCGACCAAGAAGCGCTACCCCGGTGAAGTCGACATTCGCGTGGCGATCGATCGCAACACCGGCGGCTACGAAACGTTTCGCCGCTGGTTGGTGGTGCCTGACGAGGCAGGATTGCAGCAGCCGGATGCGGAAATTCTGCATTTCGAAGCTGTCGAGCAAATTCCTGATATCGAGATCGGCGAATACATCGAAGAGCAGGTCGAGAGCGTCGAGTTCGGTCGCATTGGTGCGCAGGCAGCCAAGCAAGTCATTCTGCAGAAGATCCGCGACGCCGAGCGCGAGCAGATTCTGAATGACTTTCTCGAACGCAACGACAAGATCTTCATCGGCAGCGTCAAGCGCATGGACAAGGGCGACGCCATCGTCGAGTCTGGCAAGGTTGACGCGCGCCTGCGCCGCGGCGACATGATTCCGAAGGAAAACCTTCGCATCGGCGACCGCGTGAAGGCGGTGATCGCGAAAGTGGACCGGCAGGCGCGGGGCCCGCAGATCGAACTTTCGCGGACGGCGCCTGAGTACATGAAGGAACTGTTTCGCCTCGAGGTGCCTGAGATCGAGCAAGGTCTGCTGGAAATCAAGTCCTGCGCCCGCGACCCCGGTCTCCGGGCCAAGATCGCGGTACTGTCCCATGATCGCCGCATTGACCCGATCGGCACCTGCATCGGTGTGCGTGGTTCGCGCGTCAACGCGGTCAGCACAGAGCTTGGCGGCGAGCGCGTGGACATCGTGTTGTGGTCCGACGATCCAGCGCAGTTCGTGATCGGCGCCCTGGCGCCGGCCAATGTGCAGTCCATCGTTGTCGACGAGGAGCGACACGCAATGGACGTCGCGGTGGACGAGGAAAATCTCGCGCTGGCCATCGGTCGCGCCGGGCAGAACGTGCGCCTTGCGTCGGAGCTCACCGGGTGGGCGATCAATCTGATGTCCGCCGAGGAATCGCAGAACCGGCACAATGCCGAGGTCGAGACCATGCGTGAGTTGTTCCGCACCAAGCTCGACGTCGATCAGGAAGTCGCTGACATCCTGATTGCCGAAGGATTTGCGAGCTTGGAGGAGGTCGCCTATGTTCCCCTGCAGGAGATGCTGGAGATCGAGGCGTTCAACGAAGAAACGGTTCACGAGCTTCGTAACCGTGCACGTGATGCCCTGCTCACGCAGGAAATCGCGCGCGAGCAGAAACTCGAAGGCGTCTCGCAGGATCTGAAGGATCTCGAGGGACTGACGACCGACGACATCACCAAACTCTCCGATTCCGGCGTGCACACGCGCGACGACCTCGGTGATCTGGCTGTCGACGAGCTCACCGAGATCATCGGGGGGGACGGGGCCCGCGCCAGCGCGCTCATCCTGAAGGCCCGGGAACACTGGTTCAACGCCTGAGCGCTTGAGGCCCAAGGAGCAAGGAATATCCATGGCACAAACCACCGTCGCGCAACTCGCCAATGAGCTGCACATCCCAGCCGCCACGTTGCTTGAGCAACTTGGCGCCGCCGGCGTGCACAAGCAAGCGCCCGACGATCCGATCAGCGACGCCGACAAGGCTCGTCTGCTGGACCACTTGCGCGTCGCGCATGGGGCGCAGTCCGGCGATCGCAAGAAGATCACCCTGACGCGAAAGCAAACCACCGAGATCAAGCAGGCCGATGCCACCGGCAAGGCCCGCACCATCCAGGTCGAGGTTCGCAAGAAGCGTGTCTTCGTCAAGCGCGACGAATCCATGCCGGACATGCCGGCACAGGCCGCAGAGCCCGCGGTCAGCGAGGCGGAGTTGCTGCGTCGTGAGGAAGAGGCGCAGCGCGAGTCCGAGCTTCTCGCACGTCAGGCCGAGGAACTGAGCCGTCGTCAGCGCGAGGAGGAAGAGGCGCGCCAGCTTGCCGAGGAACGCGAGCGTGTGCGTCAGCGTGAAGAAGAAATGCGCCGTCTCGCAGCGGAGGCGGAGGCTGCCGCCGCGCGCGAGGCGGCACAGGCCGCCGCCGCACTGGCAGCGAAGGCCCTGAACGACAGCGGCAATGACGCCATGGGAGCTGCAGCGACCGCCGCGGCCAAGGCGGCCAAGGAACAAGCAGTCCAGCAGGAGCAGGCCGTGCATGCGGCGCAGGAAGCAAAAGACACCAAGGCACGTGCCGAGGCGCAGGCGCGTCAGGACGCGGACAAGCGTGCGGCGGAGGAAACCGCGGTGAAGCGCGCGGCTGAACTTGCCAACGTCGTGCAGCGGCGTCGGGCTGCCGAGGCGGAGGCAGCTGCCATTCGAGACATGCTCGCACGTCCCCGCGCCGTGCTTCACGCACCGAAGCCGGAGGCACCGAAGCCGGTGGAGGCACCCGCGATCAAGGGGACGATCCACAAGCCGGCTGCGGGGGCGGCTCCGAAGCCTGCCGCGACAGCGGCAGCCCCCGCTGGGGACGCCAAAGCCAAGAAGCAAGTCAAGTCCGAGCAGCTGTCATCGTCGTGGGCGGATGAGGCTGCCAAGCGTCGCGCCATCAAGACACGCGGTGATGCCAGCGGCGGTACCGGTACATGGCGTGGCGCAAAGGGCGGCAATCGCCGCGATTCGCGCGAAAAGGACCAGCCGCGTTTCGTCGCTCCGGCCGAGCCACAGGTGCGCGAGGTGCACATCCCCGAAACGATCACCGTCAGTGATCTTGCCCACAAGATGGCCGTCAAGGCGTCCGAGGTCATCAAGACCTTGATGAAGCTTGGCCAAATGGTGACCATCAACCAGGTCCTTGACCAGGAAACGGCGATGATCATCGTTCAGGAAATGGGCCATACGTCCATTGCCGCGAAGCTCGATGACCCCGAGACCTTTCTCGAAGAAGAGGGCCAGGCGCCGCACGAAGTTGAATTCGTGCCACGCGCTCCAGTTGTCACTGTCATGGGCCACGTCGACCATGGAAAGACCTCACTGCTCGACTACATTCGGCGTGCCAAGGTTGCGGCGGGTGAGGCAGGCGGTATCACGCAGCACATCGGTGCCTACCATGTGACCACACCGCGCGGCATGATCACCTTCCTCGATACTCCTGGTCACGAGGCTTTCACCGCCATGCGGGCGCGCGGTGCCAAGGCGACCGACATTGTCATTCTGGTGGTTGCGGCCGACGATGGTGTCATGCCGCAGACCAGGGAGGCGATCGCACACGCCAAGGCTGCAGGCGTACCCATCGTGGTTGCCATCAACAAGATCGACAAACCGGACGCGAATCCCGATCGTGTCAAGCAGGAGCTGGTCGCCGAGCAGGTGCTGCCTGAAGAGTACGGTGGAGATTCACCCTTCGTGGCAGTGTCGGCGAAGACTGGGCAGGGGATCGACGAGTTGCTGGAGCAGGTCCTGCTGCAGGCCGAGGTACTCGAGCTCAAGGCCCCGATCGATGCCCCGGCGAAGGGCCTGGTCATCGAGGCGCAACTCGACAAGGGCCGCGGCCCGGTGGCCACTGTGCTGGTGCTGTCTGGCACGCTCAAGCGCGGCGATGCAGTGCTCGCCGGCTCTTGCTGGGGCCGTGTGCGGGCCATGCTCGACGAAAACGGGCGGCCGGTGCAGACCGCGGGTCCGGCGATCCCGGTCGAAATCCAGGGTCTCAGCGAAGTGCCGAGTGCTGGCGAGGAATTCATGGTTCTCGCCGATGAGCGCCGGGCAAGGGAAATCGCCTTGTTCCGCCAGGGCAAGTACCGTGACGTCAAGCTCGCTCGCCAGCAGGCGGCCAAGCTCGAAAACATGTTCGATCAGATTGCGGAAGGGACCAAGACCCTGAACCTGATCATCAAGTCGGATGTGCAAGGTTCCCAGGAAGCGCTCGTGCACGCGCTGACGAAGCTGTCGACCGAAGAAATCAAGGTCGCGGTGGTCCACGCAGCGGTCGGCGGCATCACCGAAAACGACATCAACCTCGCGATTGCCTCGAAAGCGGTGGTCATCGGGTTCAACACCCGTGCCGACGCCGGCGCCCGCAAGGCGGCCGAGCAGAACGGCATCGATATTCGCTACTACAACATCATCTACGAAGCCGTGGATGAGATCAAGGCGGCGATGTCGGGCATGCTTTCACCCGAGAAGCGCGAGGAGGTCATTGGCATGGTCGAGGTCCGCCAGGTCTTCCGCATCAGCAAAGTCGGAACGGTGGCCGGTTGCCGCGTGATGTCCGGGACGGTCCGTCGTTCGGCGCATGTGCGGGTGCTGCGTGACCACGTGGTCATCCACACCGGTGAACTCGACTCGCTGAAGCGCTTCAAGGATGATGTTCGCGAGGTCCAGGAAGGTTTCGAGTGCGGTCTGTCACTCAAGAGCTTCCATGATCTCGAGGAAGGTGACCAGCTCGAAGTGTTCGAGGTCAAGGAAATCGCCCGCACGCTTTGAGCGTTCCGCAAGGAAGCGGTCCGCAACTTCCCAGGCCGGAGCGCCCCGCGGCGGGTGCTCCGGCCTTCGTCCGTTTGCCGCATCAAGGGCGCGGGTGTGTTGATCCAGCGCAATTTTCCAGATCGTTGTTCAAGGTCGTAGTCCATGCCACGCCAGGCCAGCAGTTCGCATCGCATCCATCGCATCGCCGACCAGATCCAGCGCGATCTCTCGGAGCTCATTCCGCGCGAGTTGCGCGATCCCCGGCTGGGTCTGATCACCGTGTCCGAAGTGCAACTCTCGCCGGACTATGCGCATGCGCGGGTGTTTTTCACCGTTCTTGGGGCGGAGCCGCCGCACGTCCTTGCCACGCTCAATGAGCGCGCCGGCTATTTGCACAGCCTTTTGTTCAAGCGCCTGCGCATACACACCGTGCCGACGCTGCACTTCGTGTTCGACGAGACCACGGCGAAGGCCAGCGTGATGAACGCTCTGATCAGCCAGGCCGTTTCGGACCAGGCCAAAGAAGACTGACCGCCGAGCCGAGATCCATGGACACAAGGGCCCGCATCCGCTGGCAGCCCGTACACGGGGTGCTGTTGCTCGACAAGCCGCGCGGTTTGACCTCGCAGGACGCGCTGCAGGCGTCGCGCCGCGTGCTGCAGGCGGCCAAGGGCGGGCATACTGGCACGCTTGACCCGCTGGCTGATGGCCTGCTGCCGCTGTGTTTCGGTGCTGCGACCAAGTTTGCCCAAATCCATCTTGATGCGGACAAAGCCTACCGAGCGGTCGTGCAACTGGGGGTTTCCACCACCACCGACGACGGCGAAGGTGAGGTGGTGCGCGCGCAGGAGATCGCGGCCCCGGTGTCGCGCGCAGTGTTGCATGCGGTGCTCGCGCGCTTCGTCGGTGCCATCCAGCAGGTGCCGCCGTTGTACAGCGCGCTCAAGCGGGAGGGCCGCCCCCTTTACGCCTACGCGCGGGCGGGACAGACAATTGATGTGCCCGCGCGTGCGGTCCGTATCGATGCCATCGACATCGTTTCCATTGAGGGCGATCGTGTGACCCTGGATGTGCGTTGTGGCAAAGGCACCTACATTCGTTCGCTGGCGCGAGATATCGGCGAGGCGCTTGGATGCGGCGCGCATCTTGCGGCCCTGACCCGTGTCGCCAGCGGTCCGTTCACCCTGACGCGTGCGCATTCGCTTGATGCGCTGCGCGCCCTGGAGCCCGCGCAGGCGCGCGCGCTTCTCCTTCCGATCGACGCCCTGGTGCAGGACATGCCGCGCGTCGACCTCGATTCGTCACAGTCCGCTGCCATCATGCATGGACGCGGCGTATCAAACCCATCCGCCCCGACGGATGGGCTGCTTCGCCTGTACGCGCATGACGACACGCAGCGCGACGTTTTCCTGGGCCTGGCTCGGGACGACGCGGGAACACTCAGGCCGCAGCGCCTGCTCAGCAACGAGGAACTGCAAACGCAGTCGCAATCCACATGAATAGATCGATCCGAAATATCGCCATCATCGCCCACGTCGACCACGGCAAGACCACGATGGTCGACCAGCTCCTGCGCCAGTCAGGAACGTTTCGCCAGAATCAGCAGATGACCGAACGGGTGATGGACAGCAATGATCTCGAAAAGGAACGCGGGATCACCATTCTTTCCAAGAACTGCGCCGTCGAGTGGAAAGGGACCCACGTCAACATCGTTGACACCCCCGGGCACGCCGATTTCGGCGGGGAGGTGGAGCGCGTGCTGTCGATGGTTGACAGCGTCTTGCTGCTGGTCGACGCCGTCGAGGGGCCGATGCCCCAGACCCGATTCGTGACCAAGAAGGCGCTGGCGCTCGGGCTCAAACCCATCGTGGTGGTCAACAAGGTGGATCGTCCCGGGGCACGCCCGGACTACGTCATCAATGCCACCTTCGACCTGTTCGACAAGCTCCACGCGACTGAAGAGCAGCTCGATTTCCCGGTTGTGTACGCTTCGGGGCTCAATGGTTGGGCCACCCTCGAACAAGGTCACGTCGGCACCGACATGGCGCCGCTGTTCGATGCCATTCTCTCGCACGTTCCGGCGCACCAGGGTTCACCCACCGAACCGTTGCAGTTGCAGATCTGTTCGCTCGATTATTCGACCTTCGTGGGTCGTATCGGTATCGGGCGTATCAACAGCGGCACCCTTAAACCCATGCAGGATGTCGCGGTCTATGCCGGTCCGGACTCCACCCCGCTGCGCGGCCGCGTCAACCAGATCCTCAAGTTCGAGGGGCTGGAGCGGCGCCAGGCCGAGAGCGCCGGCCCCGGGGATATCGTGCTGATCAATGGGATCGAGGGAATCGGCATCGGCGTGACCCTGACCAACCCGGATGATCCGCGGCCGCTGCCCATGCTCGCGGTTGACGAACCGACCCTGACCATGAATTTCTGCGTCAACAGCAGTCCGTTGGCGGGGCGCGAGGGCAAGTTTGTCACCAGCCGGCAGCTGCGCGATCGCCTCGATCGCGAACTGCAGAGCAACGTGGCGCTACGCGTGCGTGACACCGACGAAGACGGCGTGTACGAAGTCTCTGGCCGCGGGGAGCTGCATCTGACCATCCTGCTCGAGAACATGCGCCGCGAAGGCTATGAATTGGCTGTCAGCAAGCCGCGCGTGGTTTTTCACGAGGTCGATGGCCAGAGACATGAGCCGATCGAGCTCGTAACCGCCGACGTCGAGGAGCAGCATCAAGGTGGCGTGATGCAGGCTCTGGGCGAGCGACGTGGCGAGCTGGTCAACATGGAACCAGACGGAATGGGGCGGGTACGCCTGGAATATCGCATTCCTGCCCGCGGTCTCATCGGCTTCCAGAATGAATTCATGAACCTGACCCGTGGTACCGGGTTGATCAGCAATATTTTCGACGGCTATGACGCCTTCCGTGGTGATATTCAGGGGCGCAAGAACGGGGTGCTGATCAGCCAGGAAACTGGCGAAATCGTGACTTACGCGCTGGGCAAGCTCGACGATCGCGGCCGTATGTTCGTCAAGCCTGGGGATCCGGTCTACGAGGGCATGATTGTCGGCATCCACTCGCGCGACAACGATCTGGTCGTGAACCCTGTGCGCGCCAAGCAGTTGACCAACTTCCGGGTCTCCGGCAAGGAAGACGCGATCAAGATTACGCCGCCGATCGAACTGACGCTTGAATATGCGGTCGAATTCATCGAGGACGATGAGCTTGTCGAAATCACGCCGAAATCGATCCGCCTTCGCAAGCGCCATCTCAGTGAGCACGACCGCAAGCGCGCCGGACGCGTGGACGCAGCCTGACGCGATGGAGCATGTTGCAGCCATCAGTGGCGCAGCTCGGTGGTCAATGCACCGGCGCGCCGTGCTGGCCATGGTGGTCGCAACGTTGATGTGGAGCATGGCTGGTGTCGTGACCCGTCACCTGCATCGGCAAGATGGCCTGCAACTCGTGCTCTGGCGCAGCACCTTCGCAGCGCTGGGTGTGCTGTTGCTCCAGATGCACCAGACCGGCCCTCGACAGCTGCGAAGGAACCTCTTGCAGGGCGGCGCTCTGCTCTGGGTCTCGGCTGTGTGCTGGGCCGTGATGTTCACCGCCTTCATGCTTGCGCTCAGTCTCACCAGCGTCGCACAAACCCTGGTGGCCGAGGCGCTCGGTCCCCTGGTTGCGGCGCTGCTCGCGCGGCTGATCCTGGGGGAGGCGCTCCCGCTGCGCACATGGGGGGCGATCCTCGTTGCCATGTCCGGCATGCTTGCCATGGTCTGGCAGGATTTGCATACCCATCTGGCGGACACGGCGCTGGAGGGTTTTGCCGTGGCAATGCTGGTTCCCCTCGCTGCGGGAGCAAACTGGGTCAGCTTGCGTCGGGCCTCGGCTACTCGCCCGATGCAGGCGGCGCCGATGCTGGGAGCGGCGCTGTCGGCGCTGGTGGTCTTGCCATGGGCCGTGCGTGGACCCATGGCCGATGTCCATGACCTTGTCTGGCTTGCTGTGCTCGGTGTTTTCCAGCTCGCCGTTCCCGGCATGTTCGTCATCTGGGCGGCCCAGCGACTCGCACCCGCTGAAGTCGGTCTGCTGGGTCTGCTTGAAATTGTGTTTGGTGTGGCCTGGGCCTGGGTCGGTGCTGGAGAAGCGCCCACCGCCACCACCCTCGGCGGCGGCGCGTTGATCCTCGGCGCGCTGGCGTCGAACGAGGCACTGGGACTGTGGCGCGCGCGCCGACCAGGCCGCGCAGATGCATGAATTCTTTGCCGTGGGTTGACAAGCGTTCGGGCTGGGTGCAGAATTCGTCCTTCGCTGCTTGCGGCGTGT
>VFSW01014316.1_pt1 | contig 10970 bp, 11 predicted proteins | sample 5358111 | NCBI WGS metagenome assembly VFSW01 (sample SAMN11554181, study PRJNA540505) | mine drainage metagenome | isolation source: sediment from site ElyBrook_90M | place: USA: Ely Copper Mine, Vershire, VT | collected 2017
CCTGCAGTTCACGCTCGGCGAAGTGATGACCGCGGCGGAATGCGCGCGGGCGCTGCCGATCGTCGTGTGGAACACCGCGGCGCTCGGCCTGATTCGCGACGACATGACCGCGGCGGGCATCCCGCCGCTCGGCGTGATCGCGCGCAACCCCGACTTCCAGGCGCTCGCGCGCGCCTGCGGCGTGCGCGCGGTGCGCATTCGCGGCGACGAAGGCCTCACCGCGGCGGTGCGCGAAGCGCTGGCCGCAAGCGGGCCGACCCTGATCGAGATCACGGAGGGACCGAAGCATGTTTGACCGACCGTTCGCCTATGCGGCGCTCGCCGCGATCGTGCTCGCGCCGCCGGCGTTCGCCGCGCACACGCTGCACCTCGTCGAGCACGCGCTGACCGACCGCGTGCTCGATCTCGGCGCGAAGGGTGATTCGCGCGGCGACCTGCTGACGTTCGCGAACCCGGTGTTCGACGCGGCCAACAAGACCCAAGTCGGCAGCGACCAGGGCTTCTGCATCCGCGTGGTGAAGGGCAGGCGCTGGGAGTGCTTCTGGACGCTGCTGCTCGACCGTGGGCAGATCACGGTCGAAGGACCGTTCCGCGACGCCGGCGATTCGACCTTGACCGTGACCGGCGGCACCGGCGCGTACGCCGGCGCCCGCGGTTCGATGACGCTGCACGCGCGCGACGCCAAGTCGACGAGCTACGACTTTACCTACCACCTGCTGTAAGCGAGCGTCGCCGATGAGTTATACCGCAGACGACTGCGCGCGCCGCCGCGCGGATTTCCCGGCGTTGCGCGCGATGCGCGGCGGCGCGCCGATCGCGTACCTCGACGGCCCGGGTGGCAGCCAGGTCCCGCTCGCGGTGATCCGCGCGATCGAGGACGTTTATGCGCACTGCAACGTGAACACCGGCGGTGCGTTCGGCCCGTCGCGTGAAGTCGGCCGCCGCCTGCACGAGGCGCGCAGCGCGGTCGCAACGTTCCTCGGCGCGGCCGGGCCCGAGACGATCTCCTTCGGCCAGAACATGACGACGCTGTGCTTCTCGCTCGCGCACGCGATCGGCCGCACGCTCGAGGCCGGCGACGCGATCGTGATCACCGAACTCGACCACGAGGCGAACCGTGGGCCGTGGCTGATGCTGCGCGAGCGCGGCGTGGTCGTGCGCGAGGTCCGCTTGCGGCAGGACGGCCGCCTCGACCTCGACGACCTTGCGGCGAAGGTCGATGCGCGCACCAAGCTGGTCGCGATCGGCGCGTCCTCGAACGCGCTCGGCACCGTGAACGATCTCGCGCTGGTGCGGCGCCTGTCGGCCGCGGTCGGCGCGCTGATGGTGGTCGACGCGGTGCATTACGCCCCGCACTTCCCGATCGACGTCCAGGCGCTCGGCACCGATTTCCTGCTGTGCTCGGCGTACAAGTTCTACGGGCCCCACGTCGGCGTCCTGTACTCGCGTCCGGGCACGCTCGAGCGGCTGCCGACCGATCGGCTCTCGGCGCAGAACCCGGCGCCGCCGTACCGGTTCGAGACCGGCACCCTGAATGCCGCCGCGATCCACGGGGTGCGCGCGGCGATCGACTACCTCGAATCCATCGGTCGCGGCGCGAGCGCCCGCGAGCGCATCGTCGATGCGATGACCGGGATCGCGACCTACGAGCACGCACTCGCCGCCGAGTATCATCGCCGGGTCGCCGCGTTGCCGGGGGTGCGCCTGTACGGACCCGGCTTCGACGATCGCGCCCGCGCGCCGACGGTGTCGATCACGCTCGAGGGGCGCAAGGCCGGCGAGATCGCCGCGCAGCTCGATGAGCGTGGATTGTGCGTCTGGGATGGCGACTTCTACGCGGTGCGAGTGGTCGAGGTGCTCGGACTCGCCGACCGCGGCGGCCTGCTGCGCACCGGGTTCTCGCTCTACAACACCCGTGAGGAAGTGGACCGGCTGCTCGCCGCGCTGGAGGAGATCATTCGCGCCCCACGTTGAACTTGCGCGCGGCCTGCGGATCCAACCCAGCGGATGGCTGGCCACAGGCGAGGATTCCGATGATCAAGCATTTCCTGGCCGCGCTCATGCTCGCGGCCGCCGCGTTCGCCGCGGTACCGGGCCGGGCCGCGAACGATCCGAGCTCCCAGCAGATCGACCAGGCCGCCCGCGCCGGCAATATGGGTCGGGCGCAGGCGATGATCGATCAGGTCCTGAAGGACCATCCGCAGAGCGGCAAGGCGCACTACGTCGCGGCGCAGCTCGCGGCGCGCGAAGGCCGCCTGGCGGCAGCCCGCGCCGAGCTCTCGCGGGCCGAGACGCTCGCGCCCGGCCTGCCGTTCGCGCAACCGCGATCGGTGAGCGCGCTGCGGGCACGACTCGACCCGCCGTCGATCCCGACGCGAGCCGGCGCGCGAGCGCCGCGTCACCGCTTCCCGTGGGGCGGCGTGCTGCTGCTCGGCGCGATCGTCGTGATCGTGCTGTCGTTGCTGCGGCGACGGGCCCCGAATCCCGCGTACGGCACAACGGTCTCGCCGGTCGGGCCGTCCGGCGCAGCCACTCCCGGAGGACCCTTTGCGGGACCCTATGGCGGCCCCGGCACCTATGGACCCGGCCCGTACGGCGCAGTGCCGCCTGCGGGTGGAATCGGCTCCGGTATCGTCGGCGGCCTCGCCTCGGGGCTCGGCATCGGCGCCGGCGTGGTCGCGGGTGAAGAACTCGCTCACCACCTGTTCAACGGTGGCCAGCCCGCGGCGCCCGGCGGATTCGGCGCCGGCTCCGGCGCCTCACTCGCGGACCCCGGTCCGGCCACCGCGGACATGGGCGGGAACGACTTTGGGATCACGAACGATCCGGGTTCCTGGGACGACGGCGGCGGAGCCGACGCGGGCGGCGACGGCTGGAGCTAAGGGGCCGGCGGGAGCCCGGCCCGATCCTCAGCGCTCACGCGCGACCGCCTCGCCGATCGTGTCGATGAGTCGGCCCATGCCCGCCGCGGTGTCCTGGTGGACGCCGCCGATGAAGAACGCCGGCGCCGCGACGAGATGGCTGCGGCGCGCGCCGTCGATGTGCTCGCGCACCTTCTGCAGATAGATGTGGTCGTCCATCTCGGCGGTGTAGCGCACCGGATCCATGCCGATCTCGACCGCATAGCGGTGCAGATCCTTCGGGCCGAGCCGCGCGGCGTGCCGGTACAACGCGTCGTGCATCTCCCAGAACTTGCCCTGCGCCGCGGCCGCCTCCGAGGCTTCCGCCGCGAGCACCGCGTGCGCGTGCTCGAGCTCCGAGGGAAAGTGCCGATAGATGACCTGCAGGTGCGACGGATGACGATCGAGCAGCATCCGCACCGTCGGCGCGGCCGAGCGACACGCCGACGACTCGAAATCGCCGTACTCGATCAGCGTGAGGCGCGCGTGCGCCCCGCCCTGACGGTGATCATCCGGCTGCGGCGGCACCGCCAGCACGATCGGTTGCGTCTTCATACCCTAGGCCCTCCCGGGCTCAGCCCACCAGGATCCTCGGTTGCTCGCTCAATCCGTCGACGATCAGCTGGTTCATGCGCCGCACGAACGCGGCCGGATCCTCCAGCTCGCCGCCCTCGGCGAGCAGCGCCTGATCGAACAATACGCGCGCGAGCTCCGTGAACGCGGTCCCCTCCGGCAGGTCCTTGAGCCGCGCGATCAGCGGGTGCTTGGGATTGATCTCGAGGATCGGCGGGCTCTCGAACGAGTTCTGGCCCGCCTGTTTCAGGATCCGCGCCATCCGCAGCGAAATGCCGTGTTCGGCGAACACCAGGCTGGGCGGCGAAGCGGTGCGGCGCGACGACAGGCGCGCGAGGTCGACCTTCCCGTCGAGCGCCTTCGCGAGGCGTTCGAGCGGTTCCTTGAAGGCCGCTTCCTCGGCGATGCGGTCCGGCGTCTGGATCGCGGGCGCGACGTCCGCCGCCGCGCTCGCGGCACTCGCGAGCGGCTTGCCGTCGAACTCGCGCAGGTGATTCACCACCCACTCGTCGATCCGGTCGGTCAACAGGAGCACTTCGATCCCCTGTGCGCGGAAGCCCTCGAGGTGCGGGCTGTTGCGCGCCGCGGTTTCGGTGTCCGCGGTGAGGTAGACAATGGATTTCTGATCCGGCTTCATCCGGGCGACGTAGTCGGCGAGCGTGACCCAGCCGGATTCGGTCGTCGAGTGCAGCCGCAGCAGCTTCGCGATCCGCGGTCGCATCGCCGGATCCTCGATGATCCCCTCCTTCAGCACCGCACCGAAAGTCGTCCAGAACTCGGCGTAGCTCGCCGCGTCCGATGCCGCGAGTTCCTCGAGCAGATCGAGCGTGCGCTTCACGAGCGCCGCGCGGATCTTGTCGACGGTGCGGTTGTTCTGCAGCAACTCGCGCGAGACGTTCAACGGGAGGTCGGCGGTGTCGACCAGTCCGCGCATGAAGCGCAGCCAGGGCGGCAGGAGCTCCGCCGCCTTGTCCATGATGAACACCCGCTTCACGTAGAGCTGGATGCCGGCGCGATGCTCCCGGTCGAACAACTCGAACGGCGCCCGCTTCGGCAGGTACAGCAGCGACGTGTACTCCAGCGCGCCCTCGACCTTGTTGTGCGCCCACGCGCGCGCCTCGTCCTCACCGTGGACGAGGTGCTTGAAGAAGCCTTGATAGTCGTCCGCGGTGAGCTCGGCTTTCGGCCGCGTCCAGAACGCCTTCGCCTGGTTCAGCGTTTCGCGCTTGCCCCCCGACTCCAGCACGATCGGCACACCGAGGTGATCGGAGTACTTGCGCACGAGCTCGCGCAGGCGCCACTCGTCGAGGAACTCCTTGTCGTCCTCGCGAAGGTGCAGGATCACCTCGGTACCGCGGTCGGTCCGCGCGTCCGGCCCGATCTCGTAGGCGCCCTCGCCGTTCGACTCCCAGCGCACCGCGTCGGCGTCGACCCGCTTGCTGATCACGGTCACACGGTCGGCGACGATGAACGCCGAGTAGAAACCGACCCCGAACTGACCGATCAGCTGCGCGTCCTTCGCCGCGTCGCCGCTCAAGGTCTCCAGGAAGCGCTTGGTGCCCGACCGGGCGATCGTGCCGAGGTTGTCGACGACCTCTTCGCGGCTCATGCCGACGCCGTTGTCCGAGACCGCGAGCGTGCCTGCGTCGGGGTCGACCTTCAGCCGGATCGCGAGTTCGTCGCCGCCGAGGAGCTCCGGCTTGCCGATCGCCTCGAAGCGCAGTTTCTCGCACGCGTCGGACGCGTTCGAGATCAACTCCCGCAGGAAGATCTCCTTGTGCGAGTACAGCGAGTGGATCACCAGGCGCAGCACCTGCTGCGTCTCCGCCTGAAATTCCTTGCGCTCGGGGGTCGTGTCGGTCGTCATGGTGTGGTGCTCGATGGAACGTCCGATGGCAGGGGCACCGATAGCCCCGGTCCAGCCCGAGGTGGGGGCGAAGGCTCGAAGTTCAAGGCCGCCGATCCCCGGTCGCCCGCTTGAAATTGCCCGACCGCGGCCCGACCATGGCGTTCGGGGCGCGCATCCGCTCGACCGAGATCCCCCGTGAAGAGGCACCCATGAAACGCATCGTGCTGTTCCTGCTGACCAATATCGCCGTGCTGGCCCTGCTGTCGGTCGTCGTGTTCATCGTCGAACGGGTGTTCGGGGTCCGGGTCGGCGGCGGCGGCTACGGGGCACTGCGCGTGTTCTCCGCGATCTTCGGCTTCGGCGGCGCACTGATCTCGCTCGCGATGTCGAAATGGATCGCGAAGCGCACGATGGGGGTGCGGGTGATCGAGCAACCCGCCAACGCCTCCGAGCACTGGCTGCTCGCGACCGTCGCACGGCTCGCCGAATCGGCGCACGTCCGCATGCCCGAGGTCGGCGTGTTCGAGTCGCCGGAGATGAACGCGTTCGCGACCGGTGCGCGGCGCGACGCCGCCCTGGTCGCGGTGAGCACCGGCTTGTTGCGCGGCATGACGCCCTCGCAGGTCGAGGCGGTGCTCGGCCACGAACTGAGCCACGTCGCGAATGGCGACATGGTCACGCTGACCCTGCTGCAGGGGGTCCTCAACACCTTCGTGATCTTCCTCGCGCGAGTGATCGGCAACGTCGTCGATCGCGCGGTGCTGCGCAATGAGCGCGATGAACCCGGCATCGGCCTGTTCGTGACGACGATGATCGCGCAGATCGTTCTCGGCGTCTTCGCGAGCATGATCGTCGCGTGGTTCTCGCGCTATCGCGAGTTCCGCGCGGACCGGGGCGGTGCGCAGCTCGCCGGCCGGTCCAACATGATCGGCGCGCTGGAAGCCCTGCAGCACGGCGAGGGCGCCCCGATGCCCGAATCGATGCAAGCCTTCGGGATCAACACCGGGCGATCCGGCGGCCTGATGCACCTGTTCATGACGCATCCGCCGCTCGAACGGCGGATCGCGGCATTGCGTGCCGCCTGACGCGCGTCCGCAGCCGATGCCGCCGCGTCCGCCCGCCGCGTCGACGCTCGCGGACCTGCGCGCGGTGGTCGGGGGCGCGGGCGCGCTCGACGCGATCGCGGACGTCGCGCCGTACGTCGAGGATTTCCGCGGCCTATATCACGGGACGACCGCGCTCGTATTGCTGCCCTCGAGCGTCGAGGAGGTCGCGCGGATCCTCGCGATCTGCGACCGCGACGGCGTCGCGGTGGTCCCGCAGGGCGGCAACACCAGTTATTGCGGCGGCGCGACCCCCCACGAGCACGGCGCCGAGATCGTGCTCGCGATGCGGCGCCTGAACCGGATTCGCAGCGTCGACGTGGCGAACGATTCGATCACCGTCGAAGCGGGGTGTACGCTCGCGGCCGTGCAGGACGCGGCGCGCGCGGCGGGGCGGCTGTTCCCGCTGTCCCTGGGATCGGAAGGCAGCGCGCAGATCGGCGGCAACCTGTCGACGAACGCCGGCGGCACCGCCGTCCTGCGCTACGGGATGATGCGCGACCTGACGCTCGGGCTCGAGGTCGTGCTCGCCAACGGTCGGGTCCTGCGCTCACTGCAGCCGCTGCGCAAGGACAATACCGGCTACGACTGGAAGTCGCTGTTCATCGGCGCCGAAGGCACCCTCGGGGTGATCACCGCCGCGGCGCTGAAGCTGTTCGCGTTGCCGGCGGACACCGCGACCGCCCTCGCCGGCGTGCCGTCGCCGGCCGCGGCACTCGACCTGCTGATGCGCTTGCGCGAGCATTTCGGCGAGGCGATATCGAGCTTCGAGTTGCTGCCACGGCGCGCGGTCGAACTCACCGTGCGTCACGTCGCCGGCGTCGCGAACCCGCTCGCCGACGATGCGGCACCGTGGTTCGTGCTCGTCGAGATCGGCGCGAGCCGCGCGGTCACCGACCCGACGATGCGCCTCGGGGAGGCGCTCGCCGCGGCGGCCGGCACGGCGGCCGTCTCGGGCGCGGTGCTCGCGACTTCCGCGACGCAGACGCAGGCGTTCTGGAAGCTGCGCGAATCGGTGCCGGAAGCCCAACGGCGTCACGGCGCGAGCCTCAAGCACGACCTGTCGGTGCCGCTGTCCGCGATACCGCGGCTGATCGATCTCGGAACCGCGCTCATCGAACGCCTCGCACCCGACGGCGAGGCGATCGCCTACGGCCACGTCGGCGACGGCAACCTGCATTTCAACGTGAGCCAGAAGCCCGGGACCGACCGCACAACGTTCCTCGCGCGGCAGGCGCCGCTGCAGGCGGCGATGTTCGACTTGACGACGAGCCTCGGCGGCTCGTTCAGCGCCGAGCACGGGATCGGACGCCTCAAGGTCGAGGAACTCGAGCGGCGTACCGATCCGGTCGAGCTCGAGTTGATGCGGACGCTGAAGCGCGCGCTCGATCCGAAGGGGATCATGAATCCCGGCAAGGTGCTGCGTTGAGCGGCAACTCGCGGCGATGCGCCGCCTGACGCTGCCGAGGCATACGCCGCGGCTCGTGCTGCGCGACTTCACCCGGGACGACTTCGACGGGATCCTCGCGTATTCGTCCGACCCGCGCGTGACCCGCTACCTCTTCTTCGGCCCGCGCGATGCCGAACGCACGGCCGAGTACCTCGATGGGCTGCTCGCCTCCCAGCGCGAGACTCCGCGCAGCCGCTTCGAGCTCGCGGTCGTGGAGCGCGACACGGGACGGGTGATCGGCGCGTGCGACCTGTCCCGGATCGAGCGCGGCGTGTTCGACCTCGGCTACATGCTGAGCGCCGCGCACTGGGGTCGAGGCTACGCGACCGAGATCGCACGCTCGCTCGCCGAAGGCGCTTTCCTCGAGCTGCGCGCGGCGCGCGTGATCTCGACCGTCGACGTCGGCAACCGCGCATCGATCCGCGTGCTCGAGAAGCTCGGGATGCGCTGGGAGGCGGTGTATCGCAAGCACCGTCGCGCGAAGAACCGATGGTGGGACTGCCACCTGTACGTGCTGCCGCGCGAGGTGTGGGAGACCGAGGAGGCGCGGCGGGCGGTGGACCCGGACCCGCGTTCCAGGCCCGCGGGTTAAGGGGCCTCGTCCTCGTCGTCCCCGTCGTCCTCGTCGTCGCCGTCATGCCGGCGGCGCGCGAGTTCGCGTCGCTTGGCACGCTCGATCACGTCCTCGCTCGGCATCCCGAGCCGGGTGCTGGCACGCAGCGTGAGCAGTCCGCCGACCAGCGCACCGACGACCACCAGGATCGCGAGGACCGCGCGGATCATGGCGGGATCGGGCGGATCAGGCCCTCCTGACAGGCGCTCGCGACCAGTCGGCCGTCGGTCGAGAAGATCTGGCCGCGTGCGAAGCCGCGCGCACCGGATGCGCTCGGGCTGTCGGTCGCGAACAGCAACCACTCGTCGACGCGCACCGGACGATGGAACCACATCGCGTGATCCACGCTCGCCATCAGGATGCGATCGGAGGCGAACGACACGCCGTGCGGCATCGCCGCCGTGTCGAGCAGATGGTAATCGGACACGTAGGCGAGCAGCGACCGGTGCAGCGATTCGTCGTCCGGGAGGCGGTCGATCGCGCGGAACCACACATGCCGCCGCGCGGGCCGCTTCGGCGGATCCGGCAATTCCATCGGCTCGACGAAGCGGAACTCGAACGGCCGCTTCTGCTCGAGGCGGCGGCGCTGGTGCGCCGGCAGGCTCGCGAGCAGTTCGCGCAGCTGGGTCTCGGGGTTCGGCAACGCCTCCGGCGGCGGCACGGACGGCATCGGGCTCTGGTGGTCGAAGCCGTTCTCGGCGGACTGGAACGACGCGGACAGGTTGAAGATCTGTTCGCCGTGCTGGATCGCGACCACCCGGCGGGTCGCGAAGTGGTTGCCGTCGCGGGCGCGATCCACCTCGTAGACGATCGGCGCGTTGAAATCGCCCCGGCGCAGGAAATACGCGTGCAGCGAGTGCGCGCACCGCCCGCCGTCGACGGTCGCCGCCGCGGCGGTCAGGGCTTGCCCTAGCACCTGCCCGCCGAACACCTGGGCACTGCCGATGTCGCGACTCTCGCCGCGGAACAGGTCGAGTTCCAGGCGCTCGAGCGTCATCACCTTCAACAGATCCTCGAGCAGCCGGTTCATCGCGCGTTCAGGCCGGTTCGCCGCCGTCGACGCCGAGCCGCTTCTGCATGATCGGGCTCGTGGTCGTGTACTGCAGGAACTGTCGCTTCTCCGGGTACAGGTGATGCTGGATCCCGAACGCGGCGAGCGCCGCCTCGTGGAATCCGCTCAGGATGAGCTTCTTCTTGCCGGTGTAGGTGTTGATGTCGCCGATCGCGAAGATGCCCGGAACGGTGGTCTCGAACTTCTCCGTGTCGACCTTGAGCGCCTTCTTGTCGAGCTCGAGCCCCCATTCGGCGATCGGCCCGAGCTTCGGGTGCAGTCCGAAGAACACCAGGATCTGCTCGGCGGGCACCGTGACCACGTGATCCCCGGGGGTCCGCACGTCGACCGACTCGAGGCGCGTTCCGGTGCTGCGCTGCGCGATCAGGTTGCCCTCGAGCAATTGCATGCGGTTCGCCGCGACGAGCTCGCGCATCTGCGCGACCGTCGCCGGCGCGCCGCGGAACTCCGCACGGCGGTGCACGAGGGTGAGCGAGCGCGCCTTGCCGCACAGCGCGACGGTCCAGTCGAGCGCGGAATCGCCGCCGCCGCAAATCACCAGGTCCTTGCCGTGGAAGTCGGCCGCATTCTTCACGCGGTAATGCAGGCTGGATCCTTCCAGCGCCTCGATCCCCGGGACCGCGAGGCGCCGCGGCTGGAACGACCCGACCCCGGCGGCGATCACGACGGTACGCGCATCGAAGCGCGTGCCGGCCGTCGTCTCGAGCCGGAACCGACCGTCCGCCTGCCGCGCGAGCCCGGCCACCTCCTGACCCAGATGGAACGTCGGGTTGAACGGCTTGATCTGCTGCAGGAGACGGTCGACGAGCTCCTGCGCGCCGCAGACCGGGATCGCCGGGATGTCGTAGATCGGCTTGTCGGGATAGAGTTCGGTGCACTGACCGCCGACGTGCGCGAGCGTATCGACCAGGTGCGCATGGATCCCGAGCAGACCGAGTTCGAACACCTGGAACAGGCCCGCGGGTCCCGCACCGATGATCACGACATCGGCTTCGATCGGGACGGTGGCGGCGGGCGGGCTGTTTTCGGACGTCATGCGCGCAATTCCCTGGCGAGTGTGGCGAAGTGCGGCGAATTGTAGCCGAATGGCGCGCGTTCGGCAGGCGCCGCCGCGGTCGCTCGCCGGCGCTTGCCTGCGCGGCCGCGATCCCGCAGGCTCGCGCCAATGACGACCTTGATGTGGTTTCGGCGGGACTTGCGGCTCGAGGACAATCCGGCGCTCGACGCGGCCGCGCGCGATTCGGCGGTGATTCCCGTGTATCTGCACGCGGAGGATCGCGACGATCCCTGGCCGAGCGGCGCCGCGCGCCGCGGGGGGCTGCACCCGCGCCACGCGGCGCAGGCCCCTGATCGCGGCGGCGGCGGGGGGCGGCGGGCCCGGCGGGGGGCGGCCCCCCCGCCCGCCCCGCG
>VFSW01014317.1_pt1 | contig 10969 bp, 9 predicted proteins | sample 5358111 | NCBI WGS metagenome assembly VFSW01 (sample SAMN11554181, study PRJNA540505) | mine drainage metagenome | isolation source: sediment from site ElyBrook_90M | place: USA: Ely Copper Mine, Vershire, VT | collected 2017
CCCCCCCCCCCCCCCCCCCCCCCCCCCCCCCCCCCCCCCCCCCCGCCCCCCCGCAGCGGCTCACCGGGGGCGGTGGGGAAGAAGACCTTCGGGTTGCGGATGTAGCCCCGCACCGTGCCGTCCGCGCCCGCGTCGATGAACAGCCCCCGCGCGGGGCCATCGCAGGCGACCTGGAGGTTGATGCGCGCCTGCTCCTTCTCGAGCGAGCTCGCGAGCAGCACCCCCGCGGTCAGCCCCTGCGCGAGGAGGGCCGCCGACGTCGGGGCGCACGCGTGGGAGAGCTCGGCGGCGCGCGCGGCCTCGGTGGTGAAGGCGGTGAGCACGCGCAGGTCGGGGCCGTGCACGAGGGCGCGGACCAGGTGGTCCCGGCGGGGTGCGAGCATCGTTCGGTAGAATAGCAGCCGGGCGCGGGGCCGGCCATTGGAGCCGAGGGATCTCTACTCTTCTGGATTCAACCCGAGCGCCGCGGGCGCGTCGGGCGCGAGCTCGGCGAGGTCCTCGGAGGGGCTGCGCCCAGGCTTCGCGAACCGCAGGAGATTCCGGACCAGCAGATCCAGGAGCGTCCGGCCCAACGGACCCAAGGGAAGCGCTCCCGGGATGTCCGCGAAGCCCACCCCCTTGCGATGCAGCGCCGAGGCGACCGCCAAGATCGCGCCGCGGTCGAGCGGGGGATCGGCGCCGCCGAGGTCTCCCCCGAGGTAGAAGCGCTGAGCTGCGCGCGGGCCGGCCAGGCGCAGCAGCCGGTGAGCGATGAGACCGCGAGGCCCCCGGGCGACGAGCACGGCGCCGGGGCCTGGTCGTTCCTTTGCCGCCAGGGGGTGGCCGAAGAGGAGATCGCCCGGGCGGAGCGCGGGCCACATGCTCACGCCGAAGGTCTGCCCCAGCAGCTTTCCTGCTCGCGGCGGCGGCATGGCCTACGGGCCGAGCTGCAGCGCGCGCCGCAGCCAGGGGACCGGATCGGTGTCGAGGCGGGTGCTCAGCCGGAAGACCGGCACCTGGGCCACCAGCCGCGCGGCGCGCCTGAGCGCCTCCTTGCCGGCGTCCGCGTGGGGCGGGAGGTGCCACTCGGCGAGGAGGGCGCGCAGCGCCTCGGCGCGGGCGACGGGGGCCACGCCCGCGTCACCCTTGGCGAGCAGGCAGATCGCCGCGAGCGGAAAGCGGCCGGGCAGGGTCGGCAGGGACTCTCCGCTCCACAGGAAGGTCCCCGCGAGCGACGGCCGCTCCGCGTCCAGCCAGATCGCCAGGGTCTCGTCGCTGAGCACCGGTAGCCGGCCGGCGACCTTCCCGCACAGCGTGGTCTTGCCCCCTCCGCTCGGGGCGACACAGAGGATGGCCTGCCCGTCGACCACGGCGCCCGCGCCGTGAACCAAGGCGCTGCCCCGCCGATCCAGCGCGAACACCAGCATGCCCCGCAGGCTGGCGACGATGGTCTCCTCGGCGGGGGAGCGGACCACGACCTCCCCCGCGTCGCCGAAGAGCGCGTGCGGCCCCTCCTCGAGCCGCACGACCTCGTCGGGGGGCGTCTCCCAGCGCCGCTCGGTGGAGAGAAACGACTCCAGCTGACCCGCGCGGGCGGGCGCGGAGCGAACGGCGAAGCGGAGGTCCGCGACCTCGATCCGGCGTTCGCTCGCAGCCACGGTCAGCGAAAGGGCCGAAACGGCTTCTTGGTATGAGTAATGACCGAGGTCCCGAGCAGCGGCGGCAGGAACACCTTCACCGACACGAGCGCGGGCGGACGGTACGGCTTCTTGGGCTGAACGGCGTTCATGGCTGACCTCAATAGTAGATCGTCACCCGGCCATTTGGATAGACGTCGGAGATCACCAGGTCGGCCGACCCCTGGTTGCGAAGATCCGCCGCGGTCAGGCCATACCCAAAGTAGTCGCCGGCCGGGTTGCTCGAGGGGGCCAGGCTCGGCGGAAGGACGGCCGTTGCCGCGTTCGTGAGGCCCGACCCGGTGTTGAGGTAGACGTAGGCCCCGGCGACGTAGCCGGTGTTCCCGACGACATCGTTCACGCCCGAGATCAGGTCGGGCTTGCCGTCGCCGTTCAGGTCGAGCGCGACCATCGCCTGGCCCTGGCCGTTGCTCAGGACATTCACGAAGCTGGCTGCCCCGGCGCCTGCGATTGTCATCGGGTACATGGCCATCCCAACCTGGGCGCTCCCGACCACCAGGTCCGGCTGCGCGCCGCCGGTGAAGCTCACGTCGCCGACCGCGGTCTCGCCGAAGCAGTGGTAGCCGTACGGGGAGTGGGCGTAGTTGTTGCGCGTGGTGCAGATCCCTGGCGCGGTGAGCAGGGGGGCGAGCGGCGTGGTGTCCACGGTCATGGTCGCGTTGGCGAGGGCCACCGCTCCACTGACGAAGTAGACGTTGCCCGCGCCGCCGTCGATGCCCCCACCCGGCGCTCCGATCGCGAAGTCGGGCGTGCTGTCGCCGTTCAGGTCGCCGATGCCCACCGAGCCGAAGCGGGCCCCGAGGCCATCGCCGATGTACGGGCTCGAGATCGCCGTGCGGGCCACGGGGGTCATCGGCCAGCTGCCGGTCCCGAGGAAGAGGTAGGCCGTGCCGCCCGGGCCGGCGGTGGGGGCGCCGACGAGCAGGTCGGCGATCCCGTCCTTGTTGAGGTCGCCGATGGCGGACACGCCGTAGCCAAAGAGGGAATTGGCGGTGCCATACAGCGTGACGCTGGGGGTGCTGCAGGTCGCCGCGCCTCCGCAGAGCCCGGTCCCGGACCCGAAGAAGAGGTCCACCCGCCCCTGGTAGCTGTTCCAGGCCGGGGATCCGACCGCGAGGTCCTGGATGCCGTCGCCGTTGAAGTCGCCCACCGCGACCGAGTACCCCATGAAGTCCGCGCCGGTGGCGACCGTGCCGATCTGCAGCGCCTGCAGGCCGGTGTAGCTCGTGGGGGCGCTCGCGTACGAGCCCGTCCCGTAGAGCACGTAGACCACGCCCGGCAGGGCGGTGGCCGTGTAGTCCATGGGGGTGGTGATCACGAGATCGCGGTACTGACCGCTCGTGAAGTGACCAGTGGTGACCACGTAGCCAAAGTCCGTGCCGCCCCCCGACACGACGCCATCGGCGCCGACGATGGTCAGCTGCTGCCACGAGTTCGCGACCCCCTGGGCCACGCTGCTCACCGAGGCCGCCGCCCCGAGGGCGGAGCGATTGCCCACCTGGTCGATGGCGCGCACCTCGAAGGTGTACTGGTCGAACGTCGGCAGGCCGCTGACGTTGTGGGTCACGGCGGCGCCCGCGGCGCCGGTGACGCCGGCGATGGTGGCGTCCGCGGTCCACGCCGCGTACTGCGCGGCGCTGGGCGTCCCGATGAGCGCCGTCTGCAGATACGACACGAGGTACCGCGCCTCGTAGCTGGCGATGGCCGTCCCGCCGCCCGCCGCGGGCACGGTCCAGGCGAGCTGCACCGCGGCGGCGTGCTTGTCCTGCATGGTCGCCGCGACCGCCGGCGTGCCCGGGGGGACGACGTCGGTCACCGCGGTCCAGGTGTGGGTGGCGCTGTTGCCGGCGCTGTCGGTGACGGTCAGCTTGACCGCGCTGCCCGTGGGGTAGTTGTTCGCCGGCAGGGTCACGTTGGCGAAGGTCACGCCCGTGGCCCCGGCGGCGAGCGACTTCGTGCCGTAGACCGCGCCGTCGATGGTGAGCGTCGCCTTGCCGATGTTGTTGGAGGTGTCGATCGGGCCGAGGCCCGAGAGCCCCGCCGCCGAGAAGTCCACGTGGGCCGCGCTCGTGTCCGCCTGGGCGTTCGCGAAGACGAAGCCGTTCGCGCCCGCCGGGCCGCCGTCGGTCCCGGCGAACGGGTTGTCCTGGTTCGCCACGATGGTGAAGCTCGAGACCCCGGGGCTCGCGCTGCCGATCGCCGGCGTCGAGAGCTTCACGAAGTAGTCGATGGGCGCGAGGGTCACGCCGGTCGCGATCGAGGCGTAGAGCGTCCCGGAGGAGCCGTCCGACAGGCCGGTGAGCAGGAAGGTCACGTTGCCGCTCGAATCGGTGTTGGCCGAGCTCGACGTCGTCGAGCCCCCCTGGGGCGTGGTGAAGAAGGTCACGCTGGTGCCCACGCAGCTCGACTGGCTCGTGTGGAAGGTCACCGAAGGCATGTTGTTGTTGAAGAGCACCTCGCTGAGGCTCCCGCCGAGCGGGATCTCCGCGGGGGCGGTGAGGATCAGGTCGCAGCCCGTCGCGTTCATGACCACCGGGGCCGAGCCCTGGCCCGGGTTGCCGGCGGGATCGGTGGCGGTGGCGACGACGCTCTCGGTGCCGTTCGGAACGTTCGCCAGCGAGAACGGGAGCGCCGCGCCGACGGTGGCCACGGTGACGAGCGTCTTCGGGCTGCCGCCACTGATGGAGACGGTGATGGCCGTGCCCACCGGCAGGGTCGAGCCCGGGGTCACCGCGCCGGTGACGGTGCGGGTGGTCGTGTACGTGTCTCCGCTCGGGGCCGTGGGGTCGGGATCGACCGTCACCGCGAGCGTCGGGGCCACGGTGTCGACGGTGAGCGTGAAGTCTCCGGTGCAGACCGCGGCGGGATTGCCCGCGGGGTCGGTGACCGCGCCCGTGTAGGCATCGGTGCCCTGCGGCGAGCTCGCCCCCACGAGGAACGTGGGCGTCGCCGTCGGGGCCGAGCCCGCGGCCGTGCCATTCACCGCGACGGTGGCCGAACCGGGGATGGAGCCCCCGCCGAGCGCCGTCCCGTTCGCGCTCGTGACCGCGAGGCCGACGGGGACGGACACGTTGCCAGTCGCGGCGACCCCGCCGTTGTCGGCCATGCTGAAGAAGCCGCCCGCCTGCGGGGAGGAGATCGCGCAGGTGGGGGTCGCGGTCTTCACGTACAGGTCGAAGCTCGGGGAGATCGGGGCGCTCTGGGTGGCGCTGTTCACGTTCCCCCAGATGTCCTTCACCGAGACCGTGAGCGGGTAGGCGTTGTCGGTCAGCGCCAGCGCCACGGTCGCCGCGGTGGGGCTGCTCTGGCTGAACCGCGCCGAGCTGACCTGGCTGCCGGTCTGGCTGTCGAGGATCGCGAGCGTCGACGGGCTCCCGCCGTCCTGGAGGACGAAGGTATCGGCCGGGTCGAGGGTGACCGTGACCGTGCCCTGCGCGGTGCCGGGCGTGCCGGCCACGTTGCTCGCGTTCCACCACAGCTGGCCGCCGGCGTCGAAGGCCGCGGCGACGGTGATCGCATCGATGAGGGGGCGGACGATGTGGACCTCGATGGTGACCGCGGCGGAGGCCGAGGCGCCCCCATCCGTGACGTAGACGGTCAGGGTCTGGCTGGCGGCCGCGCCGTCGTCGCCCAGGACGCCGTTGATGGTGGTGTTCGCGCCGTTCGCGCTCCCGGTGCCGACGAGGTACCCGGGCCCGTTCGGGCACGCCAGGTCCGCGCCGTTCGGGACGGTGGAGCAGACCGTGACCACCGATCCCGGGCTCGCGGTGGTGGTCAACTTGATGGGAAACTGCACCCCGCCGTCCACGAGGCCGTAGTCCGAGTTGACGAGCTGATCCGGCGTCGGGCTCACGAAGCCGATCACCGGCACCGCGAGAGCGGTGATCGCGACCTGGTTGCTCGTCGCCGTGTTGCCGGTGGGGGTCGCCGCGCTGAAGAACAGGGACTGCTGGCCGTTCGGCACCGTCACCTCGACCATGAACGGCCCGCCGTCGGCAGGGAGCGACGGGGTTCCGCCGAGGGGCGTCAGCGTTCCGTTGGTGGTGCTGACGATGTCGTAGGTGAGGGTCGCGCCGGCATCGAAGAGCCAGCCCGCGAAGCCCGGGAGATCGGTCCCGGCCACGTTGATCTGCAGCCCGGGCCGGTTGGGGTCGACGTCCGAGGCGCTGGTGAGCGTGACGCCATTCATCGGCGAGGTGAGGGCCACCATCGGGTTCACCGAATCCACGATGTAGTGGGCCGACACCGACGACGCGCTGGGGCCGGTACCGGCGGTCGGGGTCACGGTGAGCTCCTGGCTCGCCGCGGCGAGCGCCGCGGGTGCGGTGTCCGGGAGCAGCGTCTGGTCGAACACGGCGACGCCGCTGGTCATGATCGTCGGCGTGCCCGGCGCGCCGCCGACGGTCAGAGTCACGGCCTGGCCGTCGCAACCCGTGCCCGTGCCCGTGACGGTCAGCTTCGCCTGCATCCCCGTGAGGGTGGTGTCCTCATCCTTGATCACTAGGGGGTGGCCGGTGACGGCGTTGCCGGTCTCGTTGAAGATCGCGCCGTCCGCGGGGGCGAGGGCGATGGTGCAGGCGCTGGTGCTCGAGAGCTTCACGGTGACCGTCACCGCGGCGGTCGCGGTCAGCAAGGTGGAGGAGTCGGCCACGCTGGCGGTCAGGGTGTGACTGACCCCGGCAGCGCTGCCGGAGAGGGCGATCCCGGTCCACGTGAGCTGGCCCTGCGCGCCGGCGGTCGTGGTGCCGGCGACCGCGCCGTCGAGCGTCAACTTGGCCGCTGAGCCCGCGGTGGCGTCGGTCGTCCCGGTCACCGCGAGGGTCAGCGTGGTCCCGTTCAGCGTGCCGTTCGCGGCGGTGAGCGTCGAGCCATCCGTCGGGCTCGTGATGCTGAGGGTGGGGGGCACCTTGGGCTTCGTCGTCCCGCAAGCCACCGCCAGCGCCGCGACCACCAGGACCACCGAACGAATCAAACCAGAGCTCCGCGTCAGCATATCGAGTGCCTCTCCCCTTCGAACTTCAACCTGAGTCAACCTGATTAAGTCGCGGAGCCTTCAGCGTCTTTCGCCGAACCAACACCAGGAACCGACACCAGCCCGCGCTGCTGTAATACCTGCACGAATTTAGCCAGATCGTCCAGCGCTGTCGCGCGCTCGACCTCGAACGCTGACAGGATCCCGTCAAGGATCTGGGCCACGCTGCGCTGGCCATCGATCTGGCTCCAGATGAACGTCGAGACCTCCCCCTCAAAAGTATGCAGCGTTTGATCCGCCTCGGTCAGCGCGATGGCCACCCCATCGACGAGTCGCGCCGACACCCCGGCCGCGACGGCCGGGATCCAGCTGAGCGTCTCGTCTCCGTTCGCAGCGCGCGCGGCCATGGCGGCGCGAATTTGACCCTAAAGTCCGGCAATGTCAAAGCAACCTCGGGCATTGCTCGGGCATTGGAGGAGGACCGTCGCCCTGAGCGATCCCGCGCCCGGGTGGTACACCCAAAGCGAACGCCTGCTAACATCCCGGTCCTTAGCTCACAGACGCACCAAGCCAACCCCCGCATGCCACCGGATCTCGGCTCCTCGAACGCTTCCCGCACCTCCCCATTCTCTTGGCGCTGTCCGCGCTGCCGGGGCGCGCTGACCGAGGGGCAGGCGCCGTGGCGCTGCGCGGCGTGCGAGATCTCCTTTCCGCGGTGCGGTGGAACGCCGGTCCTCGCCCCCGAGCCCCTGGCGCTCCTCGCGGCGGAGGCCGCGCGGCTTGGCGCCTTCCGGGAGACGACCCGTCGACGCCTGGAATCGCTCGCCCTGAGCGCCGAGGACAGCCGCCTCGCGTTCCGCGCGGAGCCCTTCGCCGCCCGCCGCGAGGGGCTCTTGCGCAACGACCGCCTGGCCGCGGCGAGGCTGCTGGACGTGCTCGGCGCGCTCGCGTCGGTCGGGGGACCGGGCCCCGCGCGCTCGCCATCGCTTCCCGCCGGCCGCGAAGGCGACCCGCTGCAGTACCTCCACACCGACTTCGGGCCAGGCGCCGAGGAGATCGGCGCGAAGCGCGTTCGCGCAGAGGTCGCGAGGCTCCTCGCCGCGTGTCCGCCGCGCCAGGGAGATCGCGCGCTCGTCGTGGGGGCCGGGCTGGGCCGCCAGGCGGTCGAGCTCACGCGCGACTTCGCCGAGGTCCTGGCGATCGATCTCGATCCCGAGCCGCTCTGGCTCTGCGAGCGCGTCCTGGGAGCCGAGGCGCCGATCGAATATGCGCTGCTGCAGGACCTCGCGCCGCTCGATCGCGCGGGACTCACGCTCCTGTGCCGGGCCACGCAAGCCGCGCGCCCCCCCGGGCTCTGGCTCGCGGTCGCCGACGCGGCCGCCCTGCCGCTCGCGGAGGCCTCGGTCTCGCACGTCGTGTCGGTCTACTTCACCGACGTCCTCCCGCTGCCGGTGCTCCTCGCCGAAGCCCGCCGCGTGCTGCGACCCGGGGGCTTCTTCCTGCACGTCGGCCCGCTGCACTACGCCGGCCACGACGTCGGCTGGCACATCGCCCCCGAGGAGCTCCCCCAGGCCTTCGCCGCGCTCGGCTTTCAGGTGGGGCCGATGAGCGAGCAGAAGCTCCCATTCCAGCGAACGCCGGGCTGCGGGCTCGAGATCACCCACGCGTGCAATGCGTTCGTGGCCACGCGGCGCGGCTAGGAGACCGCTTCCCGGCGCCTTCTTGGCGCGGGTCGCGCTAGCGCTTGGCGAGCGCGGCGGTCAACTCGGGGCAAGCCTTGGTCAAGTCCGCCACCAGGCCGTAGTCGGCGATCTGGAAGATCGGCGCATCGGCGTCCTTGTTAATCGCCACGATCACCTTGGAGTTCTTCATCCCGGCGATGTGCTGGATCGCGCCGCTGATGCCGACCGCGATGTACAGGTCCGGCGCGACGGTCTTGCCGGTCTGACCGACCTGGTAGTCGCTGGGCACCCAGCCCGAATCCACCGCGGCGCGGCTCGCCCCCACCGCGGCGCCGAGCGCGTCGGCCAAAGCCTCGATGGGCTTGAAGTCGCCCTTCGTGCCGCGGCCTCCCGACACGACGATCCGCGCATCGCCGAGCTCGGGCCGGGCCGACTTCACCTGCTTCAGCTCCACGAACATCGCGTGCACCTTGGCCGGATCCACCTTGGCCGCGGAGGGCTTCACCGGCGCCGCGGCCGCCGCCTTGTCCGCCCGGGAAGCCCAGCACGTCCGACGCCATGCCCGCCCCGAGCTTCGCGGCGACCCGCGGCAGCACGTCCTTCCCCTGCGTGGTGCCCGCGGCGACCACGTAGTCGGCGGCGAGCTCCTTCGCGGCCTGGGCGATCACCTGGCTGTAGGGCTCGGCGAGCCCGTGCTGCAGCTCGGCCGCATCGGCGACGTGGACCGCCTCACCACCGTAGGCCGCGAGCTCGGTCGCCGCGGCGCCGATGTTCTGGCCGAGCAGCAGGACCTGCACCTTGCCGCTCAGCCGCTCGGCGAGCTGCCGGCCGGCCTTGATGGCGGCGAGCGACGGCCGCTTGAGCTGCCCTTCGAGTTGTTCGGCGACGACGAGGATGGTGGGCATGGCGATCTCCTGGACGGACCTGCGCGGCTGCTACAGAACCTTGGCTTCGTGGCGCAGCTTGTCGACGAGCGTGGCCACGTCGGGCACCTTGATGCCGCCCTTGCGCTGCGGGGGGAGCGAGAGCTTCTGCACCGCGACCTTCAGGGCGACGTCCACGCCCAGGGCCGCGGGGGTGAGCTCCTTCACCTCCTTCTTCTTCGCCTTCATGATGTTCGGCAGCGAGGCGTAGCGCGGCAGGTTCAGGCGCAGATCCACGGTCACCACCGCGGGCAGCGCGACCTCGAGGGTCTCGAGGCCGCCGTCGACCTCGCGCACCACCGTGAGGTGCTTGCCGTCCGCCGAGAGCACGAGCCCGGGGGCCTTGGCCTTCTCCTGCTCGCTCTCGAGGTTCTCGTGCTTCGAGGCGAAGGTGGCCTGGCCCACGCCCAGGTACTCGGCGAGGAGCTGGCCCGCCTGGTTCTGATCGTCGTCCACCGCTTGCTTGCCCATGAGGATGACGTCGGGCTTCTCGGTCTCGACCACCTTGGCGATCAGCCGCGCGGCGCCGTCGCTGTCGAGCGGCCCTGCGTGGACCACGTGGATGGCGCGATCGGCCCCCATGGCCAGCGCCTGCCGCAGCTCGGCCTGCGCCTCGGGGGCGCCGATCGTGAGCGCGATCACCTCGCCCTGGTGCTTCTCCTTCAGGCGGAGCCCCTCCTCGATCGCGATCTCGTCGAAGGGGTTGGGCTTGTACTTGACGCCCTCGGTGACGATGCCGCTGCCGTCGGGCTTGAGCTTCAGCTTGGCGTCGGTGTCCTCGACGCGCTTCACGGTGACGAGAATCTTCATGCGGGGCCTCTTTTCTGGGCGCTTATATGTGCCCGATGACGCTCCGCGTAAAGAGAAAAGTGGCCCCTACTTCTTGGGCACCTTCTCCCAGTCGGCGAGGAACTTCTTCAGCCCCGCGTCGGTGAGCGGGTGCTTCGCGAGCTGGTCGAGCACCGGGAAGGGGATCGTCGCCACGTCCGCGCCGAGCAGGGCCGCGCGCACCACGTGGATCGGGTGGCGCACGCTCGCCACCAGCACCTGGGTCTCGAAGTCGTAGTTGCCGTAGATCTCGAGGATCTGGACGATGAGCTCCATCCCGTCCTCGGCCACGTCGTCGAGCCGCCCGACGAAGGGGCTGATGTAGGTCGCGCCCGCCTTCGCGGCGAGCAGCGCCTGCGCCGGCGAGAAGCACAGGGTCACGTTGGTCTTGATGCCCTCGCTGGTGAGCTTCTTCACCGCCACCAGCCCCTCGGGGATCAGCGGGATCTTCACGACGATGTTGGGGTGGAGCTTCGCGTAGGCGCGCCCCTCGGTGAGCATCGCGTCGGCGGTGAGGCCCACCACCTCGGCGCTGATCGGGCCGTCGACCACGGCGATGATGTCCTTGAGCACGTCGGCGAACGGACGCCCGGTCTTGGCGACGAGCGACGGGTTGGTGGTCACGCCGTCGACGAGCCCCATCTCGTGGGCCTTCTTGATCTCTTCGATGTCGGCGGTGTCGATGAAGAACTTCATGGCGGCTCCTTTGAGCGCTTCGTGGGGGTTGAAGGTCTGGGCACCTTAGCCACAAGCCCCGCCGGAGGTACAGCAGGGCGATGGGCTCCGCGGCGGCCCGCGCGCCGGTTGCCCGGTGAAAACGACACCAGGGCTGTGGTACAGAAGGGACAGTCGCCCCCTTTGCCCGCCGAGTGAACCATGCGATCCTCG
>VFSW01014318.1_pt1 | contig 10968 bp, 8 predicted proteins | sample 5358111 | NCBI WGS metagenome assembly VFSW01 (sample SAMN11554181, study PRJNA540505) | mine drainage metagenome | isolation source: sediment from site ElyBrook_90M | place: USA: Ely Copper Mine, Vershire, VT | collected 2017
GGATGGCGGTAGCAGGGCCTCGTCGTGGGCCGCGGCCTCAGCTGCGGCCTCGCCTCGTAGCAGAGCAGGGAAGCGCGGATTGGCGGCCCGCCATCCTGGCCCCGCACGTCACTGGCGCTGCGCTAGCGGATGTGCGGGCCTGGCACGGCTGGCAGGCTGAAAGAGAAGGTGGCGCCCGCATCCTTGGCGCTCTCCGCCCACATCGTCCCGCCATGCCGCGCGACGATTTCTGACGCAATATACAGACCCAGGCCGAGGCCTGATATGGCGGCGTCTTGCTGTTCGGTTGCCCGATAGTACAGCTCAAAGACGTGAGGCAGTTGTTCCGCGCTAACGCCAACACCAAAGTCTTGCACGGAACACGTCACTGACGTTCCGTCCGTGGTGAGAGTGACGACAACGCTATCGGCCTCAGGAGAGTATTTCACAGCGTTGGCTAGCAGGTTGACGAGCGCTTGCCCGATACGATCCCGATCGCCATGAACGAGCGCGTGTGTTTGCCCGTTGAGCGTGATCTGATGCCGATCCGTCGTCCATTGCACGTCTTCGATCGCCTGCGCGACGACGTCATCAAATGCGAAGTCGCTTTCGTGGAATCGGAGCCTGCCATTGTTGATCGTCGTCACATCGAGCAGATCACCAATCAGGGCGATCAACTTGTTGATCTGCGTGTCAATCCTGGCCAGATGGGCAGCTGCGCTCGTGGCGCCTTGTCTGGCAAGCCGTTTTTGCAGCACCTGGATGTGGGCCTTGACGCTGGTCACGGGTGTTTTCAACTCGTGGCTGACGATACCCAGAAACTCGTCTTTCTGGCGCTCTTGCAGCGCTCGCTCAGTGATATCGCGTGTTGAGCCAGCCACGAGAATGACCTCTCCGTCGTCACCCAGCACCGGGGCGAAGATGTATTCATAGTAGCCCTGCTTCCCTGCCGGGTTTGTGTACGGGGTCTCATCGACGACCACCTGCTTGGTCGCCACGACCTGTTGAATATACCTGTGGAGCGTAGCGGCTAATGGCTCAGGATACGGCAACTCAAAGAACGTTTTCCCAACGATGTCGTCCAACGTGATGCCGAGCAGGTCGAGGAGGGGCCGGTTGGCAAAGGTAAAGCGCCCCGACCTATCAAAGGCATAGACAAAATCCGAAATGTTGGCAAGCAGCGAACTGAACATCTGCGACTGGCGCTTGATCTGCTGCGCCTGTTCCTCGCTTCGCTGCCGTGCGATCACTAGATCTGTGACATCAATACCGTGGGCAAAGACGCCGATAATCTCGTCGTTGGAATTGCGCCGCGCCTGGTAGACGAAATTGACATAGCGGCTCACGAGCGGCCCATGCGGGTCCATCTGGAGCAGCAGCTTCATCTCCGTGCCAACAAAAGGGACTCCGGTGCGCAGAACTTCATCCAGCAATTCTATATAACCCTGCCCGGCGACTTCGGGAACCGCTGCCAGCAGCGGCTCGCCGATGACGTCGCGGCGCCCAATGAGCTGGTAATAGGCAGAATTCACCATCTCAAATACGTGATCCGCTCCGCCCAGCACCGCCATGAACGCAGGCGCTTTCTCGAAGACTTCGACGAGCGTTGAGAGATCATCCGTCTCCGGTTCGCCGCTGGGTTGTCGCTTCATCCGCTCGCTCGCACCTCTGGTTACACGCGTCGGCTCATCTAGACCAGGGCGTGTGAAGCGCCAGCGTGAGGTCGCTGGCGGGTGAACCCGCGCCTCACCGACAATTCACACGCCTGTCACCTTGCCACTATGCGATTGACTGGCGCAACTTCGTGGTGGCTGCGCATCAGCATCCTACGCCACTGACATGCCACCGAGACAGGCAATCTGCGGTCCCCGCGACACTTCCGCGTTTGCGGACGCCCGCGTTCGCAGCGGCTGAGCGCGGACGTTCCACCAGTCCGGCGATGCTGGCAGGCGGCGCCAAACGCAGCCAAGCGCGACCCTCACGCTCCCTCCTGCTCCGTGGCGTCATTCGCGCTACGTTCGGCGTCGCCCATCCGCGCCTCCAACTGCTCGTACTCCGCTTGCGTAGCGGGCGATAGGGTGACGTGCGCGCCTGCCGAGCGATCGAGCCGCCGACGGACATCGCTGAGCGCCTGCGCCGCCAGCGGTCGTTCGCCAGTCGCCCAGGCGATATTCGCCAGCGCGACCAGGCTCGTCACTTCATCCGCTGGCTGGTTGAGCGCCGCAAAGCCAGTGGCGCTCAATCGTAAATGGTCTTGCGCCTGCCGCACATCGCCCACACGTGCAAGCGACTTGCCAAGATGCTGCCGCGCCTGCGCCTCACCGGTTGTGTCCTCCATCTGCTGATAGAGGGCCAGGCTGGCTGTGAAGCGCTCGACAGCCGCGGCGTCATCGCCCTGCGCATAGGCCAACTCGCCCAGATTGGTCAGCGCTGCGGCTGCGCCCTGCCGATCCTCCAATTCCTGGAATATCGCCAGACTGTCCTCCAGCGTGTGCCGGGCAGTCGTCATATCGCCCTGCAATTTCTGGATTTCACTGAGGTTAATCATGCCAACAGCGATACCACGACGGTCGCCGATCTGACGCTTGAGCGCCAGGCTCTCTGCGATGAGCGGCGCGGCACGGTCGAGGTCGCCGCGCTCGATCAGCACCGTGCTGAGATTGTTGAGCGCGACAAGGACGCCGCGTGTATCGTCAAGCTCGCGCAAGAGCGCCAGGCCCTCGGTGTAAAGCGCGTCGGCTTGCGTGCGGTCGCCGCGAAATTTGGCGACGTTGCCGAGCGTCAGCAGCGCCCTGCCGCGCTTGGCCGGCTGGTCGGTCTTCTGCAGGAACGCGCGCCCGAATCGCTCGGCCTGGGCGAAGTCATGCCGTCCCGCCGCGAGGATCGTCGCGCAATAGAGCGCACGGGCGAGGCTCTCATCTTGCGCTGTGTAGCTGGTCTGTTCCGCCAGCTCCAACATACCCTCGACCCACTCCCGCCCTTCGGTCGCATAGCCGCGTGTCTCCCAGAACCACCACAACGCCCCGCTCAGTCGCAGGCCGAGGTCAACCTCACGATGCTCGCGCGCCCATTGCAGCGCCGCCCGGATGTTCTCGTACTCGTCGAGCAGCCGCATCAGGCTCTGCTGCTGCTGGGCGCCGGTCAACTCCTGTTCCAATCGCACAACGAGATCGGTGAAATACTCGGCATGGCGGCGGGCGAGCGTCGCGCGCTCTTTGCGCTCATCCAGGAGCGCCAGCGCATAGGCAGCGATAACTGTGTGCATGCTGAAGCGCGTGGAACCTTCTCTGGCGGGCGCTGGAATGATGAGGCTATGGTCGGCGAGTTCAGTCAGCGCGACCGTCTCATCTTCCTGCTCCCCGCCACAGATCGCCTCAGCGTCCTCGACTGACCAGCCACCTGCGAAGACGCCGAGTCGCCGGAACAGGACTTGCTCGCGTCCACCTAGCAGGCGGTAACTCCAGGTCACAGCGTCGCGCATTGAGCGCTGGCGCGTTGTCTCAGCGGTGTTGCGCCGCGAGAGAATCGCGAGCAAGCTCTGGCCGTTGGTTGGCGCCAACTGCAGCAGAATCTCTTGCGGCGAGAGGCGATCAGACCAGGCCGCGGCCAACTCGATCGCCAGCGGAATCCCACTGAGCCGCGCGCAGATGCGCGCGATCGTTCGCGCGCTCGCCGGCGTGATGGTGAATCCAGACTGGGCCTCCCTGGCGCGCTCGATGAAGAGCGCCGTCGCTGGAGACGACAGCGCCACATCCGGCGAGATGGCCTGGCGTGGGTCTGGAGAAGCGAGCGGCGGGACGACTATGATACGCTCTCCAGCGATTTCCAGCGGGTGGCGGCTCGTCACGAGCAGCCGCAGGTTGGGGCAGCGCTGCAGGAGGACGCGCAGCGTGGAGCGCGCGCCCAGCACATGCTCGAAATTGTCGAGGATGAGCAGTATACTCCGCTCAGCCAGCTCAGCGGCCAGCGTCTCCTCGATTGGGAGCCCCACGCGCTCTCGGACGCCCAGTGTGTGCGCCAGCGCCGACGGCACATACGCGTCGCTGGCGACCGGCGCCAGATCAACGAAGGTGACACTATCAGCGACATCTGGCCGCGGATCCACTGCAAGTGCCAGCGCAAGCCGGGTTTTCCCGATTCCCCCAGGACCCGTCAGGGTGACCAGCCTGACGCGCCGATCAGTGAGCGCCGCACGGATGCTCTGGAGGACATCTGCCCGCCCGATCAGCGGAGCGGCGTCTGATGGCGCGCCTGGGGCCGCGGCGGCGCCCTGGTGTGCGGCGCGGGTATAGCGCGCCGGTCGCAGTGTTTGCGCCTCCTCTTCTGTGAGGTCCAGCGCGTTGGAGAGCAGGTTGAGCGTATCGCGGCGCGGATAGCGGCTGATTCCCCGTTCGATGTCGCTGATCGTGCGAATGCTCACGCCCGAACGCTCAGCCAGTTCTTCCTGGGTCAAGCCACGCGCCGCGCGCGCTTGCTGGAGCGCCAGCGCCAAGCTCATAGGTTCTGGCTGCGGCATCACATCTCCCCAAGTGGCTGATCGCCCGCCAATTCTGCCGGTGATTCTGTGGTTTTGCCCCTGGCGACCGACCACTTCGCAGTGTACCTTCACTATGAAGGGTATACAGCGAACCCGGGAGCGCCATCGCGCTACGAGTGTAGCATAGCGTAGTTCGTGGCTCTCCAGGCGACGATCCGGTGGAAATCTCTCGTTGCTCTGAATGAAAGGGGCGAACGTCATGCTTGATGCGCCATCCAGGCACAGGGTAAAGCTACTGGTATACCGTGTTGCTCTCGGCGCGATGCTCGTGAGTGTGTTAGCGCTGGCCGCATGCAGCGGCGGCGGTGGTGGTGGTTCGTCCACTGGCGGCGGTAGTACAGCGACCACGAGCGGGCCGACCGCTACTCCACCTGGGCCAACGCCAACGATTGCGCTTCAGCAGATCACAGTCGCCTATTGTCAGAAGATCTTGCCCCTGGCGACTGCAAATCAGATCATCCCATCTTCGACGCCCGCGACCTCGATCACGCAGGGGAATCCCAACAACGCCCTCAGCGGCGCATGCAACTATGTTGTGTCGCCATCGAAGTTTCTGGTGATCGTCTGGTTCATCCCCTGGAATGGGCCAGACCCCATCCCACAGAGTGCTATAAGCGCTGAACTCTCGAAGGCGGCGGGGAGCAACCTCACCATTACGACGCTGAACATGGTGAGTGGTATCGGCGATCAGGCGGCGTATTTGGAGGCGACGGGAACTGACCCGAGTACTGGCTACTCAGGCAGTGTGCATATCTTCTACGTTCTCGAAAAGTCCTTCATCTTCGATTGCGTGACCTACAGCTTTCTGTCGCCAGCGTTGGCCACTCAGAGCCAGCTCCAGCAGTGCGCGCAGACGGTAGACCAGAACCTGCGCGCCGCGTAGCGCCCAAATCCTCACGTGGACCCCGCTCCCTCTTTGTCTGGGAGCGGGGTTCTTGCATATTGGCGCGTCATACCGCTTTGGGAGGCGTCAGACGCGCCTTGGCATCGCGGCTCGGCAGGCTAGCGGTTGAGCGCGCGGTCTACCAGCCACGGCGCCAGCTCTTCGGCGGCGATGGCGCCGCGATAGACGATAGGAGCCACCACCTCGCGGCGTGGGCGCTCCACCAGCCCGGCGATGGCGCCTGCGATCAGCTCAGGGCCGGGCAATCGCTGGCCGCGCCCCTGAGTCATCTCTGTGCGGATGAAGCCCGGCGAGACAATTGAGACGGCGACGCCACTGCTGCGCAGCTTGCGCCGCAGCGAGAGCGCGAAGCCACGGATGCCGAACTTGGTGGCGCTGTAGATCGGATCAGTGGCGATATGGCCAGCCACCGAGGCGACGCAGATGATGACGCCGTTGCGTCGCTGCATCATGCCAGGCAGCAGCAGCCGCGTCAGCAGGATCGGCCCGGTGAGGTTGGTGTTGATGGTCTGCGCCACGCCATCGGGCGCCATTCGGGGGAACGGCTCGGGCCAGCCGATGCCCGCGTTGTTGATGAGGATGTCTACCTGGCCGTAGACCGCCTCGGCCTCACGCGCCAGCCGCTCGACGCTGGCGAGGTCGGCGATGTCGGCCTCGATGGCGCTGGCCGCGCCACCCGCCGCAATGATCGCGGCGACTCCCTCCGCCAGGCGGTCGGCTCGCCGCGCCGCCAGGATGACCCGCGCGCCCCGCCGCGCAAGCTCGCGCGCCGTTTCCGCGCCGATGCCCGAACTGGCCCCCGTCACCAGGGCCACCGCTCCCGCGATCTTCACCGTTATCTCCCTCACCCCCGGCCCCTCTCCCAGCTAGGAGAGGGGAGCAGGAGACAGCTAGCGGCCAATGCCCGCCGTGTGTCCGCCATCGACTGGCATGGCGATGCCGGTGAGGAAGGCGGCGTCATCCGAAGCGAGGAACGCGGCGACTGCGGCGACATCCTCCGGCTGGCCAAGGCGGCCCAGCGGCACCATGCGCGCCAGCCGCTCGCGCGCCCGCTGCCTGTCGGCGCTGCCAGCGACGAGCGCCTCCACGAGCGGGGTGTCAGTCCAGACGGGGCAGATCGCGTTGGCGCGGATGTTGTAGCGGGCGCCCTCTAGCGCAAGCGTCTTGACGAGCTGGATCACCGCCGCTTTCGAGGGGCCATACGCGCCGAGGTTCGGCGTCCCCTCCATCCCGGCGACGGAGGCCATCGCCAGAATGACGCCGCCGTTGTCCTGCATGGCGCGGAAGGCGTACTTGGCGCAGAGAAAAACGCCGGTGAGGTTGACCTCCAGCACGCGGCGCCAGTCGGCGAGGTCGAGGGTTGCGATCGGGCCAAACGTGCCGATGCCCGCGTTGGCGATCATCAGATCGAGCTTGCCACACTGCGCCATCGTCGCATCCACCGCGGCGGCGCAGGCGCGCTCGTCAGTCACATCCAGCGCACGGGCGACCACCTGATTGGCCTCGGCTCCCGCTTCGCGCGCCAGACGCACGGTCTCCTGCGCGCCCGCCTCGTTGATATCCGCTGCGATGACCCGCGCGCCCTCGCTGGCATAGCGCAGGGTGATAGCGCGCCCCAGCCCGGAGCCGCCGCCAGTGACGATAGCTACTTTGCCATCCAGTCGCGTCATAGCCTGAGTCCTCTCTGCTGATTTCCGCACTCGCACTGCTCTTGCACTGCACTTGCGCTGCTCACGCTCGCAGCCAAGCCCACGCCGGCGCCGACGTGCCACGCGCGCAGGCGCTCCCAGCTGGCGCATGCTAGCGTATGGCAGTATAGTCTATAGCCGCGAGAGAGGCGTAGACGTGGCGTGATGCGCGCCGCCCGCAGCGAAACGCCTGGTAACGCCTGGTAACGCCTGTGCGCATATCTCCCCCATTTTTGACAGGCAGTGTCCGGCGGGGTAGAATACACGTAGTAGATGACGCGCGGACTTTGTAACAGAGACGTTCCTCGTATTCCGCGCATGATTGTCTTCTTCCGTCTTCCTCACTACGGCCTCGTGCATGGGTACGCCGCGCTCGACAGCGTGTGCGACTCCTGGGTGTGACGCGTATCCGATCCGTGTGGCGACGAGAACCTGCTGGTGAGCCTCATTGCGTGGCCGTCTGCCGCCGCGCCCCGCTCGCCCTACACGATCATCACGAACAGCATGATCGCTGGATCAACAAGGATTACGCATGACCACCGAGACCCTTCCTTCTATGACGCTGCCCGCGGAGCCGACGACCACGCCGACCGTGGATGCAGGCGCTACGCCCACGCAGACCTTCGCCGACCTTGGCGCGCATCCACGCGCCGTCGAACGGCTGGCTGAGTTGGGCATCGAGACGCCGACCCTGATTCAGGCGCGCGCCATCCCGCCGCTGCTGGCCGGGCGTGATGTCGTCGGCCAGTCGCGCACTGGCTCTGGTAAGACCATCGCCTACGGGCTGCCGCTCATCGAGCGGATGGACCCACGCCTGCGCCGTGTGCAGGCGCTTGTGCTCGTGCCAACGCGCGAGCTAGCTGGCCAGGTGGCGGGTGTGCTGTTTTCGCTGGGCGCCGGACGCGGCTTGCGCGTCGCACAGCTCATCGGCGGTCGCTCGTACACGCCGCAGCGTGAGGCGCTGCGTATGGGCGCGCAGATCGCCGTCGGCGCGCCGGGGCGCGTACTCGATCATCTGCGTCAGGGCGCGCTGGACCTGAGCCAGCTCACCTTCGCCGTGCTCGATGAGGCTGACCAGATGCTCGACGCCGGGTTTGCGCCCGACGTGGAGCGACTGCTGGCCGCAATGCCAGAGCGGCGGCAACTGGCGCTCTTCACCGCGACCCTACCCGCGATGACCACGCAGATCGCCCAGCGCTACCTGCACGATCCCATCTCAGTGGACGCTGGGACGCCGGAGAGCCGACCCGCGCCGACGATCACGCAGACCGTCTATGTGGCCCCGCGCGACCAGCGGTTGGCAGCGCTGATGGCCCTGCTCAACCGTCGCCGCGACGCCAGCGGCACGACACTCGTGTTTGGCCGCACCAAACACGGCGTGGATAAGCTCGCGCGGCAGCTGATCGCACGCGGTTATCCCGTGGCGGCGTTGCACGGCAACATGAGCCAGAACGCGCGCGACCGGGTGATGGTCGACTTCCGCAGCGGCAAGACGCCGATGCTGCTGGCGACCAACGTGGCGGCGCGGGGACTCGATGTGCTCTCCATCGACCAGGTTATCAACTACGAGTTGCCCGAATCGGCCGAGCTTTTCACACACCGTGTTGGCCGCACGGGTCGCATGGACAACGAGGGTGAGGCGATCACGCTCCTCACGCCCGACGACATGGCGCAGTGGCGTCGCTTCCAGCGCGATCTGGCGCTGAAGGTGAAGCCGCAGCCCTTCCCGCAGAGTGAGCTGCCCGCCGCGTCCGCGCCTGCCACGCCTGCGGTTGCGAGCGTGTCGGAGGTGGCGCCCACCCAGCCAACTGAGCCAGCCGCAGCGCCCGCGCGCAGCGAGCGGTACGGCGAGCGGCGCGCGGCCCGGCGCCCCTTCGCTGAGAATGCCCGGCCCATGCGGCGTGGCGATGCGACAGAGCGCTGGTCGCGGTCCACGAGTGTGAACGAGCGACGCGATGACTACCGCGCTGGCGCCCGCAACGACTTCCGCAACGACCCTCGCGGCGATGACCGCCGCGAGAGCCGCTTCGAGAGCCGCTTCGAACGTGGCGACGACGAGCGCCGTGACGACCGCCGTGAGCGGACTGACCGCTTCGAGCGGGCGCCCCGTCGCACGGAGTATCGCCGCGACGATGCGCGCAGTAGTGAGCGCGACGAGCGCGGCGAGCGCCCGGCGCGCCCCTATCGCGCGCCGAGTCGGCCCGCCAGCGGCTTCCGCTCCAGCGAGGGCGGCGCGAGCCATCGCCCTGGCCGCCCGGCGGCTGGGCGTGCGGGTCGCCCTGTGCGCGCCGAGCGCGGCGAGCGCGGCTCTCGCCTCACGCGCGGCTAAGCGCCCACTCTCAAGGCGCATCCCAAACAAACGCTCCTGCTCCGTGTCAAATGGAGCAGGAGCGTTTGGTCATCTGGCGTCTGGAAGCGAGGGCCCATGCCGCGATCCGAAGCGATGTAGTTGGCGAGGGAACAGCGGGAGCAGGACAGTCACGGCGACCCAGCCAACAGGGAAGCCCTCCTGCCGTTCCACGTTCACTCGCGTATTGTCGCGCTCCCGTCCGAGGCGCCCAGCGTATGCAGCCGCTTGAGGCGCTCCGGCTCCGCCTCGGCCAACCAGGGATCCTGAGACAGCAACGCCCAGGCGCGCGCAAAGTGAGGGCGCGCTTCAGGCTCACGCCCCAGAGCCAGCAGGCACTCCCCTAGTTCCTCATGCAGGTAGCCATCCGGTCTCCCGGTGTGTTCATACTCCTGTAGCAGCTCCTGCTGCAACGCCTGCGCTTCCTGGAAGCGCCCGAGCGAACGTAGCGCCCGCGCGACCGCCCACCTCGCCACGGGGACGCGATCAGTCTGCGCATCCGCCTGCCATGCGGCGAGCGCGGATTGGAACAGCGCCAACGCCTGCTCATACTCCCCCGCGTCGTGATAGGTCCAGCCCATGTTATTGTAGAGCGAGCCTTGCCAGCGCCTGGCGCGGGGGTCCTCGCTGGCTTGCGCGCGCGCCAACGCGCGGCGGTTCCACTCCAGGCCTTCGTCCGTCGGTTCGACAATGCCAAGCATATGCGCTGCGTCCACGGCGTACGCATCCTGCCTCGATTGTGTCGCCAACTCCCATGCGGCGAGGAAGAGCGGACGCGCGCGTTCTGGCTGGCCCGCCGAGTTGAAGACTCGTCCACGTTCGAGCAGATAGCGCACGCGCGGGGGCATAGCGGCTGTCTCGCCGTCATGCGCCAGCACGCCATCCAGCTCCCGCTCCATCTGATCGAGAGTGCGATGCGCATCGTCGAAGCGCCGCTGCAGTCCCTGGGCGCGAGCGACCTGTGTGAGCAATTCCAGACGATAGGTCGGTAACGGGTGGTCCGTCGTCCGTCGCAAGATAGTGAGAAAAACCTGCTCAGTTTGGGCGGGCTGCTCATAGTTCCAGAGCGCGTCGAAGTCTGGAAGCTCCTCATGAGTGGTAGGCACGATGAGGCTCCTTTTCCCAGTCAGCGTTTAGCGCGGCCCACTGGCGCGGCCCGCGATTTCCCTCCACATACCAATCCCACTCATGGCTCCCACTCATAGCGCACGGCGCGGAAGCGCGCGCACGGACTCGCATGGCGGAGCAGGCGCGAGACGGAAGAAAGCTCAACCAGTCGGTCAGACATCGTAGCAGAAAACAGTCGCAGTGCGATAGGAGCGCTTCAACGACGCGCTCCTTCCGTTTTTGGCGGGCGTCGTGTACCATATCAAGACACCCCGACACACAAGAGCAGTGGCGGGAACCGCGTCCCTTTACAACTGAGTCTGTTGCGTCTGTCGGACCCTGACTGAAACGCTGCGGGGCGGGCGGGTTGTCAGGACCACTTGCAGTCCATCTACTCCCCTCCACC
>VFSW01014319.1_pt1 | contig 10968 bp, 6 predicted proteins | sample 5358111 | NCBI WGS metagenome assembly VFSW01 (sample SAMN11554181, study PRJNA540505) | mine drainage metagenome | isolation source: sediment from site ElyBrook_90M | place: USA: Ely Copper Mine, Vershire, VT | collected 2017
GCAACCCGTCTTGCGGCGGGTTCGGCAAGGGACATCTGGTGCGGGAGATCGATGCGCTTGACGGGCTGATGGGACGTGCCGCCGACGCGGCCGGCATCCATTTCAAGCTGCTGAATCGCAGCAAGGGGCCGGCGGTGCGCGGTCCTCGGGCGCAGGCGGATCGATCGCTGTACCGGCGGGCGATGCGCGGGCTGTTGGAGGACACTGCGAATTTGATGTTGCTTGCCAGCGCGGCCGAGGACCTTGAAACGGATGGCGACGGGCGGATCGCGGCGGTCATTTGTGGCGGCGGTCAGCGAATTGGCTGCGGTGCGGTGGTACTGACAGCCGGAACATTTCTGCGTGGGATCATCCATATAGGAGACCGCCAGACGCCAGCGGGCCGGATGGGGGAGGCGCCGTCGATCGGGCTGGCGCAAACGCTGAGCCGGCTGGGACTGCCACTTGGCCGCCTGAAGACCGGCACCCCGCCCCGGCTGGACCGGCGAACCATCGACTGGGAGGGATTGCGGGCTGATCCTGGCGATGATCAGCCGCAGCCGTTCAGCACGATGACATCCCGGCTGTTGAACCGGCAGATCGAATGCCGGGTGACCGGCACCACCGAGGCGACCCACGCGGTGATTCGGGAGAACCTGCATAGGGCGGCGGTCTATTCGGGTCAGATCGCCGGGCGGGGGCCGCGTTACTGTCCGTCGATCGAAGACAAGATCGTCCGATTCTCCGGCAAGGACCGTCATAATATCTTTTTGGAGCCGGAGGGGCTGGACGATCCGACGGTGTATCCGAACGGTATCTCCACCAGTTTGCCGGAAGACGTGCAGCAGGCGATCCTGAAAACGATTCCCGGGCTGGAACATGCCCGGATGGTCAGGCCGGGTTATGCCGTCGAATACGATTACGTCGATCCCCGAGCGCTGACGCGCGGGCTGGAACTCCGGGCGATGCCGGGGCTGTTCCTGGCAGGTCAGATCAACGGCACGACGGGATATGAGGAAGCCGCGGCGCAGGGTGTGCTGGCAGGCATTAATGCTGGCCGCGCGGCCGGTGGACAGGGTCCGGTGTGGCTCGACCGGACGGAGTCCTATTTGGGCGTCATGGTGGACGACCTACCGACCCAGGGTGTCGCCGAACCGTATCGGATGTTCACGTCGCGCGCCGAATTCAGGCTCAGTTTGCGGGCGGATAACGCCGACCTGCGGCTGACGGGAAAAGGGATTGCGTGGGGCTGCGTGGGGCCGGCGCGAGACGTGGCTTTCAAGGCGCACCAGACGGCGTTGCTGGCCGCGATGGAGCGCGCGCACGCGGACGGTTTGCCCGCGGCGGAGATGAACCGGCTGGGGGTTGTTCCCGCGACCGACGGGCGCTGGCGGTCCGTGCTCGATCTCGCGGGCAACGATAATGGCGCGGGGCCGTCTTTGTGTGCGGCGTTTCCCTGGCTCGCGTCGCTGCCGGAGCGGACGGTGGAGCAGCTTCGTACTGATGCGCGCTATGCCGGCTATCTGCACCGGCAGCAGGCCGAACTTCGGCTGAGCCGCCGTGAAGCACGTGGGGCGCTGGAGGGGATTTTGTTCGAGGAAATCGGTGGCCTCTCGACGGAAATCCGCGAGAAGCTGAAGCAAGCCTGCCCGGAGTCACTGGGTGCGGCGGCCCGCATCCAGGGCATGACACCGGCGGCGCTGGCGTCGATCGCGGCCTTTGTCCGCAAACGCGCCGCGGCCTAGCGGGCCGTGGACAGTATTTCCGCACTTCCGGCCAAGACTCCCGCCGCCACAGGCGCGACTCCTGCCATGGCGCAGGGGTGCGCCTGCAAGGCCGAACAGCCTGACGCGTTGCGGTTCTTCCGGATGGGCGATTTCTACGAGTTGTTCTTCGCCGATGCCGAAGCCGCGGCCGCCGCGCTGGATATCGCATTGTCTCATCGCGGCGAGCATGCCGGGACGCCCATTCCGATGTGTGGCGTTCCGCATCATGCCTCTGAAATCTATCTCGCGCGCTTAATCCGACGGGGCTTTCGGATCGCGATCGTCGAACAGATGGAGGATCCGAAGGCCCGCACCGGAAAACAGCCGATCAAGCGAGAGGTCGTCCGGGTCATCACGCCGGGCACGATCACGGAAGAGGCGCTGCTGGAGGCGGGGCGGCCGAACCTGCTGATGGCCCTGGCACGAGACCAGGATGGTCTTGGCGCGGCGTGGGTCGATGTTTCGACCGGGCTGTTTGAAACCACCGCACTATCGAAAGCGGAACTTTCGGCTTTGCTCGGGCGGCTGGAACCGGTGGAGGTGCTTGCTCCGGAGGAGCTTGATCTTGGCGAATGGGCGACCAATCGCTCGCCTGAAACCGTGCCCTCGACACCGCTGATCGCGCGGCGCCGGCTGGCCGAGACGTTCGGTACGGCCAGCCTGGACGCGTTCGGCACATTCACCGATGGCGAGGCCGTGGCCGCGGCGATGGCGGTGGACTACATCCGTAGCACCCAATCCGGCGCGCTGCCGCGGCTTGGCCGCCCGGAACCTCGGGGACAGGCCGGCGCGCTGTTGATGGACGCGGCGACGCGCGCGAGTTTGGAAATCCTGAGATCACGGGATGGCGGCACGCAGCACACGCTGTTCGCGGCGGTTCAGCGCACTTTGACCGCGGCCGGCGCACGGGCGCTGGCGGCGTGGCTCTCCGCACCGCTCACAGATCAAGCCGCGATCGTGGCGCGTCAGGACGCCTGGTCCTGGTGCATCGCCAATCCCGAGGAGACGAACCGATTGCGGGCCATCCTGCGAACGGCTCCGGACATGGCACGTGCCTTGGGGCGTTTGTCGCTCAACCGGGGAACGCCGCGCGATCTTGCCGCCATACGGGATGGGCTCACCGCAGCGTTCGGGGTGGCCGCCATTCTTCAGGCACCGCTTCCGACGGCCCTCGCCGATGCCAGGGCTGCCATTCCAAACGATTCCGCCCTGGCGGAGGAATTGGCTCGGGCCTTGGCCGACCCGGCGCCGGCACGTCTCGACGATGGGGGCGCGATCCGAACCGGCTTCGACGGAGAACTTGACGCGTACCGGACGCTGCGTGACGAAAGCCGTCAGGTCATCGCCAGACTGCAACTCGATTTCGCGCAGCGTTTCGGTGTCGCCAGCCTCAAAATCAAACACCACGCACAGCTTGGCTATATCATCGAGGCACCGTCGGTCGCGGTCGAGTCACTGCGCGGCTTTCCGGAACTGACCTTGCGCCAGGGGATGGCGAACGGCGCGCGGTTTACGACGCCGGACCTGTCCGAACTGGATCAGCGTATCCGGGAAGCGGCGGAGAAAGCGACGGCTCGGGAGCGGCTGGTCTTCGCCCACCTGGTTCGCGGCGTTTTGGCGCATGCGGACGAAATTGCCGGTTGCGCGGACGCGCTTGCCTTTCTGGATGCGACACAATCGGCCGCGAAACTGGCGCAGAGCGGCACCTGGGTGCGGCCGACGCGGACGGCAACGGACGAATTCCGCATCGAAGCAGGACGCCATCCGGTGGTGGAAAGCGCACTTGCCAGCCATGCCGCGTTCGTGCCGAACCGCTGCGACCTGTCACCCGATCAGCGCGTCATGCTGTTGACCGGCCCGAACATGGCCGGAAAATCCACGTTTCTGCGGCAGAACGCGCTGTTCGTGGTTCTGACACAGGCCGGGTTGCCGCTGCCCGCCGAATCCGCGGTATTGGGGATCGTGGACCGGCTGTTCAGCCGGGTCGGCGCGTCGGACGACCTGGCTCGGGGCCGTTCGACGTTCATGGTGGAAATGACCGAGACCGCGGCAATTTTGCATCAGGCGGGACCGAAGTCACTGGTCGTTGTTGATGAAATCGGGCGCGGCACTTCGACACTGGATGGATTGGCGATCGCCTGGGCGGTTTTGGAAGCTTTGCACAGTGCCATACGCTGCCGCACTATTTTCGCCACACATTTCCATGAACTTGCGGAACTGGCGGATCGCCTGCCACGGCTGAAGCCGCATACGATGCGGGTCAAGGAATGGAAGGGTACTGTGGTGTTCCTGCACGAAGTGGCTGAGGGTGCCGCGGGACGTTCGTGGGGTGTGCATGTCGCGGAACTCGCCGGCGTGCCGGCACAAGTGGTCCGCAGAGCCGCATCCTTAATGGCGGCACTTGAGAAAAACGGCGGACCGCTTGGCAAATCAGCCTCGCTTCAGGCATTGCCCTTGTTCGCGGCGACCGCGGCCCGCGACGAACTGTTGCCAGCCAAGGGCGCATTCACGCCGCTGTGCGAGGCTTTGAATGAGATAAACCCCGATAACATGTCACCGAAACAGGCACTCGACGTCTTATATCGTCTCAAGACGCTTTTGCCGGGTTGCGCGGATGGGGCCACATAGTACGATCAATGCAATGTTAACTCCCATTCCCTTGCCGCGTGCCCCAGAAGCCGCGGCGTCCCTGCTTTCGGACGCTCTCGCCGGCATCGCGGAGGAGAGCGGCACCGTCTCCCGCGATGCCGCCGTCGGTGCCTTTCGGCGACATCTGGCGCGCATACAGTCTTATGTGCAGCATGCTTTCGAACACGAGCAGATCACCGGTCTCCAGGCCGCGCGGCTTTTGGGCGCCCTGATCGACGGGGTCGTGGGAGCCTTGTTCGAGCATAGTACCACAAAGGCCGACCTGGCGTTCGTCGAGAACCTGAGCGTCGCCGCGACCGGCGGATATGGCCGCGGCGTTCTTGCGCCGTTCAGCGATATCGACCTGCTGTTCCTGACGGATGAGAATCCGACGCCGGAGACGCTGCGTGTCGTCGAATACATGCTGTATTTCCTCTGGGATCTGGGACTGAAGGTCGGTCACGCGACGCGGTCGATCGGGGACTGTCTGATCGAGGGTGGCAAGGATACGACCATCCGGACTGCACTGCTCGACGCACGATTTCTGACCGGCAACAAAACGTTGTTTGGCGAATTCCACAGGCGGTTTCGCGCGGCCTGCAAAGAGGCGGGAGCAGCGGACTATATCGCGGCGAATCACGCCGACCGCGCGGTCCGTCACCGGCGGTATGGCGACAGCCCGTTCGGCGTCGAGCCGAACGTCAAAGAGGGGCGGGGCGGGCTGCGCGATTTGCAGACCCTGTATTGGATCGCGCGTTACGTGTTCGATACCCAGACGATGGGTGAACTGGCCGACCTTGGTGGCATCCTGACGCAACAGGAAGCCCGGCATGGCAGGCGGGCCTGGGAGTTCCTCTGGACCGTTCGTTTCCACCTTCACTATGTCGCGGGCCGAGCAGAGGAGCGGCTGACATTCGACTTGCAGCCGGTTGTCGGGGCGCGGATGGGATACACGCGTCATGGCCGCCAGGATGGCGTGGAGCGCTTCATGCGCCACTACTTCCTGACTGCCCGGGAAATCGCCCGGCTTACGCGCATTCTGGAACCGGCGATCCTGCGGTCGGCGCTTGGTCCACCGGCGCTTGAGGCCGAAACAGACGACGCCCTGCTCTCGGCCGGGTTTGTCCTGGCGGAGGGGCAACTCCTGCCGATCGCCGGACGGGACTTCGATGTCGAACCGATCCAGATGCTGCGAATCCTACAGGTCGCGCGTGATCGCGGTCTGGAGCTTCACCCACTGGCGATACGGTCGTTCATTCAAAACGAGCGGCGGGCGGTTTCGCTGCGCGGCGACTTGAAGGCGGCGGCGATCTTCATGGATCTGCTGTGCGGGAAGGAGCCCGATCGACATCGGCCGGGCGGACAGCATCCCGATGGGGCCCGATGGCTTGCCATCCTGAACGAGACAGGTTTTTTCGGCCGTTATTTGCCGGACTGGGCGCGGATCGTCGGCCAGATGCAGTTCGATACATACCATATATTTACCGTGGACGAGCATACGATCGAAGCGGTACGCGTGCTCAATACCCTTGAACGGGGTGAACTGGCCGAGGTTGCACCGATCGCCTCGGAACTTGTGGACCATGTCCAGTCGCGGCGTTCCTTATATCTCGCGATGTTACTGCACGACATTGCGAAGGGCCGCGGGGGCGATCATTCCGCACTCGGCGCCGAGGTTGCGCTGGAAGTCGGACCCGCCCTGGGCCTGAGCGACGAAGAGACCGAAACGGTCTCCTGGCTGGTTCTGCACCATCTGCTGATGAGCGCCACGGCCTTTAAACGCGACATCGACGATCCGAAGACGATCCTGGACCTGGCTGACACAATCCAATCACCGGAGCGCCTGCGCCTGCTGCTGATTTTGACCGTCGCCGATATGCGGGCGGTTTCGAGCAAGGTCTGGAACGGCTGGAAGGCGACGCTGCTCAGAGAACTTTATTCGCGTGTCGCGGAGGTTTTAGCCGGAGGTTTGGCCACCACCGAGCGTGATGTGCGTGTCGCGCGGGCAAAGCAATCCGTGGGTGCGCTGCTGAGCGACTGGAGTCCTGAAGAGATCGAGCATTTCGTCGAGTTGGGCTATGCCGGGTATTGGCTATCATTTGATCCCGAAACGCATGCCCGCCACGCTCGATTGATCCGTGATGCCGAGCATCGGAAGTCGCCGCTGACGGTCGATACGCAGCCCTTGCCGGCCCGGGCGGTCACGGAAGTAACGGTCTATTGCGCCGATTATGCCGGGCTGTTCGGCAAGATTTCCGGGGCACTGGCGGTGGCGGGCGCCTCGATCGTCGATGCGCGTATCCACACAATGACCAACGGAATGGCGCTGGATACATTCTGGATCCAGGACGCCGCGGGCGGAACCTTCGACGCGCCGCACCGGTTGGCCCGCCTCTCGGTACTGATCGAGCAGGCTCTGTCGGGCCGGCTGAGACTTTCGACAGAAATTCGCCGTGTTTCCAAGGTTCTGCTTGGCCGGCGCACGCAGGCGATTCATGTGCCGCCGCGAGTCGTCATCGACAACCATGCCTCGAATACGCACACGGTGCTTGAGGTCAACGGGCGGGACCGGCCTGGCTTGCTGCATGATGTTACCGCCGCGATCAGCGCGCAGGGACTACAAATCGCTTCGGCTCACGTAACGACTTATGGTGTGCGAGCGGTGGACGTGTTCTATGTCAAGGATGTGTTCGGCCTGAAAATCGAGAATGAGCGGAAACTTCGGCAGCTTCGGGATGCTTTGCTTCTGGCATTGAACAATCCCGATGACGCGACCTCACCGGTTACCCTTCCACCGATCCGAAAGCTCAAGCGAGCGGCGGCCGGATAAGGGAAAAGGTGCTCCGGCTACGTGGCACGGGATGCTGATTGGCCAGTCACGGTTTTTTGGCTCAGGCTAACCTGAGAATGAACCGGCCACCTGATCGTCAGGGATTGTTGAGACCGGCAAAATATTGCCCGCCGGGGTGGTGGCCCGTCATTGTGTCTTCTATCGCGATCGGGCTGACGCCCGCGACGTCGTATGCGACGGGATCCCGGGTTCCAGTGGAGACTCCAATGTTCCTGCCGGTGGTGCCGGCCTGCGTCTCGTCGCCGTTCGGACCCCGCATCCTGCCGAACAGGTGGCTGGCCGGGACATTCCATAGCGGGATCGATCTTCCCGCGGCCATCGGCGCCGCGGTGACCGCAGTCGCACCGGGAACAATCATTCGCATCCAGCGGCATGGGGTCGGGGGCCTTGAGGTTCTGATCCAACACAACGGGTTCATCGGCGTTTACAGCCATCTCGGGCTGATCACGCCAACGGTGGCAGAAGGCCGCAAAGTGGTCCGTGGCGGTGAACGGATTGCCACGGTCGGCCGTTCCGGTCTCACCTATGGTCCACATCTCTATTTCGGAATGAGCGTTAACGGCCGAGCGGTCGATCCGGCGCCGTATCTTAATGTTCTCCCTTGCGGTTCAGAGTCGCAGGGCGGTCACGGTCGTCCTGCTCGGGCCTCGGATCGGCGTTGAGCGGTTGGATCAGCCGACGACGACTGGTAATCCAGACGTTCTCACACCGCTCGACCACTGCACTGTTCCTATGCTTCCGCACATCTCGCATTTGGGATGCCACAGCGCATGTTCAGCGCCGCAGTTCGTGCAGTGCCAGTGCGGGTCCGGTTCGGCGGTCGCGGCGCGGCGGAGCGCATCTCGTTGCGCGATTCGGCCCGGTTCGGTGTCGCCGCGCTCCTGTTCCTCGATTTCGGCGAGGAGCAGGCAAAGGCGGCGCTGTTTCGTCCCTTCATTCTCGGCGATCTCGATCTGATGGCGCGCTTCACCTGTCAATCCGGCATCGAGTGCGACACGGGCCATGAGCAGATGGCTTTCGGGATGATTGGGATTTCGCGCGACCAAGCGCCTGGCAGCCTGTGCACGCGCCAGAGGATTGTGTTCCAGAGCCAGGGCGAAGGCCGCGAGGTCGGGATGAGGTGCCTGCTTCCAGGCCTCCACGACGCATGACAGAGCGCGTTTTTCATGGCCGGATGCCCGAAGCCGGCTTGCATAGGCGAGTACGGCCGGTGAGAACGCCGGGTCTTCCTTCCATGCTTGTTTCGCGAAGTTCAGCGCGCGGGTTGGATCGGATTCGGCATCGGCCGCGGCAACGTAAAAGATTGGCCGCCGCGGGTCAGGCCCGATCAATTCGAGTGCCTCGGCCCAGTTCCCGGTCTGCAATGCGAGGTCGGCGCGCTGTTGACGAAGCCACGTGGTTCCGGGATGCGCGGCTTCCGCCTGCTTGGCGATTACCAGGGCCTCGGGCCAGTCGCGGCGATCGACGGCCTGACGAAGCAGCCCACGCAGGCCGAGAAACCTGGCTTCCGGGTGTTTCGCCAGGACGCGAAAGGCTTCCTCTGCTTCGTCCTCTCGCCCGGACAATCGGCCCGCCTCGGCGACCAGCAACAGTGTCTGGGGCGTATCGCCGAGGAGGCGACGAGCCTGCCGGGCTGCCTTGCGGGCTGGTCCCTGTTCACCCGCCGCCAAGGCGACAAGTACGCGGGTAACCCGGGCTTCGCCCAAGGCAAGGCGATGGCGACGCCGCCAGCCCGCCCCCGTGCGAGGGATCGCCAGCACACCACGCACAATGCGCACCAGGATGAGGATCACGGCCACCAATACGATCAGCAGCAGGATCGCCACCGGGGCCGAGGTTTCGATTGTGTAGGCGCCGATCGAAGCGGCGACGTGCCCGGGAACGGCGGCCAACAGCCATGCCACCGCGACGATGACGAAGCCGGCCAGAAGGAAAAGAACGACCTTCAGCATCACGCCTGATCTGCCATGGTGGCCAGCGCTGACCGTGCGTTCAACAAGGCCTTTGCGTCGGCCAGCCAACTGGCCATTGCCTGCCCGGGCTGTCCTTTCAACGTCTCGACCGCCCTGACGGCGCCGGTGAGATCGCCGGTGTCAAGTGCTGCCCTGGCCTGGTTCAGAGCGACGGTGGATGAATTGCCCATCACGATTGTGTCGCCTCGACGGATGGTTACCAAGCCTTGCGCCCGCTCCCAAACGCGGTCGATAAACGGGGCGTTGGTGCCGTCCGGCTGTTTCGCGGCCAGTGCCACTTGCTCGTCCCGCGGAAAGCGAAGCCGCCGCTGAGCCTCAGTTGGCGGCGCGGTGGGGGCAAAGCGCGCAAGTGCTTGCGGCGCATTGGGCAGATCGCCGATGGGCCGGCCAGCGGCGAGGGCGAAGGACGCTTCCTGGAGCCTGGCAATCCGGTTGAGCCGTTTCGTCGCGGCGGCGAGATTGTTGGCGTTCGTTTCGGTCGCAGCAACCCGGCTGGTCAGCGCGTCAAGGCCGGTCTGGTCGCGGGCCGAAAGGGATTCGATCCGGCCGGACAATGTATCCAACCGGCTGGCAAGCTGGGTCTGGTCCGCAACGCGTCCATCGATGGCGTCCACGCGGGCGGTTATTTTGCCCAGATCGGCGGTTGGCCGCTGCTCCAAACGGGTCAGGCGGGTATCGATATCGGTCAGGCGCTGGGCGACAGCGTTGATCGCGGAGGCTTCGTCGGACGTTTCATCCGGCAAACCGGGATATTGCCAGACGCAAAAGATCGCGACGGCAAGCAGGAGGAAACCCAGGCCACAAAGCCAGGGAAGGACGTCGCGCCGGGGAGCGGGCGTCGCCACTGCCGCGGGTTCCGACGGTTCGCCGGTGGGGAGCAGAAGAGGTTGATCAGTCATGTCAGCAGCACCAGCATCGCATCCTGGTTTGGCTTCGCGGCGACACGGACGCACCGCCAGGGGAGAGGTCTTAATGCCACGGCCGCCCGTTCGCTGATAGACACCGCCGCGCCATCGCGAACAGCGTCAACCAGCCCCGCCGAACGTAGAAGATCCACGAAACAGCGCGACGTTTCACCGGAAAAGAACATCGCGGCGGCCAACTGGCGCTGTCGCAGATGGCTCGCGGCGGCTTCAGGCAGGACAGGAACGCAAGCGGCCTGATATGCGACGCGGCGCAGAACGTGGAAGCCGCGCTGCCGCAGGGCCGCGGCCAGTTCCGTCCCCTGCCCTTTCCCGGTTGGCAGAAACAGGGTGCCATCGGCGGGGGCCAACGTCTCCAATACCAGACCAAGGAGCGTATGAGAGTCTCCATCGGCATTGAGAACATGGATAAAGCCGGCCTCCTTCGCCCTGGCGGCGGTCGCGGTACCGACGGCGAAGACCGGGCGATCATGCAAGGATGAAGGACATGCCGCGACAGCGTTTCGGCTGGTCAACACGGTCGCCGCGATGCGATGCGGGGGATGGATGTTTTGTGCGATGATCGCGATGACAGGCGCGACGATTGGGATAAGGCCAAGCGCACTTACGCGAGCGGCGGTTTCACCGGCACCGGGTTCTGGTCTTGTGATCAAAACACGCTTCAAAAGGCCGCTCTTGTCAAAGAGCCTCCGGTCGATGATGTGTGCCCCGGCCGGGGGCGCCGTATCCTACTTCTCGCCGTATCGCCTGCAAGCGAGATAACGGGTTGCCAAGTGCCCGGGCCAGGAGATCGGCTGGAAAGATGCGATGAAACCGGTTTTGGGAATCGAGACGTCCTGTGATGAAAC
>VFSW01014320.1_pt1 | contig 10967 bp, 10 predicted proteins | sample 5358111 | NCBI WGS metagenome assembly VFSW01 (sample SAMN11554181, study PRJNA540505) | mine drainage metagenome | isolation source: sediment from site ElyBrook_90M | place: USA: Ely Copper Mine, Vershire, VT | collected 2017
GAGCCCATCTGTCCCAGTCCGGCGAATGCAATTTTCATCCTTCCAGGATAGCGGGACCGACGGTTAACTGGCCTTCTTTTCGAGGGCTTCGATGCGCCGCCGGAGTTCTTCAATGGCGTGATCCTGGGCGCGACGACGCTGGGAGAGGTCCACATCGAGGCGGTCGGCCCACTGGTTGAGTGTGGTGGAACTGCCCTGAAGGAGCGTCAGCATTTCGTTGGTCCGGTCCAGACGGCGGTGGAGGTCCGTGAAATTGCGGTCCACGGCGGCGAAGCGCTCGTTTACCTCCGTGCGGAAATTGGAGATCTCGCTTGCGATGGCTTCTACGGCGCGATCCTGACGCGCAGCGATAGCGTCCACGGCCACGTCGAGGGCGGCACGAAGTTCCGCGTTGGTGACTGCCTTATCATCCGGCATTGGCGTTTCCTTTACTATAACCCGCCCGTGCCATACTGGTGCGTAACGCGCGTATATGGAGACCCTTCGAGAGAGATTGACTGCGGTGCGCGATCGCATGGCGCGCGCCGCGGAACTGGCACGGCGCGACCCAGCGGACATCCTGCTCCTGGCGGTAACTAAGGTATTCCCGGCAGATGTGATCTGTGAAGCATACCACCTGGGCCTCCGCGAATTCGGCGAGAACTACGTGCAGGAATTCGAAACCAAGGCCCCCGCCGTAGCCGGCCTGGCAGACGCCCGGTTCCATTTGATCGGCCATCTGCAATCCAACAAATCCAAGAAGGCGGCGGAGCTGTTTCACACCATCCAGACTGTGGATTCGGACAAACTGGCGCGCCGCCTGAATGATGCCGCCACCCCGCTGGACGTCATGCTCGAGGTAAAACTTTCGCACGAACAGGCCAAAAGCGGAGCCTCCGCCGCGGACCTCCCGGATCTGATCGCCGCCGTCCGTTCCTGTGCGCATCTGAATCTGCTGGGCCTGATGACCATGCCTCCCTGGTCGGACGACCCCGAAGCCGCCCGCCCGATTTTTCGCGCCCTCCGCGAACTGGCTGAACGGCATGGCCTGCGCGGCCTCTCCATGGGGATGTCGCACGATCTGGAGACGGCCATCGAAGAGGGCTCCACCTGTGTGCGCGTAGGCACCGCGCTCTTCGGCAAGCGGAAGAAACCGTGACACAGCGTTCCCGGGCTCCGGTGGTGGGTTTCTTTTCGCCGCTGCCCCCTGCCCGGACCGGGGTGGCCGACTATTCGGCGGCGCTGCTCGCTGAATTGCGGCGGCACGGGAGAGTACAGGTGGCGCCCGGCCAATCGGATGTGGCGCTCTATCATCTCGGCAATAACGGACTGCACGCCGCCATATACCGGCAGGCCCTGGAACGTCCCGGCGTCGTGGTGCTGCACGACGCCGTCTTGCATCACTTCCTGCTGGGGCAACTCGATCGCTCGGCCTATATCGAGTAGTTCGTGTACAACTATGGCGAGTGGAACCGCGGACTCGCGGCAGATCTCTGGCGCGAGCGGGCGGCATCGGGCGCCGACCCACGTTACTTTGCCCACCCCATGCTGCGCCGCATCGCCGAGCGGGCGCTCGCTATCATTGTCCACAACCCGGCTGCGGCGGCCGCCGTGAAGAAGCACGCTCCGGCGGCGCGTGTAGTCGAGATCCCCCACCTGTTTCACGCGCCCGCGCTGCCGTCGCAAAGCGAAGCGCTGCGCTTTCGCCAGCGGTTGGGTGCCGGGCCGGGCACGCGGCTGTTCGGAGTCTTCGGGTACCTGCGCGAATCCAAGCGGCTCTACAGCGTCGTGCAGGCCTTCGCAAAGGTCCACGAGGAACTGCCGGATACCGCGCTCCTGATTGCCGGCGCCTTCGCATCGACAGACCTCGCACGCGCGGTCGAGCCGCTTCTCAGCGCCCCAGGCGTGATTCGCCTGCCGTACCTCGAGGAGCGCGAATTCTGGCTGGCCGCCTGCGCCGTGGATGCCGGAATCAACCTGCGGTATCCCGCGGCCGGCGAATCCTCGGGCATCGCCATCCGCCTGATGGGCCTGGGCAAGCCGGTAATGCTGACCGATTCCGCGGAATGCGCGCGCTTTCCCGAAGACGCCTGCATCCGCATCCCCGCCGGTCCGGGAGAGGGGGATTCCCTGCGGGCGCACCTGATTTTGCTAACATCGATGTCAGTAGTCGGGCGTGCCATTGGCGAGCGGGGAGCCGCGCATATTCGGGAACACCATCGAGTTGAAACGATCGGAAACCGGTATTGGGAACTATTGAGCGAACACTGTACCTGATCCTCGCCTGCGGCGCGGCGTGGAGCGGTCCGCAGAGACCGGGGACTCAGAAGGCTTTCGCGCAGTTGCATGTGCCGGTCGCGATGCGCGATGGTGTGCGTCTGTACGCCAACCTTTTCCTGCCCGCCGCGGGCGGACGCTTTTCCACCATCCTGGTACGCACTCCCTACGGCAAGGGTGCCGGCCTCGCCGCTAACTGGCAGCCTTTCGTAGACCACGGGTACGCCATGCTGATTCAGGACGTGCGCGGCCGCTATGAATCGGAGGGCTCCTTCGACCCCATCGGGCAGGACTCGAACGACGGCGACGACACCATCAACTGGATCGCCCGCCAATCCTGGTCCAACGGCAAGGTGGGGATGGCTGGTGGATCCTATAGCGGGATCGCGCAATGGAAAGCCGCCCTGCTCCACAATCCGCACCTGAAGTGCATTTTTCCCGTGGTTTCGGGGTACGACGATTACCGGGACCGCTTCTATTCTCCCGGCGGAGCCATGAAACTCGGGCATCGCCTGGAATGGATGTCGGAGAACCTGAAAGCGCCCGGCTATCATCCGGATTTCAGCCATTTCATCCTCCATCTGCCTCTGCGCACCTCCGACGTTGCGGCCACCGGCTGGCCCTCGGAGATGTATCGCGAAGTGATGGCTCATCCCTCCTTCGATTCCTTCTGGCGCAAGGTCAGCGTGAAGGAGCAGTTGGCGAAGATCCACGTGCCCGTGTTCGCGGTGGGCGGCTGGTATGACAATTACGTGGAAAGCGATCTGGCAGCTTACGCGGCGCTCCGGAAGACTTCGGGCCTGAACCGGATCCTGATCGGACCGTGGCCTCACAACATGTCCATTCCGTTCCAGGGCGTGAACTTCGGACCCGATGCCACGGCCCCCCTACGGTCGCTGCAACTGCAATGGTTCGACCAGTGGCGGATGGACAAGGATACGCCGATCGTTTCGTCTCCGCCGGTCCGTATTTTCCTGATGGGCGCGAACCGGTGGCTCGATGATCGCGCATGGCCGCCGGAGCGGGCGCGGCTCGATAGTTTCTATCTGGAAGGCGAGGGCGGCCTTGGAAGCGAGCCTCCCCGGCACGCCCCTGAAGACCGGTACGTGTTCGACCCTTACCAGCCGGTGCCGACCCGCGGCGGAGCGGTCTGCTGCAACCCGAAGATTTTTCCGTGGGGCCCTATGGATCAGCGGCCCGTGGAGCAGCGCAGCGACGTCCTGGTGTACACCACGGCTCCCTTGAAGCATGAGGTGGAGGTGGCGGGACCGGTGAACGTGGTGCTATACGCCTCCACCAGCGCTCGCGACACCGATTTCACCGCCAAACTGGTGGATGTTTTTCCTGACGGCTACGCCCGCAATCTCACCGACGGCATACTGCGCCTCCGCTACCGGAACTCGCTGGAGAAGCCCGAACTGGCACAACCCGGAAAGGTCTACCAGGTTACCATCGATACCGGCGTTACCGCCAACGCATTTCTCAAAGGCCACCGGATTCGCCTGGAGATATCCAGCAGCAATTTTCCGCGCTTTGACCGCAACGCCAACACCGGAGGTGAAGCGGCCGGCGAAACTCACTTACGGACAGCAGCCCAGACAATTTATCATGACCGCGAGCATCCTTCGCGCCTCGAACTCATGGTAATTTCCGATAAGTAACAAGTTCTAATTTGCGGTCCGCTTCTTGACCCAACGGGTTCGATCGCTCTCGCGTAGTTACTGCGAACCGTCGTTTCCCCGGCTCTTCACGTACTTGTTGAACCACTCGAACTTCTCCCACAGCACGTGCTCGATGGTCTCTTTTCCGCGATAGCCGTGAGCTTCAAAGGGCAGAAAGACCAGGCGGACCGTTCCACCATTGCCCCGCACGGCTTCGTACATGCGCTGCGATTGAATCGGCCAGGTACCATCGTTATCGTCCGCCTCCCCGTGAATCAACAGCAGCGGCGCCTTGATCTTATCGGCATACATGAACGGCGACATCTTCAGATACACATCGGGCGCCTGCCAGATGGTCCGGCGTTCGCTCTGGAAGCGGAACGGCGTCAGTGTGCGATTGGCGGCGCCGCTTTCCGCTATCCCCGCCTTAAAAAGGTCGCAGTGGGCCAGCAGGTTCTCCGTCATAAAGGCGCCGTAGCTGTGTCCGCCCACGCCCACGCGAGCGCGGTCCGTGACGCCCATCTCCACGGCCTTATCGATGGCGGCCTTGGCATCGACGATGATCTGGTCCAGGTAATGATCGTTCACCACGTCGGGGTCGCCCACCACCGGCATGGCGGCATTGTCGAGCACGGCGTAGCCATCCAGCGCGAAGAACAGTTCGGAGTAGCCGGTCATTTCGGTGAAGCGCTGCGTCGATCCGCTCACCTGGCTGGCCGTGGCGGCGTCGTTGTATTCGTACGGGTAGGCCCACACCAGGGTGGGCAGGCGCGTCCCCGGTTTGTAATCGGGCGGCAAATACAGAGTGAAGGAAAGGTCCACCCCATCGTCTCGTTTGTACTTGACCAGTTCCTTGTGAATGCCGCGGATGGAGGGCTGCGGATCCGGGAAGCGGGTCACTGCTACCGCCGACCCGCCCGGCCTGCGCAGGTAATAATTCGGCGGTTGCGTGGGACTCTCACGCCGCGTCAGGAAGCGGCCGCCGTGCTCGTCCAGCAGCGCCACTGCGGTTTCGTAATGATCGTTGTCGCTTTGAAACAGGCGCTCGCTCTGTTTGGTCGCAAGATTGAAGCGGTCCAGGAACGGATGGTCGCCAGTGGGCGACGATCCGAGTCCTGTGAGATAGATGTTGTCGCCATCCTGCAGAATAGCCTGCGACCCGTCGGGCAGCGTCCGCGTCATGGGCGTGCCGGGGTCGTGATAACGGTCCTGCTGGTTGCGGCTCCAAATGAGCCGGGCTTCCTGCCCGGGCTTGTCGAGATCGATCTGGAAGGTGCGCACCCGGCGGGTCTTGCGTTCGGAATCTTCCACCAGGGCCATGCCGCCCTTGGCGGCCATCTGGATGCCGCCGAAGCGCTGCTCGGTTTTGAACACTTCATGCGGCTCGCCTGTGAACGGAGCCTTCAGGGTGACGATCTTATCGCGAAACGGCACCTGGTTCTTCAAGTCGCCCTGGTCCAGCGCCTCCACCCACAGCAGAGTGTCCGGTTCGCTGGCGCGCCACTGCACGTTGCGCGGCCCAGTCATCACACCGTTGATCGGCACCTTGTCGGCGAGCGGCACGCTGGCCACTTTGTGCAACACTTTGCCGGCCAGGTCCCAGACTTCGATCTCTTTGGGAAACGCGTTAGCGCCCTCCAGGTACGAGAATGGTTTGTGTAGTGTGGTGACCAGCAGGAGCTTGCCGCCGGGAGAGATGCGCACCGCGGAGATGATGCCTGGCCTGCCGACCGGCGTCACTTTGCCGCTGGCGGAGTCCACCGTGGCTAGCTGCGAAGTCGCGTAATACACGAACAGGTCTTCGTCATGCGGCGTTTGCAGCATGTCTTCGTGAGTCACCGCCGGCGCCGCACCGCCCAGGCTCTCCTGCACGTGCGGTCCGGTGGGTACGCTGGATTCGACAGGCGCCGCGCCGCGATTCGCCTTCACCAGTTCCACCAGCAGCGTTTTATTGTCGGGCATCCAGTGTACATCGTTCGAAACCGGGACTCCGCCGCGTCCTCCTCCGCCGCCGGCGAGCACGCCGTTCACGCGGACGCCTTCGACCTTATGAGTCTTGCCGCTGGTATCGCCAATCCAGAGTTCCGTACCCGCCGCCGTGCTGTTGGTGAAGGCAAAGTGCAATCCGTCGCCGCTCCAGTGGGCTCCACTGAACTTGCCATTGGGCGGCAGGTCCACCTTGATTTCGGCGCCGTCCGGAATCTTGCGCAGGGTCAGCGAGCTGTTGAATACCGTGTTGTGCAGGCCGTTGCTCTTGGGATTGATGCGCATCCCGGCGATGCGCAGCATAGGTTGCGAGAGTTCGGCGATCGGGGGATACCGCACAGGCTGCGCCTGCACCGCAAAGGTGTGAGTGGGGTTCAGGGACAGCAAGGGAGTGACGGGCGCGTTCAAAACGTCCAGCACGGCCTTGGGCGGTTTCTGATATTTCTCCGCGCCGAAAAACAGCGTTGCGGAACAGAGAAGCAGCAAAGAAGCTTTTGTTGCCGGTTTCATAGTGGTTAGGGCAATCGTAGCGTAGCCTTCCCGGCCGGCGCAAGGCGAGTTGATGCTCCCCGCTCGTCTGTGTCACAATCGCCAGATCTGACTCAATTGTCATTCACCCTCAACGGCGACCTGGCGGAACTGGCACACATGATGACTGAGGTCGAACGATTTTGCGCCGCCCAAGGCCTGACGGGGGATCCGCAATTTCAACTTACCCTGGCGCTGGACGAACTGTTCACCAATTCGGTGCGGCACGGCGGATGCAAGGGAGTTGCCCGCGCAGTGGAGATCCGCCTGGAAGCCGCAAAGGGCGCCGTGCGAGTGGAATTCCGGGATCGCGGCATCTCTTTCAATCCCCTCACCGTGCCGCCTCCCAATCTGATGGCGTCACTGGAAGAGCGGGCGCAGGGCGGGCTCGGCGTCCATTTCGTGCGTCAAATGATGCGGAACTTGCAGTATGATCGTTGCGGAGAATGGAACCGGCTCAGGATGGAACTACCAATATGATCCAGGCGACACAGAAAATCCGGTCCGGCTGGTGCGTGGTGGGCGTGACCGGCCGCGCTGACGGAGAGTGCGCGGACGAACTGGAATCCGTCCTGCGCGCCGCCCTGGAAGGCAACGCCAAAGTGGTGGCCGATTTCAGCGCACTGGACTATATCTCCAGCGCCGGGATTCGCGCGGTGCTTCAGGCGGCCCGCGCGGCCGAAGGGTTCCAGCGCGAATTCGCCGTTTGCTCGCTAAGCCCACCCGTGAAAAAGGTATTCGACATGAGCGGCCTGCACCACATTCTGAGGATCCACGGAGAACTGCCTTGCTGACCATGCTGGAAGAAGTTGTTCTGCTGGCGGTGGACGAGCACACCGGAGATTTGCGATCGACGCGCCAGTTCAGCACGGCCTACGCGCTGGTGGGCGCGGTGTTTTTCGATCTCGCGCTGGCGCGCAGAATCGATACCGATACCGAGGCGATCCACGTGATCGACTGCTCCCCCACCGGCAACGCCACGCTGGATCGGGTGCTTGCCGGATTGGCGGCCAGGCCCGGCCTCACTACCGTGCGCGATTGGATCGAACACCTGTTCCAACAGCGTGCCGATCTGGAAGGCGAGGCACTCGCATCCCTCATCGGCCGCGGTGTTCTGCGCCATGAGAAATCCAAGCTTCTGTGGATCATCGACGTCGAGCGATTTCCGGTGATCGATAATGTTCGCCAGCGGGATGTGCGCCAGCGCCTTCAGGAAACCATCATGCGCGACGGCATCCCGGATACGCGCGATATCATGCTGGTGAGCATCGCCGAGCCGTGCGGTCTGCTGGGTTACGTGCTGAGCGATTCGCAATTGGAAGCGCGGCGGCAGCGCGTCCAAATGCTCTGCAATCTGGAGACGATCAGCCGCAAAGTCACCGCGGCCATCGCGGAACTGGACGCGACCCTGCGGCAAACTATGGTGAAGGTCGTCTAGCTCTGAATGCTGTTCAGTTAGGCCGCCGGGGATAGTCCGCGGGCTGGAGACGGCCGGATGTGACTTGTTCCTGGTAGCGCGATCCAGGCGGGGCAATATCGGTCCTTAGTCACAAGCCTCTCAGGGGTTTTTGCGCACAGTATTCCCCCGTCGATCCCACATTTTCCGGGCTGGCCTGACGCGCCTTGCTCTATAATAAAAGGAGACATTCAGCTCCGTTACCGCCTGGAATGGTGCTCTCCGAATCTTTGGTGGGCATGGAAATCTGCTTCTGGGCCCGAGAGTGCGGACTTCTACCTGCCCCGAAGCGTGCACCTGTTCGCTTCCCAGAGGTTTAACATGCGTTTTGCCTGTACTTTATTCGTCGTCTCATTTGCCGCCATTGCCCAGATGCGTACGCTCCAGGACGGCACCCCTGTGCGTCTTCGCCTCAGTCGAAATGTCTCTTCCGCCACCGCACACGTCAACGAAACGGTGGATTTCGAAGTCACCGAACCCGTCATCAACAATAATTATGTGGTCATCCCGAAAGGCGCTGTTGCGCTCGGCCGTGTCATTAAGGTGGAAGCCAAACGCCGCTTCGGGCGCGGCGGCGCCCTCGAACTCAGCATCGATTCCGTGCGCCTCACCGATGGAGGAACCGTCCGCCTGCGAGCCTCCCGCGAAAAGGGACCAGGCGATATGAGCGATGCCCGTGTAGCCGCCACTGTCGCAGCCGCCCCAATATTGGTGTGGGTGAAAGGTAAGGACGTGACCTTCGAAAAAGGCACTGAAACCACCGCCTATGTCAGCGGCGACACCCGGATCGATGAATCCCGTCAGAACACCGATTCCCCCGGCTCCTCCGATACCTCAGCCAATCGCAGAATCTCTCCCGGCGTTGGGCTCACCAATGCAGACATCGTCCAAATGCAGAAAGCTGGACTTTCCGAAGAGATCGTTTTGAGCAAGATCGCCGGCTCACCGGCAAACTTCAACATCGGCACCCAGGACCTGATCCGATTGAAGGAAGCCGGCGTGAGCGACAATATCATCAACGCCATGGTTCAGAAATCCGGTAACCGCTAACCTGTGAGTGCCTGAATAGGGCCTGCTATACCTCTTTCTATCCTTTCTCCAGCACAAAGTGGGTCGCTTGCTCAGTAGCCCTATGCTCTATTACATGGCACCTGTCGTACTCGGCCGGCACGAGCGACTCCCGCTCGTAGTGCGTCAGGACGAATGTTTCCGCGTGGTACGAAGTTCTCCATCGAGCGCCGTGCGAACTCATCGTCCACATCGATAGATCCACCTTCCTGCCCATGCATCGCGCAAAATACCCGCATATGTCTGTGCTGCTCGCCTCCGGGATTCATACTATCGCCTCTTCGAGGAGAGGGCATTACGAGTCCGATGCCGGAAAATGACGGCGAAACGACTTTTCATGCCCAATCCCCAGCCGCTCGCCCCCAACTGCCGGAAGGCCGGCGATTCGCTCAGAGAACTTCATCGGCATCTCTCGAAGGGTTTGGGCCGGCAGGAGCGAGATGCGCGTTGAAGCCCGGTCGATCCCGATCGGGCGGAGTTAAAATAATCTCTCTCATTGCCTTTTCGCATCCACTAGGAGGGCGAATATTGCATCGCCGCGCATTTCACAAACTCGCGGGAGTTGTTAGCCTGGATCTCCTGCTCGGCCGCCATTCCGGCGCGGCTGTCCCTCAAACATCCTCTCCAAAGATTGCCAATCGAGGCGGCCGCGGCCTTTGGAATGCCTATTGGATCGGCGCTGCGTACTATCCGGAATGGTGGCCCGCCGCGGAATGGGAAATCGATTTCCGGCAGATGCGCGACCTTGGTATCGATACGGTCCGCATGGGCGAGTTCGCGTGGGCGCTGTTCGAGCCCGCGCCCGGTAGGTTCGATTTCGACTGGATGGATCGCGCGCTCGCAATTGCAGGGCGCTACGGGGTCGGCGCCATTCTCGCTACGCCGACCGCTTCGATTCCGCCGTGGCTGTACCAGCTCCATCCCGACGTCCTCTCCGGCAATTCGACCGGCCCCTTCACGTATGGCGGGCGCAAAGGGTACAACACGAATAGCGCGAACTATCTTGCCGCGAGCCGGCGCATCACCACCGCGCTTGCGGCGCGGTACGGACGCCATCCCGGAGTCATCGGCTGGCAGCTCGACAATGAGCCCGGGCACCCGCCGCAGGCATTTGATCCAATTTCCGAAAAAGCGTTTCAGATGTGGCTCGAGCGGCGCTACGGCACGCTCGATAACTTGAACCGCGTGTGGAACGGCGCTTTCTGGAGCAACCGGTTTTCCGATTGGACGCAGATTCGGTTTCCGGACAACTCCGCCGAGGGCGGCTGGCAACCGGCCATCAGTCTCGACTACCGCCGCTTCTTCTCGGATTCGTTCCTCAACCACCTCCGCGCACAGGCCGAAATTCTGCACACGAAGACGGAGAATCAGTTCGTGTTTACGAATTGGCCGGCGCCCACGTGGTCGGTCGACGTCTTTGCCGCGGCGGAGTTCCTGGACGCCACCGCGTGGGACAACTACGTGAGCGCGCCGGGCGTGAGCCGGTTCCAGCGGCAGTTCTCGGCCGGTTTCTTCAGCGATTTCTGCCGCTGCGCGGGACCGCATCAGCGGTTCCTGTGCGCCGAACAGAACGCTTATGTGCCGCCCAACGCGCCGCCGGAGGGGCTCCGGCTGCAGGCATTCTACAATCTCGCGCACGGCAGCCACGGGCAAATTTATTTCGAGTGGCGGAGGCCGCTCGCGGGCGGCGAAGAGCACCGGCCATCGTTCATCAAGGGCTTCGATGGGGAAATCAATCCGGCCCGCCCCGTCCTGGAACGGATTTGCCGGGACCTGCGCCGCATCGGGCCGCGCCTCGCGAGCGCGGAAACCAGCTCGCCGATCGCCATCCTGTACGACTTCGGCAACGAATGGGCTCAGGGTTATGGCGGCGTGGGCGACAGCCATCCACGATATAACGGTGAGGCGCAGAGCTTTTATGCGGGGCTGAAGACCCTGGGTCGCAATATCGACGTCGTCCCGCTGAGCGCCGCGTTCGACCGTTATCGTCTGATCGCCGCGCCGAATCTGCG
>VFSW01014321.1_pt1 | contig 10966 bp, 10 predicted proteins | sample 5358111 | NCBI WGS metagenome assembly VFSW01 (sample SAMN11554181, study PRJNA540505) | mine drainage metagenome | isolation source: sediment from site ElyBrook_90M | place: USA: Ely Copper Mine, Vershire, VT | collected 2017
CCCGTCGGGCCGCGGCGCGATCGGCGGGTGGCCGCAGCGCCCGTAGGTCAGTGCAGCACGGCGGCGGCGTCGGGCGCCGGGGCCGTCGCGGACACCTTCGGGCGCACGATGAGGGCCGCCATCACGAAGGCGAGGAAGGCCCCGAGCGAGCCGACGCGCACCGCCGTCTGGTAGCCGTGGACGGCCGACTGGGCGACCAGCGCGGCCGTCGGCTGTCCGTGCAGGGTCGCGAGTCCGCTCGCCATCGCGTGCTTGACGGCGGTCGCCTCGACCGTGACCAGCACGGCCAGTCCGAGTGAGCCCCCGCTCTGCTGACTGGTGTTGAGCAACGACGAGGCGAGCCCCTGCTCGCGGTTCGCGACGCCCGCCATCGCGTTCACCGTGAGCGGCACGAAGGTGAGCCCCATCCCGAGCCCGGTCACGACGAGGGGTCCGAAGACGTGCCAGTAGGACGAGGTGCCGGTGACGAAGGAGGCCCAGAAGATGCCGAGCGAGGCGAGGAGGGGCCCCGCGACGAGGAAGGGCCGCACGCCCACGTGGCGGATGAGCTTGGAGGTCACCAGGCTGCCCGAGGCGACCATGAAGGGGATCGGCAGGTAGGCGACGCCGGTGACCAGCGAGCTGTAGTGCAGCTGCTCCTGGAGGAACTGGGTCAGGAAGAAGAGCAGCGCCAGCATCGCGCCACCGAGCAGCAGGATCACGGCGAAGCCCCCGGCCCGGTTGCGGTCGCGCAGGAAGCGCGGCGGGATGAGCGACTCACGGGTGCGCGACTCGATGAGGGCGAAGGCCCCAAGCAGCACCACGCCGACGACGAAGGCGAGCACCGTGTACCCGTTCGTCCACCCCGAGCCCGGCGCGCGGATGAGCCCGTAGACGACGGCCGCCACGCCCCCCGAGACGGCGAGGGCGCCGGGCACGTCGAGCCGGCCGCCGTGGCCGTCGACCTTGGGGAGCACGATCGGGGCCGCGACGAGCAGGACGGCGCCGATCGGGACGTTCACGAAGAAGACCCAGCGCCACGAGGCGACCTCGACCAAGAGCCCGCCGAGCACGAGGCCGAGGGCGCCGCCGGCCCCCGTCATGGCGGCGTAGACGGCCATGGCGCGGTGGCGTTCGGTGCCCTCCTCGAAGGTCGTCGCGACCAGCGCGAGCGCGGTCGGCGAGGCGATGGCCGCCCCGACGCCCTGGACCGCCCTGGCGGCGATCAGCCAGCCCTGGGACGTGGCGACGCCACCGAGCAGCGAGGCGCCGGCGAAGAGGGCGACGCCGATCGTGAACATGCGCCGTCGGCCGAAGATGTCCCCCGTTCGCCCGCCTAGCAGCAGCAGGCCGCCGAAGACGAGCACGTAGGCGTCGATCACCCACGTGAGGTTGGTCGTGGAGAAGTGCAGCTCGCGCTGGATCGCGGGCAGCGCGACGTTGACGATGGTCAGGTCGAGCATCACCATGAGCTGGGCCGCGGCGATCACGACGAGCGCGAGGGCGTGGCGTTCGCGGGTCGAGTGGTCGATCGTGCTCACGCTGGGACCCCGCGCCTGGTCGCCCACAGCAGGACGTCGACGATCGGGCGGTCCTCACCGTCCTCCGTTCGGCGCTCGAGCCGCTCGAGCCGCTCGACGTCGAGGCCGGCGAAGCCCGCCTCGAGCACGGCCTCGGTGTAGAGCAGGTCGGGGTCGGGCGGCCCGGACCGTCCGAGGGCCTCGAGGTGGTGGCCGACGACGTAGAGGTGACCGCCCGGGCGTAGGGCCCGCGCCGCCGCGGCGAAGAGCGCCTCGCGGTCGCGCGGTGCGAGGTGGACGTTCGCGATCACCACCAGGTCGTAGGCGTCGCGCTCGGGTTCGTAGACCGCGAGGTCGGCGACGACCGTGGTCACCGACCGCCCCCGCGCGCCGGCCGCGGCGCGCAGCTGGTCGAGGCCGACGGGGGAGCCGTCGACGCCGGTCACCCGCCAACCCGCGTCGGCGAGCCAGAGCGCGTGGCGTCCCGTCCCGCAACCGAGGTCGAGGGCCTCGCCCGGGGTGAGCGGCGTCACGAGCTCGACGAGCTCGTCGTCGGGTTCGCGGCCCCACTCGTGCACGGCGTAGCGCTCGTCCCAGACCGCGCCGGTCGCGGCGGTGCTGTGGTGGAGGTGGTCGGTCGTCGGGGTCATCGGTCCTCTTTCGGTGGTCGGGTCGTCTCGATGGCGAGCGCGCGCTCGAGGCCGGTGAGGACCCGGTCGAGCACGGCACGGTCCTCGTCGCGAAGGAGCCCTTCGAGTCGGCGCTCGCGTTCGCGGATGCGGCCGTTCAGCGTCGCGACGAGGGCGAGGCCGTCGGCGGTGACGCTGAGCGTGCGCGAGCGCCGGTCGCTCGCGCGGTGGCCGCTCGCCACGAGGCCCCGCTCCTCGAGGCCGTCGACGCACCGTTTGACGCTCATGGCGTCGGTCGCGAGCAGTCGGGCGAGCGCGCGCAGCGCGCAGCCGGGGTGCTCGGCGACGCCGCGCAGGATCGCGGCCTCACCCGGGACGACGTCGAGGTCGGCGAGCTCCTCGGTCCACTGTCGGCCCAGCGTGCGGCCGACGCGGCTGAGCCGGAAGCCCAGGCCCTGGGCGATCGGCGTCGACGCGGCGTCGGGCGGGGAGTCGGTGGACGGCACGGGAGAAGTGTAACGGCTGTTACAGCGACCGTGACCGCGGCGCCGGCGAAACGCCCGGCTCCCTAGACTCCGGTCGAGGAGGGCCACGTGGACCAGGAGAAACGGGCCGGTGACGCGAGCGCGTCGGCCGACGGGCTGCGCCGTGACCTGCTGAACGGTATCGGCCTGCTCGCGGCCGGGGCGAACGTCGTCATGCAGCTCTCGCGCCTCGAGGTCGGCCACGGGGTCGCGCGCAGCATCGTGTCCGACGGGGCGTTGACCCGCCACCCGCTGAAGCGGACCCGCACGACGCTCGGCTACGTGACCGTCGCCCTCTTCGGCACCGACGAGGAGCGCCGGGCCCTTCGTCGCGAGGTCAACCGCCAGCACCGCCGCGTCCGCTCGGGCCCCGGGGATCCCGTCGCCTACGACGCGATGGACCCCGAGCTCCAGCTGTGGGTCGCCGCCTGCCTGTACCGGGGGGCCCTCGACGCGCTGCGCCTGGTCGGCGAGACGTCCGAGGACCGTCTCGACGCGCTCTACCGACTCGCCTCGCGCCTCGCGACGACGCTGCAGGTAGCCCCCTCGAGCTGGCCGGCGGACCGGGCCGCCTTCGAGGCCTACTGGTCTGAGGCGGTCGGCCGGGTCGCGATGGACGAGCTGACCCGCGACTACCTGTGGGGCGTCGCGTCGCTGACCTTCCTGCCCCGACCGATCCCGACGCTGCTCGGGCCCCTGCACCGGGTCGTGACGGCCGGCTTCCTGCCCGAGCGCTTTCGCGAGGAGCTCGGCCTGCCGTGGGGCGCGTCGCGGGCCCGGACCTTCGCCGCGGTGCTGGCCGTGGCGCGCACGGTCAACCGGCGCCTCCCGCGGGTGGCGCGCGAGTTCCCGCTCAACCTGGCGCTGTGGGACGCGCGGCGCCGGCTGCGCCTGGGCCGCCCGTTCGTCTAACCGGCGCGCGACGGGGTGTTCGGCACGATGACCACGGGCACGGGGCTGCGCTCGGCGACCTGCAGGCTCGTCGAGCCGATCAGCATCCCGGCGTGCTCGTCACGGCCGCGCGACCCGACGACGACGAGGTCGGCGAAGACCGGCGCCTCGGCGCAGCGCAGCAGCACCGAACAGGCGTCACCGTCGGTGACGTGCCAGCTGAGACGGGTCGGGTCGAAGCCGGTGCGGGTGACGAGGCCGTCGACGACCTCGGCGAAGGTGGTGCGGGGGTCGCCGCGCTCGAAGCGGCCGAGCAGTCCGCGGGCGTGCACGAAGACGAGGTGGGCCCCGAGCAGGCGGGCCGTCGACATCGCCCACTCGGCGGCCGTCACGGCGTCGGGCGACCCGTCGAAGCCGACGGCGATCGTGCGCGGGTACCCGGTCACCCGGCCTCCTCGCCGGCCCGCTGCTCGCGGACCATCTCGAGGGTCGCCTCGCGTTCGCGGATCGTGCGGCGGACGTGGTCGGCGCCGGGCCCGCCCGAGGTCGTCCCCTCCTCGGCCATCGAGTCGCCCAGGGCCGCGGCGAGGGTGGCCGTGACCGAGTGGCGCAGCGCCACCATGTCGTAACCGCCCTCGAGGAAGAGGGCCAGGCGACCGGGCCGGGGGGCGAAGCCGCCGGCCCAGGCGGCGAAGCTCGCGAAGTCACCGCTCGAGAGCTCGAAGTCGGCCATCGGGTCGGCCCGGTGTCCGTCGAAGCCGGCCGAGACCAGCACCCAGGTTGGGGCGAACTCGTCGATCACCGGGCCCGCGACCTCGTCGAGGGCGTGGCGCACGACGTCGCCGGTCGCCCCGGCCGGCAGCGGGAGGTTGACCGTCTGTCCGACGGCGTCGAGCCCGCCGACCTCGCTCGCGACGCCGCTGCCGGGGAAGAGCGGCCACTGGTGGGTCGAGACGTAGAGCACGTCGGGGTCATTCCAGAAGATCGCCTGGGTCCCGTTGCCGTGGTGGACGTCCCAGTCGACGATTAGCACCCGTTCGCCGGCGCGGCGCAACGCCGCCGCGGCGATCGCCACGTTGTTCAAGAGGCAGAACCCCATCGCCCGGTCGGGTAGGGCGTGGTGGCCCGGTGGGCGCACGGCGACGAAGCCGACCCCCTCGCCGCGTCGGCCCAGCTCGTCGACGACTGCGAGGCCGGCCCCGGCCGCCAGCTGGGCGAGCGACCACGAGTCGTAGGTCGCGTAGGTGTCCTCGTCGATCTCGCCGCCGCCCTCGTAGCAGAAAGCCCCCAGCTCATCGAGGTAGGCCCCCTGGTGTACAAGGAGGAGCTCGCCACGCGTGGCCGTCCGCGGAGTCACCGTCACGAGCTCGCCGCCGAGGCCGAGGTCGGCCAGCCCCTCGCGCACCGCGACGAGGCGGTCGGGCCGCTCGGGGTGCCCGGGATCCTCGTGGCCGGCGTCGTCGAGCGGGTCGTTGACGATGAGCATGTCAGCGCAACGCCGCCTCGCGCGAGGCCGCCCAGCGGCGGTCCCGCTCCGCGCGGCGGGCGCGACTGGTCTCGGTCGGCTCGATGGGGAAGTGTACGAAGATGATCTCATCCTCGAGGTGGGCGCTGACCTCGAAGCCCGAGGAGCGAAAGACGTTCATCATGCTGCGGTTGTCCGCCTGAGTCTCGGCGACGAACGTGGTGATGCCGCGCTCCCACGCGGCGTCGGCGAGGTGGTCGAGCAGGAGGATCCCCAGTCCCTGGTGCTGGAAGGCGTCGTCGACGAGGAAGGCCACCTCGGCGCGCGTGGTGTCGGGGATCCGGTCGTAGCGCCCCACGGCCACCAGAGTGCCCCGGTCGATGATGATGAAGGCCAGCCGGTCGACGTAGTCAACGGTGGTGAGATGGACGAGCTCATCGGGTGAGAGCTCGGGGTGGACCGAGAAGTAGCGGCGAAAGACCGAGTCGGGGGAGAGCTGGTCGTGGAACCGGTTCAAGATGTCGGCGTCGTCGGGCCGTATCGGTCGCAGTTGGAGGGTCAGGCCGCGGTCCGTCGTGACACGGGTCGTCAATTCGGACGGATAGACGTTCGGACGAATCGGCGACGCCGCCGGCGTGACCGGTTGGTCGGCGAGGTCAATCATGGTCGGTACCTTCTACTCCCCCGTCACCGTCTTAGCACCTCCGAGACCCGACACGGGACGAACGGCGTACGGCGGCTCGCCGACGGTTGCGCTCGCCGCTCGCCGCTCGCCGCACACCGTGACGACGCAGGGCTCGTACCACTTCATTAACCGGGGCATACACCACCGACGACGGTGGCCTCCCTACACTGGAGGAGAGTCGCGTGGTCGCGTTGTTGCGGCGTGGTGCTCTTGTTGATGATTGGCGGTAGGACCATGGCGATGACAGTGTTCGCGATTGAAGAGGATGCCTTCTACGACGAGATCGCTACCGCGGTGCAGCGAAGTGGCGAGGTCACGCTGCGCACGGCGGACGGCTCGGAGTACGCGGTGCCGGCGGAACTGGTCGCCGTGATCGGGCAGGCGGCGCAGTACCTGGCCCGTGACAAAGCCGTTGAGGTGACGCCCCACTCGCGCTACCGCTTCATCTGAGCTGACGGGTCCGTTGAGCATCCGGCCAAGAATGAACGGTGTCGGACAGCCGCTCCCCCTAGAGTGTCCACTGGTGGCGGGTGGAGGCGCGCGTGGCGCGATGGACGATGGTTGACGGTCCGTAGCGCGTACTGAGATCGTGGCTACTCAAGTGTCGGGGTGAGGATGGCGTTCAAAAAGAAGGACAAGCGGGACGATCAGGACACCGGTGCCACGGTGCGCCACGGGTCGGTCGCGGTCGTGGACGACGGTGCACCTCGGGACGTCGGGGGTGACACGTCCCCGCGCAAGGGCCGTCTGGGCGACCTGCTCGTCTCGTCCGGCCAGATCACCGTGGGCCAGCTGGAGGCGGCGCTGCGGACCCAGCAGGCGAGCGGCGAGAAGTTGGGTCACATCGTCGTCAGTACCGGGTTGATCGACGAACAGGCTCTCACCGAGGCGCTGTCGAAGCTCTACGGGCTGCCGGTCGTGAACCTGCACCGCGAGGACGTCGAACCCGACTCGTTGGCCCTCATCGACGAGGAGTTCGCTCGTGCGAACATCGTCGTTCCCGTCAAGGTCGTCGACGGGCGGCTCCTCGTAGCGTCGGCTGAGCCCAGCGACGCGCTACGTGAACGGCTCGTCGAGTTGACGGGGCACCAGGTGACGATGCAGATCGCGTCGCTCACCGACGTGCGCTGGGCGATCGACTCGAACTACCGGGCCATCTCCGGCGTCAACGAACTCGTGGAGGTGTTCAAGGTCGTCGACGCGGCCCGTCGACGCACGTCGGACGTGGTCGTCTCCCCGGAGGTCGTGGCCGACGACGCCCCGATCGTCCAGGTCGTCGACCGCATCTTGACCCAGGCGATGCGCGACCGGGCCTCGGACGTGCACATCGAGCCGTCCGACCAGGTGGTGCGGGTGCGCTTTCGCATCGACGGGGCGCTCAACCAGATCCTTGAGTTGCCCGCCTCGATGGGCGCCGGGCTGATCAGCCGGATCAAGATCATGGCCGATATGAACATCGTCGAGCGGCGTCGCCCCCAAGACGGCCAGCTGACCGTGACGATCGACGGCAAGGAGGTGGACGTCCGCGTCTCGACCGTGGCGACGATCATGGGCGAGAAGTGCGTGTTGCGGATCCTCGACAAGACGCGCTCGGTGCTGCGCCTCGCCGATCTCGGGATGCCCGAGGACACCCATATCGCGTACTCGAAGCTGGTGCGCGCCCCCTTCGGGATGGTGCTCTGCGCTGGTCCGACCGGCAGCGGCAAGACGACGACGCTTTACGCCACGGTGAGCGAGATCGGCAACTCGGCGATGAACGTGATGACGATCGAGGACCCCGTCGAATACGTCTTCCCGATGATCAACCAGATCCAGACGAACGAGACCGCCGGGCTGACCTTCGCCACGGGACTCAAGTCGATCCTGCGCCAGGACCCCGACGTCATCCTCGTCGGCGAGGTCCGCGACGTCGAGACGACCCGCGTGGCCGTGCAGTCGGCGCTGACCGGCCACTTCGTGATCTCCTCGATGCACGCGACGGACTCGGTCTCGGCGCTGCACCGATTACTCGACATGGGTATCGAGTCCTTCCTCGTCGCCTCCTCGGTCTTGGCCGTCGTCGGCCAGCGCTTGCTTCGCCGGATCTGCTCGTCGTGCAAGACGACCTACCAGCCGACCGACGAGGAGCTCATCTTCTACGAGCAGAGCGGTGGTGAGTCCAAGGAGACCTACTACCACGGCGCCGGGTGCAACTTCTGCAGCCACACCGGCTACCAGGACCGCATCGGCATCTACGAGCTCCTGATCATGACACCCGAGATCCGCCGACTCGTCGTCGGCTGGGCGACCCAGGAAGAGTTGCGGGCCCTCGCGGTGAAGCAGGGTATGCGCACGTTGCGCCAAGAGGCGCTCAACCTCGTGTCCCAGGACATCACCACCATCGCCGAAGTGATCCGGAGCGTGTACACCCTATGAGCGACGCACCGCAGGAGTCCAAGGCATCGAAGCCCACCAAGGCGCAGCGCGCCCGGGCCAAGGCCGACGATCGGTTGCTCAAGTCGGCCAAGGGGAGGGCGAAGTCCGACGCCAAGCGGATCAAGGCCAACGCGCTGCCGGTCCGCGGCTTCAAGTTCGTCGCGCTCGACGACCAGGGTCGCACCGTGAAGGGCGTCGAGAAGGCGACGACCAGCGGCGCCGTACATATGGCGCTGTTGCAGCGCGGCTTGCAGGCGAGCGAGGTCACCGAGAAGAAGAACATCCTCAAGTTCGAGATCACCAAGAAGATGGTGCCGCGCAAGGAGGTCATGAACTTCTCACGCCAGCTGGCGGTCTTCATGCGCGCGGGCATCCCGATCATGGAGTCGCTCGAGGTCATCTTGGAGGAGACCTCGGGCAAGATGATGCGCGCCGTGCTGCTCGACATGGTCGACGCGCTGCGCAACGGCGACACCTTCGCCGCGGCCGCCTCAGCGCACCCTGAGGCCTTCCCGAACTACTACGTCGGCATCCTCGAGTCGGCAGAGTTGACCGGCAACCTCGACGAGGTCCTCAACCAGCTCGCCGACTACATGGACCGCGACCTCAAGGCGCGCGCCAAGGTCACCTCGGCGCTGATCTACCCGGCGGTCGTCGCCGTCATGTCGGTCGTCACGGTCGTCATCCTGACCGTCGTCGTGCTGCCGCGCTTCGTCGTCTTCTTCAAGTCGCTCGACGCCAAGCTGCCCCTGGTCACCCGCATGATGCTCAACTTCTCGAGTTACATGACGCGCTGGTGGTACGTCATCATCGCCGTCATCCTCGTCCTGGTGGCGACGTTCATCACCATGCGCCGCAATCCTCGGGGCCGGGCGATCCTCGACACGTGGCTCCTGCGTCTCCCCGTAGTCGGCGACATCACGAAGACGTCCATACTCGAACGGACGATGCGGATCCTGTCGTCGCTGCTGCGCGCGGGGGTCGACCTGCCCCGTTCGATGGCGGTGACCGCTGAGGCGGCGAACAACGCCGTCTACCGCCAGGCCCTCGAGTCGATCCGTGACGAGATGATGGAGGGCCAGGGGTTGGCGGCGCCGTTGGCCCGCACCGGGCTCTTTCCGGGCGCCGCCCGCCAGATGCTGCGGGTCGGGGAGGAGACGGGGACCCTGGACCAGCAGTTGGAGGTCGCCGCGGCGTACTACGGGCGGGAATTAGAGACAAAAGTCGATCACGCAACCTCCCTTTTTGAGCCGGCCATCATCGTGGTTATGGGTGTCGTGGTGGGATTTGTTGCGGTGGCGTTGATATCCGCCATGTACGGTATTTACAACCAGGTTCAGGTGCACTGAGCCCGGCTTACAGTGACGGCTCACCTACTTCTAGCGTTGACGGGGGGTGCATCGGTGCCGACATCGCGAACAAGATTCCTACGACGCGGTTCCTGCCGCACCGGCCGGCGTACCCAACGGGACCCGCGGTCGATCGACCGCGGGTTCACGCTGGTGGAGCTGCTCATCGTCATGACGATCCTGCCGATCGTGGTCGGAGCGCTCTCGTTCGGCATCATCACCGTCATGCAGCAGCAGGCCCAGGTGAGCGGACGGCTGTCGGGCTCGGCGGACCTTCAGATGATGGCCGCGACGTACATCCGTGACGTCCAGAGCGCCACGACCATCACCAACGCGGCTTCGCCCCGGGCCTGCTGGTCCGCCGGCACCCAGGTGCGCGGCTTGGTCTCGAGCGGTGGTCAGACGTCGGTCTCCTACGCCGTGGTGGCGAACACGAACAGCGGGAACCTCGGCTTCACCCAGATGCTCGTGCGCGACTACTGCACCGGGGGGATCACGGCCGCCCCCTCGCGGGTGACGGTCGTCTCGCCCGACGTTCCCGCGGCCTCGAACGCCCAGCAGCAACCCAGCGTCAGCGTCTGCGTCGGCCAGTCGACGAGCTGCTCGACGAACCCGGTGTCGGTGAGCTCGTCGACGGTCGCCCAGGTCAACCTGTCGGTCTACGTGCCCAGCAGCACCTCGAGCTACACGATGGTGGCCTCGCCGCACGGTGGCATCATGGGGAGCCTGACCAACGCGCCGTACACCAACTCACCGCTGACGTTGACGTCCACCGGCTGCGGGACGGTCCTCTCGGTGCAAAACGGCGGGCTGCTCACGATCAGCGTCCCCCCGGGCCAGGGCAACGGTGTGCTGACGGTCGAGTCCCCGTGCGCCGGCGGTTCCAGCATCGGCCAGGGGGAGGGCAATAATCACGGCAACATTTGCGTGGCCGCCATCGTGTCGGGGTCGTACCCCTTCGGGACCGTCACCAACGCCAGCGGCGCCTGCCCGGCCACGACTCCGCTGACCCCTCCCTGGTACTACTCGAGCACGTTCAACAACCCGCTCGCCAGCTTGAGCCCGCCGCCGACCACCGGCCTGCCGTCGATGACGTGTTCGCAGTCATCGGGCTCCAACGTCTGGAACTGTCCCCCCGGGGCGTACGGCTCGTTCCCCTCGGTGGGTAACAACGCGATCGTGGTCTTCAACGGCGGGGCCTACAGCTTCGCCGGGCCGGTCAGCTTCCCCAATGGGGTGTCGGTCACCTTCGGGTACGGTACCTACGCGTTCATGAGCTCGGCCTCGCAGTCGCTGTCGTTCGGTAACAACAACACGGTCGTCGGTAACAACGCGCTGCTGTACTCGCCGAACGGCGGTGTGTCCTTCAGCAACAACTCGACGATCTCCCTGACGCCCAACCCCCTCTTCCTCGGGGTCACGCTCTGGAGCGGCCCCCAGCTGCCGACCAACGCGAGCTGTCCGTCAAGTCCGATAGTCACCGTGAACCTCGCCATCAGCGGCACGGCC
>VFSW01014322.1_pt1 | contig 10966 bp, 9 predicted proteins | sample 5358111 | NCBI WGS metagenome assembly VFSW01 (sample SAMN11554181, study PRJNA540505) | mine drainage metagenome | isolation source: sediment from site ElyBrook_90M | place: USA: Ely Copper Mine, Vershire, VT | collected 2017
AAGCCGCAGATGCGCATGCGCTTGCACTGCGCCCGCGACGAGCACGGCGACCAGACCCATCCCCACGCGCCAATTCCGCATGCCGCATTCCCCGTCGCAATTTGCAGATACCCGCGGCGGATTATAGGCCGCGAAAGGCCGCGAAAGGCCGCGAATGCGGCGGCCCGCGCTACAGGGGGAAGGAGCCCGGCGCGGTCGGGCGGCCGAGCAGGTACCCCTGGCCGAACCGGCAGCCCAGGGATTGCAGGATCGCCACCTGCGCCGGATTCTCGATGCCCTCCGCGACGCTCGATTTGCCGAGGTTCTGAATCAGCGTCACCGTCGAATGCAGCACCGCCAGCACGTCGCGTCCGGCCTCCAGACCCCCGAGAAAGGTGCGATCGATCTTGATGGTGTCGAACGGATACGCGCGCAGGCAGCCGAGCGAGGAGGCACCGGTGCCGAAATCGTCCATGGCAAGCTTGACGCCGAGCGCGTGAATCGCCTCGAGCAGCCGCAGCGACAGCTCCGGATCGCGCATCACCTCGCGCTCGGTGATCTCCATCTGCAGGCTTTCGCGCGGCACGCGGCAGCGCTCCATGACGTCGCGTACCTGCTCGACGAGCGCGCCGCCGAGCGCGAGCTGCGCCCGCGCGACGTTCACGCTGATGGTCTGCGGCGCACGCTGCGGCGCCGCTTCTCGCCAGCTCATGAACTGGCGGCAGGCCGCCTCCAGCACCCATTGCCCGATGGGAATGATGAGCCCCGAGTCTTCGGCGATCGGAATGAATTCGCTCGGCGAGATCGCGCCGAGCTCCGGGTGCGTCCAGCGCAGCAGCGCCTCGGCCGACACCACCCGCCGCGACTCGAGATCGACTATGGGCTGGTACACGAGGTGCAGCTGTTCCGTGCCCACCGCCGCGCGCAGCGCGTTTTCGATCGACAGCTCCCGCGTGAGGCGCGATTGCATGGCGTCGTTGAACAGCACGCAGCGCCGCTTGCCGGCACGCTTGGCCTCGTGCATGGCCACGTCGGCGTTGCGGATCAGCGTCTCGGCCCCTTCCCCGGCGCCGCGGCTCGTGACGATGCCGGCGCTCGCCGAGGAGTGCACGTCGTGCCCCGCGATTCGATAGGGACGGGCACCGGCGGCGAGCAGCCGCTGGCCCACGGCCACCGCGTCCGCGGCGTCGCTCAGATTCGTGAGCAGCACCGCGAACTCATCGCCCCCGAAGCGGGCCGCCAGACTGCGCGGCGATCGCTCGTCGCCGGCCCCCTGGTCACGCAGCGTCGAGCGCAGGCGCTGCGCGAAGGCGCGCAGCAGCAGATCGCCCGACTCGTGCCCGAGCGTATGGTTGATCAGTTTGAAGCGGTCGAGATCGAGCAGCAGCACCGCACAAAGATGCGACCGATGCGCGGCGGCCTGGGCTAGCGCCGCGTTCAGCCGCCGGACGAATTCGGCGCGATTGCACAGTCCGGTCAACTCGTCGACGTCCGCGAGCCGCTCGCAGACGCGTTGCGGCGGAAGCGATTCGGTTCGCGCGGTGATCATCGAATCGAAGCTGCTCACATGCCCCCCGCCGTCCGGCTCGCCGGTCATCGGTCGGGTTGTCGGCGCGAACCGGCGACTCTTGAGCCGCCCGGCGCCGTGTTTGACGCCACCGGGTCAAATTGAGAGAGTCATCGACGAGACATAACACGCTCGCATGAGACCTGCGCATCGATGGACGACCGGCACCGGCAAGTGATCGCGAAAATCGCGGGCGCGATGGGGCCCGTGGGCAACGCCGCCTCGGTGCCCCGGCTGCTCGCGGCGCTGTGGCGCGACAGCCTCGACGGTGAAGGCGTCGCCCGCCTGGTCCGCCGCGACCCGCATCTCCCGCTGCGCATCCTGCGGGTCGCCAATTCCGCGTACTACGGGCTGTCGGGGACGGTCAGCAGCGTCAAGCGGGCGGTGCTCATCCTGGGTCACGAGGCGGTGCGCGGCATCGCCGCGGCGGGCTGCCTCGGCCGCACCATCCCCGCGAACGGCGATGCCACCGTCGGCGGCAACCGCCTGCTCCGGCACAGCATCGCGGCCGCGGTGGCGGCCCAGGCGCTCGCCGAGGGCGTGCGGCTCGACCGGGCCGCCGATGCCTTCATCAGCGGCTTGCTGCACGACATCGGCATCGCCGTGCAAACCCACCGGCACGACTCGCCCGATCCGCAGGATTCGCTCGCCATAGCCGAGCTGCCGCATGCCGCGATCGGCGCCGAGCTGATCCATGCCTGGAACCTGCCTTCGTGGCTCGAGTCCGTGACCCTGCACCACGAGGCCCCCGCGCAGGCCCCGCAGGAGCTGCGCCGCTTGACCTCGATCGTCAGCCTCGCCGACGCGCTCGCGCAGCGCTGCGGTTTCGATCATCCGCTCGAGAATCACGCGTGGCAGGTCGAGGCCTGCGCCGAGGCGGCACGCATCCCGACGGATCTGGTGGCGCGGGTGTCGCTCGAGATCCCGACGCGGGCGGGCGAGCTGTTCGGTGCCCTGTCGCGCACTTAAAGATCGCGCACTTAAAGATCGCGCGCTTAAAATTGCGCGCGCCGACCTGCTAACATCGGCTTCCTCATGCGCATCGAGCCTGCCCATCGACCCCGCACTCTCCCGCGTCCGGCGGCGCCGGGCGCTGCGCTCGCGCTGCTGCTCGCGCTGCTGCTCGCGCCGCACTGCGCGCCGCGGGCGCAGGCGGACGAGGTCCAGCGCATCACCGCCGCGGGCGAGCAGGCGGTTCTGAAGGATTCGGCGGTCAAACCCATAGGCGCCGTTCACCCCGATGTCGTCATCGTCGAGTATTTCGACTACAACTGCCCGTATTGCAAGCGCCTCGGTCCGACGCTCCAAGCGCTGCTGCGCCGGGACTCCCGCGTCGCCATTCTCTACAAGGACTGGCCCATTCTCGGTCCGCAGTCGGCCTATGCGGCGCGCGCGGCCCTGGCCGCGAACTGGCAGGGCAAGTACCGGCAGGCGCACGATGCGCTGCTCGCCGCGCCGCACATCACCGCCGAGGATCAGGTCGAGCAGGTCGAAACGGTGCTCGCCAAGGCCGGGATCGACATCCCCACCCTGCGGCGGGATCTTGCCGCGCACGCGCAGGACATCGCGGCCATCCTCGCGCGCAACGACCGCGAGGCCGACCAGCTGGAGCTCAAGGGCACGCCGGGCATACTGGTCGGCCGGCTGCTGGCCCCGGGCGCACCCGCGGGCGACGAACTCGACCGGTTGATCGCGGCGGCCAGACAGTCCGCCACGCACAGGTGAGCGCATGACCGGCCTCGGCATCCTCGCGGTGGGCATCGGCGCCGCCGTCGGCGCCTGGTTGCGCTGGGTGCTCGGGCAGTTCCTGAACGCGTACTTTCCGGCGATTCCTCCCGGCACCCTCGCCGCCAACCTCATCGGCGGCTACGTGGTCGGCGCGGCCATCGCCTTCTTTTCCCAGTCGGCCGGAGTGCCGGCCGAATGGCGCCTGTTGATCATCACCGGCTTCTGCGGCGGGCTGACCACGTTCTCGACTTTTTCGGCCGAGATCGCGACGCTGCTGCAGAGCAGCCGCTGGGCGCTTCTCGCGGGCGCCATAACCCTGCACGTCGGCGGCTCGCTGATCATGACTCTGCTCGGCATCGCCTCGTGGCGCTGGCTGCAGTCTCGTTGAGCACTCGTTGAGCACTCGTTGAGCACTCGTTGAGCGCTCGCGAGCGCGGCCCGGCGCGGCTTCAGCCCGAGCCGGCTTCGTCGGGCTCCACGATCGCGCCGGGCAGCAGGTGCCCGAGCTTGCTCGCCTTGGTGGCCAGATAAGCCGCATTGAAGGCGGTGCTCGCGGTGGTGAGCGGCGCGCGCTGCACGCGGAAGCCGAGCGCGGCGAGGGCCTCGACCTTGCGGGGATTGTTGGTCATCAGCTCGAGCGACTCGACGCCGAAATGCCGCAGCATCGGCCCGCACACATCGTATCTCCGCTGATCGTCCGCGAAGCCCAGGGCGTGATTCGCCTCCACGGTGTCGGCGCCCTGCTCCTGCAATGCGTAGGCGCGCATCTTGTTCACGAGGCCGATGCCGCGCCCCTCCTGGCGCAGGTACAAAAGCACGCCGCGACCGGCCGTCGCGATCCGCCGCAGCGCCGTCTCCAGCTGCGCTCCGCAATCGCATCGTTGGCTGAACAGGGTATCCCCGGTGAGACACTCCGAATGCACGCGCGCCAGCACCCGTTCGGTTCCGGCGAGCGCACCGAGCGCCAGGGCGAGGTGCTCCTTGCCGGTCGCCTGCTCGACGAACACATGTGCCTGAAAACTCGCCCATCGAGTCGGCAGCGTGCAGCTCGCCTGCCACTCGAGGGTGGCCGCCGGGGCGGACGCGGCGCGCCCGCCGGGCTCGGAAGGGTTCGAGGAGTTACTCATGTGAATGGAGCCGGCTCTCATCAGGCGGCCACTAGTGTACCTGCGGTACGCCAGCCCGGGCCGACGTCGTCATCCTGGATTATACATAATCCCGCGACACGCCGCCGTGCGCGCTCCGCGCACTGTCGGAGGGCGGCGACAGTTTGAGAGTCAGCTCACACTGTGCACTAATTTGCCCCGTACATTCGCTTGGGCCGAAATAAAGATCGAGAGGGGCAATCGTCATGGCTACGCAACATCGTCAACCGGGCTCGCGGAAAAACTCGATTCGCGCGCTGTTCCGCTCGTTCTTCGCAGCCGGGGTCGCCGGCGCTCTCGCGCTCGGCGGTTGCGGCGGCGGCTCCGGCATGTCGAGCACACCCACCCCCGCCTCGGCCAACACCGGCGCCGCGATGATCACGATCACCGACGCGCCGGGCGATTTCCTCTCCTACATGGTCAACGTCGTTTCCATCAAGCTCACGCGGGCCGATGGCACCGTGGTCGAGACGTTGCCGGTGACCACCCAGGTCGACTTCGCGCAGCTGGTGAATCTGTCCGAGATCATCAGCGCCAAGCAGATCCCAGAGGGCAGCTACACCGCGGCGAGCATGACGCTCGACTACACCGGCGCGACCGTCGTGATCGACAACGGCGGCACCGGCGGCGGCATCGTCGTGCCGGCCGCGAACCTGCTGAACGGCGGCAGCAACGCACCGCTGGTCGCACCCAACAACCAGATGACCCTGTCGCTGCAGTTGCCGGCCGGCCAGCCGCTGGTGATCACCCAGGGGACGATCGCGAATCTTGCTCTGGATTTCAATCTCGCCGCCTCGAACACCGTCGCTCCCGCCGGCATCACCACCGCCACGCCCGCGAGCGCCGTCACCGTCACGGTGAACCCGGTGCTCACCGCCAGCCTCGCGCCGGACGCGACCAAGCAGATCCGCGTGCGCGGCCCGATCGTGAGCGTGGGCGCCTCCTCGTACACCATCAAGCTTCGCCCTTTCTACGACAGCGAGGACTCGGATGACCAGCTGACGGTGAACGTGGCCGCCGCCACGACCTACACCATCAACGGCGCCACGCTCTCCGGCAGCGCGGGCCTCACGGCGCTCGCAGCGCTGCCGGTCGGCACCCTGACCGTCGCCATGGGCAGCTTCGACGTCGGCACCAGGAGCTTCACGGCAAGCGCCGTGTACGCCGGGTCGAGCGTACCCGGCGCCGGCCTCGACAGCATCGAAGGCACGGTGGTCGCGCGCACCGGCAACGTGCTCACCCTCGCCGACGGCCTCATCCATCACGGCGACGACGACATGGCCATGTACGGCGGCGGCAGCGTCGCGGTGACGGTCGCCGCCACCACGATGGTGAGCGAAGACGGCCAGACCGGCACCTTCGGCCCGCAGAACATCTCCGTGGGCCAGCATGCGCAGCTGTTCGGCACGCTCGGCACCGACGGCTCCGGCAACCGCACGCTGGATGCGAGCCAGGGCAGCGCCCGACTGATGATCACCAGCCTCACCGGCCAGGTCGTCTCGAGCGCCGCCGGCAGCGTGACGCTCTCCCTGCAGGCCATCGACGGCCGTCCGGCGGCGGCGTTCAACTTCGCCGGCACCGGCACCGCCTCGGCGCAGGACGCCACCGCCGCCGGCTACGTGGTCAGCGTCCCGTCCGCCCTCGCGCTGCCCACGCCGACCGCCGGAGCGCCCATCAGCTTCACCGGGTTCCCGACACCGTTCGGCTCGGCGCCGCCGGACTTCACCGCGGTCACGCTGGTCAATTACGCGAATGCCGCCGCCCGCTTCAACGTCCAGTTCGAGTCGCCGGGCGTGGCGGCGCCCTTCACGACGCCGTTGAGCGCCACCGGCCTGGTCATGACGCAGGCAACCCTGCAGAGCGCGGACGAGAGCAGCCTGGTGATCGGCTTCCAGGTGATCCACCCCGGGACTTTGGCCACGGGCGTGACCTTCACGCCGGACGACTCGGCGACGGCGGCCACCTCGAGCGCGTTCGCGATCCTGCACAGGAGCACCGAGGCCATCGATACCTACTCCTCGTTCGCCGACCTGGTGGCCGCTCTCGGCACGGACTTGAACGGCACGGTCGCGCTGCAGGGAATGGCCGCCGAGGGCCCGTTCGACAGCACCACCGGAATGTTGTCGACCGACAAGCTGCTGGTGGTATTGAGCGACTGAGCGACTGAGCGACTGAGCAGCGGGCGCGGGCGCCGGCGCCGCATCAATAGTGCGGCGGGCGCTCCTCTTCCAGCGATCGCGCCCGCTCCTCCCCCTGCGCGGCGCGCAGCCGGTGCGCGAGCGCCGCCACCTGGGCCACGAGCGCGTCGATCTGCCGTTGCTGCCGGTAGACCACCTCGCTCAAGCTCGCGTTGGCATGCTCGAGAAAGGCGATCTTCGTCTGGATGATCTCGAGACCGTCGTCGTTCATGTCAGGTTCCGCAAAATGTGGCCAGCACCCGCTCCTCTTCGCGAGGAGGCTCCGCGTAGCTTAGCGCGTCCGGCAGCTCGGCGAACGGTTGCGCGAGCGCGCGCCGCAGCGCCTCGAACGGCGCGAAGTCCTCGCGCTCCACCGCCGCGCGAATGACCTGCTCGATGCGGTGATTGCGCGGCACGATCCACGGGTTCGCGACGCGCATGCCGGCCCGCCGCTCGGCCGCCGTCGCCGGCTCGAGCGCGACCCGGGCACGCCAGCGCGCCCACCACGCATGCAAGGCGTCTCGATCGGTGAACATCCTCACAAACGCCGCTCCCGGGCCGTCCTCGCCTGCCGCGTCGGTCAGCCGCCGGAAGGTCAGGGTGAAGTCGGCGCGGGCTCCGGCCATCAGCTCGAGCAGGTCACGCGCCAGCATCGCGTCCTCGGCCCGCGGCTCGCTCAGGCCGAGCTTGGCCCGCATGCACTCGAGCCAGTGCGCCTCGAAGCGCGCCCGGAACGGCGCGATGGTCTCCTCGGCGATCGCCAGCGCGCGCTCGGGCTGCGGATCGATCAATGGCAGCAGTGCCTCGGCGAAGCGGGCGAGATTCCATTGCGCCGCGAGCGGCTGGTTCGCGAAGGCATATCGCCCTTGCCGATCGATCGAACTGAACACGGCGCCGGCCGCGTATTCGTCCAGGAAAGCGCAGGGCCCGTAATCGATGGTCTCGCCCGACACCGCCATGTTGTCGGTGTTCATCACGCCGTGAATGAATCCCACCTGCATCCAGCGGGCGACCAGGCGGGCCTGGCGCTCGAGCACCGATGCGAGCAATTCCGCATAGGCCGCGGGGGTTGCGCTTGGCGGGGCATAGTGCCGCTCGATCACCCAATCGGCGAGCAGGCGCAGCCCCTCGACGTCGCCCCGGGCGGCGAAGTATTCGAAGGTGCCCACCCGCACGTGGCTCGCGGCCACCCGCGTCAGGATCGCGCCGGGGAGCGGTACGTCGCGCCACACCCGCTCCCCGGTGGTCACGGCCGCGAGCGAGCGCGTGGTCGGAATGCCGAGCGCGTGCATCGCCTCGCTCACCAGAAACTCCCGCAGCACCGGCCCGAGTGCCGCGCGACCGTCGCCGCCGCGCGAGAAAGGCGTACGGCCCGAGCCTTTCAGTTGCAGTTCGCGCCGCACGCCGCGCCGATCGATCGCCTCGCCGAGCAGCACGGCACGGCCGTCGCCGAGCTGCGGCACGAACTGCCCGAATTGATGCCCCGCATAGGCGAGCGCCAGGGGCCGCGAGCCGCTAGGCAGGCGGTTGCCCGAAAAGACGGCGGCGAGGCCCGCGTGATCCTGCGGATCGAGCGACAGTCCGAGTTCCTCCGCCAGCGGCACGTTGAACGCGATCAGCCGGGGTGCGGCCACCTTGGTCGGCGCGATGCTCGCATGAAAGTGCGCCGGCAGCAGGCCGTAGCCGTCGGCGAGCGACAGCCTCGTTTCGCGCTCGAGTTCCGGCACGGCGAGTTCGGAAGGACCCATGAGCCGATATTAACAGTGTGCGCCGCGGCGGTTGACCACCCCGGTCACCGATGGCAATGTGCCCCGATGCTACCGCTCTCGGCAGAACCCGAGACATCGCACCGTTCCCGGCCCGATGTTCGACTCGATACCAGCCTGGAACTCACGCTTGCCCGACTGGCCGATCGCGAGCCCTCGGTGCTCGCCACCCTGGTGGGCACGGCCGGATCCACTTACCGCAAGGCCGGCGCCCGCATGTTGATCATGCCCGACGGCAGCTATCACGGGCTGCTCAGCGGCGGCTGTCTCGAAGCCGATTTGCAGATGCATGCGCAGGCCGTGGCCGCCAGCGGCATCGCGCGCGCCGTCGAGTACGACCTGCGCGGGCCGGACGACCTGGTCTTCGGCATCGGTGCAGGCTGCGAGGGGGCCCTGCGCGTGCTGCTCGAGCCCGCCGACGCCGGGCTCCGGATGCAGGAAGCGCTCGCCGCAGCGGGCGGGGCACTTAGCGCGGGGCGGCCCGCCTGCCTGGTGATGCTGCACGAGTCGGCGGTGCTGCCGCTCGGCACCTACGGCTACCCGGGCCTGGCCGGCGAGCTGCCCGGCGGCTTGGTCGCGGCCGTCGCGCGCGCCCTCGTCGAACGCAGTTCCCGCGAGTACGATCATGCGGGCCGGAGCGGGCGCACCCGCGCCCTGGTGCAGTACCTCGCGCCGGCTCCGCGCCTGCTCGTTTGCGGGGCAGGACCCGACGCGCGGCCGGTGGTCGACACCGCGCTGGCGCTCGGCTGGCGGGTGACGGTGGTGGATCACCGCGCCGCTTACGCGGCGGGCCCGCGCTTCCCGAACGCCGACGTCCGGCACGCCGAAGCGCGGGCTCTGCGCACCGCGGTCGAGTTGCCCGCGCATCACGCCGCCGTGGTCATGAGCCACCATCTGCCTTCGGACGTGGCCTACCTGCGCGAGCTCGCCGCGGCCGCCGCCCCCGCGTATGTCGGTTTGCTGGGACCCGCGGCCCGCCGTCGGCGCATTGCCGCCGATCTCGGCTCCACCATGGAAGCGTTGCGCCACCGGCTGCGCGGTCCGGTCGGCCTGGATCTCGGCGCGGTCACTCCCGAGGCCATCGCGCTCGCCATCGTCGGCGAGATCCACGCCTGGCTCGCCGGCCGCGGGGCCGATCCCCTGTTCGTCGCGCAGGATCGGTAGCGCCCTTTTTTTCCTCCATTATGGGTGCCCTCCTCGCGTCGCTCTTGTAAAATGAGAGAACGGCGGGCGGTTACCTACTCATATAAAGACACTGGCTGGGCCGAGGGGCGTCGGCGCTTCGGCGGCCGTGGGGAGCAAATAAATGTCGAAAGCACTCAAGTCCTGGCTGCCGCTGCTTGCGAGCGCGTGGCTCGCGGCCTGCGGGTCGAGCTCGGGGACCTCGGCGGTCAGCAGCTCGACCGCGCACGGAACCCTCGCGGTCAATCCACCGTTTCGTATCACCTCCCTGACCGCCGCTAGCCTGCAGGCAAACCTGAGCGGTTCGGCCAGCGGCGCGCAGCTGCTGCAGATCACCGGCGCGCCGACCTGCGGAGTCGACTTTTATTACTTGAAGTTCTGGACCCTCGGCGGCGCGAAGGAGACCACCCAGTCCTCCGGCGCGCTCATGGTGCCGACGGGCGCGGCGCCGCAGTGCTCCGGGCCGCACCCCATCGTGCTGTATGCGCACGGCACGCAGACCGATCAGACCGCCAACATCGGCGACATCACCAATCCGTCGAACACCGAGGGCGTGCTGATCGCAGCCATGTTCGCGGCGCAGGGCTACATCGTGGTCGCGCCGAATTACGCCGGCTACGATATCTCGACGCTCGGCTACCACCCGTTCCTCAACGCCGAGCAGCAGTCCGGCGAGATGATGGACGTTCTCGCCGCGGCGCGCGCCGCCCTGCCGAAGACGTTCGCGGCCGCCACCACCGACAGCGGCAAGCTGTTTGTCACCGGCTACTCCGAGGGCGGCTTCGTCGCCATGGCGACTCTGCGCGCCATGCAGGCGGCGGGTACGGCGGTCACCGCCGCGGCGCCGATGTCCGGACCCTATGCCCTCGAGGCCTTCGGCGACGCCATCTTCTTCGGCAATGTCGATTTGGGTTCGACCGTGTTCGCTCCGCTGCTCACCACCAGCTACCAGCACGCCTACGGCAACATCTACTCCGCGCCGAGCGACGTGTACTCGAGCACCTACGCCACCGGCATCGAGACTCTCCTGCCGAGCGCCACTCCCATCGCGACCATCTTCGCCTCCGGCCAGCTGCCGGAGACGGCGCTGTTCGACAGCACCACGCCCGTGGTCAGCGTCCCCGGCCAGACGACGCTGTCGATGGAGCTGACCGCGATACTCGCGGTGCCGAGCAACCCGAACAATCCGCTCACGCCCTTGTTCGCGGCCGGCTTCGGTTCGCCCTACCTCATCAACAACTCCTACCGGGTGAGCTACGCACTCGACGCGGCCACCAATCCCGACGGCGCGGTGCCGACTCCCGCGGCCGGCGTGCCGCTCGCCGCCCTGAAGCCCACCCAGCCACTGCGCCAGGCCTTCTACCTGAACGACCTGCGCGGCGGCCCCGGGGCGCCGCAAAACCCCCCCCTGCTGTGCCGCGG
>VFSW01014323.1_pt1 | contig 10965 bp, 23 predicted proteins | sample 5358111 | NCBI WGS metagenome assembly VFSW01 (sample SAMN11554181, study PRJNA540505) | mine drainage metagenome | isolation source: sediment from site ElyBrook_90M | place: USA: Ely Copper Mine, Vershire, VT | collected 2017
CGACGACGCCGACGCTGTGTTGGTGCTCGCGTGCCAGATCTGGATCGATGCTGACTGCTGATCACGATTTCGTCGCTATTGACGGCGAGGGGCTGACCCGCCACGGCTCGCACGACTATGTGCTGCTCGCTGCGTCGGACGGCCATTATATCGAGGACTACGGGCCCGGCGGCCTCGACTCCGCGCGCTGCTTCGAGTTCCTGCTGGACCTCTCCGCGCGGCACCCCGGAGCCGTATTCTGTGTGTTCGGCGGGAGCTACGACTTTCAGATGTGGCTCCGTCAGGCGGCGGCGCCGACGAACACGGCGAAGGTGCTGGTGCCCGGCTCCGACCGCAACTGGCGCGCGCTGCTCGCGGAGCGCTACTTCACCTGGGCGCAGCCGGGCCGGCGCTATAAGCTCCAGGCGATCATGCGCCATGCGTTCTACACCGCCAATGGCGCCTACGTCGGCGGCGCTTGGCGCAAGGACCGCTCGCTCAAGGTGTGGGACGTGATCGGCTGGTTCCAGAGTTCGTTCGTCGATGCGATCGATCATTGGCAGGTCGGCCGCGCCGGTGAGCGCGCGCACATCCGCGCGATGAAGGAGGGCCGCGCGACCTTCACGCCGAAACAGAAGGTGCAGGTCCGGCGCTACTGCCTCCGTGAGTGCGATCTACTCGTGGATCTCATGTACCGCCTCGATGAGACGTTGCAACAGGTGGGCATCCGCCCGGCGCGCTGGGACGGCGCCGGCGCCGGCGCCGCGGCGCTGTTCCGCCACCCGCCGGCAAAGGCGGAGCCGATCAACCGCTTTATCGCCCGCCCCGCTGACGCTGAGCTCGTGCACGCGATCGACTGCGCGTACATCGGCGGCCGCGTCCAGCAGTTCGTCTCCGGCGTCGTGCCCGGGCCGACGTACACCTACGATCTCCAGGGCGCCTACCCGCACGCGATGATGGGGCTCCCCTGCCTCGCCCACGGCCACTGGCAGCGCCACGACCCGGCGCTGGCGCCGCGCACCGATACGATCCAGCTCGGCCGCTCTGTGTCGGTGCCGCTCAAAGGGCTCGGGCGGAAGCTCGACCGCGTGATCTCCAAGTGGTCCTTGTTCCGCGTGCATTGGAGCTGCCCGCCCGGCCAACGGTTGACGCCGCTGCCCGTCCGCCACGAGCAGGGGATCTACTGGCCGCGCGAAGGGACGGGCTGGTACTGGTCGGAGGAGGTCGCCGCGGCGGTGGAGTGCGGGTACGCGATTACGCTGCTCGACCGCTGGTCGTTTGACCCCGGCTGCGACCATGAGCCATTCGGCTGGCTGCGCGACTTCTACGCGCAGCGGCTGGCGATGAAGGTGGGCGGCGACCCCGGCGAGCGCGTGATCAAGCTCGTCGCCAACGCCGGCTACGGGAAGCTGGTGCAGGCGCAGCGCGAGGGACGCCCCAAGCTGCCGGCGTTCCAGTCCTATGTATGGGGCGGCATGATCACCGCTGACGTGCGGGCGAAGGTGTTACGGCTGGCGAGTCGCTGTGACGAGCTGGTAGCGATCCAGACGGACGGCGTGTTTAGCGCGACGCCGATCCCGGAGCTACTTGATGATGTTTCACGTGAAACAGTGTGGGAGCGTGGCACCGTCGAGCCCGGCCTGCTCGTGATCCAGCCGGGCGTCATGCTCGGGCCGAGCGCGCGCTTTGTCCGCTCGCGCGGCTTCGACCGCGGCGCGATCAGCTACCGCCGGGCGGTCGCGGCGTGGCGCCGGCACGGCTTCGAGGCGTCGATCAAGGTGGCCGACCGGCGGTTCGTGTCGGCCGACTGGGCCGAGTTCAGCGGGCACCCCGAATGGTGGCTCCGGTGGCGGGAGATCCCGCGCGAGCTGTCGTTCGCGGTGACGCCGCGCCAGTGGCCGCGGCCGGGCAAAGTGGACCCGGCGCCGGAAGGATCCTACGAGCTGCTGTATCCGCCGGAGGGGTTCGAGGGGATGTCGGCTCCCTACCATGCGCGCGTGCGCGAGCCGGCGTCGGAGGACTCCGCCTACGAGGCGATGGTCTTGCAACAGCCGGATGTCGTGATCGACTCGGGGAGGGTGTAGCGATGTGGCCATTCCGCACGAGCCACCGCAGGAGAGACGAGCAGCGCGCGCCGGCGGAGCCGGAGCTGGGGGAGCCCGCGCGCGTGCGCTCCCCGTACAGGCGGTATGAGTATCGTGCGCTGAGCGCGGGCGCGGAGCTGCTCTGCGACGTATGCCGCAAGCCGGGTTGCCGTGATCACGTCCCCTGCGACCGGCCGTACTGGTGTCTGCGAGACGGCGTCCCGTGGTGCGATACCTCGGTCCGCTGCCGGATCATGGGCAAGGACCACGAGGGTGAACACGAGGGGGTGATCACATGGACGCTTATTACGTGACGGCAGCGCATCTTGCATTCGTCGCCGCGCTCGCGACGGTGCTCGCCGCGTTCGCCGCGTTCGTCGTGTTCGCGTGCCTCGTCGCCATGCAGGACTGGCGCGCAGAGTACGAGCGGCAGCGCGCGGCCGATGATGAGAAGGTGCGGCAAGAGGAGACGACGCGGCGGCGCTTCGCGGAGTCGGAGACGGTACACTGGCCGGAGCGGCCGGGAAGGTGGCGATGATCCCCAACGCGATCGATATCAGCTATACGACGTTCGACCCCGCGAGCTGCCCGCCGGAGATCGAGCTGGTGGTGCAGGATCTCTGGACCGGCGCCGAACAGCCGGCGTCGCGTGTGACGAACCTCCGCGCGGCGCACGACGCCGGCAAGCGGATCGCCGGCTACTTCGCGGTCAACCCCTCACTCCCGGACAACGCGGCGATGGCGCGCGCCGGCGTGCCGGATGACCTCTGGCCGGCGCTCGTGTTCGTGGCGCCGGACGTAGAGCTGTATACGACACTCACCGCGGCGAAGGTGCGCGCGGAGTCGGAGCGGATGAGCGGCTCCTACGGGCTGCACACGATCGAGGCGGCGCCACAGAGGCCGCGCGTGCTCTACACGCGGGAGGACTTCTGGCGGCATACGCTGGGCGACGATGCGAGCTTCGGCGACCATCTGCTGTGGGACGCCCGGCCAGGGCGCGCGTTCTCCCCCTACGGTGCCTGGCTGGCCGAAGCTGACTGCATCGGCGTCCAGACTTCCAGCACTTCACAACTTGGAACGATGTCGGTAGACTTTGATTGGTTTAACCTGGAGGCACTGATGGGAGCACCTGCACAACCGGCACCCGCCGCCGCGCTCATGGAGGCACGGATACAGCTCGTGGGCGCGGTGCTGACAAACGACATGGCGCGCCTGGTCGCGGACCTCGTACTGTTCGGCGTGCTGCCGGCCGGCACGGCCGCGCTCAAGCTAGCGCTGTGAAGTTCACGCGCCCGAAACGCTTCCCCGGCGCCCCCGATGTGGACGGGCTGATCGCGGAGCTGCGCGACCGGTTGACGAAGATCGAGGCGCAGCTTGCACGCGTGCTCAAGTCGCTGAAGGTGGAGGACGGTCCCGATGACGATGGACGCTGACGACCGGAAAGAGCTGGAGGAATTGCGGCTGGCGAAGCAACGGCAAGCGCTGCTCGCGGAGCTGCGCGGCGAGATCGATCAGACGGTCGAGGCGCGCGTAAAAGCCGAGCTGGCCGGGGTCAACGAAAAGCTGGACCGCCTGCTCGACGCCGACGTGCCGGATGATCCCGATGCGGATGATACCGATGCAGATGAGGAGGAGGCGCCCGTGGGCCGCGAGCCGGCGGAGCCGGCGGCGCCGCAGGAAGATGAGGCGCCGGTGCGGTCGCACCCGCTCAACAGGCGGCTCGGAGGGCGGAAGTAAATGGAGGTCAAGTCACTGGATGAGCTGATGACCCCTGACCCGCGATCGCTGGCTGCGCTGGAGGCCATGCAACGCTCTGAGCCGAAGCGCGGCCGCCCAAAGGGCAAGGCGCGCAAGGGGCCGGCGCGCGACCGGCGCACGGTCGAATACTACGCGCGCAAGTATGGACACACAACGGAGGCGCCCGACCTGCCCGATGATGACGCCGTGCCTGCGGCGCTGCGCCAGCCGGGCGGCGCGCGGGACAAGCCACCGCGGCGCCCCAGCGCAGCCGCCGAAGCGCGCGAGCTGCGCCAGCAGCTCACCTGGCTACTCGTCGTCGTCAACCAGGGGTTCCTCGCGTTCGCGCCGTGCGGCTGCGACCTCGCTACGGTGACGCCCGACCTGCTGCCGATGTTTACGGCCGGCGCCATGCACTTCGACACCTGCCCGAAGATGTGGGCGCTCGATGAGGCTGAGACAGAGAAGCTGGTGGCGGCGCTCTCCGACGAAATGGAGCTTCACCCCGAATGGGGCGCGAAGCTCATGGAGCGGCTGGGCAGCTGGCAGCCGCACATCATGCTCGCGGGCGCCGTGTTCGCGGTGATCGCGTCGCGCGTCGGCCGCAAGGGTCTGATCGTACCGCTCGCAGACAAGCTCTCCGCGGAGCAAGAGGCAGAGTTGGCGCGGATGATGCGGGAGGCAGAAGCGGCAGCGGGGAGCGCGATGCCGATGCCGCCGCGTTCGCAGCCGTTCTCGGAGGCGTCCGCGGCCGCCGCGCCGTTCGGCGCCGATGCCTGAGATCGCCCGCGCCGGCGGCCGCGCTGCAACGTCGGTCACGGTCGAGCCGATCGCCCGCGCGGCGCCGTTCCGGGCGAATAGCCGCGTGCTGCTGACGCTCTCCCGCGAGCATCCGTCACAGGTAGGCGAGCTGGCGATGATGAGTGTGTATCTCGGCGAGACGGAGGCGCGCTGGCTCGCGGGGCGCATCGCTGAGTGCGCGGCGTTATGCTGGCCCGGTGATCCCGATCGACTGGCGGCGCGCAATGGAGCGGATGATTGCAATGACGACTGAGGCATCCCCCGGCCGCTCGCTGCTGCTGCCGTTTTCCTGGCGCCAAGGCGAGCATATGGCGATCGTCGGCCGCAACGGCTCCGGCAAGTCGCGCCTCCTCTCGCGCGTGATCGAGGCGCGCCGCTACCGGATCGTCATCCGCACGAAGCCGGATGACGTGGAGTACCGCGGCGCCCGCGTCGTCTCGACGCTCCGCGGGCTGGAGCGTGACCGCGACGCGCACGCCTTTGTGCTGGACCCCGCCTACGACGACCAGGGGCCGGAGATTTGGAAAACGCTGGAATGGGTGTGGGAGACGGGCTGCTGGACCGTTGCGATCGACGAGGCGTTCTTTGTGACGCGGCTCGGCCGCGACCTGGAAAACGAGATTGAAAAGCTGGTGACGCAGGGGCGCTCGAAGAAGATCACGATGATCAACGGGATGCAGCGCCCGGCGCGCGTCTCGCGCTTCCTGCTCTCAGAGGCGCAGCATGTGATCTGCTTCGCGCTGGAAGGGCGCGACACGAAAGTGATCGAGGAGGCGTGCGGGCCGTTGCTCGCGGAGGCGGTCGGCAAGCTCCACCGTTACGAGTTCGCCTGGTGGCACGCGCCGGCGCGCGAGCTATGGACCGGGAAGCTCAACCTGAAAACGGGGCGGCTGGAGGAGCGATGATCAAGAGCAAGGTGATCTGGTTCCTCGACCTGTTCTGTGGTGCCGGGGGTGCGGCAATGGGCTACCACCGCGCGTTCGAGGCTGCTGGGTTGGAGCACCGGATCGTCGGCGTCGATAACCGCAGGCAGCCGCGCTACCCGTTCGAGTTCGTGCAGGCCGACGCGATGACGTTTCCGCTCGCGGGGTTCGACGCGATCCACGCGAGCCCGCCGTGTCAGGCGTTCAGCGTCGCCACGCTTTTTCATCCGGGGCGCAGGGATCAGCACCCCGACTTACTCACAGAAACGCGGGAGCGCCTGAAGGCGGCTGGCGTTCCTTACGCCATTGAGAACGTCCCTGGTGCGCCGCTCGTCAACGCGCTGATGCTCTGCGGAACGATGTTCCCCGGCTTGAAGGTGTACCGGCATCGGCTGTTTGAATGTGAGCCGCCGATCTACTTCCCGCCCTCGTGGCACAACCCGCACATGTTCCGACCGGCGCCGGTCGGGCTGAAGGTGCCAGAGCATGGGTGGATGACTGTCGTGGGACACTTCAACGGCCAAAGGGCGGCGAGTGAAGCGATGGGGATCGACTGGATGAGACGGGACGAGTTGGCGCAGGCGATCCCGCCGGCGTACACGGAGTACATCGGGCGGGAGTTGGCGAAGGTGCTGCGCGAGTCGGCGGCGCAGCGGCTGGAGGAGCGGTGACGGAACGCACCTTCTCAACGACCCCGCACGATTGGATCTGCCCGTCCTGCCGCCGCGTGATCCAGCTCGTCTATCGCCCGGTCAAGCCGCTCCCGTGCTGCATGGGCAGGCTCCACCCGAAACAGATGCTAGTATCGAGCAATTATGATGAGTACTGGCATTGCTTCGCACGTCACGCGGCTGGCGAGGCGCTGGGGAAGCCGCTGATCCAGAACCGCAACGCCCACCGCTTCGGGGTGCGGCCGGGGCCGTACCTGCTCCGTGAGCTGGGCGAGCACCGCGTCACGGAGCGGACATGAGCGAGACGCGCGGCCGTCCATCCGGTCCGGTGCTGCCGCGCTACGCTGCGCGTGTCCCCGCGTACCTCGCGGCCCGCGGGCTGCACCTGCACCGGATGGACGGCAACGGGCTGCCGCGGTGGCAGCTCATGGCCTGCAAGACTATTCTGTGCCAAGATCCGGACCGTTGTTTTAAGCTGGCAATCCTTCCCCACTAGATCCTCGCTGATCTTGTCCTCTATGGGAGACGGTCACTTTCACCACGACGCTGTCTCAGTAGCCTGGATCACGCTCTCAGCGATCGTCGGGATCAACGTGTTGCGGCTGTTCGCCGCGTGGCTGCTCAACCGGGGGCGCCTCGCCGGCACGGCCGGACAGGCGATCGGCTCGCTCACCACGTTCTCAGGAGGATAAGAGACGATGGCGCTCACCGCAGAAGCCGCGACGCAGATCCCCAACGCGCCCATCGGGCCGTCCGGCTCGCAGAAGGTCCCGTTCCGCCAGGCGACCTACGAGCGGTCGATGGTGATCAACGGCGACACCGTGACGCCGGGCGCCGCCCAGTTGCAGCTCCAGCAGAAGGTCGTCGGTGACGGCTTCATGTTCGCGATCATCGATGACGTGGTCGCGGTCACGGCCGGCAACGCCGCCGGCACCACGTTTACCGAGGACATGGTCCCCAACAACGCGGCGTTCTTTCTGCGGATGCAGCTCTCCGACACGTCGGGCGACCTGTTCAACCTCTCCGGCTTCGAAAACTACGTCAACAACATCCAGAACGGCCAGTTCGCGGTGTTCCTGCCGGACTCGGCCGCCCACTCGGCGCTGTTCGTCGCCACAACCGGCGCCGGCGCTACCGGCGGCTCGTTCTCGTTCCTCGTCCGCTACACCGTGGCGACGGGGCACCGCGACCTGATCGGGGCCGTGGGCAACCAGTCGCGCACCGTCCAGTACATCCTGACCGAGACGGTCAACCCGTCCGCGGCGATCTGGGGCGTGGCGCCCACCGCGATCCCGGCGATCCCGATCGCGCGCACTTACCTGAACTACGCCGTCCCGAACCCGCAGAGCGCGAACGGCGTCCCGCAGGAGACGGCGCCGGCGATGTTCAACGTGATCCACCGCGTCACGTCGGCGCAGCTCCAGGTGCCGGGCGCGTCTTCTGTGACGACGCACACGATGAACCAGGTCGGCAATACGATCCGCTCGATCGCGCTGATCCTCCGCTACGGCGCCACCGCGACGCCGCGCGCCGCCGTCGAAGTCGCTGGCGCGCCGCCGACAGCGCTGCTCCTCAAGGCCGGTTCCGCGACGATCTATCAGGCGGCGTGGCGCGTGCGCAAGGAGAGGCACTTCCGCAACTTCGGTTTCGATATGCCGAACGGCGTCGTGATCTTCGACTTCACGCACGACCTCGACTCGAAGTCGGGCGATGAGGAGGGTGTCGATTGGCTGCACACGCAGCAGCTCTCGGACCTCCACTTCGAGATCACGCACACCGCCGCGGCGGTCGCCGGCTCCTCACTGATCGCAATCACTGACGAGCTCCTGAACGTCGCGTAACCCTGACCGGGGATCCCGTTCAGGACTGAGGAGGGCCATTGTCCGTCCCGCGGCGACTGCTCACGAGTCAGCAGACAGGCACGGCGCCCCCGTCGCCGGTGACACCGTTCACCGGATCGAGCATCGGCCCCAGCGGTATCGTGCTGGCCGGCGCCTCCAGCTCCGCGGCGAGCGGGCGCCCCGGCCTGATTCTGCTGGCGATCTCCGTCGCTGCGCTGGTAGGCTTCGCCTACTGGACGATGTACAAGTAAGGAAGGGAGGCTCCACTGTGACGATCCACTGGGGGGCGCTTCTGGTCGGTGCGCTGATCGGCGGCGGCCTTGCATACATGAAGAAGGGTCGCAAGGCATGAACATCGAGATGATCCTATCGCTGCTGGCGGGGCTGGCGATCGCCTACTGGGCGGTCGGACACTTCCTCGTCACCGGGTCCATCGCGTGACCTTGAACGGGGTCCACTGTCTGGCGATCGTGGCCGCGATCTGCACCGTGCTGATCGCGGCCGTGACGGCTCTCTCGATCACCGGCCACGCCGTGCCGGAGATCCTGAACATCGGCCTGGGGACGCTGTTCGGCGCGCTCGGTGGCGGCGGCATCGTCAACCGGATCAACGCCGGTCAGGCCGCAACGATCGCAGCCGTAGCGGATGCAGCGGTGAAGGCGACAAAGGCAGAGTGAAGACGATCGGCGCCGCGCTGTTCGGGCTCGGCGTGCTCCTGATCTACTGGGTGTGGTTCCCGACGCCGGGGCAGATCAATCCACCGCAGACGGGGGCGATCGCGCCGCAACCTGCTGGCACACCGGCAGGGCATGTATCAGGCGCAGCGCCAGGAGCACCGCAGGGACATTGGCGCCAGTTAGGCGACGGGAGCTGGGTGCAGACGTGGCCGTAGACAGCTGGGAGGCGGGTAGAGCGGAGCGGGCGCGCAACGATGCGCGCTGGTCACAGCCGGCCGTGCGGGAGCGGGCGACCTCCACCGCTCCACGGCCTATGGCGCCGGCCAGGGCTGCGTCCGGAGGCGGGGACGGGCGCAGCCCTGGTCAGGTCGCCGTAGACTACGGGACGCAGACGGACGCCTCAGAGTCCGTGTCGATCGCCATGCTGATCACGTTCCTGGCGCTGCTCACGGCGGGCGGCATGTTCGGCAAGGCGCGGGACTGGGTGAAACAGGTAACGGGAGGATAGATGGCTCTGGCGACACAGGGAGAGGCGCGCAATCCGGCCGCGAGCGCAGCGGCCGCTTCCGCATCCCCGGCGCCAGCGATCGCTCTCGATTTCAAGTGGCTCGCCGCGCTCGGCGTGCTATGGTTTGTGCTGGTAGCGCTCGCGTCGCTCTCCGACTCGCGCGACCTCGCCGTAGCGCTGGCGTGGCTGATCGCTACGGGGGCGTTGCTCTACAGTGTGCCGCTCGCGGTCGGCCGCGGCGCGGCGTTGAAAGGTGCAGGACAATGACGACCGACGCAGAGTTGCAGGCGCAGCGAGACGCGGTGCTGGCGGCATCGGTGCAGACGCCGCCGGCCACGGACCAGAGCGCGACGATCGCCCTGCTCCAGGCTGAGCTGGCGGCGCTCAAGGCGTCCATAGAGCCTCCGCCGCCGCCGCCGCCGGTGAGTGAGCCGGCCGGCTTTCAGGCCGCGCTCGTGGCGCTCAAGGATCGCCTGGTGGGAGCGGGCCGCGCAGCGGGTGACGACGCTCACACGGTGCTGGGCGACCTGATCGACCTGTTGCACCGGACATCGGGAGGGGAGTAGGTAGGGGCGACCGGCCTGGTCGCCCGGAGGGAGTGACCATGTTCGTCAAGGATATCTTCGGGCTCGCCACGGCGATCATCGTGCTGTCCGGGCTCACCTACGCGATCTTCCACGCCGGGCAGACGGCGCAGATCATCGGGTCCAGCGCCACCGCCTTTACGGGCGTGGTGAGCGCAGCGACGCATCCGGGGTAAGGCGATGGACTACGGGCCGAACGGCGGCGTGCAGGGGATCAAGTGGGCGCAGATGGTCAACAAGATCATCAACATGATCACGCCTCCCGGCCTCTCGCCGCGCGCCACCGTGGACAGCCGATTCCACGGCGACCCGCAGGGATTCTGGCCGGCGGCGCTCCGCGGCCGCTCGGTGCCGAAGGTGCCGCAACCGCCGATGCAGGGGCAAGCGGTCGGCCAGACGATCGTGCGCCGCGGCGCGCGCACGCAGATCTTCCCCGACACGCACGCGGCCGCGGAGGGGTTCACACCGCCGGAGTCGAGCGACACGCTCTACTACCGCGCGGCGGACCCGGCGCTGCCGCCGCACGCGCGCCGCAACCAGGTCGGCCGTCACACGCAGGTACCGGGCGGTTACCGCGCCTCGCTGAACGCGATGGGCTCCAGCTCGCAGCGGTCGGGGCCGGAGGGGACGCTGGTGCTTTACCCGCCGTTCATTCCTCGCCTGTCCGGGACGCGCCGCGCCATCGGCGGCAACACGGGCAACCGGCCGCCGGTCCGCGTCGTGGCGACGCCACAGATCACCGTCGTCCAGGCGGCGGGGAGCTACCCGTGACAGAGCCAACGCAGCGCAACGCACAGATCGCGCTCTGCGTGGCCCTCGCTGTGCTGGCGGTCGTCACGACGATCATGATCATGAGGCTGGAAGCGGCGGACCGCGCCAACAACCGGCAACGGCCGCGGGTCAAGACGGACGTGCCAAAGTATGTGAGGGACATAGATGCCGGACCCGACTCCCAGGCCGGAGGCGACTAGCGGCCCCGCCGGGATGCTCAAGAAACGGATCGGTCCGCTGCCCGTATGGGGCTGGGGGATCATCGTTGTGGGCGGCGGCCTCGTGTTCCTTTACCTGCGCTCTCGCAGCGCAGCGGCCTCCACAGGCACCGTAGCGGCCGTGCCCGGCGCCGGGCGGGGAGCGGCCGGCGACATCGCTCCCGCCCCACC
>VFSW01014324.1_pt1 | contig 10964 bp, 13 predicted proteins | sample 5358111 | NCBI WGS metagenome assembly VFSW01 (sample SAMN11554181, study PRJNA540505) | mine drainage metagenome | isolation source: sediment from site ElyBrook_90M | place: USA: Ely Copper Mine, Vershire, VT | collected 2017
CGTAATGTCGGCGTTCTTATCGTTGGGGTTCCAGGCTAGGGCTTCGACGACGAGGCTTGAGGCCGAGCCCGCGAGCGATTCGCCCATCGGGGTAACGTAGGTCTGCTGCGCTCCGTACGTCCGCGGCGGGAGGGTTCCCCCTGAAATCTGCGATAGCGCCGGGTGGCTTGGGCCTGGAACGCTCCCTGCCGTGATGCTCACCTGCTGCGCTTGCGACGGCGTGATATCCCCGCCGTTGACTCCGAACAAGAACCGCGCCACTCGTTTGCGGAGCATCGTGCAGTTGAAAAACCTGGAATCCCCGAGGTACAGAATCCAGGTCATCACCCGCTTGAAGTAGTCATCGCTGGCAATCGTCGCCGTGCCAGTCTGTGTGAAGCGGTGCCCGTTGAGCGCTCCGGCGTTGAGGGCAAAGGCGTTTAACCCTGCTTGGTAAACGCTCGACCCGGAGGAAAAGACGGGACGCTCGATCCCATAGAGCCCGTTGGCGACCCAGTCCAGGAGCGGGCCAGAAATCTGCGGGCTTGTGTATACCCCCAACGGCGTCGAATTAAACCAATCGAGATAGCCCTGCGAAAGTCCGTTGAAGGCATCGACGAACGCGACGATGTTCTCGTCATCGGCATACTGCTGGTAGGCGTACGAGGGGAGTACCGAGGCGAGCGGAGCGGTCGGCGAGGCAATCGACGAACTCATCTTAGCCTTGCGCGCTCGTTACGCTCGACGGCGAGGCGTAGAAATAGCTCTCCGGGTCGCCCGCGATGATCGAGGTTCCCGCCGCCGGCTGCTGGGGAACACCGTCGATCGTCACGGCAAACTGCAAGGTCGTGAGGTTTGCTGCCGAGAGCACCGAGGAGATCGCCGACTGAATCTGCTCCTGGAGGACGAGCAGGTTGATCGGCTGGCCGACGACGATAGAGTTGATGTAACTCTGCGTGGCCCCGACGATGTATTGGTTCACAGCAGGCGCCGCGGTGAAGTTCTGCAGCCGCGTGTTCCAGGTGACTGCGACCCCGACGAGCTGCTGCGGCGGATTCACGAACGTGACCTGGTAGATATCGGGAGCGTCGAAGATCGAGACGATGATGTTGCGAAGGCTCGAAACCGACGATCCGGTCAGTAGCCCGAGGGTGCTTACCCCGGCGTAAATCGCTCCGGCAACCTGGTACGGGTCGCCCCCACCGCAAATGACCTTCCAATAGATGCCCTGCTGCTGCACTGATACGAGTTGCGACGAGACGCCCGGCACCAGGAAGAGGAGACTCTTCAGATAGTTCTGCACGCCGGAAACGGCGATATTCGAGGCGGTGACAATCTGCGACCGATAGCTCTCGACGGTCTGCGGAGCCTGCGCGGGAATCCCCGCGATCGGGTTGGTCACGCTCAGGGCGTACGGACTCGGCACTGAGGTTACGATCTGCGTGATCGAGCCAGCGGGAATCGCGAAGGTTCCGTCGTTGGTCGCGACGACGTACAGCGATTGCGAGAGCCCGTTGGTAGCAATCGTGCCACCGTCTTGGACGGCGTACTGATTCGCTCCGTCGCTCACGAGGAAGCCCGGAGGGATGACGTAGCCCGCCGAGCCTGTGAAAACGACGTACGCGCTGGCGTTAGCCTGCGCGCCCTGAGGGACGCCGAGCATCGCGCCCTGTTGGGCAAGGATGTACGGATTGGACGCATACGGGCTCACGTTGTTCACGGCATCGACGCGGGCTTGGTCGATCGTAACGAGCGCGCCAACATCCGTGCCGGAGATATCGTCAATAAGCGAGCCGGGAAGGGCTGCGGTATAGCCCGGAACCGCCTCGGCGACCTGGGCGATCAGCGCCTGCTGGAGTGTCGTCGGCGGGGTAGCAATCGGCCCCGACGCCGTAAAGAGCAGCGGCAGGGAAGAACTCACGTCGGCACCTCCACTTTCAGAATCGCTCCGCTATGGGCGACGGCCTGCACGAAATAGACCGGGGGGAATGAGCCCACCTTGCGCTGGATGACGAGGGAAGCAAAATAGGGCGTAAACTGCGATTGCGTTTGCGCGACGTAGAAATCGGGAAAGACCTGCGTGATGACCGACTGCTGGGCTGGAATCCCATAATCCCCGTAGAACGGTGACTCCCCGAGATTGAGCTTGAGGCATTGAATCAACGTGGTCAAATAGACCTGGTCGTTGTAGCCGTTCGCATCGGTCGAAACCTCGACCCAGGTGCCGCCCTGCCCGTCGATCTGCCCGATTCTTCCGTATGTCCGCATGGTTTATCCCTTCTCGCCCTAGCCGCCCGCAACCCGCACGATGCTCGAGCCGGAGGGAACCGAGATATGCGCGAGACTCTTGATCAGCGCGATGATCGCCGAAGCGGAGATCGTCACCGCCGGCGAGGCGGTCGCGAGCGCTTCGGCAACCGCCGTCGCGAGGTTCTCTAAGTCGGCGAGCCGCTGCGTATGGAGGCTATTCTCGAAGGTCGAGATATCGTTGTTGGTCATCGCCGCGGCAGTTGCCGGGAGTCCTCCGGCAAGCGCGCCAAGGCCCACCAGGCCCCCTGAAGGCACGACGTGGGAGATTGCATTCGACGCCCCGTCAACGACGGTCTGGAGCGTCCCAGCGGCCCCGGAAACGGTCGAGACAATGGATGGGTCGGCAGAGAGGACGATGGTCTCCTGCCCGGCGTAGATCGTGAGCATTCCGAGGCCGCGGTCGGCGCTAACGCCAACGGTCTGCGCTGCATCGGAGGCAACGAACCCGTTGGGGCCGTTCATCCACGCCTTCTTGAGATCGGGCGTCGGGTCGAAGGACGCGGCGGCGATCGGCACCCACGCGAGGGTCGTCATGTTGCCGTAGTCTTTGCTTGTGTCGGCGACTCCCGTGCCAAACCCCGATATCCCGCCGAGGAACGTATCGCATGGCACCGTCATGCCGACATCCCCGACCTGCACCGGCGCGCGGAGCCATTGGCTTTCGGCCTTCGGCAGCGTGAGCGGGGGCAGCGTGGGGACTCCCGTGACCTCGAACTTCACGGTGAGCAGCGAGGCATTCCCCTCGACGTTCACAGCGACGACCGAACACGGCAACGCGCGCCCGGTCGCCTGGACGACCTCCAAGGCTTTGTTGCGGGCCTGCCGGTTGAGATCGCTCTGCAGCCAGAGCGTTGCAGCGTTGTCGCCGGCCATTTAGGGAGCCACCGCTGCGCCCTGGAAAACCGATATCCACGACTGCCCCTGCGGGTCGCGGAAGTTCCCGACATGGCGCACCGACTGAATCACGAACTGCCCCTGGAACGACGTTTTATAGTCGATTTGAGAGGGGTAGCTCGATGCCGCCGTCTGCACGATGCCTGGCGCATCTTGTAATCCCTTGGGCAGGACGACGTACGAGTTCACCTGGAGATCGGCCCGCATGACCGTCACGAACTGCATCGTTTCGACCCCAACCCACTTGGGCTGGCCGACGAAATCGGTAAACTTGATCTGCACCGGAGGCGTCGGTTTGCTCCCATCGCTCACGACGATCACGTTGCCGTTTTTTTTGCCGATATCCACCCCAGAGAAGGTCGCCGTTTTTGTAAACGATTTCAGCCATTTCCCGAGCGCGTGAAGCGTTGGGAACGTGGCGACGACCGGATAATCGACGGCGTAGTTCTTCCCGAGCTGAATGATTGGCGCGGCATAGTCGGGGTAGGCAATCGAGAGCGTCGTAGCGAGCGCCTGCTCGAGCGACTCCCCCTTCTGCCAGTTCACCACGAGGTTGCCGGGGTTCGCGATCGTGTAGCCTCCCGCGACGACGACGAACGAGAGATTCATCTCGGTGCCGACCCAATTCGCGTAACTCTCGAAGATCTGTCCCTGCAGTAAGAGCCCGGCTTGCTGTGGATTCGCGAGCGGGAGCCCCTTCCCCATCCCTCCACGCAGCGTGATATACTGCCCCGCGAATCGCTGGGCTTGCTGCAATTCGGCGAGCGAGACCCCTTCGATCGTTATCGTCGAACTCCCGATGTCGCCGGCGGGAATGCCGAAGTAGCTTGAGAGCACGTCGATCTCGACGTTGAGCGCTCCGGGGTCGTTGACGCCGTGAGGATACGACGACCAAACCTTCGTGGCGGGGCCTCCTGCGGTCGCACTGAGGGATATATCGTAGTACCGGCTCACGGAGTGATCTCGAAGCTCTCGGTGCTCACGCGGTAGAGGAGCGTCGATGCCGAGAAAACTCCAGGAGCGAGGTAGATATTGCTATCGGGCGGCGACCCAATCAGCGGGGCGTTGATGATGAGGTTCCCGGAGTCGTCGGTCAACGAATAGAACCAGTCGCTCCGATAGACGCTCCACATCGTCGTCAATGTGTAGGCGACTCCATCGAGCACGACGAGCGTCGTGAACGGGGGCGCAGCCGTTGGGCTCGGCTGAAAGGGTATCGTCGTCACAGCGCGCCACCAAAGGCCGCAAGCGCCGCCGTTACTCCAGAGAGATTCGCCGCCGAGGCGTTTTGATTGCCCGTCCATGCCGGAGGCCCGTTGATCTTCCCCCCGCTCGAGAGTTTCGAGATGAGGCTATTCTGCGCCGCCGCGGCTCCCGCTAGGGTAATGAGCGGCTTCAGGAAGTCGATCTGCCACTCGATTTGCTTCTGCGCCATTTGCTCATCGGTAATGTCGGTCATCCCCGTCATAATCAGATTTCGGTAGATGAACGCCGGAGTCGCAACGATATAGGTTCCGCTTGCGGCGTTGTGGTTCTCAAGCGTCTGCTGCAAGGCGGTGAAGGCGTGGAGTTTCGATAGGTAACCTCCCGCCTGATTCACCGGAGCGATCATCTTTAGCGAGATGGTGAGCGGCTGCTGAATAATCGCATTCGCCGCTACGATCTGGTTGGCAAACGGATACATCCCGACGGCGTTGGAGATGAGCGTCGAGCCGGGGATTGGTAAATACTCTGCAAACGTCTCGCCGCCGACGTTGGTCAACGCCGAGAGCGGAGCGACGCCTCCCTGCGCGCTCGCGACGATCCCCCCTTGTAGAATAATCGGCGAGACCTGGAACGCGAGATTATATTGCGCGCGGTAGGAGTTGGCGACGAGTGACGGCGGAACAGCGGCCATTATTGCGCCGTCGCATGAGCAGAGGTGACGAGATGATGCGCCGTCGCGTTATGAATGGTAACGTGTACCGGCTTCTGCAGGAGGCGCAATCGCTTATCGAGCTTCGCGTAAAGCGTGTTGATTTTTTGTGCATACCCAAGCGGGTCGGCTGGCCGCTGCGCTACTGCGGCGGCCTCTCCCGGCGTCCCGACGAGGCGCATGATTTGCGCGTGCGTTGCGCTGCGCCCCGATTCGTGAACCTGCTCCGAGAAGCGATTCAAGAGTGCCGCCGCACTCAGCTTCTGGACGGCGCGGAACTCGCGAAGCGCAACCGAAGCGTTTGTGCGAGCGCTAAACGCCTGCCCCTGCGACAGACCGCCGAGCTCGCCTCCGCGGTGCAGCTGAAACAATCCAAACGACGACCCGCGATCGCCGACAGCGTGAGGATTTAATCCCGATTCGTGGATTGCCGTCGCGAGGCTCAAGAGCGGATCGACTCCGTACTTTTTCGAGACCGAGAAGATCGACTTCACCGCGTTCCCAACCGCAGCGCTGATGGGGTGCCCGAGGTCTTTTCCGAGCAGGTGCCCAAGCTCGCCCGGCAGCGCGCCGATCTTTACCCCGCGCCCTTGCCCTCTGCCCCAAAACCAATCAGAGAGCCGATTCTCCCACGTCTCGTTCTTCTTGCCGTTTGCCGACGGGATGAGATTGAGCAGACGCAGCCCGGAGACGATATCCTTCCCCAGCGCCGCGATATCCGCCCCAACCTCTTTCCAGTTCGTCTTTTCGAGAAAGGTCGCGAGACCCTTGAGCCCGGTTTCGGCGTCTTTTATCACGCCGCCGAACTGCTTGCTCGACAGTACCGAGGTGATGAATCCGGCGAGGTCTTTCGATAGCCGACCGATCTCCGGCGCGAGCGGAGCCAGCGAGTTGATAAGCGCCGACTGGATCGTAAGCCCCGCTTTATCGAGCACGATCTTGAGCGTCGTCCACGACTGCGCGGTTGCTCGACTGAATCCGAGTTGAGCAACATCGCGGCGGGTCGCATCCTGCGCCGCCTGAAGCACCGAAAGCGGCTGCATCGCTGCATTGCGAACATCTCCGATATTACCACCGAGCGACTTATAGGCGATAATCGCGGGCATATTTGCCGCCGCTTGGTGGTTTTTCTCCGCCAGAAGATACGCGGAACGCGCGCGCTTCAGTTCCTCAAACGCCAAGTCCGCAGGGTTCATGCGCTGCGCCTGCCCGAAGTTGATCCCCAGCGCGGCAAGCGCGCCGGCTTTCTGTATGTCGATCTGCGCGTTCGCTGCGGCCTCTAAAGCGCTTGTTCCTAGGAACTGCTGCGCGTTGACCTGGAAGCTCGCAAGCAGCCCTGGCGAGATGCCGAGCTGCCCAGCCGACCGGAAGCGCGAAAAGGCCGTCGCCGCCAAGCTGTCGATCCCGAACCCGCCTAAGAGCGCTCCGAGCCCGCCGAACGCTGCGATCTTCACCAATCCACCGCCGATGAGCGAGAGCGCTTGGCTCACGCCGTGCGCGCCTTTCTTGAGCGCTTCCATATTCTTCGCGCCCTTGTGCGTTGCTTGGCTCAAGTGGTTCTGCGCTTTGGTCGCCTTCCCGAGCTCCTCAGAGATGACGCCCGCCTGCGCCGCGGCGATCGCGAGCATATTCTTCGCGTCAAGCGCTCCAGAACGCAGCGCTCCGCCCGACTGATCCATTTGTTCGTTGAGCGCGCTCCACGCCTTCGGCATTTCGTCGAGTTGGGCTGAGTATGTTTGAAAGAGTTCGTAGAATCGGCGAAAGGCCGAATCGTCGAGTTCGATCTCGATAATCGGTTTTACGGCCATGATACTAGCCTAGCTCGCGAAGCGCGTCGAGAAGAAACCGTTCGCGAAATGCTCGCGCCGAAGGGTATTTGTCCTTATCGTCCCGTGCGAGCGCTTCCACGAATCCCGCACCAGCTATCCAGCGACAGACTGCGGCGAGGATGGAGGGGCCGGCGAAGTCGCGTTCGTTGTCGATGTCGGCAAGGAGGCGATGAATGCCGTAGGAGGCGATGAACTCATTGACCCCCCGAGTACCGATGCCAAAAAGTTCGCCATGATCGCCTGCCGCGACGGCATCGCCATCGCATAGCCGCAGGTAAAAAAAACGAGAATCGATTCCACCTCGCTCCACTCGGCATCCGAGATGATCTTTCGCGTGATCGCGATATCAACCGGCAGCGTTTCAAACCCGTTCGCGCCGGGCGCAAGGATGAAGGTCTGCCGACGAATCTCCTGGAGCAGCGCGCGATCGGCGTCTTTGGTTCCGAACTCCTCGGCGTCGGCAACGGCAGCGTCGTGCAGCGCGAGCGTTGCGATGCGCGGAGCCGACTCGACGAGCCGCCCGAGAATCGCCGTTTTCGTAGCGGCGATGATACGGTAGGATGCAGCGAATACGTCTGCGCCGATGGGCGTATGGTACGCCCATAGCGTCGGTTCGCTTACGGTCATCGTGCTTCCGGGGTTCTCCGGGTCGGGCCGCTCAATGAACGCCGAACGGATGGGAAGCGCGAGGTTGAGCGTGTCGGTAATCGTCACGCGCTAAATCCCAGCCCAGAGACTCGCGTTCGTATAGAAGAGGCCCTTTACGGTGACTCGCGTTGCCGGGTCTTGCCCGTCGAATGCGCCGGGGTCGATCTCGGTAATCGAGCAGTTTGCAAGTGTCACCGCGGGAAACGTCGTCGAATCGGAGTATGCCGTTACGAGGCCAATAACGCCTTCGATCTGTGCTTGAGCAAGCCACAACGCCGAGACGGACTGCGAGCGCAAGAGCGAGATGTTGATCTGCGCCATGACGTAGGGCTCGGGCGAATTGACTAATCCCGTTCCGGTGCCGATTTGATGGACGAACGGCCCGTCGAACGTCAGCACCGCTTGGGATTTCGCCATAAACGGCGCGGTCACGGTGAGCTGCGGAAACAGCGGCACGATGATATGCGTGAGGACTCGGTTGAGGAGCCCCTGCTGCGTGAGCGGATTGAATCCGAAGCTCATTTGTCAGACCCTTCCTACGCCACGAACTCGGTAGCGTCGAGATAAAAGGTGATGGAGGTGAATCCGAGCTGCGGAGTTGCCGTGCAGCTAAATCCGTTGTAAACGCCCGCGGCGTAGTTCGCTGGATACTGCGCCGTATAGGTTGCGAACGGCACCGCTGCAAAGTCCGCCGTGAGCAAGAGCCCGTCGGAGACCCCCGTCGATCCGATGCCGTTGAGAATCGCGAGCAGCCGGTTGATACCCGCTTGGTTGTAGTAGAGCGGAGGCAGCGAGTTTGAGCCGTTGATGATCGCGGCGGCGAGCTGGAGTTTCGATTGAATGAGAATCCAATCGACGGAGTACCAAAACATCATTTGGTTCCCGTCCATCGTCGTGCCATTTCGCAGCGTTGCGGTGGATATGCCGCCTTCGGCTCCCGTGAGAATTACGTTTCCGTTTGCCGACAGAATGTTGTTGATCGTCGTTTGGTTGTTGGTCAACTCCCACGGCGTAACCCCATAGGCGAAGCGGAAGTTCATCGGCGCGGCGGGATTAGCCGTTGACGGGTTGTTCGCTAGCCATTGGTAGAAGAATGCCGCCGCCCCGAACTCCGTCGAAAGCGCGGTAGGGCTCGGCACGACGGCGACGATGGCCTTCGTGGTTGTAGCGTAGCCGGAGATCGTCGAAGCAGTCGTCGTCACGAAGAAGTAGGTCTTGCCTGCGCTGCTCGAATAGTCCGCAGCGAGCGCGTTGAGCCCCGCGGCATCGGTGTCCCATGTTGCAGGAGTCAGCTGGGCGTAGAAGGTGCCGGGGTTGGCCGTGAGCCACGCCCCCAGCGCCGCGATACCGTTTGCCGGCGAGCTTTGCACGCCAAGCTCCAGAACGTACACGCCGATCGGCGAACTCGATGCGGAGCTTTGCGCGAAGAAGGTCGTCGCCATCGCCGTGACTTCGAGATAGTTCCCGGTGTTGGAAATCACCGCTTCGAGTTCGGCGAGCGTCCCGTAGTATTGCGACGTGTTCGCCGTAAGGGTCGTGCCTCCGACCGAAACGATTGCCCCCGACTGCTGCAGGAGCGATGGGGCAGGCGCCGCGGTGACGGTAGCCTGGACATTGACGATAGTCGAGGTCAGATTCGGCATGGTTCCCTCTTTCGATCTTTACGGGTGAAAAACGTTAGTCGAACGCGACCGAGACGACCTGCCCCGTTCCGGGAACAATGACGATGCCGACGAGCGCGGGCCATACGAGTTCGTAGGTGCCCACCGTATTCGGCAGTTCGGTGATGAGGTTCGCTGCCGCTGCGCCCGCCGTGGTCGTCACGTCGTTCACGGTGCCCGCAGTCGTGCCGGCGGTCGTGACGTTCACGCGCCAAACGGTGCCAGGGCTCGCCTTGACGACGGTCGCGGCGGTGATATTGAGTAGGCTTTGATTGCCGCCTACGCGCGGCCCGAGTCCATATTGCGGCATGGCATCTCCTTGTGGCTGATTGTTGGTTTCTCGATTCGCTGCACGGCTGCAATTATCCCTGCGGCACGATCGGCAGCGAGACCGCGAAGATCGGCTCGATTGGCAGCGAGATAACGAGCGTTTCGTTGACGTACCCTGCCCCGGAGGCCGTCTGTGAAGATTGAACAACGGCGCCGGTTCCCGCAAACGTCGCCCCGCTGCCTGCGGCGACCTGCGGCGCCTGAATGACGGCCCCGGCCCCCACGAAGTCGAGCGAGCCTGAACCCGACGCGATCTGCGGCGATTGAACGACCGCCCCCGAGCCGACGAACGAGAGGAGCGCGGCGCCCGCGGCGATCTGCGCGGCTTGCATGACCGCCCCGGTTCCCGTGACGCTGGGGCCGCGTACGACCCCCGCTCCCTCGGCGGACTGCGGCGATTGGGCGACGGCCCCCGATCCGGAGATCGTGAAGATTGCTGCCCCGGAGGCCCGTTGTGGAGATTGAGCGACCGCGCCGGTGCCTGAGAAGGACTGTGACCCGCTGCCTGCGGCAGTTTGAGCCGCCTGGACGACCGCTCCCGAGCCGACGACCGTGCTTCCTACGCCCGTAGCCGTCTGCGGGGCCTGCACGACCGCTCCCGAGCCGACGAAAGCCAGGGTTCCGGCGCCCGAGGCGACTTGCGGAGCTTGCGCCGCCGCTCCGGTGCCGGAGATCGAAAAGACCGCCGTCCCCGAAGCGGTTTGAGCGGCCTGCGCGACAGCCCCGGTGCCGGTGGTCGAGTTACCGAAGCCCAGGGCTGTCTGCGGAGCCTGGGCGACGGCCCCGGTGCCGGTGCGATTCGCCGTCGTCCAGAGCAGGAGCAGCGACATGGGGCCTAGTTCTCAGCCCAATAAAACGTGGCGTAGGCGGCGCCGGAGAGCGTGGTATTCGTCGAGAGATTCGAGGCGACGACCTGGAAGGTCGCGACCCCGGTCGAGAGCACCGTGGATATCTCGCCGTTCGATCCTGGCTTGAGGTCGAACGACTGATTCGCGTCGGTGACGATGGTTGCGACGGTCGTCGCCGCCGAGGAATTATTGAGCGTTTGCACCTGCCAAAGCATCGGCGCCGTGCCCGCGAAGATCGCGTGCTGCAGCGTGCCGGTCTTGCCGCTGGTTACGACGACCGAAGAGGTGAGCGTGGCGTTCGCCCCGCCGACGATCGATCCGTTCGTGATGGTGCCGCTGGTATTCGGGGCGCCTTTTTCCTCTACAATATGGAGCCCAAGGTTATCGACGACACTCGCCTGCCCGGTCGATGGATCGACGAGCGCGAGTTGCTGCACCTGGACGGTGCTACCATTCTGCGTCTGCGCGAAGGTCGCGATTGGTGACGATCCCGACGAGGTGACAGAGACCGAGGATTGCGCCATAGGGGTACTCCTTAGACCTTACAATC
>VFSW01014325.1_pt1 | contig 10964 bp, 10 predicted proteins | sample 5358111 | NCBI WGS metagenome assembly VFSW01 (sample SAMN11554181, study PRJNA540505) | mine drainage metagenome | isolation source: sediment from site ElyBrook_90M | place: USA: Ely Copper Mine, Vershire, VT | collected 2017
TACTGTGGAGACTGAATCTCCGCGCGTCGAGAACGCGGTTTGGAACAGCGGTTACCGATGAACTCAGAACGCTTATCGGCAACGCCGTGCCTCTTCGGGAGCGCATCCACGTGACGGTCGTGACCGATGCCGACGGCGAACCGCTCGACGACGACGCATCACCCGGGAACGCCGCACGCTGGAACGATCTTCGGTGGAACCACGCTCGCAGCGCCATCCGCCAAGCTGGTTCTACGCCCGCGGTCTTTCTCCTCGCCGGAGGCCGACGGCGAACCATCACAGCGATGCAGGTCGTGACCTTTCAACTCCTTGCTCGCGAACGCGACCGGCTGGTCGACGTGCGCGTGTCGGATCGTCGCGTGGAGGGCGCGCTGGCCGGGTTCTACTTTCCCGAACAGACCCGCCAGGAGCTTCGAACGGACGAGGGTATCGTGATTGCGCGGGACGTGCGGGTGAACCTCGTGAACGTCGTGGTGCCCCGACTCCGTCCGGTTCTCAGCGAGTCCGCACTTCGCACCTACGGGGATGCGCTTGTCGTGGGCCAACGTACGCTCGACGCGCTCCCGCCCTTGGAATTGCGCGTCGACGGGGCCACCCGTACCGTCACGCTCGACGGCGTGCCCATCGAGCTCACAGAGACCCTGTTCGTCTGGTATGCAGTGCTTGCAATCGCCCGGCGGGAAAACATGGACGATGGATGGGTCGCGAGCGCTGCGCTCGACCTGCCCCTGCGAGTCTTGAGATCTCTCAAGTTGCGCGGCGCCGACTGGGCGCCCGCATCGAAGGCGTGGGAGATCGTTCTCGTTGGCTGTGCTCCGGCCGTGATGCGCCATCGGCGGGGGCTGTTCTCGATCCTTCGATCGAAGACGAAGTCCGTCGTCGAGGCACACTGCCGGCATGCGAAGCTCGATCCATCCGTTTCTCGCTGGATCATTCCCGAGCGCGAAACGGCATCCGGTTCTGGCGGGGTCCGGCAGACGCGGTGGCGGATCTCGCTCGATCCATCGCACATCGACGTCGTCGGCCTGTAGCCGCATCACACTGGGCTGGAAAGCTTTCCAACCCGGGCGCATCCGCCGTCGCATGACCACGATGGTCGCAGGCAGCGACCACGGGAGGATGTGACGATGATGGATGCGTGCGGGAAGTGGATCATGGGCGCAGTGGATCTGGGAGAGCCGCGATCGGTCGGTGGATTCGTGATGTTCCCTATTCGACCCAACATGCTCACGGATGTCGAGATGGTACCCGTGCATGACGCCGTGGTCCGAAAGACCGCTCGCATCGAAGAGAATCCCGCGGGCGCGACCGTCAGCCGGTTGAAGCTCACGAACGTCGCCACGTCGATGGTGCTGGTGCGCGACGGCGATCTCTTCGTGTCGGGTCTTCAAGATCGCATCGCGGATCGACCCGCGAGGGTACTTGGGGGGCAATCCGTCGCCCTGCCCGTGTTGTGTGTCGAAAGGGGTCGTTGGCATGTTGGGGCACGAGCCGACTTTCGAGTAGCTCCCTTCGATGCCGACCTCGGTCTCCGATCGGTCCGCATGTCGGGTGTTCATCGATCGGTCGATCAGGGCGTGACCTGGGACCTCGTCGTCGGCAGGCGTTCGCGACGACAACACGGAAACGAAAGCGGATCGCTTGTCGACTCGCAGGAGCGCGACGTCGCTTCGGTCGAAGCCGTGGCCGCGGCGACACCACCGCCTCCCGGTGCAACGGGCATTGTTCTGTGCCGCGCAGGCTCGCAGGGACCGAGAGTCGCGCTGATCGAGTGGTTTGCGGACCCATTGGCGTGTGCGCTGGCGTGGGCGGGAATCCTCCGCGGCGCCCTGCTGGCATGCGTCGATGCCCCGGCGCCGCCACCGGTGAGCCGAACCGAGGTCCGCCAGTTCATGGAGAAGCTGTTGGCGAAGCCGACGTGGCGCGAGGACGACGCGGCACTCGGCGTGCTTCGCGGTTATCGACGGAATGGAGCTTCAGCACGGATGCTTTGCGAAGGTGAGAAACCACTGTATCTCGCTGCGGTCGGCACTTGAGCACACGACCGCACACGTGGAACTGCGTGCAGTCAGCCCCGCTTCCATGTGCGTCGTGAAGCGGTCGTGCATCCAAGACCTCAACAAGCCCGGGTCGATCACTCCCCGGGTTCCCACTTCAGTATGACAAGTTCCTGAGACCGCTGCACCGCAGCCTACGATCGTGGTCGACGCCCGGCTGCTCCGCCCGTGTCCTTCGCCGGCGTCACGGGCTGCCCGGCAAACAGCGCGCGCATTTCCGCCGGAGACACGTAGCGACCCTTCGAAGCGGGCCTGCGAATCTCGTGAACTCGTGCGGCGAACCTCACCGCAGCTTCGTCGTTCTCGCTGACCGCAATGAGGTACTTCACCTTCTCGACGTCGACGGCGCCCGACAGCACAAGCGCGTCGAGATCCACCAGGTCTTGTGGTCTCCCCGCCAGGAACTTCAGTGTCGCGAGCTCGTTCGGCCGCATGAACACCAACGTGAGACCGGCAAGTTCTTGCGGCTGCCCGGTGCGGATAGCGGTCGATTCAGGTTCGGTCACGGTGACAAGGAGATCGATCCTGGTCTCCGGCATCTCGCGGCGATCGAGCGACTCTCGGTTGTCATCCTGGAAGTAGGCGATGATGTGAGCGTCGGTGAGGCCCTTGATGGTGAGCCCCGCCGCGCGAAGCGACCGGGTGATCTGCTTCGCGGCGAAGGGTCGGGCGAAGACGTCCACATCGCGCGTGGCGCGGACGAAGCCAGCGACGCCAACGGCAATTCCTCCACCCACGGCGTAGGCCATCCGCGGCCTGACGATTGCTGCCAACACACGTAGGAGCCTCAGCACAGGGATGCTGAGGTAGCTGCGCGAAGCCCGTTCGATGAGATCAGCGTCGACGGCGGTCGGTGCTGGGCTGGTCGCAGTCAGCATCGGTGCTCGCGGCATGGGGCACCATAGCACCGGAGATCGACGGGTCCATGCTGCGCTGAAGGCTATGGGACGGGTTCGCGAACCCGTGATTGAAGCCGGGTGTGCGTACGGGGAGCCGCCCCCGGCTTCAGTAGTGTGGAACGACCCCGCTCGACATCATTCCCGCCGTTCGCATGGAGACCATGCCGGCGTTGGCTGCCCTCGCCGCGCATGATCGAAACGCTCATTTCTTCCTACGCTTCTTTCGTGTCGGTTGCGCCTCGGGGATCTCGTACTTCGGGGCCCGCTGATGAAGCTCCTCGAACATCGCGCGGACGTCCTTCCGCACCGCAACCTTCCGAGCCCAGTGCTCCGGCCCTCCCGATCGGCCTGGGATGGTTTCAGGGCCCATGCGGCGAACTTCCTCCATGTGGATCTCACGCCAATAGTAACGAACGACGGGCGAACCGCTCATTCCCGGACACGCTGGCTCAGGCTGACCGCGGCATGTCGCGCAAACACCTGGCCTGAACCCGAGCTTCACGCGACCCGTTTCAGGAGTCGGACCACCGAGTGCCTGCTTGACCGTCCAGGGACGAAACGTCAGAGCCCATTCCTGGTCGCATCTGCACATCATGACGTCGGCGCAGGTCGCACAGAAGTAGGTACGAATCACCTCCCTTGGCCATTCGACCTTCAGCGTCGGATGGGGGCAGGAGTCCCAAGGGCCGGGACGATGCGGTCTCATCGTGGGGAGGTTCGGGTGTCGGGTGCGTCCGTTCTTGATCAGGAGAGTGATACGGAGGGTCAGGCCGCCGGGATGGCCCGGGTCGAGACGCAGCACCTCCGCGAGTGCATCCTCGGCATCATCGTTGGATCCGATGCCGCGCAGCGCCATCGCTCGCTCAAGCCACACGTCGGGTGCGGACGGCGCGAGACGAACGACATTCGGCCAGAGGTCCAGCGCCTCCGGCGCCCGTTCGAGGTCGGTCAGGCATCGCAGGAGAAGCGTCCAGTAGTGGACGTCCTGTGGATTGAGGGCAATGGCGCGGCGAAGGTACGGTTCGGCGACGGACGGAAGGTCCGCATGGTTCAACGCGAGCGCGGCTCCATGGAGCACACCAGGATCATCCGGCGAGAGTTCGAGTGCGGTCTTGATCGCCGCCATTCGTTCATGCCGTTGTTCGTGTTGTGGGAGAGTCCAGGCGAGTTCCGTGAAGTGGTAGGGGTTCCGCGAATCCAGCCGGATCGCGGGTTGATACCCGTCAGCGGCTGCTTCGTAGTCCCGCGCCCGGCACAGCATGTGGGCGAGTGTCGAGACGCGTGCTCGTCCGCCCCTCGGGACGGATGCTTAGTGGTAGATCGATCGGTAGGGAGTATCCCAAACGACCATCTCCAGGTGATGGCCTTTGCAAAGCAACGAGTGATATTCGGCGGGCTTGTTCCCTGCTCGGAACACCGTGTAGCGGTGTCAGAGATCGGCGGCCCAACATCGCCTGGGCTCAGGTTCCGGTGCACGACGTGGTCCTCGCGGTTGAACTGCACCGGGGTCATCGGCGAACTCCACCTCGAGATCGTGGTGGAGCGTCCGCGAACTGAGTAGGGGCGGAGGCGCGCACTGGAAGCCCGCGGGTGACCTGCCGGGGGGACCGTGTGGGAACGGCCAGCGTGAGCTACCGGCATGCCAAGCAAGAACGTGGCGCCAGGCAGTTCGCGTAGGTGGTCCTGGAGGTCTCGCCTGCGGAGCGAGGCACCGGGCTTGCGTTTACCGACGAGATCCGCGGGGAGCGATCCATCGTGCCTTCATCACTGCGGCGGAGTATGGCGTCGAGGGCGCGATGTCACGCGTCGGTCCCGAGCGTTACCTCATCGTGGAAGTGCGCGTGCGTCTCCTCGACGGCGCCACGCATGCCACGGACTCCAGCGCGATGGCCTCTCAGCAGGCATGCCGGCCGGCTGATGCAGAGGAATTCCATTGCGAGGGCTTCGCCGCAGCACTGGGCAGATATCTCGTACGTAGGTCTCAATCGGTGTCGGACTGACAGTGCCGGACGATGCCGATCAGAGACGCACGACACAATAATTGCCCCGGAGTTCCGGACAACTCTGCGATGCGGTGTGCTCTTCTTGGACTGCCTACGTTATCGTCGCCATCAGCGTGGCACCCCGCAGCATTCGATGGAAACAGCCTCGAACAAAGGCAAATTCGTTCTTCCGCGTCGCCCGATGAAGCGGATGTGTGCTGCGGCCTCGGGCGCTCGCCGGGCGTGAGGACGCGGCCCTCTACCGACGGCATTGCATCGCGTGGCCTCTCGCGATGTCGTGGTGGGGAGGCGCGAGTGCCCGGTAGCCCGCGAGAGGCGTGGCAGAGGAACAGTGATCAAAATGACGACCGACCAGAACATCGACGAGCACGGGTCTCCTGCCCAACCGGAGCGGACCCGCCGAATCTCAGAGATCTACTACCATCCCGACCATGAGGCGATGTTCGGCGAATTTGATTACGATCTGCGGGGGTTTCTTGCGCTCAAGGACGCGATCTCCCGTTGTGGAGTCGTCGAGCCGATCATTGTCACATGGCGCACGCCAGGCCTTCGGGACTACACGATCCTGTCGGAATTGGACCGGGCCATCGCTGCGATGCAGGTTCGTCTCAAGGAGATCGGCGTGTTGCCCGTGACCTTCGGGTCAAAGGCCGAAGCGGACGAAGCGTATCTCCTCCTCAACCTTCCGGTCGAACCCCCAAACCAGTGGGTGTTATCAACGATCTCCTACCACTTTCAAGCGGTCCAGTCGGCTCTCGCGAATGCCCGCCAACAAGCAGGCGGCCCTGGGCGCAAGGGGATCTTCCGATCCACCTCTGGCGAGGTTCTGCCTCAAAGGGGCATGACCCTCGGCGATCCGAATACTGTCGGCTGCGACACCCGTACGCTCGATAAACCGCAAGTCGACGGGACGGATCCGATTGGCTCTGCACGAGACATTACGGCCCGTACGCTGCACCAGAGTCGGCGCACGACGGAACTCCGACGAGCCCTGGTTGCTGGTGCAATGCAGCAGAATCCAGCGGAACCCAGCGAGTCGCTCATTGCGCGGGCACTCGTCAAGGCAGGGCCTCGAGACCTCGCTCGGATCGCCCGGGTGTTCGGCATCCTCCCACCGGTCGAGGTATCGGAGCGAACACAGCCTGAGCCGATCCCTGTGAGCGCTGCGCCGCCTGCAACCGACCGATACATCGCTGCGACGATCGACGGTCGCAAAGTCGATGTACGGATGAACGACCTACTTGGGGCGCTCGCGGATATCGACGGCCCAAGTGAAGTCCGGGATGTTCTGGCCCGAGAGGCTGAGCGTCTGTCGCGCATGGACGCGATCCGCGCCAGCGTCCGGGACGGTGCGCCCGTGCCGCCGGGCGTCTGGATGGCGATCACACGTGCGACCACCGCAAGGGACAAGGCTCTCCGCGAGGCTGTTCAATCGTTGCGGCTTTTCCACAAGGCGAAGACTCTCATTGAGCGGGCGACCGGGCTTCGGGACGATGCCAACTCACGGGTCCTGGGCATGGTGCGGGCCCTCGATGTTGCTCTAGAGGCACCCTCGATTGGCGCTCCGGCAGCGTCCCCAGGAATGCCCACGGCCCCATCCGCAACGCCGTAGGTCTCGGGCGGCTGTGCGTGTCACAGCCTTCTCGGCCGAGGCGGCGGTACAGCTTGTCAGAGGTATCGCATCTGGGAATCATTCCGCTCCGGTTGGTTGACGATCGACTGGGTGACTCCCGCGACACCGAGGGACATGGCATCCCAAGTGCTGAACCCGCGGCCCTCACGCTCGAGGCCAAGATCCCCTTCACGTCATGGTTGGTCCGTCTCCATTCCTCCACGAGCTACGGGAATCGCAACCGATGTGCCGTCGTGCGATCGACAGCTCGCGCCGATCCTCGCGGGCGTTGCGCCTCAGCCTTCGCGAGTCTCTACAACGCCGCCTGGATCAACCCCGACGGGATGTCGCAAGCTCTACGGCGGTCAAGTCCCAATACGGCATGAGCAAGCAAGACATTCCCGAAAATCGTCCCAAGTGGATGTGTGCGCGCAAGGATGTGCGACCAGCACCAGCGGTGCAGGCTGCAGTGCCTCCAGCACAAGCAACATCGTCTCGCGGAGCGTCATCTGGTCGCGCCTGACCTCCTCGACGTGTACGTTCGACACTCCCGACGTCAACAGGTCCAGCAGACGTGAAAACTGGTGTGCGAGCCCACCGCGTAGGCCACTGATTTCTCCGTGGATCTCGCCGTGGTCCGCAAACCTATCCCGCGTCAAGTACACCGATGCAGTGGGGACGGCCCAAGGTGGCACAGGCCCCGTCGCCGTGGGGCGTGCTGCAACGATAGCGATCCCACTGCTTCCGAATGGTACGCCTCGACATCACCGATTGCGCGCCAGGCATCTCCCGGTGCAAGACGCCGTCGCCCTTCAAAGACCGATCTGTGGAGGCCCTTGACGCATCCATGACGGCGCGCGGTAGTTCAAAGTTGAAGCAGCGTCAAACGCCTTGGCGAGGTTGCACAGCGAGGAAGGCCAGGAGGGACCGCTGGGTCACCGGTGTCGCCCGTCTGCGAAGGGCAACGGCGGCAGACAATAGCCCGCGGGCCACTTCCTTGGGCTCGAAGCCGAGCGCGTTGGGATCGAACTGTGGGGGCAGCGCCCTGAGAACACTTTCATAGTCTTGGGGACCGAAACCGTCTCCCCGTGCGGCATCCCACAGGGCTTGCTCCCAGACGGTGGGAGTCGGAGGTTTCTCGGGGACTGGGCGCAGCGGTATCTCAGGATCCAATCCCATCAAGGCAAGCGGATCATCGTCCGTTTCTTCGCCCCGTTTGGCTGCATCGTCGACGCTCAAGCGCCCATCGAGGTACGCGTCAAACTCCTCGAGCCTCAATCCGAATGCCTTCGCGATCGTCGTGCGAAGATCATACGAGGATAGCTGGTTGAGGCCGATCTCGATCTTTCCGATGTAGCTGCGAGGGAAGTCGGGACCAACCCGTGCAGCAAGATCAGTCTGGCTCCACGCGCGCCGGTCGCGCAGCAGGCGTACACGATCTCCAACCTTCATCCTCCCGATAGTAGATCATGCTTCCCTATGGAAGCGCAAGGGTGTATAGATCTTCCCGTGAGTTCTTCAGAAGCAATCGAGGGTCGTACCGCGACCTCACGCCTCGGGGCACTGTTCAGGAACCCACTCCTCGCCGGTGTTCTCGGCCTCGCCCTGCCGACGTGCGTGGCGGCATCCGTGGCGGTTATCACGCCCTGGCGTGGCACATCAGGCGAGTGGGCGGTCCTGTCCGCAGAGACTATTCCGGGTGCCACGTGGTGTCCTTCCGCAGTCGGTGTCGTCCCAAGCATCGCTCGACCTGCGCAAGGAACAGCAGGGGACGACGTCGACGCGCAGAACGTGGACGCAGCGCGTCCAAGGGATGCCTTCGCACTGTTTACGGCCCCTCAGGCAGCAACCCGCGAGCGTGCGCCCTCGAAATCCGCGTGTCCCGTCGGACTGACCACGCTCGATGTCTCGCTTCCACCCCATCTCGTACCGTACCGGGAGACGACCACTGCGACCGTGTCGCCTCCATCGGCTCATCGTGAGGCACTCGTGTCCGCGGTGGCCGACCTGCTCGTGCGGTCCGTCCGCGCCCGAAACGTGCCTATGGCGACCCCATCAGAGGAGAAGTAATCCATGCGCGTTGCCCTCTACATTCGTGTCTCGAAAGACGAACAAGCGCAGTCCGCGGAAACCCAAGAACGAGCGGCGCACGGGTGGTGCGCAGCAAACGGCCACAGCGTGGCGCAGACCTATCGGGACATCGGCATCTCTGGTGCCGAATGGGTGCATAGGCTAGGGATCCTCGAACTCCAGCGCGACGTGGCGAGAAAGCCTCGCCCTTGGGATCTTGTACTGATTCGCGACGTCGATCGCTTGGGGCGTGACCAGGTACGTCTCCCGCTTCTGCTGTCGGTCCTCGGCGACCATGGTGTCCAGGTAGTGGAGTACAGCACCAATCAGAAGCTGGCGATGGACACCACGGGCCAACTCGTGGCCTCCATTCGGGCGTTCGTTGCGCAGACAGAGCGGGAACTGATCGCTCACCGCGTGCGCACGGCTCACATGCAGCAGCATCGAGACGGCCGGGTTGTGGGTGGCGCGGTGTACGGGTATCGGAACGTGCGAGGCCCGACCGGTGTGCACTACGAGATCGAGCCCTCGGAGGCCGAGATCGTGAGGGAAATCTACAGGCGCACCATCGAGGGTGAAGGACATCGGACGATTGCCTACACTTTGAACGCACGGACAGTTCCTCCACCGTGCGCAGGCACACGAGGCACTGGTTCGTGGTCGCCGGGGGCCATCTACGAGATCATCCGCCGCGAGCGATATCGCGGCGTTCTTGCGTGGGGCGCGACTGCGAAGGGCTACCGACTTGGAACGAAGACGCGCAGGCCCGGCGCGGAGGTGATTCGCGTGGACGCTCCCACCCTGGCGATCGTCTCGTCTGAGACCTGGGTGGCTGCGCAACGGGATTGCTCGACGGAGCGGCAGAGGGCGGACAGGGTCCCGAAGAAGCGCGTCCCACGACACTTCTTGATCGGGTACGCAACCTGCGCTGCGTGTGGAGGTCCCATTGCGTCGACGGCGACACGGCATGGAGGCGAAAACCTCCCGGCGTATTGCTGCGGCTGGCGTCGCGATCGGGGGGTGTGCAACGCGGCATGGCGTCGGCGGACCTCGTCGCTCGACACTGCCGTACGCGAGTGGCTGATCGACAAGGTACTCGATGCAAGCGTGCTTCGTGATGCCGTTGCAGAAGCGCGACGTCGCCTCACGGCCGGGGAACCCGATCCACAGATCGAGGCATTGCGTGCCGAAGAAAAGGAGGTCGCGGTCGTCGTCTCGCGCCTCGTCACGGCGGTCGAGTACGGCGGTGACGTCCCGGAATTGATGGGTCGGATTCAGGAGCGCAGGGCCCGACTCGATGCGGTGCGTTCGGAGCTCTCAACCCGGACAGCCTCCACCGCCAACTCTACGGATGACGTGGCCGAGTCCCTTGATGCGATCGTTGCAGACCTCCGCGGCACGTTGGCGGGCGACGTCGCAGGCGCGCGGGCGATCACTCGGGGCAATCTTGGTCGGACGCATGAAAGTGTCCTGGGAAGGCCCCAATGGCCGACTGTGGATCGAGGGGTGCGCCGAACTGGGCGGAGTATTTCGGGCAACTGCGGCGGGTGGAGAAAGCCTCGCAAGTGGTAGCGAGGGGAATGCAGGCGTCCCCTGAGGGATTCGAACCCTCGTTGCCGACGTGAAAAGCCAGAGTCCTGGGCCTCTAGACGAAGGGGACACGCCCCGGGGTCGGAGCGGAAACGTAACCTACCCGATTCATCGCGGTACGCAACCCCTTCATGCACCGTGGTGGACGAACCTCCAGTGGACACATACGTCCTGGTTGTCGGCATCCTGACGGGGGGCACCGGCGCGAGACTCCAAGATGGCCTTTAGCGGCGGCCGTTCCGTGACCCACCCAGTGGCGCCGACGTGACCCACCCGGCTGGTTCGGCCGCCGACGCGGTACGGCGGGATCGTAACCCACCCCTTGGGTGTGCGTTGCTCGCCGGATGAAGTCCCCCAAGCGTCCACGTTGCGCACAGTGTCGGAAGCCGTTCGAGTTTCACCCGGCGGCCCACGGCGTGCCGCGGGTCTGTGGCTCGGTGTGCCGCGCCCTTCGCGACAACACCATGGCACGGGGTCGTCGCGCCCAGCATCTTGACGAGGTTCGCGAGGACGAGCGCCTGCGCCAGCAGAAGCACCGCGCCGCGGCTCGCGCTCCCGGCAGTGCGCCGGAGAGGCCCCCTGAGCGGCCGTGCTGTCACGCGCCACCCTCCGACGACAAAACCTTGAAACTACGCTGGAAAGTCATCGCTATCGTGGAGGAGGAAGCGACCCTGTCACGCGCCAGGCTCACGCGACGATTGGCGAGGATTCTCGACGATACAGAGTCTTGTCT
>VFSW01014326.1_pt1 | contig 10964 bp, 9 predicted proteins | sample 5358111 | NCBI WGS metagenome assembly VFSW01 (sample SAMN11554181, study PRJNA540505) | mine drainage metagenome | isolation source: sediment from site ElyBrook_90M | place: USA: Ely Copper Mine, Vershire, VT | collected 2017
CCAATCGTCATACGGACTCATGGCAAACTGGAAAATCACCACGGGAAGATTGGCCAGTGGCTCATTCATGTGGTGCGAAAGGAATTGGTTGTTCAGGGAGGTAAACAACAACGGGGCTGTTTCCCCGCTGATTCTGGCCACAGCCAGAAGCACTCCTGTGGCAATGCCAGTGCGCGCCGAGCGATAGGATACCAGCATCACCACTTTCCAGCGCGGGGCACCCAGGGCGACGGCAGCCTCCCTCAAACTGTCGGGCACTAGCCGAAGCATGTCGTCCGTTGCACGCACCACCACTGGAATCACGATGAGCGCCAGGGCCCACGACCCTGCCCACCCTGAAAAATGGCCGGTTTTGGCCACATAAACGGTATAAACGAACAGTCCAAGCACGATGGAAGGGGCACTCAGCAGAATGTCGTTGACAAACCGTGTGGCAGGCGCCAGCCATCCTGTCTTGCCGTACTCCGCAAGGTAGGTCCCGGCGAGTACGCCAATGGGCGTCCCCACCAGGGTTGCCGTGCCCACCATCATCAGGCTACCCATGATGGCGTTGTAAAGTCCGCCGTCACTGCCAGGCGCAGGCGTGGATTCGGACAGCAGTTTCCAGCCAAGTGCCTCCGCGCCATGCCAGAAAAGCGTAAACAATATCCAGACCAACCAGAACAGGCCAAATGCCATGGCAAACCCTGACAAAGTCAGGCCAAGCGCATTGACCCTGCGTCTACGGCGATAAAGCTTGAAGGCTTCTTCGCGAAACTGCCACATGGTCAGGATTTCTCCCCTTCAAGGCGCCCCAGCCGGAGCAACATGAGTTTTGCGAAAGCCAGCACGATTGTCGTGATCAGAAACAGGATCAGCCCGAGTTCGATCAGCGAAGAGGTGTAAAGGTCTCCGACGGCCTCTGCAAATTCGTTGGCAAGGGTGGAGGCAATGCTGCTTCCCGGAGACAGCAGGGAGGCTCCTATCCGTTGGGCATTTCCAATCACGAAAGTAACGGCCATGGTCTCACCGAGGGCTCTTCCCAGACCAAGCATGATTCCCCCAACCACTCCGGTCCGGGTATAGGGCAAAACAACGCGCCAGACCACTTCCCAAGTGGTGGCTCCCAAGCCATAGGCAGATTCCTTGAGTACCACGGGCACCAACTCGAACACGTCACGCATGACGGAAGTAATGAAGGGAATGACCATGATGGCCAGAATAATGCCTGCCGTCAGGACCCCAATGCCCATGGGGGGGCCTTGAAACAGCAACCTCATCCCGGGAATATGCCCGAACACATTGATCAACAGGGGCTGTATCCAACGCCCGAACAGGGGCACGAACACAAACAGCCCCCACATGCCATAGATGATGCTGGGAATGGCTGCCAGCAATTCTATGGCCGTCCCAAAGGGACGCTTGAGCCAGGAGGGAGACATTTCCGTCAGGAACACCGCGATCCCGAAACTGATAGGTACTGCGATCAGCAAGGCCAGACCAGCGGTCACCAATGTCCCGAACATGGGAACCACCGCGCCGTAGTGGTCCTGCACGGGATCCCAGGCGTCCGACCACAAGAACCCCAGGCCGAAGGCCTTGATGGACGGCATGCTGGTCACCACAAGGGACAGCAGGATGGCCAGAAGGGTGCCCGTCACCAGCATGGCAAGAAACCGTGTGGTCCACTCAAACAGGAAATCACCCAACCAGACCCGTCGACGTGGAGCAAGATCAGACTGTTCCGGCCCGGCGGGCGGTTTCATAGAAATCTGGGACATCATGACGCTCTTCTTTTTTGAGAACGGAATGATAACCGCACCCACGGGTACTCCACAAATCTGAAGGGGTCATCCCCAGTGATGGACATGACCCCTGTATTCAGGATGGTACCTCAGTAAATAGACTTGCCGGAGGCATCCTTGAGTGAATGCTTCCACTCGGTTTCCACCAACTTCACTACGCTGACCGGCATGGGAATGTAATCCAAGGCCAGTGCAGTTTTTTCTCCATTCTTGTAGGCCCAGTCAAAGAAATCAAGGGCCACCTTGCCATGCGCCGGGTTATCCTGAACCTGTTGCATCAGGATGAAAGTGGCACCGGTAATCGGCCAGCTGTCCTTGCCCGGCTCATCTGTCAGGATTTCGTAAAAACCGTTCTCGGCCTTCCAGTTGCCGTTGGCGGCAGCAGCACTGAAAGTTTTGGCATCTGGCTGGACAAAAGAACCTGCCTGATTCTTCATGGCCACGTGAATCATGTGGTTTTGAAGTGCATACGCATACTCCACATAGCCAATGGATCCTGATTGCTGACGGACATAGGAGGACACGCCCTCATTGCCCTTGCCATTGATTCCCGTCGGCCAGCGGACGGAAGTATTGCTGCCCACCTGATTTTTCCAGTCCGCACTGACCTTAGACAGATAATTGGTGAAAATGAAGGTGGTGCCTGAGCCATCCGAACGGGACACCACCAGGATGTCCTGATCAGGCAACTTCACGCCCTTGTTCAGAGCGGCAATTGCCGGGTCATTCCATTTCTTGATCTTGCCAAGATAAATGTCTGCCAGAAGCGAACCGGACAATTTCAGCTGGCCCGGCTGCACGCCGGCCAGATTGACCACGGGAACCACTCCGCCCACCACCATTGGCCATTGCACCAGATGACTACGCTCCAGGTCTTCTTTGGTCAGGGGCATGTCCGTGGCGCCAAAATCCACAGTCTTGGCCTTGATCTGCTTGATCCCCCCGCCTGAACCGATTGACTGGTAATTCAACCCATTGCCACTGACAGGACGGTAGGCTTCTGCCCACTTGGCATAGATGGGGTAAGCAAAGGTGGAGCCGGCACCCGTAATGTCCTGGGCCATGGCCTGAGTCATGAAACAAAGCGATGCCAGAGTGATGGTCCAGCAGCATTTGCGAGGGAGGGGCAGCATGGCAGTTCTCCGTGAAAGTTTTATTAAATCAAAGGGTTTTACATAGAACGACAAAAGATTACAGGGGCTTTATGACAACTTGATTACAAAACGAAAGACTTAGCGCAAGGCAACCCCACCCACTCTGATCAGCAATTCCAGGCCCAAACTCTGCCACTGCCGCATTTCGGCGAGCAGATTCGAACGCACCAGCGGGTTACCTGCAATCCATGAAGCGCCGATGTCCATGGCAAACCCCCGGGGTCTCCAGGTCAGGCGTATTCTGGGGACCGCCCCATCTCCCCTTCCACGGTGAACCAGAACAGCCAACCGCAGGCTGAGAACCATCATCCAGCCTTCCCTTCCCGTCACGCGAGGCGCCACCTTGCCAAGCTGCCCCCTTTGCCCCTGCAGCAAACCGCCCAGCAGGCCCTGCTCGGTTCTGGAGAAGCCGGGCATATCGGCATTATCAATGATGTATGCCGAATGCTTGTGGTACCCCCCGTGCGCAATGGAAAGCCCCACCTCATGTAACCGAGCAGCCCAATCAAGATAGGCCGCATATTGCCGAAAGAACTCCGGCGATGCCAACTGCCTGAACAGGCCCAGTGCCAGACCACGAACACGTCCCGCCTGACGATCATCCACCTGGTAACGCTGCATGAAGGAGCGAACCGTCATTTCCCTGATGTCCTGTTGCTCCAGGCGCCCCAGCATTTCGAATAGCACCCCTTCGCGCAAACCGTTTTCCGTGGTTTGCATGCGTTCGATGCCCAGTTCTTCGAAAACCGCGCACATGATGGCCATTCCTCCAGGCAATACGGGAACCCGGTCAGAACGCAGTCCTGACAGCCCCATCCGTCTGGGGTCGCCTGAGTCAACAAGCCTCTCTTTCAGAAATTCAAGTCCTTCCGCAGAGATCACTCCCGGCTCTTCACTTCCGTTCTGTTCCAGAAGATCGGCGAGAGCGCGGGCCGTTCCGGAGGAACCCACGGCCTGCTGCCAGCTCGCCGCGCGGAATTTTCTGGTCAATACCTGGAGTTCGGTGGCTGCTGCCAGTTGAGCATCCTGAAAGCCCTTGGCGGTGACCCGACCTTCAGGAAAAAACCGGGTGCTGTAACTGACACACCCCATATAGAGGCTTTCCAGAAGCAACGGCTTCAACCCCTGCCCAAGGATGAATTCGGTGGACCCCCCTCCAATATCCACCACTAGACGCTTGCCGGGGTGCCTGGGCAATCCGTGGGAGACCCCCATGTAAATCAGTCGCGCTTCTTCCTGCCCCGCCACGATTTCGATGGGAGCTCCCAGCAACGCTTCAGCCCGCTTAAGAAAAGTTTCCGACTTCCTGGCCACACGAAGCGTGTTGGTCCCGATAACGCGAACCGCATCAGGGGGAACTCCACGCAACCGGTTTCCAAAACGTTTCAGGCACTCCAAGGCACGACGCTGCGCATCCGAGCTCAAGGTATTGTCGCTCTGGAGACCCGCCGCGAGACGGACGGATTCTTTCAGAGCATCCAGAGGATAAAGCTGTCCATGCACAACGCGCGATACCTGGAGGCGAAAGCTATTGGACCCCAAGTCCACTGCGGCAATAACGGTTTCAGGCATCAGGCAATCCCGGTTCGAAATTCCGAATGTACCAAAATTCCCAGTCAGATGCCGGTTAGCAGGCCTGGAATCTGTCTCAGAATGTGGTGGGGGTGGCCGGATGCTTCAAAAAATGCCTCGCATATCGGTGGTCCATGCTGGCTGTCGGCAGGAGCAGGAGGCAATCAGCCGTATTGAAATCTGGATCCCAGGCCGGAGCTCCACACACATAAGCACCGACCCGAATGTAGGCCTTGATGAGTGGCGGGATTTCCGCCGGAATGTCCTGATCTAGTTTTTCCAGTGGCAGCGGACAGCGGGGGAAGACGCTCCATTCGGCAGGGGCGGCGTGTGACGCTGCCAGTTGCCTGTAGATACTTGCCGCCGCATGTCCGCCATCCGCCATGCCCATGCTGGCACAACCCATCAGATACTGAACACCGTGACTCTTGATGTAATCGGCCAATCCAGACCACAAAATGGCAATGGCTGCCCCGCTCCGATAATCGGGATGAACGCAGGCACGTCCCACTTCCATGATCTGGGAGCGCAAATGGGACAGGCGAGTGAGGTCAAATTCGGAGTCCGAATAAAAGCCACCGGCTTGCTCAGCCTTGGCAGCGTTCAAGATGCGATAGGTTCCAACTACTTCATTGTTTCGGGTGTCACGTAACAGCAGGTGGTCGCACAGGGCATCAAAACGGTCCATGTCCACCCCGGGTTCCGGGCTGCTCAAATGCGCGCCCATTTCCTCGGCAAACACGCACCAACGTAGTTTTTGTGCGGCCCGCAGATCAGCCGTAGAACGTGCATACTGAAACACCAGACGCGTCTTTCTCGACTCTCCCGGTTCCTGATTCAACCGTTGCCACATAATCTTTTCCTCACCCTTGACGTATTGGAAAACTATATATGACAAGTTATTACAGTCACGTGATGGGCATATTAAAGTCTTGTGAACCCCGGAACGGCTTGCCTTGTCACGACTGATTGTGCAAGATTCAAACATGTTTTCATCTTGCGGTTTCAAGGAATAGTCGTGCCCAGCCGTCCCTCCCCCCATCGCTTCCTCAATCGGGAACTGAGTCTTCTGGCCTTCAACTGGCGCGTGCTCGAGCGTGTGGAGGCCCCGGGCATCCCGCTCCTGGAACGCTTGAGGTACCTGTGCATTGTCAGCAGCAACTTGGACGAGTTTTTTGAAATCCGCGTGGCTGGCCTCAAGCAAATGATCAATCAGGGAATCCAGACCTCGGGGCCCGACGGACTTTCGCCCCAGGATGTGTATCAGAAAGTCAGCAACGAAGCCCACGCGCTGATCGAACATCAATATCATCTGCTCACCGAACTGGTACTCCCCGGCCTGGCCAAGGAAGGAATCCGCTTCCTTCGCAGAGGACAATGGACGCCAGAACAACGGGCCTGGGCAAGGGATTATTTTTTTCGGGAGGTGCGCCCGGTACTGACGCCCATCGGGCTTGACACGGTCCATCCTTTTCCACGCATACTGAACAAAAGCCTGAATTTTGCGGTGGAACTGTCAGGGCAGGATGCTTTTGGTCGACAGGCCACCCATGCCGTCGTACAGGCACCCAGAACATTGCCCCGGTTCATCCGGTTGCCTGACGACATTGCAGGTTGCCAGGAGGGGTTCATATTTCTTTCTTCCATTCTGCATGCGAATGTGGATGAACTGTTTCAAGGCATGGCCGTTCAGGGATGCTACCAGTTCCGGTTGACACGCAACAGCGAACTATTTCTTGAGGAGGAAGAAGGTCTCGGCAATCTCCGCCAGGCTCTCGAAGGGGAACTCAACCACCGCCAGTATGGAGATGAGGTGCGTCTCGAAGTGGCTGAAAACTGTTCCGAGGCCATGGCTGATTTTTTGCTCAAGACCTTTGAACTGGACCCCCCTGATCTTTACCGAGTCAATGGCCCAGTGAATCTGGTTCGGCTAATGCAAGTCGCGGATTTGGTCAGGCGACCAGACTTGCGTTTTCCTCCCTTCGTCCAGAACGTGCCCAAAGAGTTTGATAAACCAGAAAATCTTTTTTTCACTCTCAAGCGAAAAGATCTGCTCCTGCACCACCCGTTCCAGTCTTTTTCTCCCGTTGTGGATTTTGTCCGTCTGGCTGCAGGCGATCCCCAGGTGCTGGCCATCAAACAAACCGTCTACCGTGCTGGAACCGATTCTGAATTGATGGAAGCCCTGATCGACGCAGCCAGACGGGGAAAAGAAGTGACAGTCATCGTGGAACTTCTGGCACGATTTGACGAAGAAGCCAACATCAACTGGGCAGCCCGACTCGAAGATGCGGGGGCCCATGTGGTATACGGGGTGTTCGGTTTCAAGACCCACGCAAAGATGTGCCTGGTGGTCAGGCGCGAAGGTAACCGCCTCGAAAGATATGTCCATCTTGGCACAGGCAACTATCATTCACGAACCACCAAGTTGTATACGGATTTTGGATTGTTCACCTCCCATCCAGACATTACGGCAGATATCAATGACATCTTCCTGCAGATCACCGGCCTTGGGCAACATGGCGAACTCAGGAAAGTGCTTCAGGCACCCTTCAACCTCCACCGCGACCTGCTGGCTGCCATCCAGCGTGAAGAAGAACATGCCAGGAACGGCCAACCCGCCCACATGATCATCAAGATGAACGCCTTGACGGAGCCCATGATCATTGACGCCCTGTACAAAGCCAATCAGGCGGGTGTGCAAATCGAGCTCATCGTGCGTGGTGCCTGCCTGCTTCGCTCTGGCGTTCCAGGACTGTCAGAACGCATCCGTGTCATTTCCGTGATCGGACGTTTTCTGGAACATCACAGGGTGTTTTATTTTTACAATGCAGGGGCTGAAAACGTCTACCTTTCCAGCGCTGACTGGATGGACCGGAATTTTTTCCGACGCATCGAAATATGCGTCCCCATCCTTGATCCAAATATCAAGCGGCGTGTCGTGCGCGAAGGACTGGAACCTTATCTCAAGGACAGGCATGGCGCATGGGAAATGGCCGAGGACGGCAGTTGGCGTCGCCACACCAACCGGCGAGGCAAAAGCTTCAGCGCCCATCAAGCCCTCCTGGCCAAACTGGCGAATCCGGCATGACCATGGAAGTTGAAATGAAACTCAGTGCTCCTCCTGAAACGGTTCGCCAAGTCACGGCCCTGAGCGAACTGACACAACTGGCCAACGGCCCCATCCTGCGCCAGAGACTGATCAGCGTTTACTACGACACCCCCGCTGGCACATTAAGGTCCCGCGGCGTAGCACTGCGAATGCGGAAACAGCAGAACGCATGGGTGCAAACACTCAAGTACAGAGGTGAATGCCGCGACGGGATTGCTTACCGGGAGGAATGGGATACTCCTTCTGACGGTTATCACCTGGATTTTTCATCACTGAAAGATGACGCGTTACGTGATTACCTGTTATCAGAACCCGTTTATCGCCATCTCAAACCCCGCTTCATCACCGACTTCGAAAGGACTACCCGGCAGTTGATGACTGCAGGTGGCGCAGAAATCGAACTGGCGGTGGATCTGGGTGAAGTTCGCACCGGGCTGAGCCAGTCGCCACTTTCTGAAATCGAGTTGGAGCTAAAATCCGGAGCGCCGGATGAATTGCAGGCACTGAGCCGCATTCTTCAGTCGCGACTGCCTCTGGTGCTGGAAAGCATGAGCAAGGCTGAACGTGGGTACGCACTGCTGGAACAGGAGGAGGGCCGCCCATCATGACACATCTGATTCTGTGGCGTCATGCGGAAGCTGTGGATGGATACCCTGATCACGCTCGCACCCTCACGCCACGTGGTGAACAACAGGCACGGCACATGGCGCGATGGATGAAGCGTTTTTTGCCTGTTCCCTATCGGGTGCTGGCCAGCCCGGCCACAAGGACGCTACAAACAGCACACGCCCTGACAGTTGAAGTGGAAACCCACCCGCTGGTACACGTGAACAGCTCGCCCCTGGAAATTTTGCGAGCCGTCAGCTGGCCGGAAATGTCCATGCCTACCGTGGTGGTTGGGCACCAACCCACCTTGGGACAGGTGGCCGCCCTGCTGCTATCAGACGAAGCGGGTGACTGGAGCACCCCCAAGGGGGCCATCTGGTGGTTCACCCACCGGGAAAGGGACGGTGGAGAACGTGTGATCCTGCGTGCAATGCTGACCCCTGAGTTCATTCATGATTAGCGCAAGCTTTCACGATCCCGGCAATGGTTTCAGCCCAGTACCGGACCACATGGTCGTCTTCTCCCTCCACCATGACGCGAATAAGCGGCTCTGTCCCGGATGCCCTGAGTAGCACACGTCCAGAATCCTTCAGTGCTTCCTCGGCTTCCCTGACTGCCTCCTGAATCTGCGTGGTCTGTTTCTGATCCATGGTGTGCCCGTTCATTCGCACGTTGATCAAGTGCTGCGGATACAGTTTCACTTCCTGCGTGTATTCTTCGAGGGTGGTTTTTTCCCCGACCAGAGCCGCCAGTACCTGAAGCGCGGAAATGATGCCATCCCCCGTGCTATGCTTGTCCCGGCATATGATGTGTCCAGAGTTTTCACCTCCCCAGTACCAATCCCGCTCCAGCATCATTTCCAGAACGTAACGGTCGCCCACCTTGGCACGGGCGAAGGGAATGCCCTGTCGGGCAAATGCCTTTTCCACGGCCAGATTGGTCATGGCCGTCCCAACCACCCCACCCGTCAACTGTCCCGCTGCACGGCGATGTTTGACAATGGCGTACAACAATTGATCCCCATCGTGAATTCCACCTGCCGCATCCACCATCATCAACCGGTCACCATCGCCATCCAGTGCAATGCCAAGATGCGCTCCATGCTCCAGAACAGCATCGCGAAGAGTCCTTACATGGGTGGCTCCGCAATGATCATTGATATTCACGCCATTCGGCGCGTTACCAATAGCCACCACCTCCGCTCCCAACTCATGAAACACCAAAGGCGCAATGTGGTAAGTGGCCCCGTGGGCACAATCCACCACCAGCTTCAACCCTTTCAGATCAAGGATGGATGGAAAAGTGCTTTTGCAGAACTCGATGTAACGGCCCGCCGCATCATCCATGCGACGCACCCTGCCCAGCCGCGAAGGTTCCTGACAACGCATGGGCTCATCCAGCAAACGCTCTATCTCCACCTCCACCGCATCAGGCAGTTTTTGTCCCGCAGCAGAGAAAAACTTGATCCCGTTATCAGGAAATGGATTGTGGGATGCACTGATCATGATGCCCGCCTGCAGGCGCAGTACCCGGGTCAGATAGGCCACCGCCGGCGTCGGCATGGGACCGACAAGCACCACGTCCACACCTGCTGCGGACAAACCTGCTTCCAGCGCGGATTCCAGCATGTACCCGGAAATACGGGTGTCCTTGCCAATCAATACTCCCGGCCGGTTATCCCCGGAGAGATGGGCTTTGGCCAGTACTGAACCAGCTGCATAGCCCAGATGCAACACCCTGTCTGGAGTGATGGGCGGTTCGCCCACCTTTCCCCGAATGCCGTCAGTCCCAAAATATCGACGACTCATGACTCTGTCTCCCCAGTCACCGCCTGCCACACTTTCAACGCCTGACATGTGGCTGCCACATCATGCACCCGCAACATCCAGGCACCCCTCGACACCGCCGCCAACGCCCCCGCCACGCTCGGGATCAGGCGTTCGCCAACGCTGAGGCCCGTCAACTGCCCCAGAAAAGACTTGCGCGACACGCCCACCAGCACGGCGTAACCGCTGCGCGTTCCGACCCTGAGTTCCCTCAACAGGGCGAGATTATGATCCAGTGTTTTTCCAAAGCCAAATCCCGGATCCAACAGAATGCGGTTTTTTCTAATTCCGGACGATTCAGCAACCCGCGCACGCTCATTCAGAAACGCCCATACGTCCTGAACCACATTCTGATAAAAGGGGTTCTGTTGCATGGTCCCCGGCTCGCCCCTCATGTGCATGAGGCAAACGGCTGCTTCGTACCTTGAGAGGAGTTCCATTGCACCCGGGGCCAGCAAGGCCTGAATGTCGTTGATCATGGATACTCCCTCCTGAAGGGCGGCTTCCATCACTTCGCGATGTCGGGTATCCACTGAAACGGGGATGTTTTTTCTGGCCAGCGCTCGAATCACCGGGACTACTCGCCTGATTTCTTCTGAAACACTGACCGGAAAGGCGCCAGGGCGTGTAGACTCCCCGCCCACATCCACAATGTCTGCCCCTTCCGATATCAACCGCTCGGCGTGGGCGACAGCAATATCCGTCTCTGAAAAATGTCCCCCATCGGAAAATGAGTCGGGCGTAACATTCAGAATGCCCATGACACAAGGTCGGCTTCTGGGAAGACGATGCGAACCGCATTGAAAATCCATCATGAAAACGCATCAGGGGGTGGGAGCCCATCCTCCCGCCCCCGGTCTATCAGGCGCCCCGTGCAGTTTGTGCGGTATTGCCCGTCGTTGTGGGAGCC
>VFSW01014327.1_pt1 | contig 10964 bp, 7 predicted proteins | sample 5358111 | NCBI WGS metagenome assembly VFSW01 (sample SAMN11554181, study PRJNA540505) | mine drainage metagenome | isolation source: sediment from site ElyBrook_90M | place: USA: Ely Copper Mine, Vershire, VT | collected 2017
CTGACGGTGCTGGAGAACCTGCGTGTCGCGGCGATCACGCGCGGCGGGAGGTCGGTCATCAACTGGCGACATGAACGCGAAGCCGCCGAGGCCGCGCTGGCGCGCAACGAGGTCGATGTGTCGACTGCCGCGCGTATCGACCGGCTGACGCCGGTGGACCGCGCGCTGGTTGCCATCGTCCGCGCCGTCGAGGAAATCCGCGACAGCCGCGCGATCAGTGGGAGGCCCGGCGTGCTGGTGCTCGACGAACCGACGCCGTTCCTCCCGCGTGAGAGCGTTGGCCGGTTGTTCGCGCTGATCCGCCGCATCGTCGCCGATGGATCGGGCGTCGTATTCATCTCCCACGACATCGATGAGGTGGTGGAGATCACTGACCGCGTGACGGTGCTGCGTGACGGTGCGGTGGCGGGCACGCGGGTAACGAAGGAGGCAACGCACGGCGAGATCGTGGAACTGATCGTCGGTCGGCGTTTGGCGCACGCGCCGCCGGTGCGCGACGACGCCCCGACCGGGCATGCGCCAATCGCGCGCGTGTCGGGGTTGCAGGGCCGCACGGACTTTACGGTCGGCGGCGGCGAAGTGCTCGGGCTCACCGGGCTGATCGGCTCCGGCTATGAGGAAGTGCCGTATCTGCTTTTCGGGGCCCGCCCCAGCGGATGGGGCCAGTTGGCGTTCGGCGGTCAGCGCTACGACCTGAGCGAAATGACGCCTCGCGCGGCGATCGGTCTCGGCATGGCGTTGCTGCCGGGCGACCGGCAGGGCGCGAGTGGCGTGGACAGTCTTCCGATCGTGGACAATCTGTTCTTGCCCGACATCGGGCGCTTCTTTCGCCGTGGCCGCTTGCGACGCGGCGCGATGCTGGCCGAAGCACTGCAACTCGGCTATCGTTACGAAGTGCGGCCGAACGACCCAACGCTGCGGCTTTCGGCGCTGTCCGGGGGGAATGCCCAGAAGGTGTTGATCGCGCGCTGGATGAACCGCAGCCCGCGCCTGCTGCTGCTGGATGAGCCGACGCAGGGAGTGGATGTCGGCACGCGCCAGCAGATCTTCGCGGCCCTGCGTGCCGCGGCGGGGCAGGGCATGGCGGTGCTGTGTGCCAGTTCGGATGCCGAGCAATTGGCCGAAATTTGTGACCGTGTGCTTGTGTTCTCGCGCGGCGCCATCGTCGCCGAACTCACCGGGCACGCGCTGACCAAGGATAGCATCGCCCAGGCCTGCTACGTTCAGGCACCGGCCAAGGCGGCATGACAATGGATGGTTCGCCCATGCCGCCTCCCACCTCCGCTGTTCGGCCGAACAGGCCCCTGTTGACCTGGCTGCTGGCCGAACGATTGGCGCTGCCGGTGGTGTGGGTGCTGCTGATCGCCGGATTCGGAATCGCGCTGCCAGATTCCTTTCTCACCTGGGGCAACTTCTCGATCCTGTTCGCCTCCTACGCGCCGGGGGCGCTGCTGGCGCTGGCGATCATCGTGCCGTTGACGGCGGGGGACTTCGATCTCTCGGTCGGCGCGACGCTTACCTTGTCGTCCTGCATCATCGGCGTGCTCAACGTGTGGGGCGGGGTGCCGATCGGGTTGGCACTACTGCTGGCTATCCTCGCCGGCGCGCTGGTGGGCGCGGTCAATGCCTTCTTCATCATCTACTTCCGCATCCCTTCGCTTGTGGTGACACTCGGGACGACATCGCTGATGACCGGACTTGTGCAGTGGATGACAGACTCGTCCACCATCGGCGGCATCGCGCCCAGCCTTGTTAATGCCGTGATCGGCGCGCGGCTGTTCGGCATCCCCTGCGCGTTCTACTACGCGCTCGCCTTCGCCGTGCTGCTGTTCTACGTCTTCGAGTATGTGCCGCTCGGGCGGCGGTTGCTGTTCGTCGGACGCGGCCGGGAAGTGGCGCGGCTGAACGGCATCGCCGTCTCGCGGGTGCGTGCCGGCGCGCTGATCGCCTCGGGCGTGATGTCGGCGGCGGCCGGGATCATTTATGCCGGAGTGCTCGGCTCGGCTGATCCGTCCTCCGGTCTGAGCTTCCTTCTGCCAGCTTTCGCCGCGGCGTTCCTCGGGGCAACGACGATCGTGCCCGGGCGGTTCAATCCGTGGGGGGCGATCGTCGCCACCTATTTCCTCGCGACCGGGATTACCGGCCTGACGATGCTAGGTATCCCGCTCTGGGTCACCAACGTCTTCAACGGCGGCGCCTTGATTCTCGCCGTCACCGTCTCGCAACTGACACGCGGACGGGAAGCATCCGACATTGGCTAGCGCGGTACCCTGGGGTATCGCGAACAACACGTGCGAAGCGCAGACATAAGACGGTGGGAAGGAAACGTACAATGCCAACGACAGACAAGTTCGGGCGCACGGGGGCGGGGGCAGGCGGTTCCTATCGACTTGGTGTCGACGTCGGCGGCACCTTTACCGATCTGCTTCTGATCGACGAATCGAACGGCCGGACCTTCCGCGCGAAGGTGCCTTCCACGCCAGAGGATTCGTCGAAAGGCGTGCTCAACGGCATTGCCCGTGTATGCAGCCAGAATGGCATCGACCCGTCGCGAATCCATCAGGTCATGCACGGCACCACCGTTGCCACCAACACGGTGCTGACGTCATCCGGCGCACGCGTCGGGCTGGTGACGACCAAGGGATATCGGCAGGTGCTGCAGATCGACCGCTCCTACGTGCCGGGCGGTCTCGGTGGCTGGGTGATCTGGAACAAGCGTCCGCCGCTGGCGCCGCTGGAACTCACCATCGAGGCCAACGAGCGCATGGGGCCGCGCGGCGAGGTGATCGACGAACTGGACGTCGATGATCTGCGGGAGAAGCTTGCCCGCCTGGCGAAGCGCGGGGTCGAGGCACTGACCGTGTCGCTGTTCAACGCCTACGCGAACGGCGCGCACGAACGCCGGGTGCGCGAAGTCGCCGAGCAAGTGATGCCGGACGTGCCCGTCTCCATCTCATCGGAAGTCATCCCGGAGATGTACGAGTACGAGCGCACCGAGACGACGGTGGTCAATTCGTACATCCGTCCCGTTGTCGCGAAATACATTCGCAATCTGCATAACGAAATGTCGTCGCGCATGGGCGGCGTGAAGCTGCATGTGCTGCGCTCGGACGGTGGACTTTCGGCAGTCGAGGCGGCGGAAACGGCGCCGGTGAATCTGCTGCTGTCGGGGCCGGCGGGCGGGGTATCCGGCGCGCTGTGGATCGCGCGGCAGGCGGGGTTCGAGAATCTGCTGACCTTCGACATGGGCGGCACATCCACCGATGTCGCCCTGATCCAGCATGGCAAGCCGCAAATCCGTCGCGAAACCCGGGTCGGTGATGTCGCGGTACGCGCATCGTCGATCGACGTGCGGACGGTCGGCGCCGGCGGCGGCTCCATCGCCTACGTGCCAGATCTGACCAAGGCATTGCGGGTCGGCCCGAAATCGGCCGGAGCGGTGCCTGGGCCCGCGGCGTATTGCAAGGGCGGCGTCGAACCCACGGTGACCGACGCCAACGTCGTCCTCGGTTATCTGCCCTCGGACGCACTGCTGGGCGGCGACATGGCAATCGACCGGAAGCTGGCCGAACGGGCTGTGCAGCGGGTGGCCGATGCGCTCGGGCTGCCGCTGATGACGGCGGCCGCGGGCATCATCGACATCGTCAACGAAAACATGTTCGGCGCCCTTCGCCTCGTCTCCGTCGAACGCGGCTATGACCCGCGAGATTTCGCGCTGGTCGCCTTCGGCGGTGCTGGACCGCTGCACGCCAATGCGCTCGGCAAACTGGTGGGCAGTTGGCCGGTTATCATTCCGCCAGCGCCCGGCGTGCTTTGTGCCTACGGCGACGCCACCACGCGCATCCGTGACGAAGCCAGCCAGACCTTCATTCGCCGCTTGGACGAGACCACGAACGAGGAAGTCGGCGGTATCCTCGATGGCCTCGCCGCCACCGCGGCGGCAACGCTTGTCGCCGAAGGCATCCCGGCCAGCGAGCACAGCGTCGGCTTCCAGATGGATCTGCGCTACCGCGGCCAGGGCATGATGCTGACCATCGATCTGGACGCGGCGGCGTTTCACGAGGGCGGCCTTGCTCGCGTTTCCCGACAGTTCGATGCGCTGCACGAGCAGCTCTTTACCTTCGCGCTCGATGCGCCGCACGAGCTGGTCAGTCTGCGCGCCGTCGTGCAGGGGCGCGAGCCGGCGGTTGCCGCCGAGACAATCGGGCAGGGCGGGCCGGACCCGGATCCATCCGCGCTGACCATGCATTCGCGCGTCTATGTCGCCGGTGAATGGCTGGAGGCCGCCATCTACGACCGCACGAAGCTCGCCAGCGGTAACGTCATCGCGGGGCCCGCGATCGTGACCCAGATGGATTCCACAACGCTGATTCTTCCGGGGCATGTCGGCACCATCGATGCCATCGGCAACATTCTCATCCGCCCGGTCGGCGTCTGAGCAGGAGGTTCGACATGCCCGCACGCATTATCGAGACCAACAAGACGCCCTTCGACGCTGACGTGGCGCTAGACCCGATCACGCTCGATATCGTCGAGAACGCGCTGCGCAACGCCCGGACCGAAATGGACGCGGTGCTGTTCCGCACCGCCATGTCGCCCGGTATCCGCGAGCAGCACGACGCCTTCCCGATGATCGCGAACCAGGACGGCAAGATGGTGGTCGGCCAGTTCGGCAGTTTCATCTGGGGCTTCCTGCAAGGCTATGACGGAACCATCGAAGAAGGCGACATCTTCCTCACCAATGATCCGTACTCCGTCTCGGGTGCCATCAGCCATCTGAACGACTGGCTGACACTGATGCCGATCTTCCGCGGCGGGCGGTTGGTATCCTGGGCGGCGATGTTCGGCCACATGACCGATGTTGGCGGCAAGGTACCCGGCTCGCTGCCGACCGACGCCGCGCAGATCTATGAGGAAGGCATCCAGATTCCGCCGGTCAAGATCTATCGGCGTGGCGAATTGCAGACCGACATCCTGAATCTGCTCATCCATAATTGCCGTCTGCCGGAGTGGAATCGGTCGGACTTCCTGGCCATCGTGGCCGCCCTTCGGTTGGCTGAACGGCGCGTGTTCGAAATCTGTGATCGCTTCGGCGAGGATCGCTTCGTCGCCGCCATGCGGGAGATGTTGGACCGTAATAAGCGGGCCATGCGCGCGATCATGCAGATGGTGATCCCCGAGAAGCGCCAGTATTTCGAGGACTACATCGACGACGACGGCACGGGCGCCGGTCCCTACAAGATCGCCTGCTCTCTCTGGCGGGAGGGCGACCATGTGACGTTCGATTTCACCGGCACCGATCCGCAGTCCGCGAGTTCGATCAATTTTTTCTTGAACGAAGAGATGTTCAAGATGTTCGTTGGCGCGGTGTTCATCAACATTTTCGACCCGCAAATCCTGTTCAACGATGGGTTCTATGACCTCATCACCGTCAGCATCCCGCCTGGCTGCCTGCTGAAGCCGCAGAAGCCGGCCGCGCTGTCCACGCGCACGCACATGCTGGCGCGGATCTTCGACATCATGGGCGGGTTACTCGGGCAGGGCGCGCCGGAAGCGTTGAACGCCGCGGGCTTCTCCGACAGTCCGCACCTGATGTATTCGGGCTTCGACAGCAAGGGCGAATGGTACCAGCTTTTCCAGATTGGCTTCGGTGGCGTGCCGGGCCGTCCCGCCGGCGACGGGCCGGACGGGCATTCGCTGTGGCCCGAGTTCATGAACGTGCCGAACGAGTTCCTGGAGAGCTACTTTCCACTCCGCATCGTGCATTACGAGACGATTACTGATTCCGGTGGCCCCGGCCTGCATCGCGGCGGCAACGGTATCTCCATGGGCTACATGTTTCTCGAATCCGGGCAGATCTCCATCCATGACTGCCGCTGGCTGACCCATCCATGGGGTGTCAACGGCGGGCTACCGGCCGCGCGGTCGTCGAAGATCATGGTGCGGGCGGACGGCACGCGGGAAGTGCTGCCGTCGAAATGCGACCGTGTCGCGGTCGGCCCGGGCGATGTGCTGCACTTCAATACCTGGGGCGGCGGCGGTTGGGGCGATCCCCTGGCGCGATCCGCGGATCTTGTCGCGCTGGAGGTGGCGCGCGGACTGGTCAGCGTGGACGGTGCGCGCCGCTACGGCGTTGTCTGCGATGGCGAGGGTGTGTTGGATGGAGCAGCCACGGCGGCTTTGCGTGAAAGCATGGCGGCCGCCCGTGGTGGCAACCTGCCCCTGTTCGACCGCGGCGGCACGCTGGCCGAACTGATGGCGCGTTGCAAGGAGGAGACCGGTCTGGAACCGCCCACCGCGCCGCGCTTCCAGACCTGGCCGGCACGCCGCGCCGCGCGCGCTGCCTGAGGACACCGACATGGCGGAAGACCTCGACACCAACTACGCCCGCGCCGGCTATCATCACCGGCTCGGCTTCGGCCGCCGGCCGGCGCTGGTGCTGATCGACTTCGTGCAGGCATATTTCGAGCCGGGTTCGCCGTTGTTCGCGGGCGTGGAGGATTGCCTGGCCTCCGCGCTGCGCGTGCTGAACGCGGCGCGTGCCGCGGGCATCCTGCGTGTATTCACCAACGTCGTCTATCGGCCGGGCGGCATCGACGGCGGCATCTTCCATCGGAAGGTGCCGGCGCTGTCATGCATGGAAATGGGCAATCCGCTCGGGGCATGGCCAAGGGGGGTCGAGCCGCTTGCCGACGAACTGGTGATTTCCAAGCAATACCCGTCGGCGTTCTTCGGCACGTCGCTCGCGTCCACCCTGACGGCGAGCGGTGTCGATACGTTGATCATCACCGGCATCACCACCAGCGGCTGCGTGCGCGCCACCTGTGTCGATACCATGAGCCACGGCTTCATCCCCATCGTGGGGCGCGAGGCGGTTGGCGACCGCACCGACGGGCCGCATCAGGCGAACTTGTACGACATGAGCGCGAAATACGCCGACGTTATCAGTGAGGCCGAAGTGATCGAGACTTTGCAAGGGATGAAACGCTAATGCGCGGGCAGGGGCTGCGGGCCCAGCTGACGCCGGGGACGCTGCTGGTGGCACCCGGTGTGTTCGACATGATCTCGGCGCGCATCGCCGACCACATGGGGTTTCGCGCACTTTATATGACCGGCTACGGGACCGTGGCCTCCTCGCTCGGCCTGGCCGACGCGGGCACGGCGTCATACACGGAGATGGTCAGCCGCGTGGCAACCATCGCCGGCGGCACGGCGACCCCGCTCATCGCCGATGCCGACACCGGCTTTGGCGGGTTGCTGAACGTGGAACGCACCGTGCGCGGCTATGAGGCGGCGGGGGCGGCGGCGATCCAGATCGAGGATCAGGTGTTCCCGAAAAAATGCGGCCATACCCCAGGCCGCGAGGTGATCCCGGCCGAGGACATGGCGCGCAAGATCCGCGTCGCGCGTGAATCGCGCGATTCCTCGGAGTTTCTGATCATCGCGCGCACGGACGCCCGCACCACGCACGGCATCGATGAGGCGCTTCGCCGCGCCGAGATCTACGCCAAGGCGGGCGCGGACATTCTGTTCGTCGAAAGCCCCGAGAGCGAGGCGGAGATGGCGCGCATCTGCGCGAGCCTCGACCTGCCGTGTCTGGCCAACATGGTTGAGGGCGGGCGCACGCCGGTGTTGAGCCAGACGGCGCTGATCCAGATCGGCTACCGAATCGCCATTTTCCCGGCGACGGGCTTCCTCGCCACCGCGGCGGCGCTGACCCGCGCCTATTCGACGCTGCGCGAGCACGGTTCCACGGCCGGCCAGCCGCTCGATCTGTTCCCGTTCGCCGAGATGAACAGACTGATGGGTTTCGAACAGGTCTGGGACTTCGACAGGCGCCACGCGGAATAGGCGGATGTCCGCATCGGGAAGGACGCTCTACGACAAGATTTGGGAGGCCCACGTCGTCAAGACGTACGACGACGGGGCCGATCTGCTCTACATCGACCGTCATCTGGTGCAGGAGGTTTCCAGCCCGCAGGCGTTCGCCGGGCTGGCGGCGCGGCAGCGTCCCGTGCGCCGGCCCGAGGCACATCTCGCGGTTGCCGACCATGCGGTACCGACGCGCTTCCGTGAGCGCCCGCTGCCGGACGGGCTGGCGGCACGGCAGCTGGCGCGGCTGGAGGCGAATGCGTCGGCGTTCGGCATCCCCTATATCCCGATGCGTGACGCACGGCATGGCATCGTGCACGTGATCGGTCCGGAACTCGGCTTCACCTTGCCGGGTGTCACGCTGGTCTGCGGCGACAGCCACACCTGCACGCATGGTGCGTTCGGCGCCATCGCGTTCGGCATCGGCAGCAGCGAGTGCGAAGCCGTGCTGGCGACGCAATGCCTGCGGCAGACGCGGCAGAAGCGCATGCGCGTCACGCTGCGCGGCCGGCTCGGGACGGGAGTGGCGATCAAGGATGTGGTGCTGGCGTTGATCGCCCGCATCGGCGTCGGTGGTGCCGCTGGACATGCCGTCGAATATGCCGGGGAAACGGTGGCTGCGCTGTCGATGGCGGAGCGCATGACGCTGTGCAACATGTCGATCGAGGCTGGCAGCCGCGTCGGCATGGTCGCTCCGGACGATACGACCTTCGCTTATGTCGAGGGGCGGAAGATGGCGCCGAAGGGTGTGCTCTGGGAGCGGGCGCTGGAGTTCTGGCGTGGTTTGCCGAGCGACACGGATGCGGTGTTCGACCGCGCCATCATGCTCAATGCCGCCGCGGTCGCGCCACACGTCACCTGGGGCACCACGCCCGAGGAAGCCGCCCCGGTCACCGGCCACGTCCCCGACCCCGAGGCGGAGGCCGATCCTGCCCGCCGCGCGCGCATGCGCCGCAGTCTCGCCTACATGGACCTGGTGCCGGGCACGGCGCTGCAGGATGTGGCGATCGACCGGGTGTTCATCGGCTCCTGCACCAACGGCCGGCTGGAAGACCTGCGCGCCGCGGCGGCGGTGGCTGCCGGGCGACGTGTCGCGGCGCGCGTCCGCGGCATGGTCGTGCCCGGCTCCGCCGCGGTGAGGGAGGCCGCCGAGGCCGAGGGGCTGGACCGCATCTTCCGCGACGCCGGCTTCGAGTGGCGGGAGGCCGGATGTTCCATGTGCGTTGCCATGAACGACGACCGGCTGGCGCCGGGCGAACGCTGCGCGGCCACCTCCAACCGTAACTTCGAGGGGCGGCAGGGCCAGGGAGGGAGGACACATCTCATGAGTCCGGCGATGGCCGCGGCCGCTGCCGTGGCCGGGCATTTGGTCGATGTGCGGGTGCTCACGTGAGTGGGTGGCAACGCCTGGAGGGCATCGCCGCCCCGCTGGCGGAGGCGGATGTCGATACCGACGTGATCTTCCCCGCCCGTTTCCTCCTGTTGCTGGACAAGGCAGGGCTGGGCCGGCACGCGTTCCACGAACGCCGCTACTTGCCGGACGGCACGCCCCGGCCGGAGTTCGTGCTCAACCGTCCGCCGTGGGACGCCGCCCGAATCCTTGTGACCGGCGCGAATTTCGGCTCCGGGTCGAGCCGGGAGCACGCGGTCTGGGCGTTGGCCGATTTCGGCATCCGGTGCATCGCCGCGCCGAGTTTCGGGGAGATCTTTTATGCCAATTGCTTGCGCAACGGCATTTTGGCCTTGCGGCTGGAGGGAGATGAGCATGCGCGCGTCCTCGCGGCGGCGGAGCAGGGGCGGGCGGTCGCGATTGATCTCGCGGCGCAGACGCTGCAATGCGATGAGGCGCCTATCCCGTTCAAGCTCGATCCGCACCGGCGGCGGGCGTTGATGGAAGGGCTGGACGAGATCGGGCTGCTTCTTGCCGACGATCTGGCGGACATTCTGCGGTTCGAGAAGACGCGGCACGGACTGGCGCCATGGCTCATTGACGACCCGGCGGAGGCGCCCGGCTAGCGCGCTGACGCGATGCGCCGATTCACGTCGGTGGGTCGAGGCGCGATCACGTCGAACGGACTGCCTGAATTGGCGCATGAGTTCTGATTGGTGAGTCTGGGTATTTCACCTCCGCTTGGGCCATGAAGCGCGCGTGCAGCAGTGAGGCCGCGCCGATCGCGCAGCCGTCGGCACCGAACCTTGCGGCGGCAAGGGTGGGCAGGGGAAAGCCGGGTACCAGCAGGCGTCGCAGGTGGGTCTCCACATCCGCGCGCTGGGACAGGAACAGACCGGTCAGTTCGCCGGCGATGACGATGGTCTCCGGGTCGTACGCGTAAATGGCGGTGGCGAGGCCCCGGGCCAACCAGAGCGGCCAGTCCCGAGGCATGGCATGCTGTCCGCCCGGCCGCGCCGCCAGCAGCCCGGCCCGGGCCTCCCAGTTCGTCTCTCCGTCCGGCGTCAGGGCGATCGGCATGTGACCCAACTCGCCGGCCAGGCCATGCGCGCCGCGCAGGATGCGTCCGTCGGCGACGAGGCCGCAGCCGATTCCGTTGGCGAGCAGCACCGCCAACAGATCGCCGCCACGATGCTCCGGCACGAAATGCCATTCCCCGTGCGCGGTGGCGTTGGCGTCGTTCTCGATCACGATCGGGCCGTCGAAATGCCGTCGCAACGCGCTCGCCACATCGACATCGCGCCAGCCCAGCATGGGAGCCGAGAGCACCACGCCGTCGCGTGTCATGAAGCCGGGCACGGACACGCCGAGGCCGCCCGCCAAGCCGGGTGCGTCATGCCTCCGTCGCGCGGCTTCGACGAGGCTGGCCAAGCGGCGGAGCACCGTCTCCAACTCCACCCCCACCAAACTGCCCCGCTGTTCGACCCGGCCGCGCACCGTGCCGGCCAGATCGAGAATCGTCACCACCAGCCGTTCCACGCCGATCTCGGCCCCGACGAAGTGCCCAGCGTCGGCGCGGAGCCGGATGAGTTGGCCCGGCCGGCCGCGGCCGGCCCGCGCGCGCGCGCTGTCCGCCGCCCGGCGTCCGGCGGCCAGCCCGCGGGCGGCGCGGGCGGTCAGCGCCCCCCGCGTCAGGGCCCGC